>CEPA01008890.1_pt1 | contig 18228 bp, 27 predicted proteins | sample 356241 | NCBI WGS metagenome assembly CEPA01 (sample SAMEA2620542, study PRJEB7988) | marine metagenome | biome: marine biome (ENVO:00000447); feature: surface water layer (ENVO:00002042); material: "saline water (ENVO:00002010), including plankton (ENVO:xxxxxxxx)" | depth 5 m
CTATTGGATTTGCTTGAGGAATACGAGGATGCGAAGCAGAGAGAGTTATCCCACGATAACTACCTGAACTTCGTACAAGAGATGTGGTCAGCGTTTATTCATGGTAAACATCACGAGATAATGGCTGAGGCTTTCGAAAAGGTCGCTAGAGGCGAGATAAAGCGTTTAATTATCAATATGCCTCCTAGACATACCAAGAGTGAGTTCGCCTCTTATTTGCTCCCTGCGTGGTTCTTAGGGCGTTCTCCTGACAAGAAGATAATCCAGACTGCCCATACTGCAGAATTAGCGGTTGGCTTTGGTAGGAAGGTAAGAAACCTTGTGAACAGCAAAGACTACAAAAGGATATTCCCTGATGTCAGTTTGCAAGCAGATAGCAAAGCTGCTGGTCGTTGGAATACCAATAAAGGTGGCGAATACTTTGCGATAGGTGTAGGCGGTGCGGTGACTGGTAAAGGTGCAGACCTATTGATAATCGATGACCCTCATTCAGAACAAGAGGGTGCAAGTGGCGATGTCAATGTATTCAATAGAACTTACGAGTGGTATACATCAGGACCGAGACAGCGTTTGCAACCGAATGGTGCTATTGTTGTGGTAATGACAAGATGGCATCAGCGAGACCTTACTGGTCAGGTTATAGATGCTAGCATAAAGCGAGGTGGTGCAGACCAATGGGAAGTAATAGAACTCCCAGCCATCATGCCTTCAGGTAATCCATTGTGGGAAGAGTTTTGGTCGCTTACAGAATTAGAAGCTTTAAGAGCGGAACTGCCTAATAGCAAATGGCAAGCACAGTATCAACAAGACCCTACAGCAGAAGAGAGTGCTTTGGTTAAGAGGGAATGGTGGAAAACATGGGAAGGCAGAAATCCACCAGACTGTGAGTTTATAATACAATCTTGGGATACTGCCTTTATGAAGAACCAGCGTGCTGACTATTCTGCTTGTACTACATGGGGAGTGTTCTATAAAGAAAACGATGAAGGGATGCTAGCACCCAATGTAATATTGCTAGATGCCTATAAAGATAGGTTGGAGTTTCCAGAGCTAAAAGTAAAAGCTATGGATAAGTATAAAGAATTCAAACCCGATGCTTTCATTGTTGAGGCAAAAGCAGCAGGGATGCCTTTGATATTTGAACTGCGTGCTATAGGAATACCAGTACAAGAATACACGCCAAGCAGAGGTAATGATAAGATTTCGAGAGTAAATGCTGTATCAGATTTATTTTCATCAGGAGTAGTATGGTGTCCTGAGACTCGTTGGGCAGAAGAAGTTGTCGAAGAGTTTGCAGGATTTCCTAATATGGAACATGATGATTTAGTTGATAGCAGCACGCAAGCTCTGTTAAGATTTAGACAAGGTGGTTTTATTCCTTTGGATAGTGACGAGGAAGAAGAACCATTAGAACATAATAAAGTCGCAGACTATTACTGAGGTACTAAGTGGCAATAGAAAGAGATAATCCAGCAACTCCCATAGCTGGTACAGACGAAATGCCAGAGCAAGAAGAATTATCAATCTCCATAGATAATCCTGATTCGGTAGCAATAGCTACCGATGATGGAGGGATGATTATAGATTTCGAGCCTGATAAACAAAACATAATGGCTGAGGACTTTGATTCAAACCTTGCTGATTATATGGATGAATCAACCCTGAATGAATTAGGTGGTGATTTAATTAGTCAGTATCAAGCAGACAAAGACTCTCGTTCTGAATGGGAAGAAAGCTATGTCAAAGGTTTAGACCAACTAGGTTTGAAGATTGAAGAAAGAACTACACCTTGGGCGGGAGCTTGTGGCGTATTCCATCCGATGTTGAGTGAAGCAGTTATTAGGTTTCAATCGCAATCTATTGCGGAGATGTTTCCAGCACAAGGACCAGTAAGAACAAAGATTGTTGGCAAGCTTACTGATGAAAAGACAAAGCAAGCTGGTCGAGTGCAAGATTATCTAAATTATCTTTTGACACATGAGATGTCAGAGTACCGAACTGAAACAGAGAAGATGTTATTCTCTTTACCTTTGGCAGGTTCTGCATTTAGAAAAGTTTATTATGACCCTAACTTAGAAAGACCTGCTTCTATCTTTGTACCAGCAGAAGATGTTGTAGTTAATTATGGTGCAAGCGATTTAGAAACTTGTCAGCGTGCAACTCATGTAATGCACAAATCATCTAACGAAGTTCGTAAGATGCAAGTAGCTGGATTTTATCGAGACATAGATATACCTGAGCCAGCAGATAATCAGTCTGATATTCGCAAGAAGTATGACGAGATGACTGGTGAAAGTAGAACTTATAACTACGATGATAGGCATACTATTTTAGAAATGCAGGTAGACCTTGATTTAGAAGGTTATGAAGATATGGCTGGTGGCAAACAAACTGGGATAGCTTTGCCTTATGTTGTATCTATTGATTATCCTAGCGGTCAAGTATTAAGTATCAGAAGAAATTATTTTCAGGATGACCCAAAGAAACTTAGGCGTATGCACTTTGTTCACTATCAATACCTGCCGGGTCTTGGTTTCTATGGCTTTGGTCTGATACATATGGTTGGTGGTTTAGCTAAATCAGCAACCTCAATCTTGAGACAGCTTGTAGATGCTGGAACATTATCTAACTTGCCGGGTGGTCTAAAGGCTAGAGGTCTTAGAATAAAAGGCGATGATACTCCTATAATGCCCGGAGAGTTCAGAGATGTTGATGTTCCCGGTGGTGCTATCAGAGATAACATAACCTTCTTACCATACAAAGAACCATCAGGAACTTTGTATCAACTATTACAAAACATTGTGGAAGAGGGTAGGCGTTTTGCTAGCATGAATGATATGAAAGTATCTGACATGAATAACCAAGCACCAGTAGGAACTACTCTAGCTTTGCTAGAAAGAAACATGAAAGTTATGTCAGCAGTACAAGCAAGACTTCATGCTTCTATGAGAAAAGAATTTGAAATCCTTGTGGGCATTGTTAGAGACTTTACTCAGCCTGCATATCCATATGAAATGGATGATGATGAATTTATTAAAGTAGAAGATTTTGATAACCGAGTTGATGTGCTACCAGTATCTGACCCTAATGCTTCAACGATGGCACAAAGAATTATGCAGTATCAAGCTGCAATGCAGTTAGCTACATCTGCACCACAGATTTATAATATGCCTGAGCTACACAGACAAATGCTCGAAACACTTGGCATAAGGAATGTAGAAGATATTATTCCTGACACAGATGATATTAAACCAGTAGACCCTGTGACTGCAGTACAGAATTTAATTAATGGTAAACCTGTGAAAGCATTTAGCTTTCAAGACCATGAAGCTCATATTGAAACTATTGTGGCTGCACAACAAAATGCAGACATACTTGAACAGCTTGAGCAAAGTCCAAATCAAAATGCCATTCTTGCTAATGCAAGTGCATATGTGAATGAGCATTTAACTATGATGTTTAGAAAACAAGTAGAAGAAGAAATGGGTATACCGCTTCCACCTGAAGGAGAACCTTTACCTCCTGAAGTTGAGAAGAGAATATCTGACCTTGTAGCTGAAGCTGCACAAAGAGTTGCGATTACATCTCAAGCAAGACAGCAACAAGCAAGAATACAGGAACAACAACAAGACCCATTACTGCAAATGAAAGATAGAGAAATTGCAGTTAAGGAAGCTGATGTACAAAGAAAGATTGCTGTCGATACTGCAAGGATACAACTTGATGCAGAGAAAGCTGAAAACAGAGATGAGATAGAAAGAGAAAGGATTTCATCACAAGAGCAAATTGCTGGCGTTAAGATAGGTCAGGATATTGCTAGAGATTTGCTAGAACTTGAAGAGCGTTCAGATAGCAAAAAGCGAGAGGATTACAAATTAGGACTTGACATAGCCAAAGACTTGGTTCAAAGTGCTAAAGATAATGGCGATTGATTTCAAAGAGCAATCACTTTCAGAGTTTCTGAAAGATAGACTTGGCGAAATTAAAACCGAACACAGAGACCATTTGAGTGCAGGAAACTTGAAAGACTTTGCTGAATACAAAAGGTTCTCTGGAATAATCGAGGGCATTGCCCTTGCAGAAAGGGAGTTGGCTGACTGGATAGACAGACATACTCGTGAATAGGAACTCGACTCCTAAAGTCGTGCAAGCAATATGACAGAAGCAATTAAGAAAGAAATCACACCACCTGTAGAAGAAGATAAAAGGAAACAATTACCTGAACCTAAAGGCTGGAAGATTTTAGTTGCTATGCCACAAGCAGATGAAAAAACTGATGGTGGTATTATCAAAGCGTCTACCACAATAAGAGATGAAGAAGTATCTAATATCTGTGGTTATGTTATGAAACTAGGACCAGACGCATATAAGGATACAAAAAGATTTTCAGAGCCTTGGTGTAAGAAAGGTGACTGGGTAATCTTTAGAGCCTACTCTGGAACTAGGATAGTAATGTATGGACAAGAGTTTCGTTTAATAAATGACGATACTGTGGAAGCAGTCGTTGATGACCCAACAGGAGTGGTAAGAGCATGAGCGAAACAGAAATAATACATGAAGAACCTAATATACCTGATACGCCAATAACTTCAGAAGAAGATAAATTCTTTGGCAAAACTACTGAAGTAGATAACTCTTTAGTAGAAGGTTTAGAAGTAGAAGTTATAGACGATACACCTGAAGAAGATAGGAGACCGCCTAAAGAAGAAACTGCAGAAACAGAAGTTTCAGATGATGCACTTGATGCAGAGATAACTGATTATTCTAAAAGAGCAGGCGATAGAATTAACAAGCTTAAGTATGACTTTCATGAAGAGCGTAGAGCTAAAGAAGCTGCACAAAGAGAGTCACAAGAAGCTGTAGCAAGACTACAAACCTTGATGAATGAAAACCAAAAGCTACAAGCTTTTGTAGACCAAGGTGGAGAAGTCTTAAATAAACAAGCAGCTAACAATGCTTTGTGGGCAAAACAAAATGCACAAGCAATGTACAAGACTGCTTACGAAGCTGGCGATGCAGATAAAATGGCAGAGGCTCAAGAGCTTTTATCAAAAGCTGTGCTAGCAGAACAAACAGCCACTAACATGGCAACCAATGTTCAACAAGAGATTGAAAAAGAATTAGTAATACCTGAAGCTGAAGAAACTCCTCAGCCACAACAGGTAGACCCTGAATTACAAAAGTGGGCAGCTAAGAACCCTTGGTTTATGGGAAGCGAGCCAGTTCATAAAGAGATGACTAGCTTTGCAATGTATGCAGACCAAACCATAAAAGCTAAAGGAATAGACCCCATTGCTCAAGCTGATAAATACTATGAAGAAGTAGATATAGCTATGAGAAACCAGTTTCCAAATTTTTTTGGAGTTGCTACTGAAAGTGTGGAAGCACCTGAAGAGCCAACAAAAAGACAGCCTTCAACAGTTGTCGCAACTGCATCGAGAGAAAGCAGTAATAAAAAACCCTCGCAAGTACGATTGACTCAGACACAAGTTAGGCTAGCTCGCCAACTTGGAATTAGTCCTGAGCAATATGCAAATCAATTATTAAAGGAGGCAACATAATGTCTGACGAAAATAAAACTGAAGAGATTATTGAATCTCCAAATCAAGAGCGTTCCCCTAGGGGATTAGATAGTCGAGAGGCTACCCAGAGAAAAATGAACTGGGAAAATGAAAGCAACCTACCTGACCCTGAGCCACAAGATGGCTGGGTTTTCAGATGGATTAGAACTTCTCTTTTAGGGAATAGTGATAATCCTAATGTATCAAGAAGGTTTCGTGAAGGATGGCAACCTTGTCGTTTGGAGGACCACCCTGAGCTTCAGGTACATATGATGGACCATCAATCTGAATGGGCAACTAAAGGTAATATTGAAATCGCTGGTTTATTGTTATGCAAGATACCAAAGGAAGTTGTAGACGAAAGGAACAAGCACTTTGAAAATATTGCACAGCAACAAATAGAAGCAGTTGATAATACCTTTTTTAAAGACCAAGATAGTAGGATGGCTACTAAAGAAGTATATGAACGCAAATCAAAAACGACTTTTGGTAAAGACTCTTAGAGTCTAATTTAATAATTTTTTTTCTGCAGTATTGCAGAGGAGTAAAATACTATGGCTTCAACAGCTTCACCTATGGGTGCAAGACCAGTAGGCTCTTTAGTATCGGCTGCTTACAACGCAAAGATTACTCACTATAAAATTAACAATGCTTATGGCACAGATATTTTTTATGGTGACTTTGTTAAGTGGGCAGATAACAACCCAAACACTACAATTCAAAAGGATACTGGAACTACTTCCATGACTCCTATTGGAGTATTCTTAGGTTGTTCCTATACTGACCCTTCAACTGGTCAAACAACTTTTAATCAATATTACCCAGCATCAACTGCTGCGGATGATATTATGGCATATGTTGCTTCTGACCCATTCTTAGTAATGCAGATGCAATCTGACGAAGCTCTTACTCAAGATGACTTGGGCAAGAATGTCGCAGTTGTTCAGACTGGTGGCTCAACAGCTATCGGCACAAGCAAAAATGCAATCGATGGGAGTACAGCAAACACTACCAATACACTACCTTTAAAGATTATCGACTTTGTCGAAGGTCCTGATAGTGCCATTGGTGATGCAAAAACTGATGTACTCGTAATGTTTAATGTAGGACATCAGTTGTTAAACGCAACTGGTATCGGTTAAGGAGAATAAATTATGGCTGCTATTTCAAGAGCAAATGAGTTAAAGCAACTCCTACCGGGATTAAATGCCCTCTTTGGCGAAGAGTACGCAACTCATGACAATGAGCATGAGGAAATCTATACAACTGAAAACTCTGAAAGAAGTTTTGAAGAAGAGTTAAAGCTGTCAGGATTTGGTGCTGCTCCAGTAAAAGATGAAGGTTCGGCTATCACTTATGATACTGCACAAGAGTCTTTTGTCGCTAGATATACACACGAAACTATAGCAATGGGATTTGCTGTGACAGAAGAAGCAATGGAGGATAACCTCTATGTGCAACTATCTGCCAGATATACCAAAGCTTTGGCTCGTGCTATGGCGTACACAAAACAAGTGAAAGCTGCATTACCACTTAACAATGGTTTCAGTTCTTTCCAAAGTGGTGATGGTGTAAGTTTATTCAACACAGCACACCCACTTGTTAATGGTGGTACAAACTCAAACAGACCAACAACTGGTGCAGATTTGAACGAAGCTTCTTTAGAAGATGCGATTATTCAAATTGGTAAGTACACAGATGAAAGAGGTCTTAAGATTGCTGCTAGAGCAAGAAAGTTAATCATACCTTCTGAGCTTCAATTTGTAGCAACTAGACTACTTCAAAGTGACTACAGAGTTGGTACTGCAGATAATGACATCAATGCAATCAAAACTAATGGAGTAATTCCTGAAGGTTTTGTTGTAAACCATTATCTGACTGACACTAACGCTTTCTTCATTACTACAGATATTCCTGATGGAATGAAGCACTTCGTTAGAAGTCCAATGACAACCAGCATGGATGGTGACTTCGAAACTGGAAATGTTAGATATAAAGCTAGAGAAAGATACTCCTTTGGTGTATCAGACCCTCTAGGCATCTACGCAAGTCCGGGAGCGAGCTAATAGAATTTAGGGGAGACTTCGGTCTCCCCTTTTTCTATATCTAGGATTTAATTAACTTCTCTATCAACTGACCTAGCAGACAACCCAAGATGATAGAGTTTTTCCTTTAAGGAGGGAATAATGGGAACAACAACATTCTCAGGACCAGTCAAAGCTGGTTCAATCAAAGACACAACTGGAACTACTGTTGGCTCTGATGTATCTAATGTAGGTTCTGTCGTAATGGCACAATCTGCAGTTTTAGATATTATTGGTGCTTCTGCTGCTGACCAAGTAGTAGCTACTATTCCAGCTAATTCACAAATCATAGATGTCATATTAAATGTGACTACTGTCAGTAATGATGGTGGTGCAGCAACTGTTTCTATCGGTACATCTGGAGATGCAAATGCTTTTATTGATGCACAAAATGTAAAAGCTTTAGCAACTACTAGAGGCACTTTAGATACTGAAGCTACTGATGTAGGTTCTTCTGACATCCAAGTCTTAGCAGACTTTTCTGGAGCAAATGGAGATGGCACAACAGGTGCAGCTACAGCAACAGTCTTATATATCCAAAACAACAACTTAAGTTAAAGGTAAATTATGGCAGATGCAGTCACAAGCCAGACTATAGTAGATGGCGAAAGAAACTGTATTATGAAGTTTACCAATGTCAGCGATGGCACAGGTGAATCTGCAGTCGCTAAAGTAGATGTCTCTGCTTTAGGTACAGACAATGCAGGTCGCTCTTGTTCTGAGGTAAGAATACTTAGAATAAGTCATGCCATCGTTGGTATGTCTGTTCAATTATTTTTTAATGCTTCTACTAATGTTTTAGTAGCAGAGCTAGCTGAAAGTAGTAATGGACATATGGATTTTAAAGACTTTGGCGGAATACCGAATAATGCAGGTAGTGGAAAGAATGGTGATATTCTTTTTACAACCAAGGGTGCTAGTAATGGGGATACCTATTCTATTACTCTTGAGATGACAAAAATATATTCTTAAGGAGTTATTATGGCAACTAAGAAAGCAATTATTTCTACAAGTGGTTTTCCACAACAATACTTTGTTTTACAAGCAAATGAAGAAGGTATCTACGAAGTTGTATTCGGACCTGACCCTGATTTAGAAGATGCACAAAGAAAAGCAGATGAGCTAAATGGTGTCAGAGCTAGAACATCTAAAGGTCACTATGTGGCTGATGACCCTTCGACACCTGATGTAAATGAAGCATATGTAGGTGGCAAAGCACCAAAGAAAAAAGCAACTAAGAAAAAACCCGCAGCTAAAAAGAAAGCTGCTACAAAAAAGAAGTGAGGTAATTATGCCGGGTACTATGATGAAGAAAGACAAGAAGGGCAGCTATGGACATGGCGGTAGCACTCCGGGTCTTAAAAAAAACAAACATCAAACATACATGGGCGGAGGTGTTATGAAAAAGAAAGCACCTATGTCAGCAATGTTTCGTGGTGGTAAAACAGGCAAATAATGTCAGGAGCTAAGAAGGACTCTCGTTTAAAAAGAGCAGGAGTATCAGGTTATAACAAACCAAAGCGTACTCCTAATCATCCTAAGAAGTCTCATATCGTTGTTGCCAAAGAAGGTAGCAAAGTAAAAACCATTAGGTTTGGACAGAAAGGTGCTAAGACTGCAGGCAAACCAAAAGCTGGAGAGTCTGCAAGAATGAAAGCAAAACGAAAATCCTTCAAAGCTCGTCATGCAAAGAATATCAAAAAAGGTAAGATGTCAGCAGCTTACTGGGCAGATAAGGTCAAGTGGTGAGTAGACAAAAGAAATCTAAATCAAGAGTCAATGAAGCAGGTAATTACACAAAACCTACTATGCGAAAAAGACTATTCAATCAAATCAAAGCTGGCAGCAAGGGCGGTAAGCCGGGTCAATGGTCAGCGAGAAAAGCTCAAATGCTAGCGAAACGCTATAAAGAAAAAGGTGGTGGATATAAATGAAAAAGCAACTTAAACCAGTTCCTGAAGGGAACAAAGGATTATCTAAGCTTCCTACAGATGTAAGAAACAATATGGGATATATGAAGTCAGGTGGAAAGACTGCATCTTCTAAAGGAGTAAAAGCTCCTGATGGATTTCATTGGATGAAAAAAGAAGGCGGTGGATATAATCTCATGAAACATGAAGGCAAATTCAAAGCACATAAAGGTGCAACTCTAGTAGCTAAGTTTGATATACAAAAGAAACACAAAGCATAATGCCTTTAAAAAAATCGCAAAGGTCTTTAAAAAATTGGACTAAGCAAAAGTGGAGAACTAAATCAGGCAAGCCATCAGCTAAAACTGGTGAACGCTATTTACCTGAAAAAGCTATTAAAGCTTTATCTTCTGCAGAATATGCAGCTACAACTAGAGCCAAAAGAAAAGGAACAAAGAAAGGCAAACAGTTTGTAAAACAACCAAAGAACATTGCAAAGAAAACAGCGAGGTACAGATGACAATAGCTAGAACTAATATGCAACAGCAGATTGAAAAGTCTGGTAAAAAAAAACAAAAAATCATAACCCACGAAAAGCGAGGAGACATAACAGTAATAAGAATTAGATATGGCGACTAGCGGAACTAACACATTTAACTTAGACATAACTGAAATCATGGAGGAAGCATTTGACCTCTGTGGTTTGGATTTGAGGTCGGGTGGAGATTACAACACAGCAAAGAGAGCTTTGGATTTAATCTTTTTAGAATGGCAAAATAAAGGACTCAATCTTTGGAAAGTAGAACAAGGTAGCATAACTCTTACTGCAGGTGCTAATTCATATGATGCAGATGCTGCAGCATTAGAAATAGTTGATGTTGTTTTAAGAACTGATGCTGGAAACCAAGATGAACAGTTTGACCAAAGACTTACAAGAATAAGTAGAACTGAATATAATCATCAAGCAAAAAAACTTTTGCAATCTAAACCTACTCAATACTATGTAGACAAAGGTCTGACTCTTAAGATTGGAGTATGGGCAACACCTGACTCTGCCGAAACATATACTTTGATATATGACTACATTAAGAAAATTGAAGATGCAGGAACTAATGCTAGCTTAACTACAGATGTACCAGCAAGATATTTGCCATGTTTAACTTATGCTTTGGCATTTAATATTGCTTGTAAAAATGAGCAATCTCAAGCTAGAGTTCCTATGATTAAAGCAAGATATGATGAATTATGGAAAGAAGTTTCTGAAGCTGATAGAGAAAGAGCTTCAGTAAAATTTGTTCCAAATATGAATAGCTACTAATTATGGCATATGCAGTAGGCAAAAAAGCTTTAGGTATCTGTGATAGATGTGGATTTACTTATAAGCTCTCTGAACTTAAATATGAAGTACAGGACCAAAAGAGAACTGGTAATAGAGTTTGTACATCTTGTTTAGACCCTGACCATCCACAGTTTCGTTTAGGCGAAGTTGATACTTCAGATTCAATAGGTTTGTTTAATCCTAGACCAGATACAAATAGAAAAGACTTTGCTTCTTATTATGGGTTTAATCCTGTTAATAGCACAGGTTCTGTTCTTAAAGCAAAATTAGGTAAAGTAGTTATAACTGGTGCTGCAGCAAGTGGTGGTGGAGGCGGAGGAGCTAGTTCTGTTAATATCAATGTATCTTTGACTGGTAATAGTTTAACTGGTTTACTAGGTTCTTACACAGTTCTTCATAACTCAAGTATAGCTTCGGTTTCAGGAAATCAAATATCCGGACAATTAGGAACACTCAATGTAGTTGCAGGAACTACCTATGCAGTTACAGTAGCATCCTATAGCGGTGCAAATAGATTTTATATAGATGGAGTTGTTTATCCGACATTAAATTTATCAGAAGGACAAACATATACATTTGACCAATCTAATGCTAGCAATGCTGGACATCCATTAAGATTTTCTACTACTTCTGATGGCACACATGGTGGAGGTACAGAATATACAACAGGAGTGACAACTGTTGGAACTCCCGGAAATTCAGGAGCTTATACTAGAATTACTGTTGCAGCATCTGCACCAACACTTTATTACTATTGTACTAATCACTCAGGTATGGGTGGTCAAGCTAATACCCCATAAAAATATGACATATACTGAATTACAAACTCTTATTAAAAATTATTTAGAAAATTCTGAAACTACTTTTGTAGGAGATTTGCCACAAATTATAAAACAAGCAGAAGAAAGAATATTAAAATCTGTAAGACTTCCTAACTTTAGAAAAAATGTGACAGGTGCTTTAACTTCTGGAAATCAGTTTTTAACAACGCCATCTGACTTTTTAGATAATTTTTCTCTTGCTGTTGTTGCTAATAATAATATGGACTTTCTTTATTTTAGAGATGTAAATTTTATTAGAGAAGCTTTTCCAAATACAACAACTCAAGGAGTTCCAAAACATTATGCACTATACGATGATAATTCCTTTATTGTTGCTCCTGTTCCTGACCAGAATTATTCAGTTGAACTACACTACTTTTATCGCCCTACTTCAATAACTGCAGGAGCAGGTAGTGGCACAACATGGTTATCAGAAAATGCTTCAAATGCTTTGCTATATGGTTGTCTTATTGAGGCTTACATTTATATGAAGGGTAGTCCAGAATTACAAGCTGAATATGAAAAAAGATATTTTCAAGCAATATCAAGGTTGCAAAATCTTGGTGAAGCAGATAATACTATTGATACATATAGCAATGGTACATTTACTAGAGAGAGAAGTTAATGATTAGTGTAGACACAAAACCAGAAGTAGGCAGCGTTAATGTTGTAGCTACAGAAAACACAGGATTAAGTCCTGAATATTGGACTGAAAGAATACTTGAAAGATTAATTTCTATTAGTGATAGTGCAGACCCAATGGTTAAAGCACAAGCTGATGCTTTTAGAAATAGTATTGCTCAAGTAATTTTAATATATATGAGACAAGCTATAGCTTCTGATAGAAGCACAGTAGCAGGTCTTTTAGAAAAACAAGGTCATAAAGATATGGCTGATATTATAAGGAGGCTGTAATGGCAATATCTCAAGCGATGTGTACATCATTTAAAAAAGAACTTTTAGAGGGTGTGCATAATTTTAAAAACTCAGGTGGTAGTACATTTAACTTAGCACTATATACAAGTAGTGCTTCTTTGGGTGCAGCTACTACTGCATACACAACAAGTAATGAAGTTTCAGGAACAGGATATACTGCTAAAGGTGGAGCTTTAACTAGAGTAGACCCAACTACATCTGGTACTACTGCATTTACTGACTTTGCAGATTTAACTTTTAGTAGTTCAACTATTACTGCTAATGGTGCATTGATATTTAATGACTCAGCATCTAATGATGCTGCAGTTGCAGTATTAGCTTTTGGTGGAGATAAGACTTCTACTAATGGAGACTTTACTATTCAGTTTCCAACAGCAGATGCTTCAAACGCAATAATTAGAATAGCTTAATGGCATTAGTTCTTAACGATAGAGTTAAGGAAACAACAACCACAACAGGCACAAGCACAGTAGATTTAGCAGGTGCTGAAACAGGTTTTGAATCCTTTGTAGCAGGTATTGGTAATTCAAATACTACTTACTACGCTATCGTTCATCAAACTGCAGATGAGTTTGAAGTTGGTTTAGGTACAGTCACAGATGCCTCTCCAGACACTTTAAGTAGAACTACTATAATAAGTAGCTCTAACTCTGACTCTGCAGTTAATTTTTCTTCAGGAACTAAAGATGTATTTTGTACATTACCTGCAAGTAAAGCTGTTTTCTTTGATGATAGCTCTGGAAGTTCAGATGTAGCTATAGGCAGTAGAGGTACTAATCCTATGGGATTAGGAATAGTAGGAACAGTTCTTTCTTTAACAGAGCAAACAAATGTAGCTAGTTTACAGATGGACGGAAACCAAGCTTCAAGAATTGACATGGGTTCTGGTCCGGGAACAAGACAATTTGTAATCTATACAGATACTGCTAACTATTCATCTTTAGAAAGAAAAGACGCTAAACCTATTGTATTTGCTACAGACAATACAGAGAGATTTAGGATAGACGCTGCAGGAGGTATTACAACTGGCGGTTTAGCATCTGCAGCAAGAACGCCTTTACACATACATAGAGATTCTTCTTCTGATGTGCAAATTCATATGACTAATACTGCAACAGGTTCTACAGGTTCTGATGGCATGACTATATTTGCTAATAGCACAACAGCAGGTTTTTGGTTGAGAGAAAATTCTCCTTTGCAATTTGCTACGAATGGTACTGAAAGAATGAGATTAGATACTAGTGGCAATTTAGTATGCACAGGAAATGTAACTGCTTATGGTTCTGTGTCAGATGAAAAGTTGAAAGAAAATATTGAAGTAATAGATGATGCTATTAACAAAGTAAAGAAACTAAAAGGTGTCACTTATATTTTAAAGTCTAATGGTAAAAAACTTACAGGTTTAATAGCACAAGATTTAGAAAAAGTATTACCAGAAGCAGTATATAAAACTATAGATATAGATTTAAATGGCGACCCAGAAGATGAACATTTAGCTATTCATTATGGCAATACAGTAGGTTTGTTAGTTGAAGCTATAAAAGAACAACAAGAACAAATAGAAACTCTTACAGCTAAAGTAAAAGAACTAGAGGATAAATAATGGCAATAACATCATCAGGAGCTATAGATTTAAATTCAATTCATGTTGAAGCAGGAGGAACTTCTGGAACGACTTGTTCAATGAATGATGTAGACATACGAGATATTGGAGATTTTTCTGCTTTTGCTTCAAGAGGATTAAATGCTTGGTATGGTAAAAAAGCAAAATGGGTTATAACCATGACTACAGGTCAAACGACTGTAAATACAGCAGGAAGTGATTATGTAGCCGCTAATACAGAAAGGTATAGAGGATATAATGGCTCAAGTGGTACAAGACCTTCAGGTACTACTTATGGCTCTATGAATGACTATCAAGATGCAGACTATTTGAATAATAAAACAATAGTTTCTTTAGAGGTTAATGGAAGCTCATCTGCAACTCAACCTACGACAACTGTAATGTTTTTACAATGTGCTGATGGTTGTTCAAACTCAGATGCTGCCTTTAAAACAATTAAAGTAGGTGGCAGTACTTTTGCTAGAAGTGCTGCTACTTATTCAGATGGTACAATAGAAAGTTGGAGTTGGACTGTAGGAAATCAATATGTACCTAACAATACAACAGGAGCATTAACTCCTATGAATTCTCCCGGTGCAAATACAACAGTTACTTTTATAGGACAGTAGTGAGCAAGATAGAACTAGAACAATTTGTAAAAGTTCAAGGACAAGCTAGAAAAGATTATTCAACAGATGTAGCAATTAACAATGATGTTGATGAAGATGACAAACCTTTTCAAAGATTATCTATGTGGGTCACAGACCCTGTATCTAAAGAAGATATTAGATTTGAATGGAACAAAACAGATAGTGCTTTAGCTTTAACTAAAGAAGATAATAAATGTTTTATAGATAGTGATGATGTTATTTACTATCAAAAAAATTGGGAAGTTGAAACATATAAAAACTTTCTTAATGATGCAACTCTTGTTCCTCCTAACCCAGAACTTGATGATTACAATATTAGAAATAATATGGCTGTGCCAAAAAATCCAAATACTTATGATGAAGTTTATGTAAATAAACAATTAGTGAGAACGGATTACAATATTGGGTTATGGCAGGCACAACCAATGATAGATGAGGTAGAGAAAGTTTTTGGAAAAGATAGAGATTGGAAACAAAATAGATTTAATATTATTGGAACTTATACTGCACATGAGGACGCACCATTAAGACCACCTTATACAAATGAAAAAACTTATAGTTGGTACAATGTTTTTATAGAAATGCCTGATGAAACTTTAGCAGAGTACAATGTACCTAAAGTTGGCTATACATATAATGGTTGGCACGCAATAAAATACAATGTTGTATCTGGAAAAAAACAATTAAAGGTTGTTATTCAAGATGATGAATTTACAAGCAATTATCAAAAGCACCCAGATACATTTATACCTAGACCTCCTGTACCATACTATGCAAATAAAAGTCATTTCTTTGCAAAGATATTTAATGAAGATGGAACAGAAGCAGATGAGTATGATGTTTTTTTTGTAACTACTCTAGATATTATGAAAGAGTTTTGTGCAGAACATGGTCATCCATTTCCTATTCCAGAAGAAAGAGAAAATGATTTTATATGGATTTATGGAATTGTTTATGACAAAAATACTCTAGAAGTAAAACAAGTAAAAGGATATGTAAGATATCCAACTGATGGAAATGAATGGCTCTAAATTAGATACAAGTAAAGCAGACAAAAAGTTTTACAAAAAAATAGAAGAAGAAAAAAAACTCAGAAAAGAATTTAAAAAAAAATTTAGTAATTAATTATGTTTGGATTATCAGCATTTGCACAAGCACCCTTTGCATCTTTAGGAACAACAGTTGGTCCAGATATAATAGTAAATGTTGCTACTAATGCAGGAGTAATGTCTACAGGAACAGTTGTAGTAAGTGCAAGTGCAAGACTACATGAATTTATTTCTGGAGTAGAAGCAACATCTGCATTAGGAACTACAACATTTGCAGCTAGTACAACACCACCTATAACAGGAGTTTCAACAACAGGTTCAGTTGGCAACTTAGAAAACATTGCAGGTGCAGTTGTAAATGTTACTAATGTAGTTGGTAATATGGCAATAGGAAATGCTGTTGTATTTGGTGGTGCAGTTCAAGGTGTTTCAAGTTCAGGTAAAACTGCAGCTTTAGGAGACGAAGTAATAATTGCAGATTGTAATGTAACTGCAGCACAAATAGGAAGCGTATCTGCTACTACAGCTTTAGGTAATGAATCTTTAATTACAGAAAATAAAATTATACCTACAGGTGTATCAGCAACATCTTCATTAGGAGATGAAACTATATCAGGAAACGCAACTGCAACTTCTAATGGTATATCAGTAATAGGTTCTATAAGTAGTGTAAGAGTTTGGAGTAAAGTTGATGATAGCCAGACTTCAAACTTTACACCTGTTAATGACTCACAAACTCCTAACTGGAGTACAGTAAATGATACTCAAAATCCAGATTGGAATGAGGTCGCATAAATAAAGAGGTAAATTATGCCAAGTTATGATAACGATTTAGTATTAACCGAACTAGCTACAGGTGAAGGTAGCGGTACATGGGGTGATACTACAAACTTAAATTTAGAATTAATAGGAGAAGCTTTCTCTTATGGCACAGGAGCAACTTTTGACTCTGATGCAAATAAAACTGTGACTGTAGACCAAGCTTCAAATTTATACAGAAGAATGTTTATTGATGTGACATCTTCTGCAACATTATCTGCAACAAGAACTTTAGAAATAAATCCAACTACCATGTCAAAAACCATGGTAATTAAAAATTCTACAAGTGGCAGTCAATCAATAATAATCAAACAAGGTAGTGGAGCTACTGTCACTATAGGTAATGGTTTGTCTAAAATGGTTGTTCTTACAGGTTCAGGTTCAGGAGCAGCAGTTATAGATGTTTTAGGCTCTATTGATTTAGGTGCAAACGCTAAAATAAATGGCGGACAGTTTGGTATTACAGCAGATGAAACAGCAACTTTTACTAATAAAACTATAAACTCTGCTAACAACACTATCACTAACATTGACAATGGTGATATTTCTGCTACTGCTCAAATAGATGCTTCTAAGATAGCTGATGGAACAATTTCAAATACAGAGTTCCAGTATTTAAATGGACTAACTTCTAACATTCAAACTCAATTATCATCAGCATTAAGTTTTACTATAAATACTTGGATAAATTCTAGTGACAACAATCAAAGATTTTTCTTTGGCAATGGTGGTACAACTACTTATAAAGCAACTGACTCACATATTTTTCAGAGAGGTAATGGCACAAGTATATTTTCAGTAAGCGAGTCAGGAGGAATATTTAAAGGTGATGTCACAGCTTATGGCTCTCCATCTGATATAGCTTTAAAAGAAAATGTTGATGTAATAGATAATGCCCTAGAAAAAGTTAATCAATTAAAAGGGATTACTTATGATTTGAAATCAGATGGTAATAGATTAACAGGATTAGTTGCTCAAGATTTACAAGAAGTTTTGCCAGAAGCTGTTTATACACATAAAGATATAGAAACCAAAGAAGAACATTTAGCTATAAGATATGGCAATACTGTTGGTCTTTTGGTTGAGGCAATCAAAGAATTATCAAAAGAAGTTAAAACATTAAAGGAGGCAAAATAATGGCTTGGTGGAATGGCACAACATTACCTACATCTGGCTCTATAAGTTTAAATCAAATTCATGTAGAAGCAGGTGGTGCAACAGGTACAACAATAAATTTTAATAATCGCAGAATAAGAAATCTTACAGGTTTTAAAAAAAGTTCAGCAGGAGCTAAAAGTTTTAGTCAATGTCGTGGAGCTTTTATGGACGGACACCCACATGGTCATCGTTATATTTCTCCAAGTACAACCGACTTTAACATTAACTATTCTACGGGTACTTATGTTTACTCTAATAGAGTTTGGGAAGGTCATGTAGGTCCTAATCAAATACCAGA
>CEPA01029810.1_pt1 | contig 18212 bp, 29 predicted proteins | sample 356241 | NCBI WGS metagenome assembly CEPA01 (sample SAMEA2620542, study PRJEB7988) | marine metagenome | biome: marine biome (ENVO:00000447); feature: surface water layer (ENVO:00002042); material: "saline water (ENVO:00002010), including plankton (ENVO:xxxxxxxx)" | depth 5 m
GGTTTACAAGAAAATGAAAATGGTCAAGTTGAGTGGACATTCTTTCCTATTATGGAAGAAGCTAAAAAATCTATGTATGGCTTTGGTTTGCCAGAGATTGAAGACAAAGATATGATCATGAGCTTTATTAAAACAGATGCCATTGATAAAATAACAAAGATAAGTGCATTTAGAAGTCCTGAGCTTTCTGAAGCTATTAATGATGGTAATATTAAATTTATTGTTAATGAACCTTTTACAACTAATCCAAGCTATACTGTTTTTGCAACATTGGAGAATGGTGAAAATGTAGCAGTAATGGATAATTACAGATATGATTTTAGAGTAAGTGTACAGAACAAAGACTATCAAAATGCATTATCACAAGTTAAAAATGCAACAATACGAAACATGATTAATAATGTTATTGGATTAAGAGAAAGCTATTTTAGAGATGTGTTTCTTGATCTTGCAGAAAACAGAAACTATGACACATTTATTAGAAAACTTACAGGTGCTTATAATAGACTTAGCCCATATATCAATCAAGTTGATCCACCTATAATTGATGAGAATGATATTGATGCTATCAATAATGTTCTAGAATATATCCCAGGGTATTGATATGAGTGACTTTATCTTATCTAGGATTCAAGATAATAACAAACAACTAAATGCTATGTATGGTGGTGTAAATCCAATGATGTCTACTGAAGAAATTATTGGAGAAGAAAACTATACATTCAAACCATCATATGAAGAAACTTGGGATGCAGCTTTTAATCAATATGGTTTAGCAGAACCTATACTTAAATATTTTGATAGCCAAGAATGGGTTGATGAAGAAGGCTATGATGCAATTGCTGATCCACAGTTACAAGACATGCCAGGATTGAAGTGGAGATTTCTTGACAGTAATTCATCACAAGAAACAAGAGACAGATTGAGTAGATTTAAACAAGAACTTACAGATATAGAAATCCTTAATAATTCACAATTTGTATCTCCAGCTATTATTGCAAGTGTATTATCTCCTGTTATTCTTGCACCTGTCGCACCACTTTCTATTATGCGAAATGCTGGTTTACTTACCAGATTTGCTGGAGGTGCTGCATTTACTGCTGCATTATATGCACCTGAAGAATTTTTTATTACGTCACAATCTGAAACTAGAACATTTGCTCAAACAGCTCTGGCTCTTTCTGTTGCTGGATTAATCGGTGGTGGTGTTGCTTCTACATTTGGTGGTCGTAATTTTAAGACTATAAGAGAAACTATAGATGCACAAGATGGTAAAATAAGAGCTGGAGTGGGAGCTAATCTAAGTCCAAGTCTACAACGAAGATCAATGTATGATATGATGGAAAGAGATGCTTTAGTTGAAACTGGAATTGGAATAGAAAAGTTGCCATGGAATCCAGTTATTAGAATGACTATGAGCAAGAATCCTATTGTAAGAAACCTAGCTGCAAAGATGGTAGATATGGGTGGATTGATACAAAAGAAAGTAGTTGACGAACAATATGAAGCAATGGATCAATCTGTCGAAGTTACATTTAGAACAAAGTTTCTTTCACCACTTATACAGACAATGCAGTTTATGGATAAACAATATTTAAAGTATAGAGGTGTTGTAGCCAAGTCTGGCGATATATCTAGATCAGCACAGAAACTAGGACTAAGAGCCAAGGACATTGTAACTAGATCAAATAAATTAAGTGAGAATGAATTTAGAAGACGAGTTACTCAAGCAGTTAGGAATGGTGCTGATTTAATAGATGATGAAGCTACAGTATATGTAAATGCTAGTGCTAAAAGAGTAAAAAAACATTTTGATTTTATCAAGAGAGAAGCACAAGACTCTAAACTGTTTGAGATACAATTCCAAAAAGTTATAAAAGGTCTTAGGGATAAATTAGCACAAACAACAGATGATGCACAAAAAGCTACAATTGAAGAACAAATACAACTTGCCACAAGACAGTTACAACGAATTAGAGAAGGTGGTGTAACTGTAAATACAGCTATGGGTTATGTTCCTAGAATCTATAGAGTTGATAAACTTATTGAGGGTGAAGAAAGATTTATTCGTATAGTTGAAGATTGGGCTATGTCTACATATCAATTAGGTTCTGTAGAAGCAAAAAACTTTGCAAGAGAAATGCATGACATTGTTTCTAAGAACAAGCCTTTTTTAGATATAGAAGATGGCATGAGCCAGATTGACTGGATTACACAAGCTAGTAGTACTAAAGCTAGAACATTTGCTATACCTGATGAACTTATTAAAGACTTTCTAGAAGATGATATTGAGATGTTACTAAGACATCATACAAAAACTATGGGTATGGATATACAACTTACACTTAAGTTTGGTGATGTATCTATGGGTAAAGTTGTAAAAGAAATACAAGATGAATACAAAGTATTATTAAAAAATGCTAGAAGTGGTACTGAAAAATCTAAACTTAAAGAAGCATTGAAAAGGGATATTGAAGATGTAAAAGGTTTAAGAGATAGACTCCGTGGCACATATGGAGCTTCCAAAGATCCACATGCCACAAGTAGTAGAGTTACTAGAGCAATGAAATCATTTAATGTTTTAGTAGGCATGGGAAGTGCAACGATAACTTCTATACCAGATGTTGTTAGAACTATTATGGTAGAAGGCTTGGGGAACACCTATGAAAAAGGTCTAAGAACATTGATCTCAAAATCTGCGACAAGAATAAAAGCAATGAAAAGAAAAGAGTTTAGATCATCGGCAGTTGCAGCTGATGCTGTACTAGGTTTAAGAGCTGCACAGTTTTCTGACATTGGAGATATGTTTGGTAGTCGTATGTCTATTGAAAGAACTCTTAGTCAAAGTACAAACATATTCTTTATTCTAAATGGCTTGAACTACTGGAATCAAATGATGAAAGAATTTGCTGGTACAGTAACCATGCTTAGAATGACAGATTCCATTATGAAACCATTTAATAGATTATCTAGAGAAGAAAGAGAGAAGCTACTCAAGAATGGTATTGATGCACCTTTACATGGTCAAATGCAACAACTGATAAGAAAACATGGAAAAAAGGTAGATGGTGAGTGGTTTCCTAATACTGATTTTTGGACTAATGCTATAGCAGTTAGAAAATTTAGAAATGCATTAAATCAAAATGTAGATAGAATAATCATTACCCCAGGAGCTGGTGATAGAGCTTTATGGACATCTACAGAGCTTGGTTCATTAATAACACAGTTTAAAGGTTATGCACAAGGAGCTATGGTTAGATTGCTTACATCTGGCTTACAAGAAAAAAGCATGGCATTTTGGCAAGGTGCTACATTGCTAATAGGCTTGGCAGCTATAGTGAATGAATTTAAAAGATTACAATATGGTATTACAAGAGAAGAAGGTTTTGATGAAAAATTTATAAATGCTATTGATAGAAGTGGTGTTACTGGGTGGTTTCTTGATGTTAATAATACGTTAGAAAAAATGAGTGACTATAAGTTTGGCCTTAGACCTTTGCTAACTGACAAGCCATCTTATAATTTACCTTTTGGTGCAAAAGCTGGTGCTTTGTTTGGCCCTGGGGCACAGAATATCAGTACTGCTGGTAGTGTATTTACTGATCTAGTTAGAGGTGAAGCAAATGAAAAGACACTTAAAAGTGCAAGGTTTATAATCCCAGGAGGCAATCTTCCTTATCTTGATCCTATAAATGATGGTATCTTTGGAAAGTGATGTGAATTAACAAAAGTATGAAAGTAAGGGATAAATAAGTATGGCTACGATACAAATTGCAGATAATGATGCTCGAATACAATATACTCAAGCTGTAACAGCCAATGTTACACCTTTGACAATTGACTTTCCTTTTTTCGAATTAGATGACATTAAAGTAATAAGAACCACATCAGCTGGTGTTGATACTGTCCTTTCCAGAGGAACTGGCTCTGGCACTTTTGCAGTATCAGGTGTTGCAGTTGATGATGGCTTCTCTGGTGGCAGTATTACTCTAGGTGACACAAACGATAATACTTTTACTTATACAATATTTAGAGATGTGCCAATAGAAAGAACATCTGATTTTGCTACATCAGGGCCATTTAATATATCATCCCTCAATACAGAATTAGATAAGATATATGCAGTAATGCAACAAGTTGAAAATGCTAATGATAGAGCATTGACATTACCAGACTCTGATGACTTGGCTTCTATTACATTGCCTACAAAAGATTCTAGAAAAGGTAAATATTTAGCATTTAATGCAACAACAGGTGTAGCAGAAGCTGGCCCTAATGTAACAGATACAGGTACAGTAGCAGCTATATCATCTGCCATTAGTGCAGTAGCTGGCATAAGTTCGCAAATAAACACAGTAGCTGGTAATACTACAAATATTAATACAGTAGCTGGTATAAATACTGCTGTAAGCTCTGTAGCTGGTATATCTAGTGATGTTACAACAGTTGCAAATAATCTTTCAGCTATTAATAATGCAGCAGATAATGCAACAAAAGCACAAAACTATGCTATCAAAGTTGATGGAGTTATACCTAACACATCTGATTTCTCATCTAAAGCTCATGCTATTGGTGGTACTGGAATAGATAATGGTGTTGGTGCATCAAAGCAATGGGCGATTGGTGGTGGCAGTAACCCTAGTGCAACAACTGCTGTAGGCAATACATCTGAGTATTCTGCAAAAGGTTACGCAACTGGTGCTATCAATAGAGGATCAGCTGCAAGTGGCAGACATTCTGCAAAAGACTGGGCTACTTATACTGGTGGTACTGTAGATGGAACATTATATTCTGCAAAATATTATGCACAACAAGCAGAACAAAGTTCTACTGAATTTTCTAATGTTTATCAAGGTGCATTATCTTCTGATCCTTCAGGTGGTTCAGTAAGTGCTGGAGATTTATATTATAACACAACATCAAATGTTCTAAAATTTTATAATGGAAATACTAATTCATGGGTAAATGTCGAAGCAGTAGATACATCAGCTTTTGCAACTAAAGGATTTGCAACAGCAATGGCTGTAGCTTTATAGGAGTATAATATGGCACAAGATTTTGAAAGAACCAAACTAACGGCAGTAGGAACAACACCAAGTGATATACCTACATCAGCAGATTTTGATTCTGATGATACAATTATAGGAATAAATATGGCTAATAGAACTGCCAATTCTATTACTGCTTCATGCTTTATGACAAGCAATCAAGCTAATGATGATATAGCTTTTGATTTCAACATCGTTGTTACTGCACAAACTGGTGCATTTTTATTAGATGGTCAAACAAAGCCAGCATTAGTTTTATATAGAGGGTTTACTTATACATTTGATGTATCAAGTAACACTATTAGCTCTGGCTCTCATGTGTTTGCTTTTGCTACTGAAGCTGATGGAGCAAATAGTTCAGGTTATACAACTGGTGTTACTGCAACAGGAACACAAGGACAAGCTAATGCTAAGATTACATTGCAAGTAACAGATAGCACACCTGAAACATTATATTATTATTGTACTGCACATGCTGGAATGGGTAATACAATAACAAATACAAATGCACATTTTATAATTAAAGATGCACCTATACCAGCTGGAAGTGCTTTACAACTATTAGATGGTGGTGCAAAAATGGTTGTGCAAAGTGGTGATAGAATGTTTTTTCAATCAAGTGCAGCATCTAGTTTAGATGTTTGGTTATCAAGAGTGGATTCGATAAGTACATAATATGGGATATGTTGGCAATCAAAATGATAATGCTTTTACAAGTTTAGAGAAACAAGACTTTCCAAATCCAAGTGGAACTTCTCTTACTTTAAACCATTCAGTAGCTAATGCTAATGATATAGCTTTGTATATAAATAATGTAAGGCAAGAACCTACAGAAGCATACACAGTTAATGGCACAGTAGTAACATTAACTGGTACTGTATCTAACTCAGATGATATATATGTTGTCTATTTAGCAAGAGCATTACAAACAACTGTTCCTCCTGATGGTAGTGTAAGTTCAGTAAAAATAGCTGATGGTGCAGTATCAAGTGCTAAACTTCAAAGTGGTATTACAAAACAAGCAATTGTAGATTCTTTTACACCTACTGGTTTAACAGGATTGGCTAGTGGCCAAAGTGTAACATTAAGTGGTCAATATATGGATGCAAATTCTTCTGTAAAACTTCGTAAAGTTTCTGATAACTCAGAAGTTTCTACAACATTCACACATACAAGCGATCAAAGCACAAGTTTTGCTACAACAGGTACTTTTCCACCAGTAGCAACAGATTATAAAATTATATTTACAAATCCAAATGGTAGTGAATTTATCCCTACTACAAATCTTAATATCGGAGCCCCTGATATTGTTTTATTTGAAGGTTCAGCATTTGGTGGTAGTGGCGATGTGAGTGCAAATACTGGTGGTTGGACTGGTGGTGGTGCCAATCATAATTCAAGTGGTCAAGCTGATTATAATTCTACAAGAATTAGAGTAAGAATAAATGGTACTGGTGCAACTGGTTATGGTGTTGGTTATGGTATTAGAACAGTAAATGGTATTATTATACCAGCTGGATATAATCGAGTTGATGTTTACTATAGCACTATTACTGGTTCAGATAGACTTTATATTTCATCAACACCACCTAGTGTAGCTTTGAATAATGCTGCAAATAATTATACTGCTGGTATGAGTTATACCCAGGCATCAGCTGGTCAAACCTCAACTTTTACTATTGATAGTGCAATAGCAGATGGCACTACTGCTTGGTACTTTTACTTTGCAGCTTATGGTGGTCAATATGCAAATCAAGATTTACAAATAACAAGATTAAAAATATATGCAGTATAGGATAGATCATGGCACTAAGTAAGATACAAGCAGAATCAATAAACTTAGCAGATACCTTTGCTTTTACTGGTACTGTTACTGGTGCTGGAAAACTTGGTCAAGTACTTACACAAACACCAACAAGTTCACAGATATCTGCAACAAGTAGTTACGTTGATAGTGGCCTAAGTATTAATATTACACCAGCTTCTGCTAATAGTAAGATATTAGTTATGGCTGTTCACAACTCACAAAATTCAGCTACTAATACTGGTGTGCATATTAGATGTTTTAGAGATTCTACACAAATAGGTGGTGGTAGAAGTGATGACTTAGCTTTTTGGGTAGCTAATGCTTACAACCATGATGGGTATCCAGTTATTATATTAGATTCTCCAAACACAACAAATCAAATTACATATAAAACAGATTTCAAAGCATTTAATGGTGGAACAGCATATATGAATCATAATTCAACAATGGTATTACAAGAGATATTAGGTTAAAAAATGGCAACAATACAAGAAGCATTACATGAACTAGGAATAAAAGACTGGGCTATATATGGTGAGCCTACTAATGCTACAGAATTTAAATCTATGTTTAAAAAGATTACAGGCGAAGATAAAAATGGTTCAGCTATACTAAGCAATGATTCAAAAAAGTTTGGAGTTACTTGGTCACAAATTCAAACTAAATTAACTGAAATGAAAACTGAAAAAGACACAAAAGAAAAAAATAGAAAAACTAATAGAGATTCAGCAATACAAAAATTAATTAAATTAGGTTTAACTGCTGAAGAAATAACAGCATTGGTAGGTGAATAATGCCTTATGTAGGTAGACAAAATGTAACTGGTGAGTTTATAAAATTAGATGCTATAACTACAAGTGCAACTACAACATTTAATTTACTTAGAAATGGTGCAGCATTTAGTCCTGCTACAGCAGAACAATGTATTGTGTCTGTCAATGGTGTAACACAAGCACCACAAGATGCTTACAATATATCAGGATCACAGATTGTCTTTACCTCCACATTATCATCCAATGATGTCATTGATTATATACTTGTCATGGGTAATGCTTTGTCAGCTGGCGTTCCCTCAGATGGTAGTGTATCAACTGCAAAGATAGCTGATGGTGCAATAACACAATCAAAATTAGATAGTAATTTAATATTTGTACCAAGTGGCATGATTATGCCTTTTGGTGGAACAACATCTCCTACTGGATTTTTATCTTGTGATGGATCAGCTGTATCAAGATCAACTTATGCTACTTTGTATACTGCTATAGGAACTACTTGGGGTAGTGGTGATGGCTCAAGTACTTTTAACCTACCAGATTTAAGAGCTATGTTTCTTCGTGGTACTGGCACTCATGGTACAGCAAATATGGCTAAAGGCACAGATTTTTCTGCACCAGCTGTAGGTACTATTGAAAATGACCAAATGCAAGATCACAAGCACCAAACTATAATGAGTCCAGGTACTTCTTATCAAACCTATTCTTCATATGCTATTGGTAATAATGCTTATGGAACAACCTATAATTTTAACACTACTGCACCACAAGAGATAAATTCTCAAGGCACACCTAGAACTGGAGATGAAACAAGACCAGTCAATGCAGCAGTTTTATATGTAATAAAAACATGAGGAAATTATGGCATTAACAAAATTAAATTTTGGTGGAAGTGGTCAAGGTGCAGTTAGCTTGCCAAGTGGTTCTGTTTTACAAACTGTAAGTACTGCACCAAACTTTACTGATGTAAGTCAAGTGGGTGATACTTCAAATCTAGAGTCAGCAATATCAGTTAATATAACACCAGCATCTACATCAAATAAAATATTAGTTTTAGGTGCAATAGAATTACACTTATATGCAAGTAACAGAGTTGACGCTTATGTTGAGTTGCATAGAATTGTAGGAGGCTCAATTGTATCATTAGATAATACAGTATTATATAATTTACATGGTAGTGGTAGTTACTATCCATATGAGTCTGATAAAATTCCTTTTATGCACCTTGATAGTCCAAGTACAACAAGTCAAGTTACATACTCATTGACATTCAGACAAGGGGCTTCAAGTGGTACTGTTTATAGTTGTAATGCAAATGGTTTAGGTGCTTCAAATATAGTTGCTCAAGAGATAAAAGCATAGTGTGGGGTGTAATATTAGATTATATGCCTAGACCATCAGTAACAGAAGTAAAGTCACAAATAGATACACATGAAGCTGTGTGTGCAGAAAGATGGAAAGAAACCATCCTTCGTATAAAACGTATTGAACATATTATGATAGGAACTGCTGGCACTACTATAATATTGTTAATAGGTTTGCTTGTGAGGTAGAATGGATCCAGCATCAATAGGTCTAGCCATTACAGCAGCTTCTAAGGCTTTTGGTGCTATCAAAGCTGGATTCTCAGCTGGTCGTGAAATAGAATCCATGGGTAAAGATTTATCTCGTTGGATGGGAGCCATAAGCGATATAGATAATGCAGAGAAGTCAGCCAAGTCTGCATCACCACTTAGAAAATTATTTAAAGGTAAAGAGATAGAGGCTAGTGCAATAGAGGCTTTTACTGCAAAGAAAAAGCTAGAGGCACAAAGACAAGAGCTAAAGTCATTTATAAATTTTCACTATGGAGCTAATTCATGGAATGAAATCTTGCGTATGGAAAAAGAGATAAGACTGCAAAGAAAGAGAGATATTTATGAAAGACAAGAAGCTATAAGAAAGATTTGGGAAATTATAGGATGGGTGTTATTATTCATTACAGTAGTAGGTTTTATATTTATATTAGCTTGGATGTATAAGGAGAGTAGGTATGGGTAAAAAGTTACAACCATCTTCACAATATGATAAGTATGATATCAACAATGACGGAGTAGTTAGCGATGATGAGTTTGCACATATGGCTGAGATTAAAAGATTAGAACATGACCTCAGAAAGCAAAGAGCCCAAAGAAGGATGGCTACTGCAAGTCTTATTGCCATGGGTAGTTTTACTGCTGCAATGTTTGTTGTCGATATTGAACGAGTACAGGCACTTGCTGATATCAGTAACCTTTTCTATATTTCTGGGGCTGGTATTGTGGGAGCTTATATGGGAGCTTCAGCCATAATGAATAGGAACGGAAAGTGAAGCCAGCATTTTTGCTGATGTGCTACCTGTCAGGTAATCCAGCTGGTACATTGCACTTTCAATCGGTAAACACAGCACACTACTTTAAATCATACTTAGATAATCAAACTGTTAAGATTGGAGAAACAGAGCAAAGATATGATTGTTTTGTTAAATTAGTCAAAGTCAACAAGGAGATGAGATTATGGTAAAGAAACTTACAAAAAGACAAATAGCTACACTTAAAAGACATAGTGTACATCATACAAGTAAACATATGAGTTTTATGAAAAAAAAGATGATGGGTGGGATGTCATTTGGAGAATCACATAAATTAGCAATGAAACAGGTAGGCAAATGATACAAGCACTTATAGGCCCAGCAACAAAGTTGTTAGGCAAGTTTATTGAAGATAAAGATACTAAAAACAAAATTGCATTTGAGTTAAGTACAATGGCTGAGAAACATGCTCAACAACTGGCTATGGCTCAAATAGAAGTCAACAAGGCAGAAGCTGCAAGTGGATCACTATTTAAAGGTGGATGGCGCCCAGCAGTTGGCTGGACATGTGCGATTGCTTTTCTCTATCACTTTATCCTAAAAGATTTAATAATATTTGGATGTGCTATTGCTGGTATAGAACTACCAGTTTTACCTGAGTTTGACATGGGTACACTTCTAACTGTTCTTGGTGGTATGCTTGGCATAGGATCGTTAAGAACCTATGAGAAGCAAAAGGGATTAACAAAATGATTGCGATGTTATGTGAGAGGTGTAAAGTGGCTCTTGTAAAAACTGGGGTGAGAGATGTTTATAAATGCCCTATGTGTAATGTAATATTAAACTTGAGGCTAAAATGAAAGAAAACTTTGATCATTGTTTAGAGCTTGTCCTCGAACATGAGGGTGGCTTTGTTAATCATCCTAAAGACCCAGGAGGCATGACCAATAAAGGCATAACCAAACGGACTTATGAAAAATATCTTGGTAGAGAAGTTACCGAAGATGAAATGAGAAACATACCAGATGAAGATGTTAAAGACATATACAAGAAAAAGTACTGGGATAAAGTCAAAGGGGATGACTTACCTAGTGGTGTTGATTGGTGTATCTTTGATTTTGCAGTTAATGCTGGCCCTAGTAGAGCAGCTCGTAATGTTCAACAGTTTGTTGGTGCTTCTATTGATGGAGTAATCGGAGCAAAAACCATCAATAGAATCACACAGTACCCAGCTGGTATTAAAGGTGTCATAGAAACCTATACAGCTCAAAGGAGCCAGTTTTATAGGAAGCTAAAGACATATAATACCTTTGGGAAAGGTTGGGATCGTAGAACATATAAGACTAGAGAACAAGCCATAGAGCTTTTGTCCTAGCCATATCCTCTGTAATCAGCATTGACTCCAGCTGGTGTTTTTATCTCGTCATCATCAGCTGTGTATCTTAGTGCTAAAAAGAAATCCATATAAGGTTTTGGTATGTATCTCTTGTTATCTTGTTCTGTTAAGGCTCTAGGGTCGTCTTCAAACATTTCTTCTGTCATGTGAATATTCCTTTATAAATAATAAGTTATAATTAATATGCACCTGAGAAACGACAACTCTAGGTGTCCTCCACTAAGCTGTCGTTTCTTGTAACTTCTTTAATAATTTTTTATATTTATCAATCATTTTTGGTTCTGTAATATACTTCATGTCAAGCAACGTAACTAATGTTGCCATTAGTAATTTTACATCACCTTTTTCTAATAAAAGCTCAATCATTCTTTCCTCCTACCATAGCTTCTTTTTGGTTATGTTTTAGTTCATAAGCTAGAGCAATGTATCCTATTGCATCTAGATAGTTATCATCGTTAGCTGGATTTGCTCTGGCTCTAATCATCTTTAGTTCAGCCAGCATCATAGCAACTTGATATGGTGTGACATTCCACATCTCTGCAAGTATTGTAAATGTCTTGTGTGGATCACCATGTACTGTCTGTCGTTGCAGTAAAGTTTCTTTTGCTAGATTTAGTATTTCATTTCTTTTCATATCAATATGCCAATTGTTTTGTTGTAGTGAAAGTAATTTTGCCTTTATCGTCTTTAGAAACCCAGCCATTACCAATCCATTTATCTTTGAAAGTCTTATTACCTTTCATTTTTTCTAAGATAATTTGTCTTTCAATAGCTTCTCTTGTAGCTTCAGATATATTGTTTTTCATACACACCTCATTATTCTTGTAATTAAAATAAATTTTTATTATGATATAAATTCACTTGCCTGAAAGGGCTGTGGTAGGGGGAAGACTAGAGGTGGTGATAGCTCCTCGCCTCTAGTCTTTTGTACTAGTTAGCTTTCTTTACCTTCAGTTTTGATAAACAAGATTTGTAATGATCTTGAACTGATATAACAAAAGTCTGCGATAACTTGTTGATTTTAGTACTGTTTTCATGCCACGCATCCTTGAGTGACTTCTCATTTTTACATTCTGAGAATATCTTTTTGATGACATCTGCTTCTTGATTAGATGAATCATCATTGAAGAACACATCATTAAGAGGTATATCTTCACCAGCATACACGTTCAAGCCAAGACCAAAGTATGCAAGACATTTAGTCAATGCCCTCTGATGAGCATTGTTGACATCAGTTGAGTCTGGTATTCTTGATTGACCATCTCTTTTCTTCTTGCCAAACTTAGTGTTTGCTTCTGAGTTGATAGCTTGCATGTAGTTATCCATGACAGGAAAGACCTCAGTAATTGTCTGACCTTGTATTGTCACAGATACCTGGACATATGTATTACCTTTGTAATCTCTCATGAAAGGCAAAACATTGTTCTGATTGTCCGTAAATGTATGCTTGACGAATGTAGCATCATCAAACTCTTTCTTTACAAAAGCCCAAGCCCATGACCATGAAAGGTATGTAGCATCGCCTTTTTTCTCTACATGTTTAGAAACATCTACCTTTGCTAGTGTTTCATATACGTTTTTCTTAGTTCCCATCTTTCTCTCCTTTTGGGTAAGTATGTTTCAATGTGATTGCTTTAGTAGTCTTTGATCTAGTCATCACAATCTTATGACCTTTGTGATTACCACCAATGTCAAATGTCATCTTGCGACAATTGTCTGGCATGTAATGTTTGAATACAGACTTAGCTTCGTCTGCAATGTCGATGGCTTGCTTTGACTCAATGATGTCACTTGCGTTGACTCTCATCTCATGCTCCATCTTCTCATCCCACACAGGTAAGTCTGACATATCCATAGTCACCATATCTGACCAATCAACTGGTGGTAACAATTCAAATCCCTCTGGCTCTACGCCATCACGATACCATGACCAAAACTTTACACATTGCTCAAGATAAGAATCAATCCATGCTTGATCTCTTTGAATGTATCTGTATTCCAAGTTGCATCTGACACCAAAGAAGACAACAAGATAACAACCATCTTTAGCAGATGTATGTATGTGATGTTGACATTGTGGTGCATACAGATCACATAGCTCATCCATGTTTCTGAACTGCCAATGTGTCTTAGCTTCTACTGGTCTACCATCAGCTGCAATTGCATCATAGGTTGAATGTATTGGTGCAATGCCATGATCGACAGTCTTGCCAGATTGTTGATTACGAAACTTCATCTTCATTATCTCTTCACCTTTCTCCAATACAAAAGGTTCCATGAATGTACCAGCTTCCATCAAGAATCTAGTTTGCTTGTCAAATATTTTTTCTAGACTATTGCGTTTCTGTTCTATCAGTTCATACCATGATGAGTAACTACCATTAGCAATGATAGATGCCTCACTTGAACCAATAAAGTTTCTTCTAGCGTTAAGCTGCTGTTGACTTAGTACCATAGTTTCTGCCCTCCAATTCTTTGTTGCTTAGTTCATCAAGTGGCTCATGTTTATCTTCATGCTCTACTGCACTCCAGTTCAAACTACTGAGTCTATCGAACTTAGCTCTGTTAATGTAACCATGAGTATAGTACTCATGAACGACTTGCACAAATGTATCACCAACATTAGGTCTTAGTAATGGTGCTATTTTTTGTGTAAAAAAGTCAAATGTTTTCCTAGTCATAAATGCCATTATGTCCTCCGTATGCTAGTATGAGATTGCACCCTCATATTTATTTTAAATCAAAATTATTGACATTACAACTAACCTCTGGCTATTGTAAGCTAGAGGTGTGCAATGACTGAAAAGAGATATGCTGATGATCTTGTTACTCAGTTAAAGAAACGAAGATACCAGCTAGGTCTACCACAAGCTGCACTAGATGATCGTATAGGATGTGCGACTGGTCTAGTTGCCAAGTGGGAAACTGGAAATCGAAAGCCAACAGCTTTTAATTTGTATTGTTGGGCTGAGGCCCTTGGTTGCAAACTAAAACTGGAGGTTCGTAATGATAGTATGTGGCATTGATCCTGGACTAAATGGAGCAGTTAGCTTCATTCACTCAGACTCAAAGTATATTCAAGCTGAGAAAGCACCTGTGTTTAGAGTAAACATAGGAAAGAAACAAAAAAGATTCCTAGATATGTGGAGTCTTAACAGTATCTTAGCTGATCAGAAACCAGAGCATGTATTCATAGAAAAACAACAAGCTATGCCACAACAAGGTTTAGCTAGTACATTTGCAACAGGCATGGGATATGGTATATATCTTGGTATGCTTGTGGCAATAGGTTTGCCATACACAGAAGTTGTACCTCGTAAATGGAAAAGTGATCTTAACTGCACAAGTGATAAAGATGCTACTCGTAAAAGAGCATCTGAGTTGATGCCACAAGGCTCACATCTTTGGCAGTTAAAGACATATGATGGTCTTGCCGAAGCATCCCTCATAGCTTATTGGGGGATGAACTTCAGCAAGTATCAATAGTTTTACTTCACATTCTTGAGTAACTCAATAGGATCGTAAGACTTACCATCTCTGATAGAGGCGACAATCTTTTCTACAAGATCACCTTTCTTATCTCTCTCAGAGTACTTGATCTTCAGTTCATTACACAACATGTATAACTGTGTAGTCTTGTACTTCTTGATCCAGTTGTAGTCTGGCTGAAACCAGTTGTCTTCTAGATTTGCCTTGTACATAAGTTCATTCATTTGACTTGTTTCACCTTCTGTAGATGAAACCATAGCTCTTATATACAATGCACGACAACAATATTGATATCCTTTACCAATAAAGAACTTGGCTCTTGGTAGATCAGGATTCTTTTCTACCCAATCTGAAAGCTCTTGACGTATTTGACCAAGCTCATTGGCAAAAAGATCGTTAGGTTCTACCAGACTGTTTTCATAAGTAGGCTCAACAGACTCAGCTGATATATTAGTGTAAGGTGTAAATAGATTGCCACAGAAATAACCAAGCATATCTTGAGGCTCTGGTTTGTGCTGATTGTAGATAGCATTTCTCAAAGCACCAAAATGCATTTGTATCATCTCTTGGTGTTGTGGATTAGACATATCAGCCAATGTAAGTTCTGGCACTTCACCATTCTCTACTGCTTCAATCTCAGCTGCACTAGCCTTACGCTTGTCCAACCACTTCTGCATGTAGAACTCACCACGTCTCCAGTCATAGTGTACAGTAATCTGTAGATCAGCATCTTTGTAAGTCTTTTTGTCAAAGTCTTTAGTTAGATGTTTGACTATGTTCGTAGCTTCATAGACTGGTGTGTCTTCAAGGTAGTGAACTTTCTCAAACCTCTTAGACCAGTAAGCAATCTTGTCTTCTACATATTCCATCTGTAGCTTCTGTAGTTGATCTACATTAGCAACATACTGTCTGTCTGAAAACAGATCACCCTCAAACTCAATGTCTTTGTAGAGCTTGTGGTTTGGTGGAATGATCACTTTGTCTTTCATGATTTGAGCATTGTCAATCTGCCATTTGATATCACGATAGTCATAGTCACCTTCACATGATTTGAACAACTCTGACTGTTGTGTCTTGTTTAGTCTTGTAAACAAAGAGGCTGTACCAAGATTCATCTCACAGTTACGAAATGCTTTCTTGACTGCTGGTATGAGTTCAGACAATGCGACTCTCTGTTGTACCCACTTACCAGTTTGACCAAATCGTTTGGCAATAGAATCAAAGTCTTCTGATCCATCTTCACATAGTTTGAAGATCACATCAGACTCATCAAGTGGATGCATGCCTTCTCTCATCATGTTAGCATGTAAGCCAACTTCTCTGTCATGCTCATCAATAACTTTACATTCTACTGGTTCAATGGATTCTGCACCATATATTTCTTGTAGTGCTTTGAATCTTCTGTTGCCATCGATGATGATGTAACCTGTACCATTCTTCTTGACGACAAGATTGTGTAACAAGTCACGACTTTGTATTGAGGCAATAAGTGCATCAAGATTGTTAGCCTTCACCTTTCTGATATTGTTAGGATCAGGCTTGAGTTGATTTAAAGGTATTTTCAAATTATCCTCCTTAGTTAGTTACGTTGGTTAGAATTTTATCCGTGATGAACTTGCTGGAAAAAGCAACTGCAATCCACAGAGGCGCTGCAATAACTGATACAACAAGAGTCGGATTGATACCCAAAGCCATCATACAAAATAGTATGAGGCCAGATTGGATGAGATGAACAACCACAAACCATCCAATCCATGATGCTTTGCGATTGAGAAAATGAAACTCTTTGATTCTATGCCACATCTTTGTCCTCCTTTGGCTTGTCCAATAATTTTTTATCTGCAAGAAGTTTGAACAGTTGCTGTTCCTTCTTCTCAATTTCTTCAATCCAATACTTCATACTATCAAGGTCTTTCAATAGTGTCATGTCCTGATGTTTGAAACTGTGGCTGACACATGACTTTTGATAGATAGCTATAGCTTCTCTTGCATAGGTAATTTCTTTAGCAAGTAATTTTATTTTACTCATAGACGATTCTTCCTTTCTGTCTAGATTTATCTGCATACTGTGAAATAGTATACTTAGGTTTAAAATACAAATCCCTCTCACAATTTGGCTTTAGTGACATAAGGTCTTGCAGATGCACATAGCCAAGTTCAGGGAATCCCTGACCAAGATCACAGAGGCCAAACATCATGTTCTCATCATCAATCTCTGAGATGAGCCATGTTGCAGCACCAAATGGTGTAAAGTATTTGACAACTGGTTTGTGGCTAACTGTATCATCTTTCATTGTGGCGATATGATTCTCTTTTAATTTATTTTTTATTTGTTGAGGCAATAGCTCCATTTTCTCCTCCTTTTGGATGCTAGTTTCTTATTCTTCTTTATATGCTTTCGGCTCATTGATACTATCTCAGAGCCTTTTCTTTTCTTAATCCCTCGGCTCATACGTCACCTCATAGCTTTTGAGTTGTGAGTCCAGGTGTTTGTTGTTCAGATGACATAAGACTTGTACTGCCTTATTCATGCCATGTTTGTAACCAATGTGATATGCCATTGATTCCTTGTCTGTCTGGTCATCAGTTGTGAACCATTCAATACGTTGTTCCATGTCTGATGGATAGTCTTCATCAAAGTCAAAACCTTCAATGGTGTTCTTGTTGTCCATCAATATAGCTTTGATGAGTCTGTTCTTTTTGTCACTTACAATCATAAGATACTCCTGTTTTTGTGGCGATGAGGGGGATTGAAATGAAAGAGGATTGCACCCCTCATCAGTAAAAAAGGGAATAGCTCCCAGTCCTAGACTCGGCTACTCCCTTAGTTTAACTAGACCTAGTTGTCTTAGTTAGAATGGTACCTCATCGGTGTCGTCAACCTTTGGTGCATCACCGACTGTGGATGAATCTTTCTTGGCTCCACCAGTAAGACGGAATGTAGAACCAGTACCAGCAAGTTTGATCTTGAAGGCCTTACGCTTCTCTCCATCTTTCTCATAGGTTTCAATCATTGGCATACCTTGAACAAGTACTGTTGTACCGACTGTAAGATACTTCTCAATGACATTGGATACAAGACCCTTGCCTTGTGAACCATCCCATGCTTCGATAGGATACCAATGTGTCTTCTCAACTTTCTCACCAGCTTTAGTGTTGTAAGATTCGTTGACTGCTACAGAAAAGTTAGCCACCTTTGTACCATTGATTTCTTTGATCTCTGGTGCTTGACCAACATTACCTGATATAGTGATTTGAGCAAAATTCATACTTTTCTCCTTTACGTTGTGTATGATTAAAATTCAGAGCAACAACTGCTCCACTCATAAAAATACCCTCTGGCTCACATAATGTAAACCAAAGGGTACTG
>CEPA01166069.1_pt1 | contig 18107 bp, 15 predicted proteins | sample 356241 | NCBI WGS metagenome assembly CEPA01 (sample SAMEA2620542, study PRJEB7988) | marine metagenome | biome: marine biome (ENVO:00000447); feature: surface water layer (ENVO:00002042); material: "saline water (ENVO:00002010), including plankton (ENVO:xxxxxxxx)" | depth 5 m
ATCAAGATCCTCCGGAATGATGTAGGGATCATCGCCTGCGGGGTCCACGGGAACACCAAGAGCACTCAGAACTCCGGGTGAGACTCTTTCTCCTGGAGCTTTTAGGGAGCCCCCCAACAAAATAAAGCTCTCGGTCATTTCGTTCTCTTCAATCTTGTCGGTGACCCGGAGCTTGCGTGCATTAACTGACTTTGGTAAATGGCTATTAAATACGCTTTGAACCATAGGCTGATAACGCTCTTTTCGCCGCTCCCAAATCCAATCGTCTTGTTCACGAACCTTCAGGCGACCTTCATCGATGTAGTCTAATCCGATATCGCGGGGAGGTTTATTATCATCATGAAGTTCTTTCCTTGAAGCATAATCGACATACTCCAGACCTCTTTCCGTAAACCAAGCCTTGGCGGCCGCTTCGCGTTTTTCATGCAGCAACTCTTTTTTCTCAGCCGCAAACGCGTGCAACTGCTCAACCATCGCTCTTCCCTCTTCGAAGCCGTTGAGATTTTCTTTTGGATGGAAAGCAGCGGGTCTTTCTGCAAGTTGTGTAGTCGAAAAGGCTGAATATAATCTGTAGTAATCCTTTGTGGGCAGAGGGTCAAACTTGTGGTCGTGGCACTTTACGCACCGCATTGTGGTTGAAAGGAAAGTCTGCCCCACCGAGTTAACGATATCGTCAATGTAGATTTGACGGGCCTCAGGCTTCGCGACCATGGCCGAATCCCAAGGTCCCATTCGCAGAAAGCTCGAGGCCACCATCCATTCGGTTTCCTGAGGGGTGTAAGCCCCGGTCCCGTGAATTTTACTTATGGCTTCTTCGTCGCCATCTAAACGGTCCTCGACCGAATTCGCGACCAATTCATCCCCCGCCACTTGTTCGATGACGAATTCATTGTATGGCTTGTCTTCGTTAAATGAACGAATCACATAGTCACGATACCGCCACGCATTCGAGCGCTCATAGTCGTTGGACATTCCTCCCGTATCGGAATAGCGAGCCACATCAAGCCAATGCTGGCCCCAACGCTCCCCGTAGTGATCGCTCTCCAGTAAACGGTCTACGAGCTCGGTCCATGCAGAATCCGGGTTTTGCTTGAATGCCATCTTAAAATCCGCGACCTCTTCCGGACTTGGCGGAAGGCCGGTTAGATCAAAAGACGCTCGACGTATCAACGTTATGGGATCCGCCTGCGGCGCGGGTTCATATCCTGCTTCCTGCAGCTTCGCTCCGACAAACGAATCGATCGGGTTTCCCGTTTTCGTCGGGACTTCAGGTACCGCGGGTTTACGAATCGGCATGAAAGCCCACATGTCCTCAGGCTTGTACCGGCGATATGTCCACTCGTCCGACAACCCGCCAGAATGATCAATGAGAATCCCTTCCTCGTTCTCTCTGACTTTACGTTCCGCTAACCGAATTTCGTTTTGTCGTTTCTCATCCGGCCAGTGAGCACCCGCATTGATCCATTTTTCTAAATCGGCTATTTGTACTTCGGAAAGCCGATCGTTCTCCTTTGGCGGCATTTCAAAATCCGGATCTTTCCAACGAACCGCTTCCATTACGAAGCTGTACTCCGCATCACCGGGAATCAAGACGTCGTCGAAAAATTCTCCACCTTTGACAAAATCCTCCAGCGTCGTCAGCTTTAATCCGCCTTTCACTTCCTTGCCCGGTCCACCATGGCAACTAAAACATTTCTCGGAGAGCATTGGTTTAATTTTCAATGTAAACAGACGCTCCATTTCAGTTTCATCAACGACTGCAGACACTGTGGATAAACTAGCCGTAGCAAACGCTACAAAAAGTATCAGTGAAGCTCTCATATATTAGCGTAGAGCTTTCCTTTCGAAAGACCGTAACGGTCAAATCTAATATTACTACACGCCATAGAGCCAGCCCAACGATGGACACCTCCAATTTCTTTTTTTAAATACATTTATATCTAAGGTCTTCCTTTCTCGTAAAGTTCTGCGATTTCGCTGGCGGACAATGAGCCGCTAAAAATAGCAAATTCATCGATCGCTCCGTTCAAATTACGGAGAGCAAAATTTGGATCACCCCTCGTGGGTTCATTCCAATTTCCAATAGAAGCCGCCCCAATTCTAACCGTATCCACAATGTACTCGTCTGTAATTCGATCCTGACTGATTGCTTCTCCATTCACGAAGTGAGTCGTTGTCTGCTCATCTACGTTATAAACAGTCGCGATTTGTAACCACTTTCCACTTTGAGAGGGATCCCACATAGGAGGAGAATAAGCGATGTGCTTGTCTTTTCCAGATCCTGGTAATGCATCTCTCCGTTTTACGGAAAAGAAGAGTCTTCCATCGTTCATGATCTGCCAATGCGGTTCGTTCAGCTCATGGCCATCTGTGAGGAAAAGGGAATTGTACATTCGATCCAAACTGTCGATACGAGCCCAGCAATAAAAGGTTACCGATCGGTGCTCTCCAGGAATCGACACACGAACACGACTGCCTGCGGGACTGAAGTTTAAAGCACTCCCAGACTGGCCCCAGCGATCCGCATCGTTGCGAGCACTCACCACCGTGCCATTCAAACCAGATTGGGACGAGTCCAATAACTGACGTCCCCACTCGTTTGATTGGTGTATGGGGTAATAGGCGATCATTCTTGTGTCATTGCCTAACACCGCCGCACTATCTGACCATGCCTGGCGGCGCTGCAGCCTTTGACTGACAAATCTCTGCTCGAAGTCCGCTAACCCAGTAAACTGGCTAGGTTCGAATGCCACTGACTCCGGATTCCCGGTTGCCGTCCACCGGAGAGACTGTCCATTAGACAAATGCTGCTTCTGCTCGCCTTTGGGATGCCACTCGATTTCCCCATCGAGGACGTGCATGTCCGCATGCTCGGGAGTGACGTTCAAAGCAAATTCCGTTCCCAGATCAACAACATCGCCAGAGTTGGTCAACACTCGGAATCCGTTAGCAGCGGTGGGAACCAGCGCCCGTATTTTTCCGTGCAACACAGACATCTCCATGGGCGAGTTTATTTCAAACTCCGCTTTTCCCTCTAAAATAATCGTGACACCACTGAAAAGTTCGAGTCTGGCAAGACCGGATTCCATTTGCAAGGGGCCTTGCGGGACCAAGTCTCCCCTGTTTAGGTTCGGTTGGTTTACCCAAACCGCTTCCGAGTGTTCCGCCAAAACAGCGTAGCCCGTTGCGATGGGCTCTGCTGCAGCAATGTCACTTGTTCTGACTTCGAGGCTACTTTTTAATCCATAGGCACTTATGAATGCAACTGCGAAAACTGCAGCGATACCCGCCAAAACACTAAATTTTCCTGGCCAAGCGGATACTATTTGATCATTTTCTTCCTCAAGTAAAAGACTAGATTCCAATCTGAGCGAGTCGGTCAGTTTCAGTCTGGAGTAATAAGCTTGGCGGGCTTCCGAGCTAACCCGCATTTCCGCTTCCAATTTAAAAAAATCTGCTTCGGAGATGGATCCCTCGATTAGATCGTCGATTAGCGGATCGCGATCGTTCAAGGTCATGCTTGAGCCTCCTTTGCTAAAGCGATGCGCCTCTCGACGCACAAGAGCAAGCGATTGCGAATACGATGAAGCGTTACCTTCAACCCACCAATACTGCGGCCCATTTTAGCCGCGTACTCCTTCAGCGGCGTCTTCTTAAAATACCGATGATGGATCAGATCGCGATCCGCTGGCTTGAGGCTTTTGAGACAAGCCTGCAAGGCTATGTGATGCTCGGACAAATCGTGAAGATGGTTGGTCATTTCCTCCGCTATGATTTCCTCTAGCTCTTCACAGAAAACCAGGCGGGCATCTTTGGCTTGCTTGAACCTGTATTTGCGAACCTGGAAGCGAGCAATGCTGAAAGCCCAGGCCTTGAAGTTAGTTCCGATCTCAAAATCGCTCCGTTTCTCCCAGATAATCGTGTTCGTATCCTGAGCGACATCATCGCAATGTGGATCCCCCGGCATCAAGGATTCCACATACAATCGCAGGGCTGACTGGTTTTGAGTCAGCAAGGAGACAATTGCGGCATTCTGTTTTTGTTCCTCCATCGGGCTGTACTAAAGCAAATCCATCTATTACCTAAAAGGTTAACACAAATCGGGGGAATTTCTAAAGATTTATTGGGTTTAGATAAAACCGAAACTCCAAAAGCTCATTTTTCGGGTCAATTTTCCCCACTCTCTAACGCAAACTTTCAATGACTTTTAAGTGGTCCTTTGAGAGGGCTAAGTTGCTCAATTCCTTGGGATTTAAGCGTTGGTCGTTAAGTTCGATGCCTTCATCACCCTGCTCGCCCCATGCTACGTAGTGCCAACGATCCGCACGGATGCTGTATCCGTCCACGTCCACGAAAAAGGTCATGATATACTCAGGTCTATTTTTCGGATTTCGAGCGTTTGCCCACCCGTTCGTCCTTTTGACGGAGTCAAGCTAAAGATCCGCAGTCGATCCATCTCGAACGAATCTACCTAGTTATCACATCCCAGTATCGCGTGCGCTTGGAGCTACCTTTGGGACCGGTCACTTGTAGCGTTATCATTTTTCGCACCCCAGGTCCGAACTCGTGAATCGGGTTTCGTTCATTTGAAGTAGTGCCATCACCAAAGTCCCACTTCCAGGAGGTGATCTTTCCGATCGACTCGTCGTGGAACGAAACCATTCCCGCATCAACATCGAGAATCTTGAATGTCCATTCCGCTCTCAAGTCTGGCTGCAAAATAGATTCAATGGGAGCAAGCCTAAATGGGATTAGGTAGGTCGCATCCTTAACCATTTGTACGTTGTGGGCCAGATTGTAGTGCCCATCACGCTTGTCTCCGTCGAAATCGAGAATCGACCAAGATAGTCCGATTTCCATGCCCTCTTCCAATTCGGTTTCAACTGCGTCTTCTGGCCGGTCGAAGGGTGCATAGTCGAAGGGTGTGATCCAGCATTCCAAGATTAGCTTCCCGCTCTCCCCATGTTTAAGGTCATGGGAAAATGCATGATTCGAATACGGAAACTCACCTATCCAAGGTTGAGACCCCCAGACCAGGACCCAGGCGTTGTTTACTGGGGGGGTGTAAATATGATAGTTCTGAGCGTGCACCCCAGCGAAGCGTATGTGATTCTCCAGGAATTCCGGGCTCATTTGATCTTTGTTGTTTGGCGGCAAGATTTTCGGATTGAGAATAAAGGGACCTCCAGAACGATCCCCGTCGACCGCGATCTCAAAAATGTCATTCAGGTACCCTTTCGGATTAGTCCGCTCGAAATCCCAAAAATCGTCGTAAGCTTCGTATAAAAAGTAGAGGCGATTCATTCCTTTGACCCAACCAACGATTACTTTTACATCTAAATCTTTGCGGTCTATTTCAACGCCATGCCCATCCTCCGTATCGTTGAGAAATTCTATTCCGTAGGTGTAGTCATCCGGCACGATTTCCCAATCGCTCGTGTCTCCATCGATGCGCGGCATCGCATCCCGCGGAAACTGGAAAATCTTAAAATCGACGTTTGGGTGAGGATTCTGGAAATCGGCTAGCGCTCCTGGAGTGAATACCCGCAGAGTAACAAAGGTCAGTACCAGGACTTCAGGAAGAAGCTTCAATTGTACCATTGCAGTACTTTGTTGGATTAGGGTGCTCCTGGCAACCGGGAATTCTGAAAGGCAAAGCTGACGATCCTTAGCAATCCTTCATCTCTTCAATCGATAACTCCGAGTAGTGCTGTTTCGAAGTAAAAGCCCTAGCATAATTTCTGGAATTTCCGTTGTATCCCAGTCCTTAGCTCCTAACTTTCTTCTTATGCTTCGAAATATAATTACCTCGTTTGCTGTCTCGGTCCTCGCATTAGGTCTCTTTCCCCATTCGGGCTGCTCCCAGCCGCTCGTTTCAACTGATAATGGAGGACTCCAGTTGCCCGAGGGTTTCAAGGCTTTAGTCGTGGCCGACAATGTAGGGCGGGCTCGGAGACTGGCGGTGAGGGAAAACGGCGATATTTACGCAGCACTGATGGACCCTATTGATCTCGGTTATGTCGTGGCGATGCGAGATACGAGCGGTGATGGGGTCATGGACGTCATCAAGTACTTCGGGGAGCTGGATAGCCAATGCAAATCATTGGAAATATATAAGGGCTATCTATATGTCGGGTCCACTACTCAAATAGTAAGGTTCCCGCTCGATCCCAAGCAACTCCTACCAATCGGCCCATACGAGACCGTCGTATCCGGTTTTCCCACACCAAAGAATCATCGCAGCAAAAATATTACGTTCGACGACTCGGGTAACCTCTATGTATCAGCCGGGTCTCCCGGCAACTCCTGTCAGGAGGTTGACCGGACCTTGCACTCCCCTGGAAAATTTCCTTGTGACGAACTCGAACGATATGCGGGAGTATGGATGTTCGATGCAGAAACACTGGGCCAGACCCAACTAGAGGACGGATTCAAGTTCGCAACTGGCATTCGCAACAATGTTGCTTTTCAATGGGATCCACTGAAAAAGGAGCTCTACGGCGTCAATAACGGTCGCGACAACCTTTTACAAAATTGGCCCGAACTGTACAACGAGCAAGAAAGTGCGGAGCTTCCCTCTGAAGAATTTCATCACATCAAGGAAGGTTCCAATTTCGGCTGGCCCTACACCTACTACGACCACGAACAGAATACACGTATCATTAGCCCAGAATATGGTGGCGATAAGCTAAAGCGTCCCGAAGAGGGTCTTTATGATGATCCAGTCCTGACTTTTCCTGGCCATTGGGCACCTGTAGGGCTTCAGTTTTACAACGCCACTCAGTTTCCACAAAAGTACCACGGCGGTGCTTTTGTATCCTTCCACGGTTCCTGGAATCGGGCCCCCCTTCCACAGCAAGGTTACAACATTGCTTTTGTCCCATTTGACGGAGTTTTGCCAGAGGGAGGCTACGAGATATTTGCGGACGGCTTCAAGGGCTCCGATGTACTGCATGTTCCGAATCAAGCCACGTACCGGCCTACTGGCCTGACAGTTGGCCCGAACGGATCCCTTTATGTATCGGAAGACAAAGTGGGCCGTATTTGGAAAATTATGTACATGGGTGGAAAAGGCGTTTCCTCAAAAGCGGTTGCAGCCAAGGAAACCCAGATCGTGCAAGAAGTTATCCGCACGGGTAATCCCATTCAAATAGCTGATCCAAAGGGTGAAGCGATCTACAACCAGTATTGCCTGGCTTGCCACCAGGCAGACGGAAGCGGAGTGCCCAACATGCAGCCTTCACTAATCGGATCCGAAAGGCTTTCTAGTTCCGATGATACCTTTCTGATTAAATTAATGCTCGAGGGCAGCGAATGGATACAGGATAGGGAATACAGCAACCTTATGGCCAGTTTCTCTTTTTTAACGGACGAAGAAATTGCTCTGACACTGAATTTTGCTCGAGCCCGATTCGCCAACGCCAGCTCGAATGTCCAAGCTAGCGATATCGCCAAGATGCGATAGCCAATCCAGAGGGCTAATGCCTGCACTATTCCTATTGGGTTCAAATCGATACTCCCCCAGCAATTTACATTAAATGTAAAATTAAGGCATATAAAAGCTCGACATACACTGTTCGCATGTTTGCTTCGTTAATGTCTACTAACCGTCTTTCTTCTCCCACACTCCCCCGTCACGAAAGAGTACACTTGATTCAGTGTACCATATAATGACAAAGCAGAAAGGCATAGATTAACTTAAAAGAGAGGTTATTCCTTAACATGAGCGAAATAAATCGATCAAGACTACTATGGGCCGGCTTTATGGCGATTCTCGCTGCTGGAGTTGGCTTTGCCATCCGTGGCGGAATATTTGACAATTGGGCAGGTGAATACGGTTTCACGGGCGCGCAGCTAGGTGCAATCGGTGGAGCGGGCTTTTCTGGCTTCTGCTTCGGCATCATCATCGGCGGCGTAGTTGTTGATAAGATTGGCTATGGTAAACTGGTCCTCTTGGCCCTCGCCTGCCACGTGCTTTCCGCATTTGTGACCTTTGCAGCCGGTGGGGATTCTGCCTATGCCTTCTTATTTTGGGGCATGTTCATCTTCGCCTATGCGAACGGAACGCTCGAGGCGGTTGCGAATCCTCTTATCGCAACGCTCTACCCTGAAAGCCGGACACACTACCTCAATATTCTACACGCTTCATGGCCTGCGGGCATGATTATCGGAGCTGTAATCGGATGGGTGCTCGACGATAAATTCGGAGTGCCTTGGAAGTATCAGCTCGCTATCTACCTGGTTCCCACAGTCATTTACGGAATTATGTTTCTCGGCCAGAAATATCCGAAATCGGAAGCATCAGAAAAAGGACTGGGGCTGGGCGACATGATGAAGGATGTCGGAATCTTGGGCGGGCTCGTGATCTGCTATTTGCTTTCTCTTTTCCTCTCCACCTTGGGAGTGTCGTTTCTATCACCTACGGTTAGCTATATTGTCGCTTTTATAATTTTGGTTGCTATCGGCTACATTACCAAGTTTTCAATGGGCTCGATCCTTCTTTTTATTCTATTCGTCGCCCACGCTCTAGTAGGTGCAGTAGAACTGGGAACAGACGGATGGGTGCAAAACATAACCGGAAACATACTTACTTCTGAGCAAGGCAAAATCCTCTTCGTCTGGACATCAACGATCATGTTTGCCCTTCGCTTCAGTGCAGAGTTCATCGAAACACGTTTGAAGCTTTCGCCTGTAGGGATTCTGCTCGTATGCTCGATTCTCGCTTTCATAGGACTGAACATGGCGGCTGGAATGACCAGCTTCCTTGGAGCGATGCTTGCATTAGGCATCTACGCAGTCGGAAAAACCTTCTTCTGGCCCACCATGCTTGCCGTTGCGGGTGACCGCTATCCGCATACCGGAGCAGTCGCTATGAGCATCATGGGTGGAATCGGAATGCTCTCGGCAGGTCTACTCGGATCTCCAGGTCTTGGTTTCGCTAAGGATCACTACTCTGGCAGAGCCTTGGAAGAAGCGAATCCAGCAATCTACCAGGTCGTTAAGGCGGACGCTCCCAGCTCTTTCTTGTGGTTGGGCACCACTGGTCTAGACGGAACGAAATTGAGTGAAGCTCAAGGCCGCGTGACAGAAGGGAAAGCAATCCCGGGTGACAATGATATCGTTGCAGCGAGTATTGAGGGCGATCGCAAGACACTGAGAGCCGATGCTTACATACCACTTACAATGGCAGTGATCTATCTAGGGATTATGCTCTACTTTAAATCGATTGGCGGCTATCGGCGGGTCGCTATCGAAGAAACATCGTAGATAAGGACTTACCTACAATCTTGAAAGGTGCTGTTATGAGACAGCACCTTTTTTTGTGTCGATTGCGAAGGTTAGTTAATGCCAGCGCCTGAGGTTTAGGTGGAACATCTCCAACAATAATAACCAATGGGGACTGAGTGGGTACACAAATAAAAATAAAGCCAACAAGCAGGGTTCTCTAAAGATCTCCCTGTCCGACCTTTCAATCTAACTAGCACAAGCAGCTCGCTTCTTTTTTTCCCGTCTTATACTCAAATCAAACTCCTTGGGCGTTGCATACCCATTAAGCTCTTCCACCCAGACATCGAATATTCCCTTCCTGCATCTAAGGTCACCTCCAATCCATCTTGAGACGAAGCCAATCGCTTTCGGATGACCACCCCTTTCCTCTAGATTGCCATCACTCCTCCCACAAATCCTTGATCAGCCTTTGAAATCAAAAAGTGGGCCTCTTTCTTCGATTCTGGGCGGCCAGCCACTCCTCTCTCGTGTTCCGGGTAGTAGTGAAAATCGTCCATTATAACGTCATCCACTCGGGCCTTTTCTCCGTCTCTCAGAGCGATCTTCCCGAGAATTTCTGCGATATAGTAGAGGTTTGGAGCTCTTTGGCTGACGCTTGCATCGCCAGTGATCACACCGACGTTTTCTGCTCCACAGTCCCGAAATGAAGCCAGAAATTTCTCGTTTACGAGGGCCTTGACGGGGTAGGTATAAACGGGCCGCCTGCCGAAAAGAAATGCATCGCTGCCGCTACCAGAGACTTCCCAGAGCCAGTCGGCGTTCTCAAGATGACGTTCTTTCCACTGAAGACTTCCAGTATCGCCTCTTCTTGTGTGGGATAGGGCTCGATGTTTTATTTCGACAGGTAGTCTAGGAAATGCTGGAGAAGCTCGTTCGAATCTAGTTTGCCCTTCTGCGGCTGCAGGGAAAAGTCCATTTACGCCGCGAGCCTCCGGCACTCGCCCGAAGGAGCAACAAAATCACCGACTTTAAAAACCCGCCCCAGCTATGGCTCGCGATTTCCACTATTCCTTCGTATTTAGGATACCAAGACGGTTTTCAAATAATTCAAAACTCCTTCCGGCACACATTGGCTATTGCAGAACCAATCCCTTGCTCCTTGAGTAAAGCCAATCGCCTCATGATTGTAAGCGTTTTCATCGCCATTCAAGCCATTATCAACGCATACTTGTACTACACAATTACCAACGGTCTGGGAAGAGACTCTTGGCTAGTGTTGGCGATTATTGTATTCTGCCTATTTTCCTTGATAGCAGCCCTCCTCATGGAGCGAACAAGCTGGTTGAAGAGTTCTCTAATCGTTTCCAAAATCGGATATAATTGGATGGGCGTTGGATTTATCTTTGCCTCTGTGGCACTCGTTTTCGATTCTGTACAGTGGTTTGTACCCAATATCGACGATGGCATTACGCTGATTGGCGTAGTGGTCATCGGGGGAAGCCTTTTCATTTGGGGGTTGTTCGCAGCTAATCGGATAAACATCCGCCACATCTCCCTCCATTCATCCAAGATCCGGACTCGGGTAACCCTCACTCAGATCTCAGACCTACATCTGGGCGACACTAGCACCCAATCCCGCCTGCGAAAGGTGGTGAAAACAGTCAATCAGCTTGGCCCTGATATCATCGTCTCAACGGGCGATCTGTTCGATGGCTATCTTCCTCTGATGAGGCCGTATGTAGAACTGCTCAAAGAGATGTCAGCCCCCCTTGGGAAATACGCAGTGAGCGGAAATCACGAAGTTTATGCTGGACTCGAGGAAGCACTCGAACTGACAAGAGAATCAGGTTTCACCGTACTTAGAAACGAATCCATAACCATGGAAGACCGAATTGCCCTAGCCGGCATCGAGGATCCGACTGCACGGAGAAATGAGGATCGTATCGCGATTGCGGCTCAATGCTTCAAAAATCTCTCACCCGACCTGTACACAATTTTCCTAAATCACCGGCCCAGCATCCGTCCCGAGCGATTTGAGCGATTTGATCTTCAATTGTCGGGCCATACCCATGGCGGACAGATTTTCCCGTTTCATATTCTGTCGAAACTCGCCTACAAGGCCAAACCAGGACTCAGCGAACTAGCTCCGCATACCTTTCTTTACCTCAGCAGAGGCACTGGTTCCTGGGGTCCTCAATTGCGTATCTTCGCACCGCCTGAAATTACGCATTTCACCATCAATGCTTCGGTGCTCTGATCTGGCACTAGGGATAGGTGCGAAAGGGATTTACGAAGATTCGCTTAGGACGCTACCTCAACGTTGACAACGGGATTTTGACCTGGATCCGGCCGATTAATTGTTACCTGCATCGGACGGCAACAAACCTCACAATCCGTTACCATTTCGATCTCTTGGAAACTATGTCCAGACAAATCAATTTCAAGAGTCTGCTCGCAAGTGGGAAAGATAATGCCCAACAATTCCACGAAGTGAAAGCGATTCAAAGTAGTAAACTGGCAGTTCGTATTTTGAGCTCAAATGCAAGGCTCGGTTTGTGATCGTCTACCTCGCGGCCGTCGCCCACCCTTTGCTATGTTCGAGGAGCAAATCCACACTGCTGAGGTCATAGATGACTTATTTCCTGATTAAGAGATGGAACTCCGGTCTTCTCTCGTGCAAAACCCTGTTAAAGCGTTTTTAATGACCTGCTTCAACAAGAACTTTAGCCATCGCTTCCTATATCTTTTGCCGTTCGGTTTAATTTGCCTTTTTTTTGGCTGTCGGTTAGAACAAAACCTCTCTCCTGAGGAACTAGTCGAGGCAAAAGCAGCATTTGAATCCTGTCTGGTTTGCCATAGTACCCAGGAGATGCAAAGAGGTCCGATTATCAATGGTTTACCCGCCTGGTATAACAGACAACAGTTACGCAAATTCTTGGAGGGCACTCGCGGTCAAAGTCTGGAAAACAAGTCTGAGCTCCTTATGGGATCGGCTCGTGATCGCATATCAGATGAGAGAACGATCAACCTGCTTTCTCAGTACATTGCATTACTACCTCCAAAGCCTTACTTACCAGTCGTCAAAGGAAATGCACTGAATGGCTCAGTCCTTTACCAGAGTTGTATTCCCTGCCACGGAGCAAAGGGAGAAGGGAACGAAATGCTCAAATCCCCTCCGCTCAATATCCAGGAGGACTGGTATATTCTCGATCAACTGCGAAAGTTCGCTTCAGGAAAGCGTGGACACCACCCTAAAGATATTGAGGGTATCCAAATGGCGTATGCTTTGGTGAATCTTGACGGAGAATCTCTCAAGGATTTAACCGCCCACATACAGGATTTTAGCGTGTTTACTCAATAAGGACCGGCTGAAATCATGACGCTACAAATTCCTGTAACGCTGACTTCAATTGAGGGTACGCCATGGCAAATAGTGTAATTAGTGGAATCATTCCGATTGTGGAACCTGCCATGAGAACTGCCTGTGGCGAATTCAAACTGCTTCCGTAAAGCGCTGCTAAACTTATCGGCAAGGTCCTCGCTTCCTCGCTATGCAGGATAAGCATTGGAATTACATGGGCATGCCAAGCGAGGACAAAATGGGCGAAGCCAAATGCGATGAGGAAGGGCCTAACAAGCGGAAATACGGAAAGGAAGGTCCTCCACTCGGATGCTCCCTCCATGCGAGCGACTTCAATTAATTCCTTCGGCACGAGCCGGAATACTCGAGCGAAAAACAGGAGGCCAAGTCCACTTACCATACCCGGCAATGCCACCCCTAACGGATTGTCAAACAGCCCTAGTGCGTTGACCCAAACAAAGAGTGGCAACGCCACCATCTGTGCGGGAATCAGAACCACCATACAGCCTAAAGTGACAAGAGTCATTCTGCCGCGAAATTGGTACGTTCCGATGATGTAGCCAGCCATTGCGGCTAAGACGGTTGCTCCGATACCCTGGGAAATTGAAATGCCAATCGAATTAAAAAGCGTACGCTCGAAATTGAGATACTCTCCCGAAAACAGGATGCCAAAATAATGCCCCGTCCATTCGTTCGGCCAAAAGACTCGTGTATTGAAAATTTCAATGTTTGATTTAAAGCTACCTAGAGCCATCCAGAATAACGGATAGAGGAAAATAAAAGCGGCGAGTAATGTGGTGAGACTCACCACCAAAGTTGCTATTCGAGAAGTTTTCACATTCTTGCTCCTTTCCAAAGGTAACGGGGGACGAGAGTTACCAGGATCAGCATTCCTGCCAGCCACGGTAAAATCGAAAGGCTTACCGCCGCACCACTGCCAAATCCTCCACCAACAAAGGCCTTCTGGTAGGCATAGGTGACAAGCAACAGTCCCGAATCGTTGGCACCGCCCGAACCACCGAAAAGGACGTAAGAGCCGGCAAATTGGGCAAAGCAATCCACCAGAAGGTAGATCAGGCAAAACGTAATCGTCGGGGAAATGAGAGGAAGAGTGATTTTGTAAAATCTCTGCCAGATATTGACTCCATCTATCGCTGCCGCATCTAGCACATCCCGCGGACGAGCGTTCAGAGCACACAGAAGAAAAAAGGTCATGAATCCCGTCCACCGCCAGACTGCTTGGATGACAATTGCTGGCATTATAAAGTTAGGATCAGACAACCAATTGACAGTCCCAAATCCCAAAGGCTCGATGAGCCATCGATTCAATAGCCCTTCTTTCCCGTGAAACACGAGGAGGAAAAGTAGTGCGAGCACGGTGGGGGGACAAAGACCGGGAACCACCAACGCAAATGCTAATGGCCCCTGCAATCCCTTCAGGCTCAGTCTGATTCCATGGGCGAATAGCAGAGCTAGCCCAATAGAAAAAGTAATTGTGCATAGGGCAAACACAGAGGTGTTAGCGACCGAGTGCCAATATCGTGAATCCTGAAGCAATTCTTTGTAATGCTTAAAGCCAACAAAAGACGGCTCGCCCCACAAAGTGTCTGACTCAAGGCTCAGCAATAATCCTTCACCCAGAGGCGTAGCCCAGAAAACGAGAAGGAATAAGAAAAACGGAGCTGCCAAGAATAGCCGCCCTAGATTTATTCTAAAAAACCCAGAATACCGTGGCATTGCGTCAGCAGATACTAATTCGGCTCTGGCGGCCCACCACCCCCTTCGAGCTGCTCCTTAAATCGTTCGAGAGCTACCCGAGCATTACCTTCCCCGTACATGATGCTGCTGAGTATTCCTTCCCGGATCATGAAAACTGCCATCGGCCGTCTTGGATTCATTATAACTCGAGGAACCTCCGGAGCAAGATCCACCAAGATTTGGCCCATCGAGTCGTATCCGAAAAACGGTTGCGGCTGGAGAAGTCGAATGTCCTCAAAGGAAGGTTTGTAAGCGGGGAAGCTGTTCCCCTGTAGGAAACGCTGCGCATTTGCCTCCTTGTTAGTCAAAACGAATTTTATGAACTCCCAGGATGCGTCAATGGATTGGCTTTCTTTGTAGATCACGAGTCCCTGTCCGGCAAAAGTCGAAGTACGAACTGAATTCGGGTTGCCTTGATCGTCGGTCCAGGTCGGAAGTGGCATCATTCCCCACTCCCCTTCCAAGTCGGAAGAGAATTGCTGAATCATGTCCAGGCCATACCAATCCGCACCCATGATAGCCACAATTTCGTTATTGGCCACGTCACCCCCAAAAAAGACAGGATCGAAAATCGAGCTACGATCCGGCATCAGGCCAACCCGCTTCTGAGCGAGTTCTCCCAAAAATTCCAGCGTGTCGACTGCCAGGTCGAAGTCTGGCAGGAGGTCGCCCGTTTCTGAAAACAAATCCGAACCTCGCTGGCGCAAGAGAATCTCAAAATAACTCGGATCCATGGCGAGAAAGGACTGATTTTGGGCTACTAGTTCTTCGCCAATATCTACAAGGTCATCCCATGTTTTAAACTCGCTCGGCGAGAGTCCGTATTGCTCAAACAGGTCTCGGCGGTAGTATATCAGCATCGCACTCATGGACTGCGGCAATCCGAGCACGCGTCCTTTCTGGCTGAAGAGCTCTAGTCGTTGAGGCATGATGTCCTCAATCAAGCCCGCTGCAATTACGCGCTCAGTCAAATCCACAAAAGGCACCTCATCCTGAAGATACATTCCGAAGAAGACTTCATCGAGTTGGATGATATCCGGTGTGTTAGTTTGGGTTTTAAAAGCGATTGCCAACTTATCGGGCATCTCACGGAAGCCGAAAGCCTGAACCTCCGCTTCGAAATCCGAATCGACTTCCTGCTGGTAAAGCCGAACCATATTGTCGTAGTAGATCTTGTCCTGCTGGGAACTGATCCAGATTTTAACTGATTCCGCGGGAACCGCCGCAGTGGCAATTCCTGACAGAATAGCAAGGAACAAGGGCTTTGATCTCATCATGAAACGAATTAGGGTGGAACGCATAGCAACTTAAACGCAACGAAATAGATTGATATCTGTATGACGTCGAGGGTGAAGACGAAGTACAAGCGAGAATGATCGTTCGTTCCCTTATTTAATCGACCCAGCTTAGAAAGCCAAGAATTGCCGAATGAGTGTAGACACCGCCTTTGGCACTTCCAATGCGGCTTTGAGCCGCAAATTCCGTTCCCATAAGTTCCGCCTTCGCCACACAGAGCAAAGTTGACTGAACTTCAGATTAAGGGGAGACTGAATAGGCGTTGCCATCGGCGTTTCCGTTAGTCGATAGTCTGTTCCATATATGATCCGGCCCCACAGTCTCGGATTGTTCAGTACTCTGTTTAGATAGTGCGATCGATTGCACTTAGTGAGGGTTGAAATATCGGTATACGGATTAGAGGATATACGGAGAGCATCTCCAGCAAGCTATCGATGTTCTCTAGTCCATTTCGCTCACCTTAACTAGCGACATGGGCGGCGATTACGAGGTCCCAGCATCCCAGATGAAACCGGAGGAGCTGTTGGTCCGCCAGGGCATTGTTAGTTTTGGAGAATGAATCTTCATCACCTACGTGAGTCAATAGTGGCAGATTGAGGGCCACCAGCCTCTTGTGAAAACTCTACAAGAGGAATTGGGGGGTCGATATCCTCAATATTGAGAATCAATTTGATGAGGACGGCCCCATTCTCCTTTGAACACTCCAACTCTTCCAAGGCATTCTTTCGATGAAGATGAGCCGAAGGTCCAAAGTAGATATTTTCATGTCGTTTTACAAAATCGCCCACGAGTCGGTTGGGGATGCAGACTTCGCCGTCAGCTAGATTAATCTCTCAACCAATTGAATACGGCTCAACCATCGCCAAGGTCACGGCCCATCAACATACTCAGATTTATTTGCAGATTGAACAATGATTTCTAGAGTCCCTTATTAACCTTTGCCTTGCAGCATAGCGTTGCTGCCTCCAAAATTTTTTTATGGAGATATGGGACTTCCAGCTTTTTCTCAATTCTTCTGTTGTCCAGGCACCACTCCCTCCTTCACCAAATCTCGCGGTATGGCATTGTATATCGTTGTTACCGTCAGGCGGCTCGGGAGCATTCGCGAGTGGGCAGCGAAACAAGGCTTGGCGAGTTAGTGCTAGTGTTCAAACTAAGGCGATCTCTATGGATCCATAATACATCTTAACTCAACCAATCGCAGGGATCATTTTCGTGCAACGCTGCATTGGAATCTTTTCACCACTCTCTTCGCGGCTCGTTTTTGAATGCCCCATCGTTTGCATGTACCAGATATTTCGTTCGAAAATCTTCCAATTGATTCTTTTTCCTCCCATTCCCAAAGGAGTCCGCTACGGTTTCTTTCGTCCATGGCCCAAGTCGGAAAACAGAACCGTCTTAATCTGCTGAGAGAATCGCCTCAGGGAATCTACTTAGATGCCGAAAATCTCGGAGAGATTTTGCTGCCTAGACACCTCATTCCTCATTGGGCAAAAATTGGCGATGTCGTCGACACTTTCCTCTATCGAGACTCAGAGGATCGACTGATCGCCACCACAAAATCACCCAAAGTTCAGGTTGGACAGTTTGCCTGCCTAAAAGTTTTGGAGGTTAATGATCGAATTGGGGCTTTTCTGGATTGGGGTCTGGAAAAGGACCTCCTACTTCCTTTTAGGGAGCAAAAGACAATTGTACGACCTGGCCAGAAGGTCGTCGTATTTGCCATGATTGACGACCACAATGATCGTCTTGTTGCCAGTGCTAGGCTGAATCGCCATTGGAATCAATCGGAGCCAGATTACCAGGCCGGTGATCCCGTCAGTCTACTGATTGCGGAAGAGACTCCCATGGGATACCGTGCGATTATCGAAAATAGGCACACGGGTCTACTTTACAAAAGTGAGTTGTCAGAGCCTCTTGAATACGGACAGTCCCTCCAAGGGTACATCAAGGAAGTTCGCCCGGACGGTAAAATCGATTTGAGACGGGACGCCGCTGGTTATCGACGCGTTTTGCCACTGGCAGAGGATATCTTTGACAAGCTGACCGATGATGGCGGATTCATTCCATTCAACGATAAGACAGATCCCGAAGTTATTCGGCGAACGTTCGGCGTCAGCAAAAAGGCGTTTAAGCAGGCCATTGGCTCTCTTTACAAACAACGCCGTATTGCCTTCAAGGGTGATGGTATCATGCTACAAGATTTCTAGTCGCCAAATTCGTCACTCCATTTCCATTGGATGGGCAGTCCTGCAAGGCCTACCAGTAGTGTTGATGAGCGGGCGGGAGACTTCCATGCAGGTTACAGAAGACTACGGCGATACGACCTAAAGCTCACCTCAGACACCATGCCCCGCAGCCCTGTTTCGGACCGCTCCCTGTCACTCAATTAGGCTGGTAATCGACTCCTTTACGGAGCTCACCGGGCGCTTTGGGTCGACAGGTCACTGACTTGATTGCTGCA
>CEPA01172179.1_pt1 | contig 17852 bp, 19 predicted proteins | sample 356241 | NCBI WGS metagenome assembly CEPA01 (sample SAMEA2620542, study PRJEB7988) | marine metagenome | biome: marine biome (ENVO:00000447); feature: surface water layer (ENVO:00002042); material: "saline water (ENVO:00002010), including plankton (ENVO:xxxxxxxx)" | depth 5 m
ACAAAAATAATATTCCTATAACTCCTCAAGGCGGAAATACTGGACTTGTTGGAGGGCAAATAACTTACAACAATGAACATTATATAATATCTCTTGAAAGGATGAATAAGCTTATTTCATTTAACAAAATTGACAATGCTATTGTTGTTCAGTCAGGTATTCTATTAACTGAAATTCATAATATTTGTGAAAAAAATAATATGCTTTTTCCTTTATCTCTAGCTTCAGAGGGAAGCTGTACAATAGGTGGTAATATTGCCACTAACGCAGGTGGTATTGGGGTACTTTATTACGGTAATACAAGAGAACTTACTTTGGGACTTGAAATAGTTTTGGCTGATGGAAGTATCATTAATCTTCTAAAAACATTAAAAAAAGATAATACCGGTTATTCTTTAAAAGATCTATTCATTGGTTCTGAGGGCACATTAGGTGTTATTACAGCAGCAAGCTTAAAGATATTTCCAAAACCTTATGAAAAATTTACCTTTTTAGCTTCTGTAAAGAGCCCAAAAAAATCATTAGATTTTCTGAGAAAAATACAAAAAAATATTTCCACGCCATTAACATCTTTTGAAATAATGAATCATAATTCATTAAACATAGTTTTAGAAAATATACAAAATACTCATTTACCAATTCCAGTAAAAGAAAAATGGTATATCTTATTTGAATTCTCTTCATATGAAAAAGATCTCGAGTCGCTGAATAAGATAAATAAAGTAGTAAATGAAGCTATAGAGGAAAAAATAATATGCAATGCAGTTTTTGCAAACACAAAAAAACAAGTTAATAAAATTTGGGAACTAAGAGAAAATATTTCTGAAGCACAGAAAAAAGACGGTGCAAGCATTAAAAATGATATTTCTGTTCCAGTTTTTGCTGTAAATGAATTTATTAATGAGGCGGATAAAATTGTTGAGAGAGAAATCCCTGGTGCAAAAAGAGTAACTTTTGGACATTTGGGTGACGGAAATATTCATTATAATATTAGTCAGCCAAAAAATATGAATGAAGCTATTTTCTTAAAGAAAGAACCTAAGCTAAGAAATAAAATTCTATCTCTTATTACTCAAATGGGAGGTTCTTTCAGCGCTGAACATGGAGTAGGCATTGTTAGAAAAAAAGACGCACTCAAAGTTAAAAGTGAGGAGATAAAAATAATGAAAAAAATAAAAAAATCACTTGACCCTAAAAATATTTTAAATCCAGGCAAAATCTTTGATTAAAATCTATTCCACCGGAACTCCAGGTAAATATTTTGATTGTCTAATAGTTAAAGAAGTTTTCACACTTGCTACATTAGGTGCGGATGTAAGCTCATTGGTCAAAAAATTTTGAAAACTTAACAAATCAGGAGCAACGCATTTTAAAATAAAGTCTATCTCTCCATTTAACATATGACATTCTCTAACATAATCCAAATTACCAACATGTTCTTCAAAGTTCAGCAAATCTGCCTCTGCCTGATTATGTAGGCCAACCATAGCAAAAACAGTTACCTCAAATCCTAATTTTATAGGATCTAATTCAGCGTGATATCCTCTGATATAACCATTTTCCTCCAAAGCCTTTACTCTTCGTAAACAAGGTGGTGCAGAAAGGTCAACAAAATCAGATAATTCAACATTTGTTGTACGACCATTTTCTTGTAGCTTATTTAAGATTTTAATATCTATAAAATCTAAATTATCTCGTTTCATGAAATTTATGTTATAGATTATATTGTAAATACGCAAGATTATTACAATTTGAAAAAAAATATGAATTTAAAGAATTTTGAAAATAGCTGGATATTATCATCAGGAATTATTGGATGCGAAAACCAATGTCTAGGTGTTATTGAAAGACTTGGGATAAAAACGAAAATTATCAATTTAAAACCTTCAATAACTCTATCATATCTTGCCCCATTTGGGTTACCTATTATCAATCCTCAAGTCCAACCTCCTTGGCCAGATCTAGCAATCGCAGCTGGAAGAAAAACAATTCCTTACTTAAGATACATAAGAAAAGTATCAATGAAAAAATGCAAAACAATATATCTTCAAGATCCAAGAATAAAATCAAAAAATTTTGATATTGTTTGGGCTCCAAATCACGATTCTATCAGGGGCCCAAATGTCATAAATACAGTAACATCACCAAATAGAGTAAATGAAAAATTACTAAATTACCATTATGACAAATGGCATCATACACTCATAAAATTTAAACGACCAATTGTTGGTTTTTTAATTGGTGGAAAGAGTAAATCCTATAATTATTATAGTGAAGATTGTAAAAAAATAATTGAAACACTAAATTATATATTAAATCAGGGATTTACCCCACTGGTAACTCTATCAAGAAGGTCCCCTAAAAAATTAACGAGTGAAGTAAGGGATATTCTGAGAGGTAAAGAAGCTTTACTTTACGACGGTAAAGGAGAAAATCCATATTTTGCTATATTGAAAGCTTCGGAAATAATTATTGCCACACCAGACTCAGCTAATATGATTAGTGAAGCTATAAATGTTCCCAAACCAGTTTATTATGTTGATTTAAAATGTAATTCAAAAAGGTATAGTAAATTTATAAATACATTAGTTAAGTCAAATCATATAAGACCTTTTGCCGGAAACTTGAGTTATTTCCAAAATAAAAAAATGGACCCAACTCAAGAAATAGTTGACTATATCCATGAGAATCTTTTTTAAATAAAATTAGATAATTATTATGACAAAAAATATTCACTCAAAACTGCTAATCCTTGGTTCTGGACCAGCTGGTTATACTGCAGCTATTTACTCTGCGCGAGCAATGCTAGAGCCAACCCTCCTAACCGGAATTGAACCTGGTGGTCAAATGACAATAACTACCGATGTAGAAAATTATCCAGGTTTTGCTGATATTATTCAGGGTCCTTGGCTAATGGATCAAATGAAAGGACAGGCAGAAAATGTTGGAACAAATATAGTTTTTGATACTATCATTGATGTTGATCTATCAAAAAAGCCATTTGAACTAAAAGCTGATTCGGATAAAATCTATACTTGTGAAGCTCTGATTATTTCAACTGGAGCCCAAGCGAGATGGTTAGGGCTTGAGTCAGAAAATAAATTTAAAGGTTATGGAGTTTCTGCTTGTGCAACATGTGATGGCTTTTTCTACAAAGACAAAAGGGTTGTTGTTGTTGGTGGAGGAAATACAGCTGCCGAGGAGGCAGTTTTTCTTACTAATTTTGCCAAAGAAGTTAAATTAATACACAGAAGAGATAGTCTGAGGGCTGAAAAAATTCTTCAAAAAAGGCTCAATGAAAATGATAAAATTGAGATTTTATGGGATACTGAAGTTACAGAAATTATTGGTGAAGAAAATCCATTGAGTGTAAATAAAGTAGTGCTCAAAAATAATAAAACAAATATTAGTAGTCAGTTGAATACTGATGGTGTTTTTATCGCAATTGGTCATAGCCCGTCCTCAGAAATTTTTAAAAATCAATTAGAAATGAACAATAATGGATATATATCTACTGCTGCTGACTCTACTAAAACAAACATTGATGGTGTTTTTGCAGCAGGTGATGTTACAGATGATAAATACAGACAAGCAGTTACAGCAGCGGGCATGGGTTGTATGGCAGCTCTTGAAGCAGAAGAATATTTGTCTGGCTGATTAAGGATTATATTATTGAATACATCTTCAATTGCAAAATTTTCGAAAAGTGATTTTTTAGAAAATGAAAAATTCAGTTCTTCAAATATAATAAAACAACTTATTCACTTTTCATTGAGGAGTAACTCAAATAAAATAAAAATTAAAATTGAAAGAAATGGTCTTGGCTTTATTGAAGTCGAGGATAATGGTGAAGGTATTAGTCCAAAAAAGCTTGGAAATTTAATTAATAGCAATGACAAATTAAGAAATTCTGATCAAATTCTTTTCAAAAATCTCTCAAGAATTTGTCAATTAGAAATAATTAGTAAGAAAAAAAATAAAACAAGGGGATCTTTACTAAAAATTACAAATGATAAGATACAACCAATAAAAGAGTGCTATGCAGATATAGGAACAAAAATATTATTAAAAAATATATTTTATAATAATACTATAGAGAAAAAGAATAAAAATAATTTTAGAGCCACTGATATAAACAAAGAAATTATTAGTTATGCATTAGCCTATCCTCATGTTGAATTCATAGCATCAGTTAATAATGAAGTTATTGTTAGCGCATCTATCGAAGATAAACTCTCAAAAGATCAAACTTTATCTCGAATAGATAAAATATTTGGTAGAAAATTTTCTCAATCTCTTATTATGGAAAACATTGAAACTAATAATGTGGAAATGAAAATTTATTACAGTGACAGTAAAAAAATTTTAAAAAATCAAAATAATCAATTTATTTTTACTAATAATGAACCAACTTTTTTTCCAGAAATAACTAAAGCATTTAATGATATTTATAAAAAAACATTCAGTGTTGAAATTCTTCCATCCTTCTTTATTTTTCTAAATTATAATAATTCTCTAATTAAAAAGGAAATAATTCTTAAAATGACAAAAAGTTTAATATTAAAATCCTTTGCAAAAAATATTTATAAATTTGACATCAAAAAGAAGGAAAAAAACCCATCAGAGCTCATTTTGAAATTTCATAAAAATTATGAATTATTTGAAACTGATAATGGCTTTATAATAAGAAATATAAATACAAATAAGCAGATAGAAATATCACTTTCTAGTATCAAAAAAATTTTAAAATTTAATTAATTTTATTTGCAGGAGTGTTAATAATTTGTGTTTTTAAATTCTCATTAACATCTTCAACATCTCGCATTTCTGAATCCAAAACTTCTTTTATATTTGGAATGGACTCTGCAACATCCGCACCGGTCATTAAGTTTATTTCTGAGTTACTAAATTCCTCAGTATTAACAGAGTTATTGAAAAGTATTGCCTGTAATTCTCGACTTGGCTGCTGAGGTACTGGTCTTATTTCGCCTTCAGCAGGTGGCCTAAGATTATATTCAGGAGGTATGATCAAATTAGGTTTTGTCAAAATTGTAAATTCATCTGGTGGTAATTTGTCAGTACCAAGAACTTTACCTAATTCACTACCACAACTGACTAAAAAGAGTGGTGCTAAGAAAAAAAATACTACTATCGAATATTTAAACATATTTTAATTTCCCCTTTTTTTACTAAACATATTAAACTGACTAAAGACATAAATTAAAACACCAGATACTATAAATATATCAGCTATATTAAATATATACCAAGAAAAACCTCTAGCATGTAAAGAAATAAAATCTACTACCGCGCCATATATAATTCTGTCCAAAACATTACCTATGGCACCGCCCACTATAAATGAGATTCCAAGTGTAGAAGAGAATTTGTTATCAATCTTAACTAATGTCAGAAGGAAAAATATGATTAAAAGTGATAAAATTATTAAAACCCACTTTTGAAGATTGCCTCCGCCTGAAAATAAGCCATATGATATTCCAGTATTAAACACTAGGATAAAATCTAAAAAGTCATTAACAAAAATTTTTTCAACAAGACCATCTTTAAAAATTGAAATAATTTTACTCTTGCTTAAAAAATCAATTACAAGAATACAAAATGATAATACAAAAACAATAAGATATTCTTTATATATCTTTAGCATTAATTTCTCTCATAACAGCTGCATCACGAAGACTTAAATCTGGGTATTCTTTATCTGTTCCTACCTCGGGTAGTACTTTCCAAGATCTATTACATTTATTCCCTTGAGCAATACCACAGACCACAGCAACATCTTTAATTTCTTCTATAGAAAAAGAATCTTTTGGAGCTTTTTCAAAGATTATTTCCGCTTGAGAAGTTATAAATATTTCTGGTAAATCAATATTTTGAAACAATTTTATATATTCAGAATTTGAAATAAAGATTTTTGGGTTTGCTTCAAGACTTGATCCAATTCTTTTCTCTTTTCTCTCAAGTTCTATTGCACCTGTTACAACCTTACGAATTAATCTAATTTTTTCCCATTTTAGAAATAGATCTTCATTATACCATTCTGTGTTAGTTTCCAAGAACTGCATTTCATGAACAGACTCATTTAAGTCAGGGAATCTTGATCTTTTTACTTCTTCAGTTGTAAAGCATAAAATAGGAGCAAACCACCTAAGGAGATGATTAAAAAGTATATCTAGAACAGTTATTGTTGATTTTCTTATATTACTCTCTAGACTATCGCAATATAGACAATCCTTTCTAATATCAAAATAAAAAGAGGACAAATCCAAATTTGAGAAATTTAATAAATTTTGAAAAACAGATTTAAGATCATAATCTTCATAAGATTTCTTAATTTCTTGATCTAGAATAGATAATTTATGAAGCATGTACTTTTCTAATTCGGGCAGGTCTTTATAATCAACAGACTCTTTCGAAGAGAAGTTATTAAGATTTCCTAATAAAAAGCGAAAAGTATTTCTGATTTTTCTATAAGACTCTACATTAGCTTTAAGAATATCCTGACCTACTCTTAAATCATCAGTAAAGTCTGATGAAACTACCCATAGCCTTATTACATCAGCACCATATTGTTTAATTAAATTCTCTGGTTTAGTAACATTACCAAGTGATTTAGACTCTTTTTTTCCATTTTTATCAACAACGAAGCCATGTGTCAGTACTTTTTTAAAAGGTGCTTTACCTTTTGTTCCACATCCAACTAGTAAAGATGATTGAAACCAACCACGGTGTTGATCTGAGCCCTCTAGATATAAATCAGCAGGAAATCCAAGTCCTTCGTCACCTCCAAGAACAAATGCTTGTGTAGATCCCGAATCAAACCAAACATCTAAAATATCGTCAATCTTATCCCATTCATCAGAATTATATTTATCACCTAATATCTCTTCAGAGGATAATTCAAACCATGAGTCTGAGCCTCTTTCTCTAAAGATATCAAAGATTACTCTATTAATAGCATCATCTTTGAGAATTTCGCCTGTTTTATTATTTTGGAAAATTGCAAGTGGAACACCCCAAGCTCTTTGCCTAGATACAACCCAATCTGGTCTGTTATCTATCATAGATTTAATTCTATTTTTACCCCTTTTAGGTATCCATTCTACTCTCTCTATTTCAGATAAAGATTTTGCTCTAAGATCATTTTTCTCCATCGAAATGAACCATTGAGGAGTATTGCGAAATAATAAAGGTGCTTTTGACCTCCAACTATGAGGATACTGATGACGAAGTTTTCCTTTTGCAAATAGAGCACTACAATTAATTAATTCCTTAATTATTGCACCATTACTATCACCATATGAACCATCATCATTATAAACTTTTTTTCCTGAAAAAATTTTTACATTTGGAAGATATTTTCCTTCATCATCAATCATAAAGGGTGCTTCAATTCCATTTTTAGTTGCTAACTCATAATCATCTTGACCATGACTAGGGGCTACATGTACAAAACCAGTACCAGTATCATCAGTAACAAAATCTGCGTCTAATAAAGGTATATCAAATTCATAGCCCAGTGAATTAAATGGATGTTTACATACAAGTTCATTTAAATTTTCCATATCTTGTATTAATTTAACTTTTGTTTTTGATGCTTTTTCTATATTCCCTCGTAAAGATTTATTAATAATAATTTTCTCTCCAGTTTTCACCATACTTTCTTCTTCAACTGAAGTAACCTCAAAAAGTCCATAGTCATATTTTGATGAAAAAGCTATTGCTCTATTTGCAGGTATAGTCCATGGGGTCGTTGTCCAAATTAATATATTAGAATTTTTTAAGTTTTCACTTTCCGTAGAAACTGGAAATTTAACCCAAATTGTTGGAGAAATATGCTCTTTATACTCAACCTCTGCCTCTGCTAAAGCAGTTTTTTCTACAACAGACCACATAACTGGCTTTGATCCACAATACAAATCATCATTCATTAAAAATTTATGAAATTCCCTTACAATTATCGCCTCAGACTCATATGCCATAGTCGTATATGGCTTATCCCAATCACCAAATATACCAAGTCTTTTAAATTCCTGTTTTTGAATGTCTATCCATTTTTGAGCAAAGAGTCTGCACTCACCTCTAAACTCATTTATTGGTATATCTTCTTTTGACTTTCCTTGATCTCTATAAAATTCCTCAATTTTCCACTCTATTGGTAATCCATGGCAATCCCATCCTGGTTTGTATATTGCGTCGTAACCAGCCATTTGTCTTGATCTTACAATGATATCTTTCAATATCTTATTTAGGGCTGTTCCCATATGTACATTTCCATTCGCATATGGTGGTCCATCATGAAGAATAAACTTTTGTTTTCCCTTTGAAGATTTTCTTATGGCCTCATAAATACCTGACTTTTCCCAATAATCTAATAACTTTGGTTCATTTTCAGGCAATTTTGCTTTCATTGGTAAATCAGTCTTAGGTAAAAGAAGTGTATCTCTATAATCTTTGATATTTTTTTCTTCAGACATTTAACTACCTAAAATTTTAATTGTTTTATCAATATCCAGATCGATCTGTTTTTTTAACTCATCAACACTATCAAATCTTTTTTCATCTCTTATAAATTCAACAAATGAAACAACTATATCCATACCATATATATCTTTTGAAAAATCAAATAAATAAGTTTCTAATAGAAGTTTCTCCCCATCAAATGTTGGTCTTATACCATAATTGGAAATTCCATTATATATATAACCTTCGATTTCAATTTTTACAGCATAAACACCAAATTTGATCTCCATAAAGTCTTGAACTTCCATGTTAGCCGTTGGAAAACCAATTTCTCTGCCTCTTTTATCACCAGAAATGACTTTACCTTTAATTAACCATTTATGACCCAACATTTTTTCTGCATTTTTAAAATCGCCTGCTTTTAGAAGATCTCGAACATTTGTAGATGAGAGGATTACAGAATCTTTTTTTTGCTTTTCAATAATCTTGACTGTTATATTGTGCTTAGAGCAAATTCTGACGAGATCGTCAACACCACCTGTTCTATTCTTTCCAAATCTAAAATCATAACCAACGATTAATACTGATGGGTTAATTTTTTTAATAATAATTTCATTAATAAAATCCTCTGGACTTCTTTCAGACATTTCGTGATCAAAATTTAAAATAACAAAATAATCAACTCCAAGTAAGTTTACCAAATATTCTTTTGTTCTAATATCGGATAGGTAAAAATTATTAGTTTCTTTATTAAAAAATTTCCTTGGATGAGGCTCAAATACAACTACTCCTGATGCAGATGAATTTTGAGAAGAAATCTTCTTCGCATTATTAATAATTTCCTTATGACCTAAGTGAACCCCATCAAAATTACCAAGAGCAAAAACTCCACCCTTCTTAATATCTAAAAAATTATTTTTTACTATCAACATATTAATTTATCACCAATTAAATTCATCAATAATATAATTTGGATATATATTTTTATTTTCCATCGACTCTAAGATTTTAGCCTTACTATTATTAGAAAATAGACCCCCAAGAACCAAAATTGAGTCTAATCCAATCATGTTCGCACCTTTGATATCTGTTTCAAGGCCATCACCAACAACTAAGATTTTTTGCTCTTTATGAGAACTGTACTTTTTTATCATTTCTATAGCTTCATTAAAAACTGGAGAAAAAGGTTTTCCAATATTTACTACGGAACCACCTATTTCTTCATATGTTTTTGAAATTAGTCCAGCACATGGAATCAATTTCTTCCCACGCTGTACTAAAAGGTCTGGGTTAGCGCACACCAGTGTCATCTCTCTTTCTTTTGCAGTATTTAAAAGATCGATATAATCACTTTCATCTTCTCTTTCATCATTAAAAAGACCAGTAATAAAAAGAAAGTCAGCGTCTTTAAAATCAACTCTAGTGACCTCAGTTCCTTCAAATATATTTAAATCTCTTTTTGGCCCAATATGGTAACAATTATTACCAAAGACTTTATCATTAAGGGCTTTTCTAGTTAAATCACCTGAAGTAATGATTTCATCATAGCAATTTTCACTAAGCCCAAGATCGTTAAGTACACTCTTTACATATGACGATGGTCTTGGAGCATTAGATAGAAGTATCACAACACCATTCTTATCTTTATAGTTTATCAAACACTCATTAATTCCAGCAAATAATTCTTGTCCATTATGAATTACACCCCAAATATCACATATTAAAGCATTGTAATTACTGGATATATGTGAAAAATTTGTTACCTCTTGTAACTTTTCATAAATATTATTCATTTGCAATTCACTAATGTAACAAACATATTCAGTCAACTATTGGTTCATTTAGTTTTCAAGCTCTGTTAGATTAAATTATTATAAGGAGATAATAATGAACTTATTTGATTTAAAAGACAAAACAGCTCTTATAACTGGTTCTACAAAAGGTATAGGTGAAGCTATTGCCAGACAATTTGCAAATCATGGTGCGAAAGTGGTCATATCTAGTAGAAAACAGGATTTGTGTGAACAAATCAAAAATGACATTAACACTGAAAACCCTAATAGCGCAATATCTGTTCCTTGTAATATAAATCAAAAGGAACAATTGGAAAATTTAGTCTTGGAAACTAACAAGCAGTTAGGTGATATTGATATTCTTGTCTGCAATGCAGCCGTTAATCCCTTTTTTGGTTCCTCGCTCGATATACCGGATGATGCTTTTGACAAAATTTTAAATGCAAACATAAAATCTAACCATTGGCTATGCAATCTTGTATTGCCACAAATGATCAAAAAAAAAGATGGCGTGATAATCATTATTTCCTCAGTAGGCGGATTAAAGGGCTCAGAACTTCTTGGCGCTTATAGTATATCAAAGGCAGCGGATATGCAGTTAGCAAGGAATATAGCTGTTGAACACGGTCCTAATAATATCAGGGCAAATTGCATTTCGCCTGGGTTGATAAAAACATATTTTGCAAAAGCACTTTGGGATAACCCTGAAATTCTCAAAAGTACAACTTCGAAAGCCCCACTTAGAAGAATTGGTATGCCAGATGAAATTGCTGGAGCTGCAGTATTCTTAGCCAGTGATGCTGGAGCTTTTACTACAGGCCAAAACTTTGTAATTGATGGAGGAGTAACAATAACATAGGAAAAATATATGAGAATTTTATTACTTGGAGAAAAATGTAAACCTTATATTTCGATTTTAAAAAAAAATTTAGATAAAAGTTGGAAAATTTCAACCTGGTTACCAAATGAAGGTGAGAAATCATTAATTAAAAAATACGAAAAAGCGGAAATTATAGTTACTGGTTTTGACGCAATGAATGCAGGAAATGTATTTAAGAATATTCCAAAAGCAAATAATTTAAAATTGCTTCAAATACCTTTTGTAGGCATTGATTGGCTTGATAGGTCGTTTATACCATCGAATGTAATGATTGCTAATGCATCTGGACACGAAATAGCTATGGCGGAATATTGTATAGGGGTAATGCTTTCCTTGGCATTGGATTTACATAATGTCGATCAATCATTTAGAAGCGGTTCATGGGAAAACTGGCCTGGTCTTAATAAAACAAAATTAATTAATAGTGAGATTTTTAATAAAACGCTGGGAATAATTGGATATGGATTAATTGGTCAAGAATGCGCTAAAAGAGCAAAAAACCTTGGTATGAAGGTTATGGGAATAAATAGAGAAAGAAAAAAAGTTATCCCAGCTAATTTGGACTGGCATGGGTCAGTTAAAGAAATTGATGAACTATTAAAGTTAAGTGATTACATAATCTTGTCATGCGATCTCAATGAAACAACTTACAATTTAATTAACGAAAAAACTCTTAAAAAAATGAAAAAAACATCATTTTTAATAAATGTTGCTAGAGGAGGTGTTTGTAATGAAAAAGATTTATTCAACTATCTTAAATCTAAAAAAATTGCTGGAGCAGCGCTTGATACATGGTGGGTTTATCCTTATACAAATAAAAAAAATAAAAAACCAAGTCCCTCAAATTTTCCCTTTAATCAATTAAGTAATATTATAATGACACCACACAACTCTTCAAATACAATAGAATCTGATGTAAGAAGGGCAGAATACATGTCAAAAAACTTTATTGCTTTTAAAAACAATGATGATGTGCCTGGTTTTGTTTTTTATGGATCAGGAACTAAAGACAGGATATAGTATAAATTATGAACAGTTCACATAAAAAAATTGATAGGATTACTGTTTTAGCAAAAGACTTTACTCCAGCTGCTATGGAATTTCATAAAAAAAATATGAGTGCAAAAGGTTATCGTATGGAAGGCACAATAGTTCCAAGAAGGTTTCAAATAATTGAAGGTGTAGATGATGCTAAAGATTTATTTGATGGAGAAGAATATTTTGCTGTTACTTTTGTAAAAGAGTAGAGACTACTCTAATATTTTATTTTTTATTCTATCGATTACATCGAAATCAATATTCAACTCATTAACAACAAACTCTTCAATATCTTTATACCTACTTTGTATTTCATTAAAAGCAGCATTAATATATTCTGCCCTTGCCTCAAATAAAGGTTTAATTTTTTCAGAAATTACATCACTCCAGTTACTGCCTGATGTTGGACCTTTATAATATTTATTAGTTAGAAGATAGTCCTCAATTATTGTTTCCTTTTTTACGCCCATTAACCCTAATAAAAGTAATGCAGCGAAACCTGTTCTGTCTTTTCCAGCAAAACAATGAAAAACAATTGGAATTTCCTCAAAAGCGATATTTTTAAGAAAAGTAGAATACTTTTCTTTGTGCTGATTTACATAAAGAACATAATGACCTTCTAGAGCATTTGCTAGTTCTTGACTAGTTATATCATCTCTTGACGATAATTCTTTAAGATCTTGAGTGCCGAGTGTTTTAATTGGTATGTGAAGTAGCTTAGGTAAAGATAATTCATCAAAAAGCGATGGATTTTCAAGTAATTCAAGATCACTTCTAAAATCACATATTGTTTTTATATTTAAATCTTTGATGATTTTTAAATCACCAGAAGTAAGATTTGATAAGTGATCAGATCGATAAACTAAACCTTTTTTAATGTTATAACCATCAGAGGTTTCATATCCTCCTAAATCTCTAAAGTTAGTGGCTCCTTCAAATATAATATTTCTTAACATTAAAAACCTCATGGTAGCGGGGGAGGGACTTGAACCCCCGACACGCGGATTATGATTCCGCTGCTCTAACCAACTGAGCTACCCCGCCATAAAAATATTATTTAATCCTTAATAAATATAATATTAATCATACTTACTAAGTTATCCATCCACCTCCAAGAACTCTCTTAGAATTATCAGCATCATAAAAAACACATGCTTGTCCAGGTGAAACACCTTCTATATCTTCTTCAAAATTTACGCTTATTTTTTTATTTGTATACATCAGACTTGCTAATTTTGGCTCTTGAGTTGATCGTATTTTTGCTTTTATTTTTAATTTTTTATTTTCAAAAAAAGAGATATCATTATCACCAATCCAATTTACATCTCTTATGAATATATTTTTCTTCCTAAGGTCATTTTTTGAACCAAGAATAACATCATGATTGTCAGGATTAATATCAATTACATAAAGAGGTTTACCTGTTGCAACTCCAAGGCCTTTTCTTTGTCCTATCGTAAAATTTACTATACCATCATGAGCACCAATTATAGATCCATCGATCGACTTGAAATGACCTGGTTTAAGATTTTTTGGATCAATTCTTTTTAAAACATCTGTATACTTTCCTTGTGGAACAAAACATATATCCTGGCTATCAGGCTTATCTGAAACAGTTAAACCAATTTTCTGAGCAAATCCTCTTATTTCAGATTTATTAAAAGAACCTAGAGGAAATCTTAAAAAATCTAGTTGTTTCTTTGTAGTTTTAAAAAGAAAATAACTTTGATCTTTTTCTGCATCTTTTGCTCTATACATCTGGCGAGAGTCATTTACAGTTTCTGTAATTATATAATGACCAGTAACTAGAGCTTTCGCATCTAATCCTTTTGCCGCTTCAAACAAATCATCAAATTTAACTCTTTCATTACATAAAACACATGGAATAGGAGTTTCACCTTTTTTATAAGATTCTGAGAAACTATTTATTACTTTTTCTTTAAAGATATCCTCATAATTTAAAACATAATGAGGTATTTCTAGATCTGCCGCAACTTTTCTAGCATCTTGAATATCTTGTCCAGCACAACAACTTCCCCTTTTACCAGGGGTTAATCCTGTATCATATAATTTAAGGGTTATTCCAATTACATCATATCCAGCGTTTTTAACTAATGCAGCTGCAACCGAGGAGTCCACACCACCACTCATTGCCACAACTACTTTAGTTTCTCTCGGTGCACCTTTAATATCTAAATCTATTCTTGGTAACATTTTCATTCTCAAAACAAACTTCTTATTAATCAGTATACTTCAATAGTTCAACAAATTTAAATATTTATTGATTTGAATTATGTTATAAATATTTAATTGCTAAAATGAATGATTTAAAAAAAATAATGAATGTTATGATTCCATTATCCCTTAAAGCTGGAAGGGAAATAATGAAATTTTATTCTGAAAAAATAGTATTTGAGGAAAAACCTGACTCATCACCTGTCACGGAGGCAGATAAGCTTGCAGATAAATTAATCTGTGATGAACTTTCTAATAAATTTCCAGAAATTATGCTTATTTCTGAAGAAAGTTATATTGATAAAAAAATAAACAAATTTGATGATATTTTTTTTCTAATTGATCCGTTAGATGGAACAAAAGAATTTATTGAAAAAAATGACGAATTTACTGTTAATATAGCCCTAATAATTAAAAATAAAGCTAAATTAGGTGTAATTTATGCTCCTGCAAAAAGAATCTTATTTTACACTGATATTAAACAAAATTCATATCAGATAGATGTTGAAGATGAGGAAAAGGATATTGACTTCAAAAAATCAAAAAAAATACTGGTATCTAATAAAAGTTCAGAACTCACAATTGTAACAAGCAGATCGCATAGCAATTATAAGACAGAAAGATACATACAAAAAAATAAAATTATTAACAAAAAAGTTTGTGGATCTTCACTTAAATTTTGTTTGATTGCCAATGGCTCAGCAGATATCTACCCAAGATATGGACCAACTCGTGAATGGGATACTGCTGCGGGTCATGCAATTTTACAAGCTGCTGGTGGTTCAGTAAAAGAGCTTAATGGCAATGAATTACTTTATGGAAAAACTGAGAGAAATTTAATAAATAGAGAATTTATTGCATCCAATTTTTGAGTAATATAATATTTAAAAACCCTTGGCATATAAGGATATTAATAGGAGTATTTTTATGAGTCATCCAACTTTAAACAAAAGAACGGCTACTATAATTAATGTAGTTGCATTATTAACCATAGGTATACTTATTTTCTATAAAATAACTGTCAATTCTGAAAATAATATTACCAAAGAAATAGAAATCATTGAAAAACCTTAATTATTAGTAAAATTGCAGCCATGAAATAATTAATCTTTTGGCGGAAGATTTTTTTTTGGCGTTTCAATCATTTCAAGCATCCATTTATCATCTACCGAATAATATTTCTCACCCGCTTGTAATTTCTTTTCAAGTTCATTTTCATTAAAATTATCCACTTCCTCTGAATTTACTTTTTCAAATTTATATATTTGATATTTTCTTGCCTCAGCGAATGCTTCACAATATCTTCTGTCATATGGAAACTCACTTAATTCTGGTGTTTCACTAAAAAAATTACCCTCTTCTTTCCGATAAAATATATACATTTTACCACTTGAATTGTTAATTTTGTTTGGCTCAATACAATCATGTGATAAATAAATAAAACTATCTCCTTCAACAAACTCCAATTTAGTAATCCTTGGTTTTCCAAGCATATTGTCAATTAATCCATATGATAAAATAAACAGAAAAAAAGCGATGATAATTAGTCCTATTTTAACTGATAATCTTAAACTGTCATAAAAAACAAATACCAGTAAAAATGAAAAGGAAAACGCAAAAAAAATGGCCAATAAAATTGAGTATGAATTCATTGCTTTAGAATACTATTGTTTGTTATCAAAAGTTTTTCTTGAAAATTTAAATCTTTAATATTTCCTTTTTCATCAAGAAAAAAACGTACAGCAGTTAGTTCGTGTCCTGTTTTAGTTAAAAAATGATCACCAAAATAAATAGTTTGAACCCTTGGATTTATTTTTTCAATTTTTACTTTTATTTTTAATGGAATAACAAAATTAGCTTTGTAATGTAAAAGGTTTACAATATATTCGCCAGCCATAAAACCCCGTATAGTAACAATCTCTTGATTCGCTGGGTTTTCTATATTTTTTCCATCAATAATAATTCTATCAGCAATAGTTCCTCTATCATCTCTATCAAGATGCATTAGTCCAACTTCTTTATTTTGAAAATAAACTATATTTCCTTTAGGATCTTCAACTATCAAATCAACATCATCAGGATGATAATCTTCCCACTCAACTGAAATTATAAATTCTGCTTTTGATTCAAGATTTCCATCTTTGAGAGGTTTTTGAATTAACGAAAAGGAAATGAAAAACATAAAAGCGAAACCAAGAAGAGCATTGAATAATAAATCAGTAAATGCATCTCCACTGTTATCTTCAGTAAAAATTATCTTATTACTCAATTTTTTCATCCTGATAAAAAGACATTAAGTTAATTAATGTAGCAACATTTGCAGTTATCATTTGAAATTGTATACGCAACAAAATACTTGAAATTAATCCGGTTAGAGTTGTGTATAAAGCAACTGCCATACCTGAGCTCATTGATGATAAAGCAAGTTTTAACTCTTCTGGAGATGTATCATTAAGTTCAGATATAGGTTGTAACATTAAGATAAACCCTATAACTGTTCCCAACAAACCTAACTTTAGAGAAATATCAGCAGCCATCCAACCAAAGCTTAATTTTTTCGCATACTCTGCTTCAAAAACTTGAAGAAGCAACTCTTTATCATTCCCATCTCTAAAAGAAACTAAATATCGATTAATGCTGAAATTTTCATAATTTTTTTTGTTACCTGCAAGAATTAATCTTTCTAAGTAAACATATCTTAATAAATATATCCAATAAATTGATGTTAAAAACCATAAAACACCAATTGCTTTTGATATATGACTTTTGTCACCTTCTAAAACGATACCAACCAAACCTTGGTCATTTAACATCCAAAACCCGAAAAGTATCAGAATAAAAAGGAGTAAAGATCTTAATAGACCAGTTGATTTGGGCTGCTCAAAATTTATCATAGCGTTACTTGCCTTTTTTGTATATTTATAGCTTATTATAAGCTTTGGTAAATTATTATCGCTTAAAATGTTTAATATTGTTATTATATTAAAAGTGTTTTATTGCATCAGAGGTTAAAAAATGGAAGAAAAGACGCTTATACAAAATGGAATTGTAATCGATGGTACAGGGGCTGAACCAGAGAAAAGATCGTTACTAATTGATAAATGTAGTATTAGCGCAACAGGTTCAGATGCTGATAAATTTGCTGAGTCTAATGATGTAACTAAATTAGATGCGACTGGTAAAACAATAATGCCAGGACTAATTGATGCCCATATTCATGTAACATTTGATGAACCTTCATCAAATGATGAATTATTTTTTCATAGAAGAGAGGCTCTATCAGCGATAATAGCTGCTCATAATGCGAACAAAGTGTTACAAGCAGGAGTAACCAGCTTCTGTGATCCCGATAGCTTGCATAGTATTGGTGTAGATTTAAGAGATGCAATTAAAAGTGGATATGTTGAAGGACCAAGAATGTCTGT
>CEPA01172105.1_pt1 | contig 17795 bp, 15 predicted proteins | sample 356241 | NCBI WGS metagenome assembly CEPA01 (sample SAMEA2620542, study PRJEB7988) | marine metagenome | biome: marine biome (ENVO:00000447); feature: surface water layer (ENVO:00002042); material: "saline water (ENVO:00002010), including plankton (ENVO:xxxxxxxx)" | depth 5 m
TCCTGGGCGATAGGGATGAAGGAGGCCTAGCAATTGACGGATCTAATGATCGTACTTGCTTTGCTTTCCACCAATCAGCTCTTGGTGTGGCAGTAGGAATAGCTCCTTCAACAGAGGTAAATTACATTGCAGAGAAAACTAGTTTCTTGGTAACTAGTAAACTTTCTATGGGATCAGTAGTTATTGATACTGATGGTCTTGTAGATGTAATTTGTAGGGAGGCTTAATTATGGCTTTTGATCGTAAGCAATGGAATCCAATTGGAGGTCAATCAAAGAAGGGCACAGCTCCTCAGATGTTCTCCTATACTACGACAGATAGCCAGGCAACAGTACGAGCCTCCGGCTATATGAATGATGTTGCACAGGAAGTTTCTGTAGGCGATATCATATTCGTAAATGCATCAACAGGTGGAACACTTACTGCATCAATTCACACAGTTGTGAGTAATGCTAGTAATGTGGTTGACCTTAGTGATGGAACAACAATAGCTCAGACAGATACTGACTAAGCTATGATAACAACTTGGATGGCGAGGGTTTTGTTTCTCTCCTCGCCATCTAAGATTTAAAAGAAAGGAATTGTATGGCAGCCGGAGATACAGATGTAAGCATAACTAATAAAGCTCTTTTGTTCCTGGGTGCAGAAACAATAACCTCTTTTGCTGATGGTACTCCACAGGCATCAATATCTAAACAGCTATACAAAGAGGTAAAGCTATCAACATTAGGTATGTATCGTTGGAGTTTTACTATAGCTAAACAACAATTAGCTAGAGATACAGTTACACCAAATTCTGAATGGACCTATCAATACTTGTTACCTAACGATATGGTAACCGGTGTGCCGGAGGCTGTTAGGACTACAGCTACTCCAGGAGGAGCTCTTCTACAAAATTGGGAAATAAATCAGAGCTCAACCGGTGGAGCTGTCTTAATGACAGAGAGCACAGAGATCCACATAGATTACCAAAAAATTATTAGTGAAGGATCAATGCCCACATACTTTGTTACTTTACTAGCATATCAATTAGCCTGGCATATGGCAGAGGCAATCACAGATCAAACAACTAAAGCTGAGTATTGGAGAACAGTTGCGTTAGGAACAGCAACAGAAAATCTGCGTGGTGGATTTTTTAGACAGGCTTGTGCAATTGATAGTGGGGGGCAGACACCTGGTGTTATTGGGGATTATCTGCTTACAGATGTTAGATGAGTAGAATACAACAATACCAGGCATCATTTACTGTAGGAGAAATAGATCCTTTATTAAGAGGTAGGATAGATCTACAGCAATACTACTCAAGTGTATCAGAGGCTACTAATGTTATCTTTGAGCCACAAGGTGGTTTTAGTCGTAGACCAGGACTAAAGTTTATCCAGGACATTACAGCAGACAATCCACAAAATGGACATATGCTGATCCCATTTGAATTTAGTACATCATCTAATTTTATGGTAGTTGCATCAGCTACTATAACTAATCAGCCTAATGCCAAGATTAGATTTAGGTTTTATAAAAACCAACAACTACTCACAAATATAAATGGAACCGGAGATGATTATCTAGATTATGGTGTAGGTACTTTATACAACGTAACAGATTTTGATATTAATAAATTATACTACACACAGAGTGCTGACACAGTTATTTGTACACACGAAAATTTTAGACCATTTAGTTTGGTGCGTGGTGCAACAGATCAAGATTGGTCAGCTACATCTCTTGCCGGATCTCTAACAATACCTAAACACGCATTTACTATTGTAACAACTAGACCGGCTACTACAATCACACCGGATAAAGTTGATGGCACAGTAACAATCACAGCCGGATCTAGTATCTTTACAAGTGCAGATATAGATCAGTTTATTGAGGTTGATGATGGTTTTGGTAGATTAAGAATAACTCAGTTTATATCCGGAACAGAAGTAAAAGGAATAACTGAGGTTCCATTTTTTGATACAAGTGCAATAGCAAGTAACACATATATTATTGAAAGAGGGTATGAAGATACCTGGAGTGATAGTAGAGGTTGGCCTAAGACAGCTACGTTTCACGAAGGTAGGTTATACTTTGGTGGAGCTGCATCGTTACCATCTACATTGTTTGGATCTAAGGTAAATGACTTTTTTAATTTTAAAGCATCAGAAGGTTTAGATGATGACGCATTAAAGGTTACCTTGGCTACTGACCAAGTTAACTCTATTACAGCTCTCAGATCCGGTAGAGATCTCCAGGTGTTTACTACAGGCTCAGAGTTCTTTGTTCCCCAGGGAGATCTAGATCCTATTACACCAAGTAACATTGTTATTAAATCAGCAACCAAAAGAGGAGCTAAAGAAAACATTAGGCCCCAGGCTGCTGAAGGTGGAACATTATTTATTCAGCGACAAGGTAAAAGTATTAGAGAGCTGCTGTTCTCTGATGTTGAATTATCTTATGTGGCAAACAACATATCTCTCCTGGCATCACATCTAATTGTAGATCCAAGGAGATTAGCTCTTAGAAGGGCCACAGATACTACTGAGGGCGATTTACTTATGGTCCTTAATGGAACAGACAGCTCCGGCTATAGAGCTGCCTCTACAGGAGCTGTAGGAGGAATAGCTGCCTATATGCTAAACAAAGGACAGAACATTGTAGCACCATCTTTGTTGGTTACTGATGGCATCTTTACTGATGTATCAGTAGATCTAGATGACATATTTGTTGTTGTTAAAAGAAACATAGGTGGATCTGACAAGTATTTCGTAGAGGTGTTTGATGATGATTTTACTACAGATAGTGCAGCTCAAATAGTATCCGGCTTTTCCGGTACGACATATTCCGGATACTCACATCTTAATGGCAAGACAGTAGATGTAATTAGAGATGATATTGTAGATCCCCAGGTATCAGTAGCTAGTGGCAACATTACAGTAGGGGATGTACCAACAGGTTATATTGAGGCCGGTCTACCATTCAGCATAAATGTTACAACAAATCCTGTAGAAACCAGGTTACCTTCCGGAACGATCCAAGGACAGAAGAAAAGAATTTTAGAGGTATCTCCTGTTTTGTATAAAACACAGAACATAACTATCAATGGTAGGCAGATCCCTCTAAAGACATTGCCGGTATCCGGAGTAGGAGGAGTTACTGCTTTTACCGGAGTAAAGAAAACACCAGGCTTTCTTGGTTTTGAACGAGAGGCCAAAATAACAATTAGCCAGGATCAACCTGTATTTCTAACTTGTCTTAGTTTGGATTACAAAGTGTCTGTAGGTCAGTAGGAGGTAATATGAGTGGAGTAGAAATAGCATTAATTGGTGCAGCAATTGGTGGTACATTTTTAGAATACCAGGCAATCAAAGATGAGGGCAAGGTTACAGCAGATCTGTACAGAGCTCAAGGAGAGGCTGCTGCTGTCAAAGGTAGAAAGGATGCATTAAATTTTAAAGAAGAAGGTATCCAGGTCCTTAAACAAATTAATATGAATATGGCTTTGATCAATGCAAAAGGTGGGGCCGGAAACTTTGATCCATTATCTACCGGAGATACCGGAGATATTCTTATGGGATATAACCTTAGAGAAGGTGTAAATGATTTTACTATAGCCAGGGATAACTCAACCATCGCAGCACAAATGGGTAAATATGAACAGGCTAGTTATAATGTAGCAGCAGAGAATACTGAGAAGGCAGCTAATAAAAGAGCTATGGCCGGTGTGTTTACTAAGGTAGCTAGTGCCGGAATGACATATGGACCAAAGGCATTTCCTAGTGCATTTCCCACACTTAGTGACATTGCTATGAAAGAAAACATAGAGTTCGTAAAGGTAGATCCGGAAACAGGATTAAACATCTATGAGTTTAATTACAAAGGAGATCAAGATCGTTACCAGGGAGTTATAGCTCAAGAGGTAGATAGAAGATTTCCGGATGCAGTAGATAAATCTGAAGATCTAATGAAAGTCTTTTACGACAAACTCAACATAGAATTTAAAAAGGTGTAAGAGTTTATGGCAGAGCTCCCACGATATAGACGAAGGCTTACCAGGTTAGAAATACCTACACCTAGTTTTGCTGCTGAAAAAAGTCTAGTCAGATATCAACAGCAGATCGCATCAGATCTAGCCTCAATGAACAAGTTTGTTTTTGAGAGCCTACAGGGAGTGGTAAAAGAAAGAGCTAAAGTATTTGGAGTAGAACAAGCTCCGGATATGGAACAGCTAGAGGCAATCTACAATTGGAATAAAGAGATTGATACAGCTAGAGCTATACCGGAGGATCAAAGAACAGATGATAACCAAACAATAGCTGAACGAAAAAAGAAAAAATTAAGTGGTCCAGGAGATGGTTTTAGTGTCTTTGGCACAACAGCTAATGAATATTTCTTAGCACAATCATTAGACACTATGAAGGTGTTTGGTAAAAAGAAGATCCTGGAGCTGCTACAACAGGCAGAGATTAATGGTAAAAAATATGCAGAAGTAAAACCACAGGTGGAGGCTATTGTAGAAGGCCTAACAGATAGTATCTCAGAACAAGATGTAAGGTTAGGTAAATCTCTTAACGCAGATCTTGGATTGTTTGGTTACACGCAGCTCAATGCCTTTATGGATACTGAAATTGCTAATACAAAAAAACAAAAGAAACGTCTGTTTGCTGCATCAAAAGAGATTTACTACAACAACCTACCTAACAATATTATGTATGAAGGTGGTGGAGATGTACTACAAGATCCAAAAATACCGGATGAAGTAAAAGCTAATGGAGAATTAGCAGCCACACATTTTAGATCTAAATCACATTATGATTTTGCATTTAAAACTTTTTTAGAGATGGCAATAGAGAACGAGGTAGATGTATCTAACATAGATGGTCTGCGTAAAGAGTTTAATGATAACGTATTCAACGCAAGTCTAACTGTTCTCAATTCAGCATTACTTACCAATAAAAAACCGGATGATCTATACAGCAATACACAGAAGGCTGTGGCTGTACTTATTAAACTTAAAGATAAGAAGAATGGACAATATTCAGCTACTACTGAGGCAGACCGGAAGATATTAAACACACTACCAAAGAAAGTAATCAACGCACTTATTACTATGGATGAAACTCAAATGCTAAATGCCCTGGAGAAAATGAGGGGATTTATTATTGATAATGACAAGTTCATTATTGATAGGGATAAACAAGCTGTTGATCTGCGAAACATAGAAATAGACGAAAATCAATTTGCTTTTGGTAGAGTTTTGTCATTACTGAAACCGGATAGCGATAATAAAGACACTATTGTAAATCAGCTAACAACTATCAACACACGAATATTTAACTTAGATAGTAGTCCGGATAGTCAATACTTTACCAACCTGGACATTATAGACAAGATTGCAGCCGGTGTTAACTTTAGAACTACTAAACAGATGCTAGATTTTTCTGTTAAATATCACAACGACAGCAACGCAGATAATCCCAAATACACTACGTTAGATGTAGCCAAAGATTTTGCTGATGGAAATCTAAGTTTAAAAGATTTCTCAACATTTACTAAAACATATGGAACTATCCAGGACAAAGAGTTTACAGCAGCTCTACAACACGCAAGAACTAAAATGGGCATACCGGATGTAACTTTGTTTAATGGAGCAAATCTTAAAGAGGCAAACTACGATATCTACAATACATATAAAAATAGAATGATTGAGGCTAAGTTAAACACTCCGGCAGACAAGGTCTTTGATCCACAGCAATACAATAAAGATTTTCTAGATGATTATGTACTAGGTGCATTAACTGAAACTGCTAACAGAACATATGCAGAAATAACATTACAAAAGAGAGATGGAGCTATGGCCGGTACAACAAAACAACTTAATAGATTTATTGAGCAATGTCTTGGTAAACCGGAATTTCAAGATAGATGTGAAAGTTTATTGGAGTTTAAAGATAAGATAATACAATATCACAGATCTCCGGAAGGTATGGAAAAACCAATAGTAGGTTTTGAGGATTTAAAATAAAAGGTAGGATATGACAAATAGTAATTTAGATGACGAGTTTTCCAAAGTATATCAAGAGAACTACATTGCTGATAGTAGCAAGGAGCAAGTCATTTATGTTGATAAATTAACAGGCAAAGAAAAAGCAGAGCCTGGTTACTTGCCATTAGAAACAGGATATCCGGAAGGGATAGAGCCTGGATCTGAGGAGGCTATTACCTATGATATTCGTAGGATTAGGATACACGGATTTCCACAAAACTATTTAGATGCTGAACATCTAGAGCAAGTAAACAAAATGAAGGAAGGATCACAGATTACGGATCCGGCCTGGATTACTGCATCTAAGATTATGTATCACTACCTGGAAACATCAGACATTACATTAGCTAAGAATATGATAGGCAACCAGGATCCGGAAACAGAAGGAGGCCAGGGCCCAAAATCAGATAAAGAATATGCAGAGTGGGGTAGAGATTGGATGGGCAGTTTCCTTAACAACATATCCTATATGAGCATAGATGCAGTTAAGATGAGTGATGCACCAATAGATGTATCTAAAGCTATGTACTATTTATTAGAAACAGCAGATAGAGATGGTGTTCTACTTAGAAACTTTAAGAATGGATTGTATTATACATCACAGGATGTAAGTAATTACGTTGGCCTTGCAACATTAGGACTAGCTCTTATACCTAAGTTTCTTGGCAAACAAGCTACCAAGAAAGCTATTAAACAAAGTCTGTTTAGGAAGATTGTATCTGCTACCACATCTCCTACTGCTGCCCTGGTAGGTGTAGAAAGTGGATCATACTTTGCCCTGGAAGATGGTATTAGACAGAAAGTTAAAATGGATGCAGATCTCCAGGAAGAGTTTAATTACTTACAAAACTCCGGAGCATTTGCAACAGGTACAATTTTTGGAAATACCTTAACTAAAGGATTAGAGGTTGCAGCTCCGGTAGTTAAAAAAGGAATTGATAAAGTAGGCAATGCATTAAAGAAACCGGAGATTAATACACAATCACAAACTGAAATAGATCTAGTTCCGGATACATCCCTGGAGAATGTTCCACAAGAAACAACAACAAAGGTTGAACCTACAGCGAACACAACAACAACTAAAGATGATTTTACAGACGTTACATATGAGATGGCTCCACAGGATGGTAAATACTACAACAAAGTACCACCGGATCTTTCAATTAAAAATGATGCAACAGAAAAGAAACCTGTCTTTCCGGTAACTCAAGCCTTTATACCTACGAACAAAGAAAAGAATTTTACCAATATGGATCTAGCATTAGAGAATAATAAAAATGCTATGAGTTCTCCGGAGGCCTGGAACAAATTCCAAAACGAGGCAATAGGTGGAGAGTATCTACCATTCCCTCCAATGAAGGCATTAGAGTATTTTAACAATCCGGACAAGATGGTTGAGAAGATCCGGACAGGTTTAACACCGGAATTAAAAGAAGGTGTGGATAGAGGATATAAGTTTGTTAAGGATATAAAAGGCATATACGAAAGTGGTAAAGCTGATCCTAAAATGACAGCAGATTTATTTATTTGGGGAATACTATCTAGAGGCAAAGGACCATATCAACAAGAAGGGGCCTTTATTGATATTATAGATAAGGCCGGTCCTTTAGTACAAAAAGCAGTAAATGGTAATTTTACTGAGGCTGATCTAGTTACCTGGAATAAAACCATAAGTGCTGTTATACCGGAAGGATCTCCAGGCAAACAATCTACAGACAATACTAATGCTGCCGGTAAAATGTTATTGCAGCTCTCAAAGAAAGTGCCAGGTACTAACGATAGTGTCATAGTGCATATGCATAAGCTAATGACAGATCCAAACATATCTGCTGCTAAAGTAAGAAGAGAGTTTATGAACCTTACTGATAGAGCCGGTATAGATAACAAGGTAGTAAGTTTTACATTGTTGGTAGGTGGTAAGGATGATGTCCTGGTGCTAGATCGTATCCAGGGTAGACACCTATGGGATGATGGTAGGTTTGATGGTTTTAATATTTATGATGGATATGCAAAAGAAGGCACAACAATTAAAAGTGGAATTGTAGGTGTACTGAGAGGGCCTAGAGGGATCTTGTATACTGAGGCATTAGAGAATGGTCTTAGAGATAAGATTAAAGAAGTATACACAAAACTTGGTAGGCCGGAGGATGGCACTATAGGTAGATGGCATTGGGAGAATTGGGTTATAGAAGGCGATCAAGTTGTTGATCATAGTACACTTAAATACTTTACAGAGGGATCTACTAAAGATCTTGAAGTAAAAGAGATGAAAAGAAATATGATGGAAGGTGGAGCTACTTATAGGAAAGTTGGAGATGGAGAAACTGTTGTAGATTTCCCATTATCTGATGGATCTAAAGTAACCTTTACTCCTACAGGTTTTAAAGATTTCTTAGAGATTGTAAGAAAACCAAAGAGTGGTATACTACCTAAAGGATTTAAAGTAAAATTCCCAAAGGAGAAAGGACTATGGTATGAGCAACCAGGAATTGACAGACAAAAACTTGACCAACTCGCAAGAGAACAACAAGACAAGGGAAACATTTCTACAGGCACTACGAGGCCTGGAGAAGGAACAAACACCAATGAACAGCGATCCGGATCCGGAGGAACAACCGGAAGAGTAAACACTACAACAGAGGGAGGTAGCTAATGTCTATACCAAAGGATCCCTCATTCATTGATGAAGAAACAAATGATAACTCTGTTATTGGAACAACAGATCCAAAACTAAATCCTTCCAATATTCTAGATAGCTCAGAGCTGCAAGATGATGGTACTGAGTACAGGCCTACGGAAGAGTTTCCGGATGGTAGTGTACAGGTTGCCTCACTTAATAACTTATATAGAAAAGGATCTAAGGTAGTATCTGACGTTGCTAGTGGTGTTAATGAATTTCTAAGTAAAGAAAGTACAAAAGAAACTACAGCTAATGTAAATAAACCAAAAGGCGAGGCAGCCGGTAAGATCCAATCAGAAGATCTAGCTGTTACTGATGAAAGTGGTGCTACATTTATTAGGCCTCTTAAAGCAGAAGAGGTTGAGGAGTTAGTTAACTTTGTAGTTAAAGAAGATCCGGATTTTAAAGATATAGATTTAAGTCTACTTAACCTGGGCAATTTTGAAACAGGATATAAGGAAACAGGAGATCTAGATCTAACCTTAAAAAGGTTAATGAAAAAGATCTATGACAGCTACAAGGATGCTACTGTTGATGGTAAGAAGATCAGAGTAGAGCCTAGTAAATTAGTTGGTGTAGAAGAGGTAAATGGTCAAAAGAAATTTATAAGGAAAGGTGGAGTTACCTTTGAGGATATGCTCAAAGAGGCTAACAAGATCAATGCATCACAATCCATTATAAATATGCTAACCAGGAAACCTGGCGATAGACCATTTAGTTATGCAGAGCTCCTGGCAGCTAGAAAGACAGCTCTATCTTTTGAGATCCTTATATATCGTCAAATAAAGAAATACGAGAAAAGTGGATCTCTAGTAGATCTTGCCAAGCTACAACAATCAATTGGTCTTTACGCATATGCTACTTTAAATCTTGCCGGTAATACAGCAGATCTAGGTAGAGCTATGGTATCACAAAAGATAGTAGCAGCTCCAAGTAACTCTCACATCAATAGCCTTGGTAATGTTGTAGATCAACACGCATCCGGTATTAAACCAGGAGAAGATGTTGTTGCAACTATGATAGGTGGTAAAGGTACGTTTGATATCAACGATGCAAACGTGCACAAATACATAGAGGCCAATGGTGGAGAGGCTCAAGTAAAATTACTAATTGATAGGTTTATGAACCTACCTAGAAACGGAGCTAGGACTAAGTTTGCCCAGGGATGGTTAAGAGGCAAACTAGCTATGGGATCTAATGCATTAGTAGAGCTATATCAAACATCATTATTATCTTCTATAACTACACACTCATTTAACGCAGCCGGTCAGATGGCCTTTATGAGCCTTGTACCTTTTGAAAGGATGTTATCCGGAGAGGTAAGGGAAGGTCTTATAATGTATAAGGCTATGGCTAAATACTTTCCCCAGGCTATAAAAGGAATGACCTACGCATTGATTAATGAAAAATCAATGTCTGATAGTGTATCCAAACTAGATGTAAATTCTAGATCCATATCCGGTACAGGTTTTGGTTTACAGAAAAAAGGTTTTACAGATATAAAATCCGGAGCTGAAACCGGTACAGCATATGCCCTAGATTTCTTTGGTGTAATGATGAGGATGGCCGGATACAGGCCAATGTTAGCTATAGATGAATTTTTTAAAGCTACATCTAGGGGTATGGAAATGGAGGCTATAGCCTTTAGAAACAAAAGAGATACCATTACTAGTATTATAGATGGATATGATAAAAGTCCTAAAACCTTTACCGGCAAGGATAAAGATGGAAAACCAATAACATTTGCAAACAGAGAAGAGGCAGTAGAATACGCAAAAAAAGAAGGCCAAGCCTCCTTTGTTCATACACTAAATTCAGCAGATACCTATAACGAGGCTAGTGATTTTGCCAGGATGATTACATTCCAGGATGAGTTGCCGGAGGCATTTTCTCAGATAGGTAAATTTATAAATCATCCTATAGCTAAGATATGGATACCATTCTACAAAACTCCTACGCAGATCGTTAGACGGATCACAGAAAGATCCGGACCATTTGCTTTGATTATGCCTAGTGTAAGAGAAAAGATACTACACGGAAATCCTAGAGAAAGAAAAGAGGCTATAACAAAAGCAACAGGACTAACAAGTATCTTTGCTATTGGTATGGGAATATCTGCCGGTGTAAATAATGATAGTGTAACAATAACAGGTTATGGACCAACAGATCCTAAGATGAGGGAAACCTGGTTACAACATCATAAACCTTATTCTATTGGTGTACAAAAGGATGATGGAACCTGGGATTGGATCAGCTATGCCAGGTATGATCCTATATCCGGTGTACTAGGTATGATGGCTGATGCCAAAGATGTTGTTAAGTATATGGATAATCCGGATGATATACTTGATATAATGATTGGTGGTGCGTTTGCCTCAATGAAATATGTAGGAACAGCTCTACCTATGATGCAGTTCTTAGGAGATCTAGGAGAGGTTATCCAGGCTCCATACGAAAGTAATGATCAGTTGATTGCAAGGATAGGGGAGCTGCTAACTAAACAGGTAGCCTCTGCCGGTCTTACTGTATCAGAACATATTAAGGCATTTGGTGTTTATACACCACCGGCTATCCAGGGTAATATAGAAAGGGTGCAACATCCTCTAGCATCAAACACATTACCAGGAGATCAATACACATCTAACTATATGGTAGGACAAGGAATAGAAAGAGCCTGGTATGGAGCTCTTAATAAACAATGTTCTAGAACGATTGGCTGTTCATCTAGTTTACCTACTCTTAAAAACAGATGGTATGAAGAGATAAAACAAACTGAGGGATCCGGTTGGAATTATTGGTCACCAATTAAGATAATAAATCTACCTGGTAAAACTGACCTTAATAAAGAGTTAGAAATTATTGGTTATGGTTTTCCTAGATTATCTCATAGAGTTTTTGGTAAAGGCATACTGCTTAACAACGAACAATATGACAGGTTCTTAGAGCTGTATAACTATCCGGAAAGAGGAGATTTCAGTAAGGATGCATTTATTAAAGGAGCTCTACCAGGAGCCGGTGGTGTACCTATGAGTATCCTTAATAAATTTAACTTACTAATTAAAAGTGATGAATATCTAACAATGCCGGATCCGGCTAATCCTTCTAAGAGGATACCGGCACACAAAGGACATAAAGCAAAGATGTTAGATAGTATCCATTCTGAGTATTTAAAGTACGCAAAGAAATTGCTTATGTTGGAATATCCGGAGCTACGAGCAATAGAAAGTCAGATAGATACATACAAAAATAATACCTTAAAAGAACCAACCACAGTAACTAATCCTAATCCTAATGAGGTAATGGAGGCTAATAAACTCAATATGCAAGAGTTGTTTGGCTACTAAATACCTGTGAATATTGGGGATTAGTGTTAACTGTTGTGGATTAGGTATCTAGGTATGGTATATTTAGAATAAGAAAAGGTATAGATATGGCAACATTTAGTGTTAATGACCAGGTTAGAAGAGTTACTGCTGTAGGTAATAACAGCCTATTAGATTTTAGTTTTTCATTCCAGGTAAACAATACATCAGATATTAAGGTATACCTGGGTAGTTCAATTAAACAAGAAACTACAGACTATTCTATTGTTACATCTACAGGTGCAGCCGGACTAAACGCAGACGGAACAGGTATTGTCCGGTTTGTTGCAGCTCCTACTAGTACTGATACAGTAGTTATACTTTCTGATGTTCCTGTATCTAGAGCTAGTATTTATTCATCCGGAGGCAATGTAACAGCATCTGCCCTGGAAGGAGATTTTGATACAATCACTATGCAGATTGGAGATCAAGAGGAGAGGATCAGTAGATCCATAACAGCTCCGGTTGATGAACCAAACTCTAGTGATTTTACTTTACCAAACAAAACTACCAGGTCCGGCAAAGTATTAGGATTTAATTCTACTACAGGAAATCCGGAGGCAGTTAGCTCATCAATAAGTTCAGCCTCTGTATCTAACACTACAACAGGATCTGCCGGATCATCAGCATCAGCTACAGCAACCTTTAACTCCGGAACAGGTAATGTAGATTTTACATTTACCATTCCCCAGGGAGCTCAAGGTAGTGCCGGTAATGATGGTGTATTCTCAGCTATAGCATCACAGGTTGAGGCACAAACAGGTACAAACAATACTAAAGGTATGACACCTCTTAGAGTAGCAGAGGCTATCACTACACAAGTGGGAGCTGCTACAGGATCCAGGTTTTTTGGTTTGTATAAGGATAGTGCAACAGGAGTTTTAAAAGTAGATAGCACTACATCCGGAGGATCTGAGGCATTAACAATCTCAGATTATGACGATAACTATTTAATTGCGAGTGGTAATGTAACATTTGCCATAGATAACGATGGACACTTGCAAGTCACATTACCATAGAAGGAGGACCAGGTGGCAACATTAGACATAGGAAAATTAAAGTTTACATTTAAAGGGGCCTTTGCAACCTCAACAACATACGAAAAAGATGATGTTGTTTCTTTTGGTGGCAGCTCCTGGATATATGTAAATGCAACAAGTAAAACCGGAACCAATGCCGGTAATCCCACTACATCAAATACAACGCATTGGAATATTATGGCTGAAGGTACAACTGTACTAACAACAGCCGGAGATATTCTAACTCACGATGGATCTAATCAAATTAGATTAGCTAAAGGTAATGCCGGAGAGGTGTTAACTGCATCATCATCCGGATTAAGTTTTGCAGCTCAAAGTGGATATGAAGGTTATAAGATCCTGGGATCTAACATTCCGGCTGTAGCAGATATGGATAGCTCTAGTACATATGCTAGTGATGGTAAATATCCCTGGTTAGCTAACTATAGTACCGGATACATACCTTATGATGGTATGCCTAATGGAGCCTGTGGTCCTGTTAAAAGGGATAGAACACTACCAACAACATCAACTCCATATTTTATGTACATCAATACTAACTATGAAATTGTTCACACCGGATACTCTCCAGGAGAAAGTGGATTAGGTGGTGCATATAGTGGAGCCGGATACAATAACCATAGTCGTAGAGTTGTTATGTCCATCAATACTGAATTTGGTGGTATGGCAGCAGATGAGTATCCTGTAAGAATTTGGTATATGCATAATGTTGGATTGTTTCTAACAAACAAAGGTAACATTTTTGTTAATGGTCAGAACAATGAAGGTGCATTAGGAATTAACTCTACTGTAGACAGACATCAATGGGTAAGAAATCCTTATGTTGGTGTAGGTGCTACCTGGAATAGTTTACAATCTCGCATCATTGGTGTGGCTAAACCTAACATTGCCGGTTATCAAGGTATGGGTGGATCTCAAAAATGGTATCTAATTGATGAGAACAATAGATTGTTTGTTATGGGAGCCGGTGGTAGTGGAGCTCTTGGTTCCGGATCTACATCCAATGTTACCAAGCCTCAACTTATATCAGCTCCAGGATCTATCCTTTCTATTTCTGCCGGTTATAGATCTGCACATCTAATTGATACAAATGGTGCAGTTTGGAGTAGTGGTGCTAATGATAATGGGGAACAGGGTGGTACTGCTAAAACATCATTCTCTATAATTACCGGTGTATCTAATGTGGTACAGATCTTAAACCAGGTAACATACTATTATAATGGTGGTATCAATGGACCGGTGTATGCCCTTCAATCAGATGGAGATCTATATGGTATAGGCTACAACGGAAATGGAAACCTTGGAGATGGGTCAACCACTAACAGATCTGCCTGGACAGACATAGGTGGATCTCTAACCTTTAGTTCTATTATGGTAACAGGATATGGAACAACATCATCTGTTCACGCATTTGGTGGTACACCAGGCAATCCTAATAACACCATATATAATGCCGGATACAATGGCTATGGTACTTTAGGCAGAGGCAACACAACTGCATATACAAATTGGGATCAGCCTGTAACAGATGTTTATGGAACAAATGTTTACAATACTATTAACAGCTCTACTGACGGATCTATATCAACTACTGAGCTACAATTCCCAAGAACAGCTATAGCTAAGATGTATCCTAAAATGACATCCGGATATCAAGCTCCGGCTGTTTATATGATAGATACTAATGGTAGGCATTGGTACTTTGGATATGAGAATAGAGGTATATTAAACAATCATACTGCTGTTAGTTATACTAGTGCAGTTCCTTATCCTTCTCCCTGGTCACATCAAAATGCTAGTGGCACAGGTCAGTATGTAGGATTAACTGATACAACTGTAGAGGATATGTTCTGCTTTGGTTATCACTACGGAGGATACTATGTATCAATAATTAGAGATAGTGCCGGTAGTCTGTGGGGAATTGGATACGATAACAACTATGGTATCTTCAGTAACAATCACGTTTATGGATCTGCCCAATGGGTAAAGCTGACACCAGGTTAAGGAGGAAAGGTATATGGCAAGAACATTATATAAAATGAATATTGATGTGAGAGTGATCAATCATCCTGTAGAAACTACAGGCAGTATTATGTGGTATACAGATTATGTTGTTATGGAAACAGCAGACAGAACAGTATACCTAGATCTTAATAAGGATCTTAGTCTTACTCTTACTAAAGGAACATCCACACAGAAAAAGGAATTGTTAGCGAGAGCTGACATAAAAGAACGGATGGATGCAGAAAAGGTCAGAGCAATAAGAGATAAATATTCTGTTGACCAGGAATTAAAAATGGCACGAACACCGGACAGCGATACATCCAAAGCTATGGCTACTGATATAGCAGCTATAGTTAAGGAGGTTGATGATTGGTGGGATGCAGAGTTTAACATTGGCTAGGAGGAATAATGCCACACTTATATGATTTAAATCCACACTTAGCTCCCAAAGATTGGAAGAGTAAAGCAGCTCCAAAGAAGTCCGGTAAGGACAATGAGCCTGGGGTAGAGCACGAGGAAAGCTCAAATGCCCCAGGTAAAAAGAGAGGCAGACCAAAGAAGGATGACTAAGAAAATGACTAATGCAGAGTTACAAGCCAGGATAGATAAGCACGAAGAGATCTGTTCCATACGTTGGGCAGAGATCTTAGGAAGAGTAAAGAGATTAGAAATAATAATCCTGGGATCTGCCGGAACAATGATAGTTATGCTGACTAACATTCTTCTAAAAGGTTTGGGATAACCTGGAGAAATGATTGTTAGAATATATAGCCATATGCAACGCAGCTTACAGCACAATAAAGAAGGCTATTGAAAATGGTAGAGAGCTCAGTTCAGTTGCAAAAAGTATTAGTCAGTTTACACACGCAGCAGATGATCTGCGTAAGCAAAAAGATAAAAAGAAAAATTCTATATTCAGCAAGTTTACCGGCAAGGATGAAACAGATCTTGATGAGTTCTTTGCCCTGGAAGAAATCAAAGAGAAAGAAGAAGAGTTAAAACGTATGATGATTTACCTGGGCAGACCAGGACTACATAGCGATTGGGTCCGGTTCCAGGTTGAGGCAAGAAAGAAAAGACAACAGGCAGAAAAGGAAAGAGAGGTAGCAAGAGAAGAGTTTATGAACACACTAACAATATTAGGTGCAGTTGTTGGAGGCTGTGCAATATTCGTTATTGTTTTATTAGTAGTTTTTAAAGGATTGAAAATACTCTGATGGCACAGAAGAAATTACAGAAGGGATCCAGGTATGAGAGTTACGATCTCAATCAAGATGGATTGGTCACAGACCAGGAGATCCAACTAGCCAAGGAGATAAAAGAGTATGAGGCAAAGGAAAGAAAACTATTAGCTCAACGAAGGATGGCTACATACACATTAATATTTATGGGATTATACGCAACGATATTACTAACACCAATAATAGATCTTGATAGATTGAAGGAGCTCAGTTCTGTCAGCGATCTACTATTCATTAGTGGCAGCTCCATTGTAGGTTTCTATATGGGCAGCTCTGCTTATATGAGTAGGAACGGAAAGTAAGGGGGATATATGCTACCGGTAATTACATCAGCTCTTGGGATAGGGGAAAAACTCCTGGACAAATTTGTTGAGGATAAAGATCTCAAGCGAAAACTAAATCACGAATTAAAAAAAGAAATGATTGCCCTGGACAAAGGACAGATCCAGGTAAACCTTGAACAGGCAAAGCATCCTTCCTTATTTGTAGCCGGTGCAAGGCCCTCCATAATGTGGATCTGTGCTCTAGGTCTAGGGTGGTCTTTCTTCCTACAACCATTGTTACATTGGATCCTTCTTATTACAGGATCAGATTATCCTATGCCGGATATTAATACTGAAGGATTAATCAGTTTAACTATGGCATTACTTGGATTGTCCGGTATGAGATCCTGGGAGAAGAGTAAAGGTGTAGCCAGGGAGAATATGAAAAAGTAATGGCAGAAAAGAATGATAAAAAATTTTCCAAACTTATTGGTTTTATTCTCAAACCTACTCAGCAAGGTGCAGATGAGGTTAGAGGTATGATGAACAAAAAGAAAAACACAGGCAGTAAAAGATTTAAACCTGTACCTAAAGTAAAAGGTACAAAGGTTCCAAAGAAATATGTATCCGGATCTAAGAACAAAAGACTAAGAATGTCTGAGCTAGTATCCACAGCTCAACAGTATAAGGATGGAACACTAACACCGGAGGAGATGGATAGGATCTCAAAGGCTAGAGCAAAGGACAAAGCATAATGGCAGCTCCGGAAAAATATAGAAAGATGTTTGGTAAAGAGAAAGCAGACAAGATAATGAAACGTGGTATGGGGGCCTTCTATAGTAGTGGGTCCAGGCCTGGACAATCAGCTTACAGTTGGGGAGTGGCAAGATTAAAAGCTCACGCAAAAGGTAAGGCAACAGTTAGAAAGGCTGATGCAGATTTAGTTAAACCAAAAAAGAAAGGATAGGTTATGGCTGAAACAATGGAAGAGGTAAAAGCAAAACCTAAAGCTACTACACCTCCAAAGAAAAAAAGTACAACGATACCTAAAGGTACAACAGGAGAAGAGTTAGCCAGGCAGATCTCAAAAGATCTAGCCAAGGCCGGAACAGGTAAAGGCCTGGAGGCTGACGTTATTGGATCCATCGTTGGTAAATCAATCAGTAAGGTTATT
>CEPA01042330.1_pt1 | contig 17771 bp, 20 predicted proteins | sample 356241 | NCBI WGS metagenome assembly CEPA01 (sample SAMEA2620542, study PRJEB7988) | marine metagenome | biome: marine biome (ENVO:00000447); feature: surface water layer (ENVO:00002042); material: "saline water (ENVO:00002010), including plankton (ENVO:xxxxxxxx)" | depth 5 m
TAATATCTAAATCATATGCAGAAATTAGGTTTTCTGATTATGACCAGAGTAAAATAATTCCGAGTAGTGATATGGGGCCAGGTGAAATTGAAGGATATGACGAAAGTGACGAAACAACCCACTACTCTGTAGTTGATAAATGGGGTAATGCTGTTAGTGTTACTATAACCTTGAATGGTAAATATGGAAATGGTATTGTGGTTGATGGAGCAGGATTTTTATTAAATAATGAAATGGATGATTTTTCTATAAAGCCAGGACATCCTAATATGTATGGGCTTGTTGGTAAAGAGGCTAATGCCATTGCTCCTTATAAAAGAATGTTGAGTTCTATGACTCCAACAATTGTTGATGACCCTGAAGATAATCTTTTTTTAGTCTTGGGTTCACCAGGAGGGTCAACAATTATCACTACAGTAGCCCAGATTGCAGTAAATGTAATTGATTTTGGAATGAATATTCAGGATGCAGTTAATGCTCCTAGATTTCATCATCAGTGGCTTCCTGATCTAATTTTCTTTGAATCTGATCGATTTTCATCAGAAACATTAAGTAATTTATCTTCTAAGGGCTATGAATTATCTGAAAGAAGGTCTATCGGTGAAGCAAATTGTATACAAATAGGCTCATCAGGTATTAAATTTTCAGCAGCTGATAGTAGAAGAGCAGCTTGCGCATTAGCTTATTAAAATGAAAAAGAAAAGAAATTATAAAGAAGAAATTCGGGTACTTATTGTACTAATTATTGTTGCGTTTACAGTGAAGACCTCAGTAGCTGAAATTTATGTTGTGCCTACTGGTTCAATGGAAGATACAATAATGATTGGGGATATGTTATTTGGTAATAAATTTATATATGGTATGAAAACACCCACATGGCTTGGAATTCCATATACTAGAATTGGGTTTGATATTCCCTGGATGCGGTTTCCAAAATTTAAAGAGGTAGAAAATGGAGATATTGTCATTTTTGAGTATCCTAGAGATCCATTTCAGAAATATGTTAAACGCTGTATTGGAATTCCAAGAGACTCAATAAAACTTGAAAGAGGCGACATTTATATTAATGATGAGAAAATGAAGTTTCCTGATAGTGGCAATGAAACTCGAAGATATATAAATCCATTAGATGAGCAGTATGGTATGTATAGTCAGTTTCGAGAAATAGGTCAAAATCAAAATAATATAAAATCATTTCAAGTACCCTACAAAGGTATGGAGGTGGACTTGAAAAACGTAGATAATTGGGAATCAATAATCAATTTATTAGTTCTAGATCAAGCGAATATTCAAATTAGAATTCAGGAACAGGGACCTGATGGTAAAATAATAGATAAAGCATTTTCTTTTACGTCAATTGACCCTGAAGAGATATCAAGGACAAGAGGTTTTCTTAAATATAAACTTCAAAGTTTTTATAGTAATCCTCAGCATATAAGAGCCAAACAAGCTGTTGATTCTAAGCAATATATAGCTCAGAGTTTTACTGATTATAAAGATGAAATGTTAATAAATCCATGGCAATGGAGAACTCATCCTGGTTTTAATCAGCTTTTAGGTACACTATATGCAAATGAAGATTTATTGATTGATTATGTTATGATTAATGGTATTCAAATAAAAGATTTAGACTCATATACCTTAAAACACGACTATTACTTTATGGTTGGTGACAATAGAGATAATAGTTATGATTCAAGATTTTGGGGATTTGTACCAGACTATCATGTTCTTGGTACACCTATATTTTCGGTTATAAATTTAAATTTTGCTAAAAATTTAGATTTATTTAACCCATTATCTTATTTTAATATTATAAAACTTGGGATGGTAGATTGATGTTGACTTTTATTGCTATGTTAATGAAGCTACTTATAGGTTCTGTAACCTCTTACATACTTACTACTACTATTATTAAAAAAGGAAAAATTGAAAATTATTTTAAAATTAGCTTTATAGGTATTTTATCAACTTCAATTTTTTCTGTATCATATCAATTGGATTCGGGAGGCCCATATATATTTTCAGCGGGGTCACTTATTTTTCTTGGTATAATTTGTAATATTTTCATTGATGAGATAGCAAAGAAAGATAGAATCTTATTTTTTTCATTGCTGATCATTGGATTATTTATTGGCTTAGGTTATATTTTTCAAGGAATTATTTTATCATTCCTTGTATATTACATTACAATTAATCAATCAGATTTGTTTTCTGTATTATTAGAAGATAGAGAGCAAGTAGTTGATGATGAAATTAACATTTAACTTATAATGCGAGGGAACTGTGGCTATAGATTTGAGTACACCAGAAGGTAGAAGTAGCTATCTACAAGATAGTTTGTCTGATCTTATAAATGGAGTAGATAGTACATATGGAACTTTAATATTTGATGAACTTATAAAAAGAATTGACAAAACAATTAAAGATTTTAATAGTGAGATGGAATCTATTTTTGATGAGCTCAAAGTTAATGAGAAAAAAAGACAAGCATTGCTTAGAAAATTGAAAAGCAATAAGACTTTAGATGATCAGCAAGAAGCTGAAAAAGAGAAAAAAGAATGGGAGCAGAAATTATTAGCTTTATATAGTAAAGATAGTAAAGAAGACAAATCCACTGAAACTGAAAAAGAAGAGGAAAATAAGTAATGCTACAAAAAATTATTGCATTTGTGTTGTTTTTAATTAGTATCTCACTAGTTTTTTATTGGAATGTTATTAGAGATGCAGATAAAAAAGCGATGAATCAACTTGAATTTAATGACGAGCAACTAACTGGAGATGTTACTCAAACTACAGAAGTGTACGCTCGTCTAGAAAAAAAGTGGATTGGGACCTCAAAACATGTACAAAATCTTGAAATAAAAACTGATACACTCAGAGCTGACTTAGAAAAAGAGATTGAATCTACTAATAATAGATTTGATAAAATTCGTGGTGACTTAGATGACTATATAAGGAAGCAAACAAAGAAAAATGATGAGCTAGACAAAACAATTTCTCAAAATCACAAAGATTTAAAGAAAAGTATCCAAAAAGTTAACAGAGATATTAAAAAAGTTGAGAATAAAAGAATTAAACCTCTTGAAACTGAAATAAAAGTTGTTTCAGAAAATAAAGAAAAGCTTGAAAGGTTGATGAGAATACCTAAAATTATTGATTGGCTTGAAGATTTGAGGAAGCAAGAAGAGGCTGAAGCGGCAAAGCAGGCTAAAAATAATTAATTCGGATTAGATTTGTTCACTCTAGAAAATATCATTGGAGACATTGTGTTTGTCTCTCTGAGAGATAAATCTTTTTTATCCAAAATTGCGATTTCTGAAGATATTAATCATTTTAAAATAATGGGTCAAGATCAATTGGGTTTATGGGTTGAGCATCCTCAATTAACGTTTAAATACAAACTTGATGAAAATGGAAAGTCATTACCCGAAAACGAACAAAAGATAGAAAAGGTTGATGCAGTTTTCCTAATTGCTTGGGGGAATATAGATACAATCATGCATTATCCTAATCGAGATGGCTATGATTTTCCAAGTGAATTTGACACAGATATAGGTTTTAAGTAAATATGAATTATGGCACAGTGAAACTATGGAAAAATTTAGAAGGGTGGGGTTTTATAGAAGCTGAAGATGGAGAAGATTATTTCTTTAATATCTCAAGTGTGAGAAAAGGCCAAAGCATTCGTGAACATGCAAAAGTTAAATTTGATACAGAAGAAACTTCTAAGGGTCCCCAAGCTGTAAATGTTTCTCTAACTTAGGAGAATAACATTGAATAAAGTATCTAATCCAGATTTTTGGGATAATTTATATATAGAAAATAGTGCTAGGTGGGATTTAGGTGGACCCACTCCAATATTAAAACATCATTTAAAACATAATAAATTAACAGGCGATGTCTGCGTTTTAGGCTGTGGTAATGGTCATGATGTTATAGAGTTATCTAATAATAATTTATCTGTTTATGCTGTAGATTTTTCCATTGAAGCGATTAATAATTTGAAAAATAAAATACCTCAAGAATCAAAAATCAAAACACTTCATATGGATATATTTGATTTATCTAAAAAATATAATGATAAATTTGATTTTATTTTTGAATACACTTGCTATTGCGCAATAGATCCCGTTAGAAGAGAAGAGTATTTTGATTTAGTATATAATTTATTGAAACCCAATGGTATACTATTTGGAATATTTTTACCTTTAGATAAAAAAGAAGAAGATGGACCTCCATTTAGTGTTTCAATAGATGAAATTCTTAAATATACATCTAACAGGCTCAAGGTTCTAAAAAATTACTATTCATCAAAGTCAATTGAGCCACGAAAAGGTAGTGAAAAAGTTTTAATTTTTCAGAAAATATAATGATTATAAAAATTAATGAAATTCAACTATTTGGATATCATGGTCTTTACGAAGAAGAGAAAGAAAATGGTCAAAATTTCATTATTTCACTTTCAATTGATATTGATTACATGGATAATAATGATAAAATTGAAAATACCTTAGACTACACAAAAATTTTAAATGAAGTTAAAGATACATTCAATCAAAAAAGGTATAATCTGATTGAATCCCTAGCAGTTGCAATAAGTGATAATTTAATGACAAATAAAAAAATTAAATCTTTAGATATATCTATAAAAAAAGAATCTCCTCCTATAGATGCAAAACTAAGCTCAGTTGAAGTTAATTTAAGGAAGATTAGATAGTGATTTGTTTCTTGGGAATTGGTTCAAATATTGATGATAGATTATCTAATTTAAATCAATCAATTGCTTTAATATCTGATGACTTGCACATTAATTTTCTACAAGTTTCGAGTTTTTATGAATCGCCTCCAATGTATAATTTAAATTTAAATATATTTTTGAATGGAGTGATTAAAATATCAACTTCGTATACACCATTTCAACTACTAGGTAAGGTTAAAAAAATTGAATTAAAAATGGGTAGGAAGGAAAGTGTTGAAAGATATGAAAACAGAATAATTGACATAGATATTCTTTGTTGTGAAAATGAAATTATTGAATCAAATGAATTAACTGTACCTCATCCAAATATTAAAGAAAGAAAGTTTGTACTTGAACCTTGGTGTGATATAGATTCTAACTATATTATAGTTAATGAAAATAGAAAAGTTAAAGAGCTTTTGGCTATGCTGCCAGATAGTTTGAAATTAAGAAGAGTTAATTAAATGAGCCTATCGTCTTATCATATTTGTATTGAGGGTACCATCGGAGTTGGTAAAACTAGTTTAGTAAACCTACTTGCTAAGGAGATGGATGCAAAAACAGTTCTTGAAAAATTTGAAGATAATCCATTTCTCAAAAATTTCTATTCTGACAGAACTAGGTATGCAATGCAAACACAATTATTTTTCTTACTATCAAGGTATAAACAGCAACAAGAGCTACAGCAGATGGATATGTTTACTAAATCCATTATTTCGGATTATATGTTTGATAAAGATAGGCTATTTGCAGCCCTCAACTTAGATGATATGGAGCTAGATTTATATAATAGAATAGCTAACGAACTTCAAAAGAATATCGTTTATCCGGATTTAACTATTTTTTTACAGTCAGAAACTGATAGGCTGATGTATAATATCAAGATTAGGGGTAGAGAATTTGAAAAAAATATGGATTATTCATATATAGATAATTTAAATCAAATATATAATGAATATTTTTTTAGATATGACAAAGGACCATTAATTATAATTAATACCAATGATATAGATTTTGTTAATAACCCAAAAGATCTTGCTGAGATTATTGATTTTATTAAGCAACCCTCAGAGGGAACAAGGTATTTTAACCCTATGAAAACTTTCAAGTAATGATTTTTAAAATTATTATATACTTATTATTTATTTTCTTTATCTATAGAGCAATTTCTCGTTTTTTTATGGTATCAACCAATACGAAGAACCATAAAAGAACTCAGAGTGGCAAAACAATTGATTTCAAAGATGCTGATTATGAGGAATTAGATTGAAGGCAATTCAAATCAAAAGCCATGGATCTTTTGATAAATTGAATGTTGTAAATATAGACAACCCTACTTGTTTTTCAAATCAGGTTAAAGTTGAAATAAAATACTCCTCAATAAATCATTTAGACATTTGGATCAGAAAAGGTGTTCCTGGTTTAGATATAAATCTGCCAAGAATTTTGGGTTCAGATGCATCTGGAACTATTGTTGAGATTGGAAAAAATGTCTCAGGTTTCAAAGTAGGTGATGATGTTATCATACAGCCAGGTGTATTTAATAGTAACTGCGAAATAGCTAAATCTGGTAATGAGCATCTTTCACCCTCATATGGCATCTTAGGCGAAACTTTTGATGGAGTTCAGTCTGAATACGTTTGCCTTAATCCTATAAATGTGTTTCCTATGCCGAAAACATGTTCGTACAAAGAAGCTTCTAGTTTTGCCCTAACGTTTATGACTGCTTACGAAATGCTTATAAAAAAAGCCCAAATTAAGGCAAATGATTTAGTATTAATCTATGGAGGAACTTCTGGAGTTGGATCAGCTGGGATTCAAATTGCAAAAGATGTTGGTTGTGAAGTTATATCAACTTGTGGAAATATTAACAAAATAGATTTTATTAAATCATTAGGAGCAGATCATGTTTTTTTACATGATGATAATTTATATCAAAATCTTAAAGACAATCTCAATAAAAGAAAAATTGATGTTGTATTTGAACATATTGGAGCCAAAACATGGATGACAAGTATGAAAGTTTTAGCTAAAGGCGGAAGAGTGGTAACTTGTGGAGCAACAACTGGAGGTAACGTTAATATTAATCTTTCTCATATATTTTTTAAGAACTTATCTATTATTGGTTCTACAATGGGAAGTATAGATACATTTAAAGAAGTTTGTAAAAAAATAGATAATAATATTTATCGAACTGTTATTGATAAAGTATTTGATTTTTCTGATGTAGCAAAAGCACATGAGTACATTGAACAAAGAAAGAATTTTGGAAAAGTGTTGTTAAAATTTTAATTGGTAGGAAGTATAAATGAATAATGTTATTGATAGTATAGTAAATCGAATTTCTAATAAAAGCTTAGAATTACCGTGCCCATCGAAAAAAGAAATGGAGAGTGTATATAAAGCAGCCTTGAGAGCGCCAGATCATGCGTGGCTTCATCCAACAAAATTCATTGAAATAAAAGGCAAGGGACTTGATAAACTATCTGCAATTTTTGAAAAATTTGCAATTAATGATATGAAATGTGAAGATGAGTTTTTAATTGATAAATATAAGAATGCTCCATACAGAGCGCCAATGGTATTGGTTGCTATAACAAAAAAACAAGAGCATCCTAAAGTACCCAAAATAGAGCAAATGTTTTCAACTGCAGCAGCAATACAAAATGTGCTAATTTCTCTTGATTCTCTAGGATATGGAGCGATTTGGAGGTCTGGTATTTTCGCACTTAATAGTAAAATTCTTAAGTATTTTAAAGAAGATCAAAACTCAGAAATTATAGGCTATATATACATAGGTACTCCTGTTGGAAGAAAAAAGAAAATACCAGATTTGAAAATTGAAGATTATGTCAGTTTTTGGGATTAAGTTAATTTTATATAAGGATTAAAATAAAATGTTATTTTTAATTTTTTTAATACTTGCAATTATTATTTTTAATCTTCTTTTTAAAGAAACGAGATGGGATTGGAATAAAATTAATCTTGATTCAATTACATTTCCAAAATCATTTATATGGGGAACTGCAACTGCGTCTCATCAAGTTGAAGGTAATTGTAAAAATAACTGGTCTGAGTTTGAAAAGGGTTTTAAAAATAATGGTAAGCCCAATATTAAAGATGCACAGATTTCAGGTTTGGCATGTGATCATTGGCAAAGATATAAAAGTGATATTGAGTTGATTAAGTCAATAGGTGTAAAGCACTATAGATTTTCATTAGAGTGGAGCAAAATTGAGCCAGAATTAGGAGTTTTCAATGATGAGGCTTTAAATCATTATTCAGATGTAATAGATGAATTATTAAAAAATAACATAGAACCTGTTATAACGTTACATCATTTTTCTCATCCCATATGGTTTGATAAACTTGGTGCTTTTGAAAAAGAAAAAAATATTTCTCATTTAGTATCATTTTGTGATAAGGTATTTAGTCATTATTCAAATAGAGTTAAATACTGGTGTACCATAAATGAACCTGGAGTTGTTGCAATTCAAGGTTATTTTACTGGAATGTTTCCTCCTGGAGAAACAAATGGACAAAAAGCAGGTGAAGTGTATAAAAATTTATTAGAATCTCATGTTCAGATTTACAAGTCTTTAAAAAAACTTCCAAATGGGAATAGTGTAAAAATTGGAATTGTTAAAAACATAAATCAGTTTGATCCATGGAATAGATATAATATTTTTGATTGGTTATTTACGTTTGCTATGAATCATGTATTTAATTGGGCACCCATTAATTTTTTCAAAACTGGTAAATTAAAATTTAGAGTTCCTGGACTTATATGGAACTCTCATATTAATAAAGATGCTGTGAAGTCATTAGATTTTTTTGGATTAAATTACTATTCACATAATCATATAAGATTTAATCCTTTTTCTAAAGATTATTCAGATTTAATGTACAAAAAAAATGATATTATGACTGATATGCCGTATACAATTTATGCTGAGGGGATCTATAGGGCTATAAAGTTGGTTTCAAAGCTTAATTTACCAATAATAATAACTGAGAATGGAGTTGCAGATAAGGAAGATTCTATTAGATCTGAATATATAAAAAAGTATTTATTTGCAGTCAGTAAATCTATAAAAGATGGTTACAATGTAGTTGGATATTATTACTGGTCTCTTATGGATAATTTTGAATGGGCATTTGGCTATGATATGCGATTTGGTTTATTTGAAGTAGATTTTAAAAATCAGAAAAGGACATTAAAAAAAGGAGCTAAAGCATACATTAATATAATTAAAACTCAATCAAATGAATGATAACTACTTAGCAATTATTCTTGCAGCTGGCAAGGGTAGTAGATTAAAATTCAAAGGACCAAAGGCACTTTTTAAAATCAATAACATTCCTTTAATTCAATATCTATATAACTCAATAACTGATGTTGGTTCTATTAAATTATTAACGGTTGTTGGTTATAGAAAAAATACTTTAATTAACTATATAAATAATAAATCAAGTTATGTTGTTCAGGATCTGCAATTGGGAACAGCTCATGCAGTTAATCAATGTACGGAACATATTAAAAAATATAAAAATACTTTTATATTTGTAGCAGATGCTCCATTGATTTCTGAATCATTTATTTCAAATATGATGAGACTCCATGAAGAGCAAAAATCAGATTGTACCTTTTTATATTCAAAATTTCCAATCAATTTACCCTACGGAAGACTTATTTTTGATAATCATAATAGATTATTAAGATTAGTAGAATTTCATCATGCAAATAAACAAGAGATTAAAGTTAATACTTATTTTACATCTCAATATTTATTTAAATCATCTACACTATTAGAGGTATTAAAAAAAATTAATCCTGATGTTAAGACTGGTGAATTCAATCTCACAGACTCTTTAAATTTATTAATTAATCAAGGATATAAAGTCTCACCTTTATTTATAAAAAACTATAAAAAATTGATTGGAATAAACTCTATTGAAGATTTCAATTATATCATGAAAAAATAATGACCTCAAAACAAAGAATAGTAGAAGAGACAAAGAAATTATTTCAAGATAAGTATAATAAAAATCCTGAAGTAATTTCGATTTCACCGGGTCGAATTAATATTATCGGTGAGCATGTTGATTATAATCTAGGCTTATCAATGCCAGCTGCAATTAATAAATATTTATGCGTTGCTATATCAAAAAATAAACAAAAAAAAATAAACGGATATTCACAAACTTTAAATGATAGTTTTTCTAATGACTATATGTTAAATAATGATAATAGACTTTGGGTGAAGTATGTTCATGGTTCTATTCTTGAATCATTAAATAAAAGTAATTACGACAAAGGATTTGATATTGTAATTAATTCATCTATTCCAATGGGTAAAGGTATTTCTTCATCAGCTGCGTTGGAAATTTCCATTGTATTATCTATTAACAAAATATTTAATCTTAAAATGAATAATAATGATATTATAAAAAAATGTCAATCTGTTGACCATAATCATATTAATATTCAAAGTGGAGTTCTTGATCAATCTGCATGCTTGCTATCCAAAAAAAAATCAATATTTACTATAGATTTTTATAATATGAATATCGAATATTTAAAATATAATTTAAAAAATATTAAATGGATCCTTATTGATAGTAATATTAGAAGAGAACTTGCTTCATCAAAATATCATGAGAGAGTCAATGAGTGCAAGAAGGCTTTAGAACTCCTTTCTTTGGATAACAATGAGATTAAAAGTTTTAGAGATTTAAATATTAATACAGCTAAAAAAATATCAATACTTCCCTCAAAATTGAAAAAAAGAGTAGTCCATGTAGTTTCAGAAAATGATAGGGTTGCTAAAATGAAAGAAGCTATAAAAAAAGAATCAATAAGAACAATGGGAGATTTATTAATAAAGTCCCACGAAAGCTTAAGAGATAATTATGAAGTTAGTTGTACAGAAATTGATAAAATGATTAATTTTTCTAAAACAATAAAAGGATGGATTGGAGGAAGAATTATGGGAGGTGGTTTTGGAGGGGCTACTATAAATTTAGTCGAATTAGGATATGAAGATTCTTTTGTTGATAAATTATCAATATTTTATAAAAAAAAATTTGGACTTAATTGCGATATGCTAGATTTATCTTTTGTAGACGGAGCAGAAACTATTTATAATAATAGTCTCAATTAAAAATAATCATTAAATTCTATTTCATTTTTCAGGTAAAATAACTCATTATGTCAGAAACTATTTTTGATAAAATTATTTCTAGGGAAATCCCTGCAGAAATCGTCTATGAAGATGAAAATTATCTTGCGTTTAATGACATTAATCCCCAAGCTCCTATCCATATACTAATAATACCTAAAAAAAGAATACCAACCATCAATGACATACAGAAAAATGATTCAGAATTAATTGCAGGTTTATTTTTTATTGCCAAAGATATAGCAATCAAAAAAGGAATAGATAAAGATGGCTATAGATTAATTTTAAATTGCAACGAAAATGGTGGTCAAAGTGTTTACCATATTCATCTTCATTTAATTGGAGGTCGTAAACTTTCATGGATTCCAGGATAAAATAATTCGATGTTCTTATCAAAATTGAAAATTCAAGGATTTAAATCATTTCCAGATAAAACAGAGCTCAATTTCACTGATGGTGTCACTTCGATTGTAGGTCCAAATGGTTGTGGCAAAACAAATATTGTTGATGCAATTAGATGGGTACTAGGTGAACAAAAAGCTTCCACTTTAAGGTCTACTAAAATGGAAGAGGTTATTTTTAACGGAACCAAGAAAAAAAAACCACTAAACTTTTGCGAGGCAACACTAACCATAGAGAACAATAAGGAGCTTCTTCCTATTGAATATGAAACCTTAGAAATTACAAGAAGATATTTCAGGAACGGTGATAGTGAATATTATATTAATAAGAACCAATGTCGCCTAAAGGATATTCATGAAATGTTTGTTGATACAGGTATGAGTAGTGGTGCATATTCAGTAATAGAATTAAAAATGATTGAATCTATTTTATCTCAAAATCCTACAGATAGAAGAACAATGATTGATGAAGCTTCTGGAATTAATAACTATAACAAACAAAGGGCAGCATCAACAAGAAGACTTATTTCAACAAAATCAGATATGGAGAGAATATATGATATTATGTCTGAAGTTGAAACAAATGTAAAAAAATTAAAATTACAAATGAAAAGATACGAAAGACATAAAGTTTTAACCGAAGATTTATTAGCATCAGAGATATTATTACATAAAAAATCAATTGACTTACTCGATGAGAAATTAAATCCACTTATTGAATCTCGAAAAAGCATGATAAACTCAAAAGATGTTTTACTTACAGATCTATCTAAAAAAGAAAAAAAACTTGACGAGGCTCAAAATAAATTTGAAAAAACTCGATTAAAAATGGAACTGTTTCAAAAGAATATAAAAGAAATTGAAGATAATATAATCAAAATCAATCAAGATATTATTGTTGCTACAGAGCAGGTAGGTCATTCTAATAATCGAATTGATCAATCAAACAAAGAAATTACTACAAAAACTGCGCAATTGTCTGCAATTCAGATCGAAATCAAATCTATGGAAAAAAAGATTTCTCAACTCATCCCTAAAATAGATAAAAAACAATTTGATTATAATAAGTTAGATGAAAATTTTCAAAAACTTTGTGTAGAATCTGATTTGATTGAGAAAAAGATAACTAGTTTTCAGGATCAGCACTCACAGATAATTAATAAAATAAATTTAATTAAAAATAATATTGATAGTAATGAAAGACTAATTAGCCATAATAAAAATCTTATTAAGAACCATAGAAATGAAGTACAGGAAGCTCAAAAACTTTATAATGAGAGTAAGATATCACTAGATAAATTAAAAATTAATTTGTCTAGTGAAAAAAAAGACAAGGATAAAAACTCAAATGAATTAGTAAAAAATGAAAGCAGTATATCAAAAATTGAACAGAACTTAATTAGTTTAGAGAATCATAAAAACAAACTATCTAAGGACTTATTAAAATATAAAAATAAATTAGATTTCTACAATAAGTTGATTACCTCTAAAGATGGCGCCTCAAACGGCAATGAATACATTATAAAAAAACAAGACAACTATAGGAAATTTATATTAGGAAGATTAGAAGACCTCATTTCATGTCCAAAGAATCTTGTTGCACCTCTATCAATGGCTATAGGAAAGTTTTCTGACTACCTAGTTATTAATAAATTATCTGAGGCAAAAGAGATTGTTGATTTTTATCAAAGCAAAAAAATGTCATTTAATTTTATAATATTAGATCAGATCCCAAAGAGCAAAAAAAAGATCTCAACTGATACTCTTCTAGCGAAAATCGAATTCTCTCCTAAATTAGCTGATTTTCTTTATAATCTAATTGGTGATTTTAGAATATTGAATGAATCAGACATATCCACCAACAAAAAAAATAACTTTATCTTTTCAGATTCAAGTAAAATTTTATCTAATGGTATTTTAAGAGTAAATCCAAATAAGTATGAGTCGGCCATGTATACAAAACATGAAATTTTAGAAATTGAACAGAAAATCAACAAAATTTCTAAAGTTGATCTCATAAAATTAGATAAAGAAATTTCAAAAGAGAACGATAAGAAAAATCGTTTAATAAGTTCATCTTTAAAAATCAAAGAATTAATTAAAATTAATGAGATTAGTTTGGGAGACATTAAGATTGAAATAGAAAAGTATAAATTTTTGATTAAAGAGCATGATAATAAGCAAAGAGCAATTAATGTTAATCTAAATATTTTAGAAAAGGAAATTATAGGTTCTGCAATTAAAAGTAAAGAGCTAAACCAACAAGCTACTAATCTTAATAAAGAATTAAAAGACCTTGATAGAGAAAAAATAAAGATATCGAGAGATTCGTCAAAAGCTAAAAATAAAATTCTTGAAAGTAGACAAAAATTAGAACGTAGTAAAATTAATTTAATTGAGATAATAAATAATAAAAACTCTATTAATAATAGAATCAATGATTACAAGCAAAATGAGAAAGAAATATCTAATGAAATTACTAGGTACAAAGAAGATGTCGATAAGTCTAAAACACTAATAAAAAACTTAGTAGAATCAAATAATCTGCTTAAGAAAGAATTGAAAGAGTTCTATAAAAAAGAAAAATCTTTAAATAAAGAAGTTGGCTCACTGCAAAATTCATATTCAAAAGAATATCAAACTTTTCAATCTTTACAATTAGAAATTAAAGAAAAACGAAAAGTTACTGATTCTAGTAAAGATAATTTAAATGATCTAAATATTAAAATTGAAAAAATTAATTCAGAAATAAACATTCATAAAAATTCACTAAGTGAGATTTCAGGTCAAAATATATCAAAAGAATCTGTTGAAAAATTCAATAGTTTTAACATTGAAGAAATATCAAATAATATTAATAAAATCAAATTATCTATTGATAGAATAGGCCCTATTAATATGGATGTAGATTCTCAGCATCAGGCAGAAATTGAAAGATTCGATTTTTTGAATAATCAATATAATGATTTAGTAGAATCTGAAACATATCTTCAAGAAACTATAAGTAGCCTTGATAAAGAAGCTAGAAAGTTATTTACTTCAACTTTCAAAGAAATACAGAAGAATTTTTCTAAAACATATAATATGTTTTATCAAGGAGGAGAAGCATCGATAGAATTAAAAGGTGATGATGTTTTAGATGCTGAAATTATTATAAAGGCTACTCCTCCAGGAAAATCATCTCAAAGTCTCAGGATGCTATCAGGTGGAGAAAAAGCAATAACTGCAATTTCGTTACTTTTTGCGATATATCTCGTCAAGCCAAGTCCCTTTTGTATATTAGATGAGGTAGATGCGCCCTTAGATGATATTAATATTAAAAGATTCAATGAAGTCATTAAACAGTTTTCAACGAACAGCCAATTTATTATTGTAACTCATAATAAATTAACTATGGAAGCTTCAGATTATCTCTATGGAGTGACTCAGCAGCAAAAAGGAATATCAAAAATTGTATCAGTTAATCTTAATGATATAGATGAAAGGTTTTTAGTTTAATGAAATTTATTGAAAACATAGATTTGTATAATAAAAAAGTTTTAATCAGAGTTGATTATAACGTACCATTAGAAAACGGTGAAGTAAAAAATGATTTTAGAATTAAGCAAAGTCTTGAAACTATAAAATATTGCCTAGATAAAAACGCATCAGTTGTATTGATGTCTCATTTGGGTAGGCCAGATGGTAATTATGATAATGATAATTTTTCTTTAGAAGCAATCTCCTTTCACCTTGAAGATCTTTTAAATAAAGAAATTATGTTTGTAGATAATTGTATATCTGAAGAAGCCTACAATATTAGCTCAAATATGAAATCACAAGAAATTTTACTACTTGAAAATCTTCGATTTCACGAAGGTGAAATCGAAAATTGTAAAGAATTCAGTGAAATGCTTTCCAAGCATGCAGATATATATATAAATGATGCTTTTGGTACGGCACACAGATCTCATGCTTCTAATGTTGGTGTGCTAGATTTCTTTCCCTTATCAGCATATGGTTTTTTAATAGAAAGGGAGCTTCATTATTTAAAAAAACAATTAGAAAATCCTGATAATCCTTTGTTGGTTATTATTGGTGGTGCTAAAATCAGCAGTAAAATACATCTAATTACACATTTATTAAATAAAGCAGATACTATTTTGATTGGGGGTGCAATGTCATTTACATTTCAAAAGGCCTTAGGCTATGAAACTGGAAAATCCCTAGTTGAATACGATGAAATTAACACAGCGCATGCAATCATAGAACAGGCTAATAAAAAAGGGGTAAATCTTCAATTTCCAGTCGATGCTGTTTGCGCACGAGATATTCACGATTATGATTCTATTGAAGTTAAATCTGTCAAATCATTTAAAAGTAATGATATTGGTTTAGACATAGGCCCAGAAACTTGTATTAATTTTCAAATGCTTATTGAATCAGCAAAAACGATAATATGGAATGGCCCTCTAGGTTTATTTGAAATTCCTTATTACTCAACCGGAACACAGTCTATAGCCACTTCACTTCAAGAACATGGTATTAAAAATAATGTAATAACAATTATAGGAGGTGGGGATACAGTTTCTGCAATTCATAGCCTTAATACTGAAATTAATTTTTCTCATATATCAACTGGCGGTGGTGCATCCTTAGAATTATTATCAGGTAAAAAATTAACAGCTTTAAAGGATATCGAAAAATAATGAATTATTGTATTGCTAATTGGAAAATGAATAAAACTTTAAGTGAATCTATAAAATTTCTAGAGGAGTTCAAGAAAAAAGACTTGGAAAACATAAAAAGTAAAATTATTTTGTGTCCCTCTTTTACATCGTTAAAAATATTAGAAACACATTTAACTGGTACTAAAATTGAACTTGGTTCACAAAATGTTCATCAAAAAAAAAGAGGTGCTTACACTGGAGAAATATCAGTTGAAATGTTAAAAGAAATCGAGTGTGAATGGGTGATTTTAGGTCATTCTGAGAGAAGACAGTATTTTCTTGAGGAGGATGTCATTATTAATGATAAAATGAATACTGTTATTGAGAGTGACCTAAAGCCTATTCTCTGTATTGGTGAAAATGAATCCCAAAGAAATAAAAATGAAACTTTTGATGTATTGAAAAATCAATTATCTACTGCTTTGTCCAATATTACTTTGACATCAAAAATGCTAATTGCATATGAACCAGTTTGGGCTATAGGAACAGGTTTGAGCGCAAACTTTGATCAAATTAATGAAGTCGTAAATTGGATAAGTCAATTTTTATTGCAAGAATTTTCATTAAAAGTTCCTATTTTATACGGTGGTAGCGTTTCTGCTGTTAATTGTGAAAGTATTATATCTTTAGAAAATGTTTCTGGTTTTTTAATTGGTACATCTGCTTTAGATGTAAATGAATTTAGTCGTATTTGTTCAATAGTAAATGAAAGGTAATTATTTATGTTGTATTCAATTGTACTATTTATTTTTGTTATAATCTGTTTGCTTTTAGTGGGTATTATTCTTCTCCAGACAAGTCAAACAGGTGGAATGGGCTCTATTGGAGGTGGTAATAGCTATTTAGAGGGTGCATTAGGTGGACAAGGAGCAGATTCTTTGCTGTTGCGCACAACAACTATTTTTGCTGTTATTTTTATGAGTCTAGCTATTTTCCTTAACTATTTAGATAATCCTAAATCTTCAAGTAATATAACTGTAGAATCAAGTATAGAATACTCTTCAGATGCTGAAGAGTCAAATTTGCCAAATTTAAATTTAGAAAGCCAAATATCTAAAGAAACTGATATTGAGGATACAAAAGAAACGCCTAAACCAATAGATGTGAAAAAAGTTCCATTAAATACTTCTGGAGAATAATTTTAGCTGAAGTGGTGGAACTGGTAGACACGCTGTCTTGAGGGGGCAGTGAGAGCAATCTCGTGCGGGTTCAAATCCCGCCTTCAGCACAAACATTATGGAGGTCTATATGAGCAAATTAATATATATATTATTTTTTCTTTCATTTTTAATTTCTGATGATACAAGTTATACTCTTACAGAGTTTGATGTTCAAACTATTAATTCATTTAGAGAAACAGGTTTTTCATCTTTTTCTGATTATACTGTCATAAATAACCTAATGAATGCTGATTTCTATTCAAAAGACTCAGAAACTCATTTTGGTATGTATTATATGTGCTTATTTAATGATAATTTAGGCTGCGCTAATAAGCATTTAAATAGAGCTATTCAAATAGATGGGAAAAAAAGTTATTACGATTTATCAGACTCTTTGAGTCTTTATAGAGATTTTTTGCAGAATGCCAGAAGGGCTGTTGAAAAAGAAAATTTCAATATTGGGATTGAAGATTATGAGAATATAATAGAAAGATTTCCATCAATGGGATTGCCTTTCTATGAACTTGGGACTCTATATGATCAGATTGATGATAGATTAAATGCAATAACTAATTTAA
>CEPA01073790.1_pt1 | contig 17463 bp, 16 predicted proteins | sample 356241 | NCBI WGS metagenome assembly CEPA01 (sample SAMEA2620542, study PRJEB7988) | marine metagenome | biome: marine biome (ENVO:00000447); feature: surface water layer (ENVO:00002042); material: "saline water (ENVO:00002010), including plankton (ENVO:xxxxxxxx)" | depth 5 m
GGTTGGATGTTTTCCGTGTAGAGGATGTGTTGGCTAGCGTTCCTGTGGTCATGCCCCTCGTCCTGCAGCAGCGGGTCTACCCATGATCCCGAGTCATTGGAAACACCGACTTCGCTATCTTGAAACAACAGGAATGTCGACGCTCCTGCCACCACTATGCAAGCAGCCAATGCCAACGCCATAGCTGCCCTCTGCCCATCCATACCTATCGCATAAGGTGAGTCATGTTCAAGCCATCGCATACTATCCGGCACATGTGAGAATAACTGCACTGGCATTCACTTCCATCTTACTAGCCTCGTTTCTTTCGCCTGCAGTTTCTGCTCACGAGCCGAAGGAGTACACCATTCTTCTGACTCAGGATGGAACGACTCCTCAGGCCATTCCCGAAGACGTCCTGGTCCAGACCGACTTTCTGTTCTTCATGAACGTGGACGATAGGGAGGGAGTTAGTCACAGAATCCAGTTCGATGCTGATGATGACGGTCTGTTCAATGGTTCCGATGACTTCTCCACTAACTGGCTCAGTGGCTCTTGCAATCTTGATGAAAATGGCAGCAAGGTGGACCAATCATGTATGATAACTGAGGCAATATTGCTGGGGCCGGAGAACGGTCTCCTGCCGGGGACTATACATCTTCGGCATCAAATAATGAATAACTCTCACCTGTCCCAAAATTACTTATCCGTAACTTTCATTGAAGACGTGCACAACCAGCCTAACCCAGAAGTAGTACCACCCAAGATGCCTCAAGAAAACTCAGTAGATGAGAATAGGGACCTACTAGTGGTAATTCTATTCACTTCTCTGATGGGCATACTGGCAATTTCTCCTAGTCTGATTACTCGTGATTAGACTTCGTCACTACGGTTTGACTCAATAATGAGTTGCCTCTCCGAAGGGTTCAGGGCGCTTAGATCAGCCTGGAAGATCGTCTGGTTTGCAACCAGAAGGCCGGGGGTTCAAATCCCCCAGCGTCCACCAATATCTTTGAAAAATCAACATTCGTTTTTATTCTCTACTTCAATATAAGGCAAATAACAAGATGACACTGGTAAAACATTAAACTAAATTTTTTTTCCAGCACACTATTACTAAAGGGGGGGCTTTGGAATTTCAATATCTACTTCGCATGTTTACTCTCTTGTGTTATTCTTGATTTTATTCAACTCAATCGTTATTGGTGTTCCCGACCTGTTAATGGTTATCTCTGCGTTAGTGGTGGTATTGATTCTGCCCGGTCATGTGTTTTTTTCGATACTATTGCCAGATTTGTTGTCAAATGACTCCGATCTTCCTAATTCCCCAGGGATTTGGGTCATTCCAGTTACTTCAGTCTCAATAGTTTCTCTGATAGGATTTCTTCTCTCTGTATTTGGACAACTCAACGAACTATTCATCACACTAATCTTTTCCACCCTTTTGCTGATTGCTATTTTCTCAAAATCCGTTGAAATTAATTTTGATTTACCTCCAAAAATTGTAAAACGCTCAATCACTGATTTTCCAAAAGCCTTCAAGGACTCACCCTTCTCTTCTATTTTTCTCGTATCAATACTCTTGGGATCTTTGACGGTTTTTTTTGAGATAGACGACAATGAAATTCCATGGGTGGAATTCTACATCACCTCAGAAGACGGGAATGTAGATTCGATTCCCAGAAATTGGTCTTCCCCAGAACCCATTGAATTAGTATTGGAAATTGTCAATCATGGAGTCACAGAGGAATTAACTGTTTCAAAAACAGTTGAGTTGTTGAATTCGGATATTATATCGAGGGAGAATCTTACAGTTTCTCAATCCGATTTTCAAGATGGAAGAGTCACGATAATTGATAGTTTGAACTTCTCACACCAGGGGGAATACAAAGTTCAATACAACCTCACTAAATCTGGCGTAAAGACCACATTCCGGTCACTTCAATTGTTGATTAATTATACTGGTTAGGTCATGTTATGCAAGAAAATCCAGGATTCTCATTTGTTTCCATTTCTAAGGATAGTTCTCTAGATGAGATTCTTAGTAATTCTGTTTTCACCAAAAGATCAGTAATTTTCCCAGTCTACATCTTGATTTTCTCAATTGCCGAAGTTTTGGCTGTAATTGACCCAGTAATGGGTTTTGTCGCGCACTGCCTTTCCATCCCAGCCATCGCCATTCACGTCTCAGTCTGTCATAGAATTGATCAACCCTCTTCAAAACTCGCACTAGCTCTATCTCCCATCCCTTTGGTCCGGATAGTCTCGATTGCAAGTCCGATAATTCAATTTACAATCCTTCAATGGTTCCTTGTGATCTCGATGGTCCTTTTTTCTTCAATTCTGATAACAATCGTGCTTATCGGCGACGAAATGTCGGATTATGGTTTTAAAATGCCTTCTCGAGAGCACTATCCCCTAGAAATATCAATAATTCTCTGCGGGCTCTTTTTTGGTTTTATTGAGTACCAAATACTTTCTCCAACCTCGCTAGTAGAATCACTTACTTTGGTTGGGCTTGTAGCTCCACTCATTGCTCTTTATCTCGGAACGGGACTACTTGAGGAATTATTGTTCAGAGGTGTCATCCAGAGGCATAGCATAGATTCCTTAGGAAAATGGCAAGGAATAATCTTCACCAATTTGATTTTCATGATTCTCCACACAGGTTGGGAATCAGGATTAGACCTAATCTTCGTGGGAGTAGTTGGCGTGATTTTCTCTATCGTGGTTGAGAGGACTGGGAGCATCATAGGAGTAAGCTTCTCACATGCTGTAACCAATCTCTCACTATTCGTGCTGACCCCAGAACTTTTTTCATGAGGCTACTAAATGTCTAATCAAAATAAATACGACGAGATACTTGCTCTAGCCTCTATGACGATACTTTCCGCGAGCTGGCTCTCGTTGGACTCCAATGACTCATTAACACTGAAAATAATCATCTCTTCTTTGATGATTTTTGTGACCTCATTAATGTTTAGGGGAGATTCTCGTTATGCTATCGTAGCACTGTTCATTGTTGGACTATGTTTGAGGTTTCACTATCTTTCGTTTGTGGGCTTTAGTCACGTCCCCTATGGCGATGCACAGATCGATCTATTTATGGCAAATGTCCTCTTAGAAAATGAGCAGATTACTTTCATCCATCATGAAATCTACGACGATAGATTACTGTACTATTCTTCATGGCCGCTTTCACAAATTTGTGTAGTTGTTTTCACAAATATAGCAGGTACTGAAAATATTATTTCGACTCACTTCATGCAGTTCGCACTCTATTTCTCATGCTTTTTGATCGCATACAGGATAGCCACTATTTTCAACAACTCCATTCTCAATGGAGAAAGAAGAAACATCAGATGGGCAATATTGCTTTTCGTTTGTCTACCCGAGTTAAATTACTGGCAAGGCGAATACGTCAGACTGAATTTAGGAGTCTTAGCGAGCTTCTTCATGGCATATTCTCTGATCCTAATGGCATCCCCCAAGTATAGGCTTGAATCTTCCATTCTGCTTATTTTGTCTTGTATCATGCTCGGATTTTCTCACAATCTCACTACTGCGATATCAGTTCTGACTTTCTTCTTAGCAATTTCAATAATGTTTCTCATCTCATACAGGGATGGATCAATTAGAGAAGAAAATAATAGGTCATTTCTAAATGCCATGGTCAATAATCTCGCTTTATTGTCCGTCATAGCGATTATTTGGTGGAGTTTAGTCGGGGAGGTGCTATTTCCGAAGATTCAGGGGGTCGTGGGGCGTTACTCAACAATTCTGATTGAGGGCTTCTCGCTGACCCATGATCCACGGATACCAACTCCTGCTGAACTCTCTCCATCATGGGCCTTGTTTTTCCTTTTATCCAGAGACGTGCTAATTTTACTATCTACCGCATTTGGCTTCATACTTCTCTCTAGAAAATATTTAGGAAAATCAAATATTAATTTCAACCTACTTTTCTCATTTTCAATTTCTTATTTCTTGGTTTTCCTGACCCTATTCCTATGGGCAGAGCCATTTAGAGTTCTAACTTACGCCTCACCATTCATGTCGGTTTGTATGGCATATTGTTTTACAAATACCGAAATTTGGAAGAATGAGCATGACTCAAATCTAATCCATTCAACAATTTTGATAATGATTTTAGTTGGATCATTCATTTCTCCAAATACGCACACCCATGCACCTATGTTCTTCTATGATGAAGAGTTGAATGATATAGAATATGGACTTCCAGGCTCAAACGCAAGAGGTGCAATCTTATTCACAATTGAAAAGACAGACCCAAACTCTTCCATTTCAACCGATCATCCAGATTATTCAATCCATCCTTTGGGGCCCTCTGATGTAACTAGATTTACTTCATTAGTCCAAGACTTGGCCCAAGACGAATCAGGTAATGTGAACTATAAATCATCGACAGACATAGTGTTACTTATCAGAGGGGGGGGAATTTTCCAACTTCAGTCCGCCCAATCTACTAACTCTTCATTCATCGACTTTACGGAAAAATCGGGATTTGCTATTATTGAAAAATTACAAAATACGGCGAATCTTGTGTATGATCAAGGAGACGGTGTCTCCGTGTGGATAATTCCATCATAAGTATCATTTATCCGAATAACATTACTATTCCCGCAATGGTAGCAAGTTACCCTATTAGGCTCCTTCTCTGAAAGTGAATATCTGAAATGTTCGTCACATTTGTCACAAATCAGACTCACTTCGAACCTCTCTATCGAGACTGAATCAGGGTAAATTCCTCTCTCTGAAAAGGCTCCCGACTTTAGTACGACAAGGATTAGGAATTCCAGAACCAAAACGCCAATGATTAGAAACTCTAGACCCAATGAATAGTTCGATGCCTGTTTACTGTTGAAGTAGAATGCCACTGGTGCTGATAGTAGTGGGATTGCTAAAAGAAAGACCTGTGCCAACATCGTTGAATCTACTTCCGACGAACCGCTACCATCACCTTCTCCCGAATCCATTTCCGACCCCATGACTGATAAACCCGAAACTAGATAGTAATAGAATTTGGGGGATGATGCCCGCAAGAATGTCCATTGAAGCAACTAATTGGTTTCAACCCGGATGTGAATAAATCTATATACGGACAGTTGAACCGGTAAAACATGATGATGGCAACTGCGACCGCATTGACTACAGCTACCACTGCGACCACGGCCACCACCGCTACCACTGCCACCACCGCTACCACTGCCACCACCGCTACCACCGCGACTACGGCAACCACTGCTACCACTGCGACAACGATGATAACTGCGGTTTCGGTTTCTACTGCAGCAATGATTGTTATTGGCGTAGTTTCCGCTCTCGCTCTCGCACTTGCTCTCAAGACTGTCTTGGATGCTTATTCCGCCGATTCAAAATATGTTGGCTCCATCTCTTCAGAATATGCATCCATGACTTCTAACCAGTTAGTGTCAGTCATTGCTCCCATGGCGATAATATTCTTCATGTATACTCTAACCAGAATTCTACCTGCTTGAGTTCAGGATTTATTCTCGTTCTCGAACCAGAATCCAGGTCTTAGTTTCTCGCTTAGATAGGGATAACTTGAGAAACGGTAGTGTTGCGCACGAGTTTATGACTCAACAAAACAAGTTGATAGGTTATACAACTGGTGTTTTTGATCTATTCCATATAGGTCATCTGAACCTACTTCGTAGAGCTCGACAGGCATGCGACAAACTAATCGTAGGGGTAACTTCTGATGATTTGGTAAGATACAAACACAAGAACTCAGTGATCCCATTTGATGAAAGATTAGAGATTGTCAGGGCAATCCGGTTTGTGGATGAGGTGGTGCCCCAGGTAAATATGGATAAATTCGAGGCTTGGGAGAGAATAGGATTTGATGTAATGTTCGTAGGAAGTGACTGGAAAGGTCATGAGAGGTGGATAGAATATGAGAAACAATTCTCCAAGGTTGGAGTAGAAATAGTGTATTTGCCTTACACCGATGGAACTTCCTCGACCCTAATCAATGAAACTTTACTAAATCTTAGAGAAGGCGGAGAATGATTACTTGTGCGGCATACTGGGAATAATTGGCAAGGTTGACGAAGCAAATTTTAGGCATGCACTAGACCTTATGCGCCATAGGGGGCCTGACGACTCTGGAGTGTTCCATAAAGGAAATTTCCACATGGGTTTCAGGAGACTAAGCATTATCGATCTGAGCCGCGAAGCCAACCAACCAATGTTTTCTGAGGATGGAAGATTTGGAATTTTATTCAATGGAGAGATATACAATTTTCGTGAAATTCGTGATGAATTACTAAATGCGGGTCACAGTTTCACTACAACCGGAGATACTGAGGTTATTCTCCGGTCTTTTAAGCAATGGGGCACTGGATGCTTTAGAAGACTCAATGGAATGTTTTCCATCGCGATATTTGATTTCGTTAACGAAGAGGTAACTCTGGCTCGAGATCGCTTAGGAATCAAACCTCTATATTTCCATAATTTCGGTGATTGCTTTGGATTCTCGTCAGAAATAAAATCTTTAGTTCATTTGTCCGATGAAAAATTTGAGTTAAATTTAGACTCCCTATGTTCATACTTCTGTTTCCGATACCCAGTTAGTGGAGAAACATTGTTTTCTGGGATTCATTCATTCCCAGCTGGAAGTTGGATGAGAGTTAAGGATTCAGAAATCATAGAACAGAAAAAATACTGGGAACTCAAATATTCATTGAATAGTTCAATGGAAAGAGATCCAGCAGTAATTGTTTCAGAGGTTAGAAGGCTTCTCGAGGACTCAATAGAAAGAAGGATGGTTTCCGACGTTCCGATAGGCGCGTATCTTTCCGGAGGGGTTGATTCGAGCGCTGTTGCAGCAATAATGGCAAGTAAATCAGAAAGTAAACTAAACACCTATACCATAGGTTTCGAAGAGGAAGGGTACAATGAATTCAGATATTCAAGGATGGTTTCAGAACTTTATGATACTAATCATATAGAGATTACTCTCGATTCAGAAGGTTATCTTTCCACCATGGAGGAACTAATCAAAATTCGGGACTCCCCATTGGGGGTTCCTAACGAAGTCCCTCTATTTATCATGTCAAAGAGACTGAAGGAGGACATCACTGTGGTTCTTTCTGGAGAGGGTGCGGACGAGATTTTCGGCGGATATGGGAGAATTTTTCGTTCATCTGAGGACTTGGAATTAATTGAAAAATGGAAGGAGCGAGGTTATGCCTTGGATTCAGAACTGGATCATAGGCTGGAACATAGGTATGGGGGTTCATTTGAGAGCGAAATTGAGATGTTCCTGCACTTGTATAGGTACGTCCCTCTTGACAAAATTGAATATCTCTTCGGACAAAAAATTGTATCCGATTTCAATGATGGACCCACCATAGAAACCTTCAGATCTGTATTTGCCGAAGCAAAGGGGGTAGATTTCCAAACTACAATGATGTATGTCTTCGAAAACCTTCACCTCCCCGGGCTACTACAAAGATTAGATGCAACAACTATGGGTGCTAGTGTCGAGGGAAGAGTCCCTTTCGTCGATCACAATTTGGTCGAATATTCTTTCAGAATACCGAATGATTTCAAGATGCGCTGGATCGATGAAATCCCTACAAACACAATTGGAGCGGATTCTAGTGAAGTGTTAGATATAACCAAATGGTCATTAAAACAGGCATGTTTTGATATTCTTCCGAAGGAGATAATAGAACGCAAAAAGGTAGGTTTCCCCGTTCCTCTAAAAAATTGGTTCGGCTCTGGTTCAATTGATGTGGTTACAAATAATTTATTGAAAGGGAGGTTGGTATCATCAGGCCTAATAGAACGAGAAAAGATAGAGAAACTGACTTCTGAAGAAGAACAAGAAGGGCAGAACTCAATGTTATTATGGATGTTAATTAATCTTGAAATCTTTTTGTCATCATACCCTGATCTCGAAGTTAACATCAATTAGAATGAGATTCTATGATTTCCGCTATCTTCCCACATGCACTTTTCCTTTTTATGCCGAATTTTTTTCTGATTCTAGAATATTTACTTGAATCCATATCTGGCATTGATATGGCATCTTCCAGAGCTTCAAATACAGAATCCTTGGTGTCTACGATCTCTCCAGCTGCTATTTTCTCGATATCCTGAATAAAGCCTACCTTGCCACTATATTCGGGAAGGTCGAACACCGAGAAAATAACAGGCCTATCTAGGATAAGCCAATCAAAATATGCAGATGAATAGTCCGTGACAAGTAAATCCGCGTTGTCGAATATTTTCGATAAATCTGGCTCATCGTCAACTGAAATGCATTCAATCCTTTCCGAGTCAATCCGAACGTCTGACAACAATGGGTGGGGGCGTATAATCAGATTGCAATTATTTTCCTTCAGAAAAATGTCCATCTCATTTAGTTCGATTTCAGGATGCAATAATGGGATGACTTTCGATTTATCCCCAGAGTTAAGAATTCGATAAGTCGGAGCATACAGAATTGTGAATCCTCCCCCTGATCGCTTCTTTCTCTCTTTATTCACATTTTCAATAATTCGATCATTCCTAGGATATCCGGAAACTATTATTTCCATGTCTTCAAGTTTGAACGCGTCTTTCATGATTTCTTTTTCGTATTCACATGAAGCGAAGAAACAATCAACTCTCTTATTCCATCTGGACCAATGCTTAACTATCCCCCTTGAGACATTATTTTCCTCCATCTCTAACATCTTTCCAATTTTCCTGATTGGTACCCCGTGCCAAAGATAATTCACCCTCTTCCTTCTGCAATAAGGCATTAAGCACATATCTAGGTAACTATGAGAGATAACAACCTGATACGAACGAAAATATGAAAACAAACCTTTCAAAGAAAATGCAATTACACATTTACCTGGAAACTCATCCTCAATTGTTTCGTAAACATCCCTATTCCTCGTAATCCACAGTGCCCTCAGATTCCCAGGATTATTATTGATGTGCCTGAAAAGCGCAAACGAGTTGTCCGAAGCGTGCATCCCGTGATTCGATCCAAACATGACCATTCGTTTGTCTGCTGGAATTATACTGTCAATAATTCCGAAAATCCAGGTCCAAGGGCCAAAGAACCCGAAATCGACCATCTTATCTCGAATCATCCCCATTTTGTGCCCAATCTTCCCGAGAGGGGCTCCGTTACTAACATGACCTAACATTCTGTCATAATGAAAACTATTACAAGTCATTATTTTCTGCCAGAAATATCTTACAACATGGGGTGCATGAGTATTGTTTCAGAGATAGAATTGAATCATTCGAATAGTCCTCCGAACAACGTAATCTCGCCGTTAAGGGACTCGACTTTACTAGTATCAGCGGAGTTTTTTGCAATCTCATTTGGCCTCTTGTCCCAGATTATTCTGACTCGCGGCCTAAAAACCGCTGAATTCGGAATGTGGATTTTGCTTTTTGATTTGGGCCTGACAATATTTATGTTGACCGATACAGGACTTTCAACCCTAATTTCTCGAGAGATCCCCCGTAACAAAAGGCACTCATTAGTCGCGCTTAAATCAATAGTTAAAACTCAAATATTATTTTCGTTGATCGCGATTTCTGCCATTACCTTGCTCGCCCCATTCCTTTGGGACAGGGTCTCTATATTTGCAGAAATGACCGTTATCCTAGTCTTTATCGGTACTTGGGGAGTCAGTATTTCACCCCCTTACAGGACATTCCTCCGTTCAACAGGGAAGGCAAGCTGGGAAGCTGTTTTTCGAGTTTCTGAGAGAATGGTACTCACTCTCGGATTCTTGCTGGTACTTGAGAACGGCGGCGATTCCTCCGACTTTGCAATCGTAATCGCAATCGTTCCTTTAATCACATCATCATTATTGATACTCTCTTCATTCGGTCACGCTACCAGAATTTCTAATGTAGAGGGTCAGATTTCTAGAGAAATGATTTCTCAAGAACAGGATTTCACTATGAAAAAAATAATTCAGCGCGCTCTACCTTTCTTTATTTTCATAGCCGCACTTCAATTACTGGATAGGGCGGATAAATTCATTTTAGCATTCCACGTACCTCTAGATTATATTGCAACATACGGGATATCGTTGATGGTGTACTTTTCTGGAATGACTGTAATACGTGTAATCCGAAATGTAATCATGCCATGGCTGAGCGAAGTTGACCAAAAAGATCAGAATTTAGTAAAACGTTACAATCAAGCTACATTCTACATTTACTCAATAATCCCTCTTGGCATCATGACCGCATTGTTGATAATGCTGACAATCCCAATAGTTATTTTCCCAGAGGATTTAATTTATCCAAATCATGAGAAATTCTCGTCAGAGTCAGTATTTAGATTCCTATTGATTACCTGGTCTCTGAATATGGTCGTCTCTCCCGCATGGGAAGCAATCAGAGCGTTTAGAAAAGCCAGTCTGTTAAATTCAATATCCATAAGCGGCCTAATTTCATCAGTAATATTTGGCGTTTTTTTCATACCGATTTTAGGAATCTATGCTGCAGCAATGATGACAATCGTTGCTCCCATGGTTTTCTTATTCCTAACACATTTTGCAATGGAATCAGGACTGAAAAAGGCGTTAGATAGGTCGTACTTCCGGATTGTTTCAATAATGACATTATTTTCTTTCTGTCCACTAATTCTATTTATTCCTGGGTTATCAACTATTAGTGGATTTACGATCCTTCTTTGTGCCTCTTTGATGGTCGAAATTACGTTATTCTCATCTCGGAAATCATTCAATATTTCCATGGAAAACTAACTTAATTTATTTCCACGGGGTAGATTTATACTAGTAATCCATCATAAATTTCAAGGAGTTTCTCGGTATTTCTCTCCCATGTGAAAACTTCCAAATTATTGAACCTCGGATTAAAATCAGACGAAACTAATCTGACTATCTTATCAGAAATAGACCCAATGTCTTCAGGATCTACAATGGATACTCCTTCGCCCAGTAATGAGGCAAGTTCCCTATGTGCAGGGATGTCACTTGCTATGATTGGAACATTTTGTTTCGCGGCCTCAACGACTGTTATTCCAAAGGACTCATGACTACTAAGGGCTAATAGGCATGATGAAGAACTAAGAATACGGTCTTTCTCTTTGGCAGAAACGAAACCATAGAATTTCACATGATTCACCAAGCCTCTTCTTTCTACCATATTTTCTAGTCTGCTTCTTTCGGGGCCATCTCCAACGATATGGAGCGATATTTCTGAATCTATGCGGGAAATAGCCTTCTCGAAACTAATAATCGCCTGTTCGATTTTTTTATATTTCTCAATTCTCCCAATAATACAAAATGCCCCTTGCACCCTTTCGAAAGCTCCTTTTACTGCTTCCACAGCATTATAGTTAACATGAATCTCTTGGATTGCGAAGTCTCCTTCCAAGAGAGATCTTTCGGATTCTGAAACACAAATAACAGAGTCAGATGTTTCAACCATTCTCTTGGCAATTTTTCTGTAGGGGCCAAGCAGCATATTCCTGAATCTATTATCACTAGTTCTATGATAGTGCGCAGTGAGAACAAATACACTTCTACCTCTATTTCGGAATGCATGGAGGGCAGGAAGTGCGTGATAATTGTGGGCATGGATGATATCGTACTCACCTGCTAAATCACCCACTAGCCTTCCAACTTTCGGAGAGAAAAAGAATGAGTTATTGGGGGCAATACGCGAGACTCGGTTAACAATGATCCCCCGCTCATTCCTTTCACCTATGATGCTCTCGTCCCCCGTTGTGGTGACGACTCTCACTTCGTGGCCCTTCTCAGCTAAATTTTCTGCTTGTCTCCCCACAACAGTTTCGATTCCTCCAACATCCGGATCAAATCTATGGGACACGAGTAGTATCCTCATTTATCTGACTACCTCCCAAATCTTCTTTTCCTTGGAAAACTTACTCCTGATATACTCCTGCATGAGCATCAGCATTCCGACTGTGAGATCAAGTTGAACCTGAAAAATAGAAGTTGACAGCATCCTTATCCTTTTTGACACAATGAGCGATAAAGAGGTCACGAGTAGAATTATGAGCATTTCATTAATTTCCAAAAATTTTGGTGAGGTGGATGCTAAGAGGATAATGGAGGCGAAAAAAAGAACCGGGCAAAGCACCATCATTGCAAAAATTCTCGGAAACACGATCCGCGAATACCCTCTCTTACCTATGTTTGTCATCAAGTCAAGATTTTGAAGCATCAATCTGATGTGTCCAGCAGCTCTTCTAGATTTTATTTTCCTGAGTTTTCTACCCGTCGGCAACTCTTCCATGAATCCAATTTCTGGAACCACAATGGACCTTTTTCCTGATCTTATGGCCTGAATTGCTAACTCTGCGTCATCTGCCCAAGAATCACTAGGAATGCCTTGGAACAAACTCCTCCTGATTGTCGCAACAGTGTCGAAAATATGGGTCGAGTCCACAAGGGATTCGTTCAACCTATCTTCTAATTTCATCCTTCGATATTCCGCCTCGAACTTCTCCCTCTTTGGATCCCTTACTGATCCACAAGCACTAGCCGCGCCTATGGTAGGGTCCGAGAATACCTTTGCAAATTTCAATAGAACATCCGGCTCCATGGCAATATCAGAATCAGATTTCATCAGAATATCATTTTCTGCCATCTTGAATGCCGAATCTAGTGCGCCGGCCAAACCAACCTCCCGAGGGCTACTAATCATCTTTGACCTGAATGGAAGACTCCCCATCGATTCTGCGATAAGACGAGTGGTATCATCATCGGAGGAATCGACAAAAATGACCTCAACTAGGTCCGATTGGTAGTTTATGCCCCCAACTCTCTCGATTTTCTCAATCACTCTTGTACTCTCGTTATATGTTGGGATTATAATGCTGAAACTTGGCAAGTCTTCATTGGGGTTCTCCGTGTATAGGTCCCTCTTTCTGCCAATGATCGAGATCAATATCTTCCCTCCGAGTGTAATCGATAGAAAAACCAGCATCCCCCCCAGTCCCGCCAAGGAGACATCACTGCTCAGCCAATCCACATAGTTCGCCATAAAATCACTATCAAATGAGGGCGGATTCATATTCTCACTCTTCTGTAGTGGCCATAATTTGCATCAACGCTTCGAGATTTTTCTTTGACGTAGTCCCCACAACCACTGATTTAATTGCAGGAAATTGAAATGCCCTAGGTATCTCTTCGGCTGGGTCAAGTACTCCGCCACCCAGCAATGACATAGCAAGAATGTTAATGTCCGGATCAGAAAAAACGCTCTCTTCCACATATTCTTTATTCGGCCCCATCTGTATTCCAGCAGAATTCACTGAAGTCATGAACCAAACTTCCTTTCCAACGACCCTTGTAATTTCAGGAATCATGCTCGGATTCAATGTAACAAAACCGGGAACCATGCCATTTTTCCTTATCGCCCTGGCAAAACATTCTATGCCCTTTTCGCTTTCCCAACCTAGCATTAGGTCAGTAACTACGTTGTGTAGAAAACAAACTCCACCCAGGCTTCTTGGAGGGTATTCGGCTAGGTATTTGCATGTGGCCAGATGAGCTCCAACCTGAGTGGGGCTGAGTCTGGTTATGTCGAATAATGACCTCATCCCAGCCTTTGTCAGGGGCCATATCGAAGATGCCATTTCTTTCACTACTCCAGAGAGTCCAGAGCTGGATGCCTTATCGACAACAGCTTGTGCATACGGGATCATCGGAAAGATGGATACATCAGAACAGCTTTCCAAGAAAGCTGCAGTTTCGATTGCAACCGGATGATTGTCCAAAACAACCCCCTCGATGCCGATTCCTACAGCAAACTCCAGAAAATCCAAGTCTTCTTTTGACAGGCTCGGTTTTAATTTGTCTTTGCTCCGATCGGTATGGTGGACCCCAATAAGTGAGTTATGCCCCAGAACAAACCTAGGAATTTCCATATTACCGCCCCATTCTCTCAATCATCTCGTCAACTAGTAAACCCGCTTTGAAATCCGCGGCCGGTGCCCTTGTCGATCCTAGAACGCTTCTCGCCAGATGCTCCATCTGGGCAGAATATTCTTGATCCGCCACCTCGAAATATGGGTTTTCTCCGAACCTCCGGTGGAATAACTGCTCATTACTGCCATCCTTCCAAACCCTATCAGAATCGAATTTTATAATCTCTCCGCCGATGAATTCCATGGCTCCCTTCAACTCCACCTTCCTGACTTCACTACAGGCCCAGTCTGCAATTAGGTTGCATTCTATGCCTCTGCTGAGAACCTTTGTTCTCACGTAAGTCCATGATGACATATCGGCATCAATAATCTCGATATCCGCGATTTTTTTTGCTCCCGTAATATGGTTTGATAGGTCTATGACGTGAGGGAGTAAGTCCCACTCAATCCCTCCCCTTTTCAAGCCAATCGATGAATTCCTGACTCCAATAAACTGAGGCGAAAGAATCTCTAAGTCGATTTTTTTCGGGGCACCCTGCCAAGTAGAACCGTTCGCCATTTCTCCTATGATGAATGAAATCACAGGATTGAATCTGAGTTGAAATCCTACCTGTGTGTATGCTCCCCCTCTACTAGAAATGTCAACCAACTCGCGAGAGTCTTCATCCCTCATGGTCAATGGTTTCTCGACAAAAATTGACCAATTACTTTCCAGAAATTTCTTAATAATCGGATGATGAGAATTGGGTGGTGTGCATATTATCGCCAACCCACGCCCTGTGGCCCCAATTGCAGAATCAATGTTCTTGAACACGGGAATTTCGAGGCCAATTCCCTTAGCAACCATCCGACTTTGGAATGATGAGTCCACCATACCTACAACTTCAAGCAGTTCATGTCTATTGGCTAAAGCACCATGCAGGAGCCCCATCTTTCCGGCGCCTACAATGACGCATGGAAACTTCTCATCTTCCAATTATTACCACCAATTTATTTCCTGGATAGCCTCTTCCTGATAATCATGGAGAAAATCTTCGGCCCATCCGAGTACCACTTTAAGTTTGATTGCCCCTCTCTGTGATCATAATCTATGATTATCTCCTTCGTACTATATCCTCCTTTGCAAGCTGCTCCGAATAGCTCTGCTTCCAAACTGAAGCCCGTCGCCGTCAAAGACATTTCTTCAATCGTCCCAATTCTAAAGCCCCAATAACCAGTGCATAGGTCAGTGGTTCTTTTGAAATTGACTAAACTGGCCGTAAGACTAAGTAAGATATTCCCAATTCTATTCACTCTGGACATTGCCCCCTTCTGAATCCTGCCTCTCAGTCTACTTCCCCAAACAACTTCATGATTTTCCAGCTCGCCAATCACTCTTGGAATGTCTTCAGGGTGATAGGTAGCATCTGCGTCTAACATAATAAGAAGGTCCGTTTCTGCCAAACCCTTCTGGGAAATATGTTTTATCGCCTGCTTGAAACCTCCGCCCTTTCCCATCATACCGCTCTGATGGATTAATTCAGCCCCCTTTCCAATTGCAATTTCGCAAGTAGAGTCATTGCTGTCGCCGTCTACGACGATAACCTCAATTTCATATCCCATCGAGATAATCTCATCCTCGGGAATCCTATCAATCACCTCTCCAATGCCAGCCTCTTCATTTCTCGTCGGGAGGAGGATAATTAGGCGTGGAATATTTTCACAACCTGTGGTTGTCCAACGGCTACACCATTCGGTTTAGAACCTATTGGATTTTCCTAATCACCCGAGACCCGATTCTGTCGGGTTCTCGAGACAAACCTTGAAACCAAGTTTTCGATACCCTTCGTCGTGCAACCATTGGGAAGGCGTTATTCTGTAGAACAAAGCTATGCCGTAGCGGATATTTCTCTTGCCGAATTTGGAAGGAAGGAAATAGAGATAGCAGAACATGAAATGCCTGGATTAATGGCAATTAGGGACAAGTTCTCAGAGAATAAGCCATTGGCAGGAGTAAGAGTGACTGGTTCACTCCACATGACAATACAGACAGCCGTTCTAATCGAAACTTTGGTTGATTTGGGCGCCATAGTGAGGTGGGCAAGTTGCAATATTTTCTCTACCCAAGATCATGCGGCAGCTGCCATCGCAGATTCGGGCATACCTGTTTTCGCTTGGAAGGGAATGACTCTGGAAGAGTATTGGGACTGCACACTTCTTGCTTTGAGTCACGAAGACGGAAAGGGCCCTCAATTGATTGTCGATGACGGAGGGGACGCAACGCTGCTTATCCACAAGGGCCACTCATTGGAGTCAGGAAGTACTTGGGTGGATTCACCTTCTGACAATTCAGAAGAGCAATGCATCAAAGATTTACTAAAGAGAGTAAATGCTGAAAATCCGAGATTTTGGTCAGAAGTCGCGGCCAGCTGTCGAGGGGTCTCCGAAGAAACGACAACCGGAGTTCTCAGGCTAAACCAAATGGTGGCAGAAGGTTCACTTCTGTTTCCGGCTATCAACGTCAATGACTCTGTAACCAAGTCAAAGTTTGACAATCTATATGGTTGCAGGGAGTCTTTGGTAGATGGAATCAAAAGGGCAACTGACGTAATGATTTCTGGGAAGACAGCAGTTGTTTGCGGATATGGCGACGTAGGCAAGGGCTCTGCCCAGGCATTGAAGTCACAGGGCGCAAAGGTTATTGTGACAGAAATAGATCCTATTTGCGCGCTCCAAGCCTCTATGGAGGGCTTCAATGTCCAGACAATTGAGGATACTCTTGGTATCGCAGACATCTACGTGACTGCAACTGGAAATCGTGACGTTATTACTCTTGAGCACATGGAGAAAATGAAGGATCAGGCCATAGTTTGCAACATCGGACACTTCGATAACGAAATTCAGGTAGATCGTCTTGACTCTAGCTCAGCGACCCGAATAAACATCAAGCCACAAGTCGATAGGTATTCATTTAGGACAGGAAATAGCATTTTCATTCTTGCTGCAGGCAGGCTAGTCAACCTCGGTTGTGCGACTGGCCATCCTAGTTTCGTAATGTCAAACAGTTTCGCGAATCAGACACTCGCACAAATTGACCTTTGGAGAAACAGGGAAAACTACGAGAATAAGTTGTACACTCTTCCGAAGCATCTGGATGAGGAGGTTGCTCGCCTACACCTGTCAAAGATTGGTGCTAAATTGACAACTCTAAGTACAGAACAGGCTGACTACATAAACGTCCCAATAAATGGCCCCTTCAAGAATGAGCAATATCGTTACTAGTTTGTACTCACAACTTGATTTAGTATCTTGAGTAGCCCTCTGAGGGTCACTTCACTGATTCCCGAGACCTTGCACACCTCGCTCTGAGTCCTGGTTGAGGTGCTATTCTGTGAGGCGAAATAGAGTATAACTCCTGCTATCCCGGAAGGCTTTTTTCCCTGCCAACAGAGATTATCCTTCACACCCTCCCAAATCGATCTGGCTTCACCAAGAACCGATGGCGGGAGTCCCAAATCGGAGTGAAACTTCTCGAAGTACTCCTCTGGTCCAGTGATGTGGTGAGTCCCCAG
>CEPA01041769.1_pt1 | contig 17442 bp, 21 predicted proteins | sample 356241 | NCBI WGS metagenome assembly CEPA01 (sample SAMEA2620542, study PRJEB7988) | marine metagenome | biome: marine biome (ENVO:00000447); feature: surface water layer (ENVO:00002042); material: "saline water (ENVO:00002010), including plankton (ENVO:xxxxxxxx)" | depth 5 m
ATTTGTTTTTTGCAATTTTTTATTGCATCTTTTATTAAATCTTCTTTGTTTCCTGCTACTACTAATCCTGAGTTTAATTTTTTAGACATGAAATAGACTTTTTTATAAGATTCTTTTTGCAATAAATCTGATCCTATGTTTGTAGTTCTACATAATAAAAAGTTCATTTTATTTTTATATTTTGTAAATGGCATTAAAGATTCTATTCCAACGTATGGATTAAGTGTAACACCGCTAGCTTTTAAATAACTATAAACATATTCAGCGTAATATTCGTTTGTGTGAAGAACATCACCTAATTTTCCATCATATATCCATTTTATATTATTTTCATTTAAATAATTGACTACTTTTTTAAAAAGCACATTATTTTCCATAAAATAAGCTGGATTTAATTTATAACAAAAAGCTTTACTTTTTGTTTGATTTATTATATTATAGTAAGTAAATAAACTAGAATTTTTTTCTAGATCTAGACCTATACATATTTTATTCATATACAACCTCAAAACAATTTTAATAACAATAATTTTAGTTTACATTAATTATTATGAAAAATAAATCAACAAAAAAAGACCACTTATATTTTATTCAGTCAGATGTAACAGGAATGATAAAAATAGGTAGATCTAAGGATCCTAAAAGAAGATTAAAACAGCTTCAAACTGGAAACCCTAATGTATTAAAATTGATAGCTCAGTTTGATAACTATGGGTGGAGAGAAAAAATAATACATGAAAGTCTTAATAAGTGGTCTGAAGAGGGTGAGTGGTTTAATATAGACTGCGTTGGAAGTATACCAGAAGACTTATACGAAAAGATAGAATACGGTAGCTTTGATGATTGGTGGAAAAAGTCTTCTAATAGTTAATAACAAAACTTGTTTTTAGCGTAAGGTTATTAGAATCTATATTTTTAGGTGGTCTAGAATCATATTGATATGTTAAACTATTTTTTAGTGAAATATATTTGTTTAGTGCAAAAATTATTGAATTTTCACTTGTTATTCTATAATCTTTTATGTTTATAAATAAAGGTTGATAATACGTTACAGATATTATCTGGTGTTTTGCATCTGTCTTTAGTATTAAAGTTAAGTAATTTGTAGATCTATAATTGCTATTGTTTTTATCATTAATTAGTTCTTCCCATTCTTTCATGGCACCTATACCTAAAAAAGAACTAAATTTGCTGTTTTCTGTTTTTATTATATGAATTCTTGATGAAAATCCAGATAAGCTTCTCATTTTTAGATCTATAAACTCATTTGATTGAAACTGAAAAAACTCTTCAATACCTATTCGATTTTTAAAGAACAACATTGATGTAAGCCTTATATGAGAATAAAAATCATTTTTAAATTTTTTAGAATTAGCTTCACCGTAAGTGTATTTTCCTAGCAATAAAAACTTATTGTTTTTAGTAATATTAAGATCAATTCTTTTGTCTAAGAATATTTCTAGTATTTTTACATTACCTTTGTCTACATTGACACCAGTTTCAGACATAAATGATAACTTTTGTTTTTTGTCTGATCTTTTACTTTCTATATTTACTTGAGAGTAAGAGTAAGTACTATAAAATAAAATGGCTATTAAAATTATTGCTTTTATAAAAAATCTCATTTAACTTTTTTCAATCCAATCTGATTTATCTCTTTTATCTAAAGTAATTTCAGGTTTTGTTATATATTCTCTTACTTCTTTGTGAAGTGTTATGTCATCTTCTGACCTTGTTTTTATTGGTTTTTCTCCTGAAAATATTGATAATTTATCAATTACTGCATTTTGAAGTTCAAATATCTGTTCTCTAAGTAATTGCATTTGAATTTGTGAGTCTCTTAGTCTTGCAATTAGTGCAGCTCTGTCACCATTTGCAGCTGCTAACTTGTCTTTTAGTTCTTCAACTTCTGCGGGATCTTTTCCAGCAGCAATTGCTAACATTGAAGATATAGAGCCTGTTATCATTCCTATAATACCAATTAAAACATCTCTGTTGTCTTCTTGTATTTTTACATAAGTTAGAAATATTATAAGACCTACTATTAAGAACATAAAAACAACAGAAGCCCACCAACCTCTTTTTGCCTTTTCACTTTGTGTAAATTGTTTTTCAGTTTTATTTTCATTGCTCATTTTAGAAAATCCCTATGAAATCAACAATAGTTTTTTTTACAAATTCAACTATTATATTTATATAATCAACCCAAAAAAAGTATTTATCGATTTCAAATAGATCTCTTGTTGACTTATTGGTTATGAATGGCCAAAAAATACATATTAAATAAACAAAAGATATAGCACCAAGTCTAAAATAAGCCCACCAAAACCATTCTTTTATCTTTCTATCTCTAGCTCTTGATTTTATTTTTTTTGCACCTCCTATTCTTTTAACTTTTTCACTGCTTGGAGGTGGTTGTAAAGATTCTATTGTATTACCTATTGCATATATTACTTGAGGAGCTGCCACACCTTTAAACTGATATAAACCTACCATTGCTGTTCTAGTTCCTCTAGAAACATATCTATGTATATCAATCATTGATTTTATTTTTAAGTAAGCTTGTTTTGTTAAAAGAACTTGTTTTTCCTGACATAGTGACATGCACCTAGCAGCTGTTGCTTTTCCTATCCCTTCAAGTTCTACTCTTTTAGCACCTACAGCAGTATAAATATCATCTTGATGAACTTCAATAATATCAGTCCAATGAATTCCTATTCTGCTGTTAAAAGGTGTCTTTTTAGGTATTGTTTCTTGATATGCCAATGCAAATTTTACTGCTTGACCTAGATTGTTAAAGCTTAACATAAAACCGTCTGATCTATCTATCTCTCTTCCTTCGTGTCTATATACTAGATTTCTTGCTAATCTATCATGAACTTGAAACCAAGCAGCTGATTTTTGTGCTCCATGTTTTTGAACAAACTTAGTAGAGTTTATTATGTCTAAAAAAACTATTGCAAGATTTACTTTTTTCATATTTTCAGGTAAAGCTTTTTTTTCTTCTTTACTGCTCATTTTTAAACCTCGTTTTAAGTACGCTTTCTTTTATGCTTTTGACTCCATTTACTTTTAAATCTATAAATAACATCAATATCATTATTATCGATATCTATATCTTCTTTTTCATGATTAAGAGAATTATTTTTTTTGTTTCTCATGAGTATGTTATGCATGTCTTCATCTTGCATATAAAGATCATTTCCGATTTGTCTTTTGAAATATGTTTCTAATATTAGCTTTATATAACTTTTCAACATATAAATCTCTATTCTTTCTATACATAATAATTATCTCTAAAAGACGTATATAGAAAGAGAGATATTATGGTTATTGATAAGACGCCTATGAAAAGTAAAAAATTTATTGCTTATATGACTTCTGAGTTCGGGTGGAAAGCAATTCTTTTTTACTTGTTATATCATTTGCAAGGTAAGCTAGATCATTACTCTTTAGTAATGCTTATGACTGTAGTTATAACAAGCGGTTTTATACAAATTGGTTATATACTAGGTCAGGCTGCTTTAGATAAATATGTTAATGCTGCAATTGAAATTCTTGACAAAGATGAAAACGATAAAGTAAAGAATAAAGAAATAATCAAAGATTAGATATTGTATGTATCCATCCAGGAAGATATGAAGTGCCGTCAGAAGTAAATACTGCTTTTTCAAACTCTACTTTATCGTAAGAAGCTACACCGTTTATTGAAGAAGAGTAGCCACACTTAAAACATTCAGACCACTTGCCAGCAGGATCGTTTACATAGTATTTATTTCCATCATATCCTTTAACTACAATAACGTGACCGTAGCTAGTAAAAAATCCATGTACTATAGCTATGTCACCTTTCATCAATGCTTTCTGTAAGTCTGCAGGTGTTGCATTAGTATTTGTATTTATTTTTGATTTTTTAGAGTAATATGAATAAACTTGATTTAAACCATTTGGTGATTGTGCTAAGTCTTTTCCCCATTCATAATATATTTCGTCAGGATGTATTTTTTCTTCAAAATAACTTAATACCATTGCTATAGAAGTGTTTTGACAAGTAGCCCATCCAAAATTTTCATTATCATATTGATTGTAATAAGGTATCTCTTTTATTTTTGTTTTCTCTTCACTGCTGTTTTCTGGATTGCATTTTTCGTATATGTTACCTTCATAAACACATGCACAAGGCCCTGTACTGCACATAGTTTCTACTTCTTGAGCATTTAGTAGTAATGCATAAGTAGACCATACGCAATTTTTATTACAACTTGATCCTGTATTTGGATTTATTGATTTGTTTATTGAATCATTTTTTTCACTTTTATTAGAAATAAAGTCGCTACAAGAAAAAGAAATAAAAATTGATATAATAATTAAAAATATGTTTGACATAAAACCTCTTTGAATTTAATGGTGCTAAATATGAAAAAATTATCAGTTATTTTAGAGAATTGTAAAAGTTCAGGTATAAAATTACAAAATTATGAATCTGATTTTTTACAATCACTTTTTGAACACAATTTACAAGGTAATTATAATCTACTTCTTAAAAGTAATGTTAGTTTTTTAGTATTAAAAGAGTTTTTCTCCAAATCAAACATAAGATACTGTGATGTTAAAAAAAATAGTTATATTTTAAAAAAACTATCTAATGAATTTAATGATTTGTTAAAAGAGGAGCTTGGTAGAAATCAATCTACACCTAAGTTTGATGACAATAATGGTTATAATATTTCTCCAGAGAAGATAGCTTTTGAAAAAGAAAGTGTAAGTATAACTACTGGAATTGAAGGAGAAAATGAAACTCTTTCTATAAAGTCTAATAATTTAGGAATCAACGTTACAAAAATTTTTGATGACCCTGAGGAAGCCAAGCTTTATTCTAGTAATTTGTCAAGAAAAATTAATTCAATATAAATTGTGTAAATTTTAAAAAATTAATTTAATATAACTTAAAGATTTATTTCTTAACTTTATTTTTAATAATATGTCTTTCTCTATAGAACATATCATGATAGTTTTGCATAAAATCTTTAAACAAATCATAAACTTTATCATCAAGTTTATCTATATCTTTGTAATCTTTTTTAATTACTCTTTTAATTTGAACTTCAATTTCTTTATTTTTAAGATTATCAATTTCTTTTTTGATCATAGACTTGATCTTTTTAATATCAGCCCTAGATAAACTATCTTTTTTTGGCATTATATAAATCCTTTGTGAGGTGAAAATCTTGATTAGTACATGGAATAATTATTTCCCGTATGAGAAACCTAGAAAACAACAAGAAACAGCAATAAGTACAATATTAGAAGAATTTAAAAATGGAAAGAAGTATGCTATTGTTGAATGTGGTACAGGAGTAGGAAAAAGTGCTATTGGATTAACTGTAGCAAGAAAAATAAATAATTCATCAGAATATCCTGGAATCTATACAGACGGATCATATTTTCTTACAACGCAAAAGCTATTACAAGATCAATATGAAAACGATTTTTCTAAATTTGGTTTAGTTTCTTTATATAGCTCATCAAACTATACATGTAGTATTGACAAAAAAGCTTCATGTAAAGATATACAAACTGGATTGAGAAGTAAAAGTTTAAGTAAAAAATATGAAAAATGTAAATATAATTGTATTTATAAAAAGAAAAAACAAGAATTTATTGAAAAAAGTCTAGGAATAACAAACTTTAGCTATTTCCTAACTGAAAAGAATTATAGTAAAAAGGTTCCTAATAAAAAGGTTCTAATAATAGATGAAGCACACAATTTAGAAAATGAATTGTCTAGGTTTATTGAGATAGGAATATCAAGCTATTTTGCAAAAAGAATATTAAAGATTACAATACCTAAAGACTTAAATACACAGTTTAAGACTTATAATTGGATAAAAAACATATATATTCAGGCTGTCACTAGAAAAGTTGATTTTATGTCAAACCAATTAGAAAAGTTTGGTTTAACATCTACAAAACTTGAAGAATTTAAAAAGATTACAAATAACTATGAAATGTTAAGTTCACATAAGAAAAAAATAGAACAATTTATAACTTTATACGATAAAGATAATTGGATTTTTGATATAGAAACAACAGATAAAAATTATAAAAAGTATGTTTTCAAACCTATAGACGTTTCTGCATATTCAAAACAATACTTGTTAGATCATGCAGACTATATAATATTCATGTCAGCAACAATAGTTTCACATAAAGGCTTTAAACAAACAATTGGTTTACCAGAAAGTGAGACTATATCAATAAAAGAAGAATCACCTTTTGATCCTAAGAATAATCCTATAGTTTTTTCACCTGCGGGTAGCATGTCTTCTAAAAATATAGATAAAACTCTTCCTATTATGAAAGAAATGGTAAAATCTATTTTAGAAAATCATAAAAACGAAAAAGGTATTATACATACTCATAATACTAGAATAGCAAAATATCTTGCTGAAAATATAAAAGATAGAAGAATTATATTAGCTTACGGTGCAAATAGAGAAGAAAGCTTAAAAAAACACATTCAGTCGAAGTCTAATACAGTTTTAATATCACCTTCAATGGCTGAGGGTGTAGATTTAAAAGGTGACTTGTCTAATTTTCAGGTAGTTTGCAAGATACCTTTTCCTTATTTAGGAGACAAAGTAACACGTAAAAAAATGAATAAATGGAAGTGGTGGTATGATACACAGACTGTACGTACAATCGTACAAAGTCTAGGTAGAAGTATAAGATCAGAAAATGACAAAGCAGTAACATATATACTTGATGGCGATTGGAGTAGAGTTAAGTCTAAATCTAGAGATAACTTTCCTAAAAGCTTTTTTAAGAACTATCATGAATATTAAAAAGGAATTAGTATGATAAAATGCTCAGGTGCTGGAATTGTTGTTTACTATGATAATAGAGATAGCAGTATTAAAGGTTTAGAAAATGACATATTGTATCTTTCACTTATTGACAATGAAGGCTTATATGACTTCCCAAAAGGTGGAATAGATGAAGGTGAATATTCTTTTCAGTGTGCTTTAAGAGAAACTTACGAAGAAATTAATCTTAGAATCAGCGACTTTAAAAAGTTTTGCGGAACAGAATCTGATGAAGGTTTCCCTTGTGGTAGAGGACTTATTATGTTTATAGGTGAAATTAAAAAAGAAAGTTTAGGTAATGCAAAAATAAAGATGAATTTAAAAACTGAAAATTTTGAGCATAAAGGGTATGAGTGGAAAACAAAAGATTTACTACTATCAGAAACTTTAGAAATTGACGGAAAAAAAGAGTTTAAGCTACCTTTATATCTACACGAATGTTTAAAATGGGCTAGCAAAAAAATCGTTTAAAATATTGTATAATATGATATAATATTATTTAAATGGTGAAAAAATGAACAAAAACATATTAGAATTATATCATAAGCTAAAAAAATTTAACTTGTCTTTTGAAAAAGATAAGAATAAATTAATAACAAAAAACAACATATATAAAAGTAAGTTTTTATACTTTTACTATTTTTTAATGACAGAAGAATTTAAAGAATCACCTTATAGAAATATATTAATAAATTACTTTAAAAAGTCAGAAAACTTATATCCGGGCAGCTCTTATTTTACTTCTGCTAAACTTTTAAGCAATATAATATTAGATACACATAATTCTAAAATAGAGTTAGCAGAAAACAACCTAGACAATCTATTTAAATACTTTGAAAAAACATCTAACAAAGATTCAATTGATTTATTAAGAGATGTATTGTATCTTAGTGGTCCTGATGCAATTATTAACTGCAAGCTTACTAAAAATAAAGAAATATTAGTTGAAAAAACTTGCAAACCCAAGTATAAAATTGAAATACATCCAGAGTTTTCTAGTATATACTTTAATAAAGTTAGTTCTTCTACAAAGAGTGCAAGGCTTTCTGTTTTTGATGGATTTGTTGAAAGAGAATCAGAACTCATACCTTTTTTAGAAGAGTTAAAAAAAGAAAATATACCTGGGGTTTTAATTTGTAGAGGTATATCTGAAGAAGCTATAAAGCATTTAAAGAATATACTTCTTAGGAATAAAATATTTTTATATCCTTATTTAGCAAGATTTGATAACGAAGATCCATTTTTATTAAAAGATATAGCTAAAATGGTAAACACACTACCAGTTTCAGGTGAATTTTTAGATAATGTATATGAAGATATTTTAGGTAAAAGTGTTATAACAAAACTAACTTTGGAAAAAGAAAGTATAACATTTGACAAAAAAAACAATGAGATAATAGATGAAATAAATAAACAAATTAAAGATTGTGATCAAAGTGTCAAAGAATATCTTTACAAAAGAAAGAAAAGGTCTTCGCCAAACAACATTACAGTTTATATACCTGACAATATGATTAATTTGCTTAATGAGCTTAGATCAATGATAGTATGCTATAATTTATGTGCTACTAGAGGGTTTATATATAAAGATGGTAATTTACAATCAAAGCAGTGTGAAGAAGTATCAGACATGTTGTCAAAAGGTCTTTTTAATACTTTGAATAATATAGGTATGACAATAAAGTTAAAGGGTTGATATGAAAAACTATACAAAACATTTAGTTGAATGTCATTGCATTTTAAAAATTTTTGAAAATAAAACAAAGCCGCTTTACCATAAGTTTCCTGTTTTTTCACTTGTAGATGAAAATGATGTAATAGAAGAAAAGTATGTAATGTGTAATAACTGCGATATTATTCATCGTGTTCATGACATATGCAAAAGTGAAATTAAGTGGGGAAAAGAAGGATATAAATCTTTAGTATACACAAAAGAAGACATAAAGTTTAATTTAGAAAATAATGGAAATGAAAAAATTGCTGAACTTTTAGAAATAAATCAAGTAGACATATCAGACTGGGAGCTTGTTGATTATCTAATTGAAAACAATTTAGAAGGACATGTAATTTTAGACAAAAAAGAGATGGATGATAATGTAAATTATAAAGTACTTTATATATTAAAAGAAGGTAAGATTAAAATAAAAAACGAATTAGATCAGAGGTATGTATGATTTTAGACCCTAATGTTCCTGAAGACTTATATTCTATAGAAAAGTGTAGAAATATAAAAAATGAGATTATGAATTTTGGTGTTAATAATAGAGAAATATTAAAAATTATTGATATGTTATCACTTGAGCTAGAAGAAGTAGATAAGATGAAAAAGATTCAAGAAGTATTAAAAAATGAAACTATTATTAACAAAGAAGAAAAACCTAATATAGTTTTATAAAACGAAAGGTATGAATATGTCAGAAGAGTTAATTCAACAAGAACTAAATAGTAATAATGAAACAAACATGAGTCACAGCTCACTTTATAATGAGATTAGAATCCTTGTAGAGTCAATTGAGACTGATGTTGTAAAGTCTGAAAAGGGTAATAAAGCGGCTAGCGTTAGACTTAGGAAGGCTTTGCGTCTTTTAAAGAACAGATCAGGTGACTTTGTAAAGTTTACACTAGGAAAGATTTAAATATTTTTTTGAATCTTTTTAATTGCATTTTTTTCTATTTGGCAAACTCTCATTCTTGTAATATCAAATAAATCTCCAATTTCTTGAAGAGTGTGAGTTTTGCCATTTGATTTATTTATTATACAATTATTGCTCGGGCAAGAGTCGTGCCAATATCTGCAGCTCTTGTTTGAGCAATTTTTATTTAGTACTTCATGGATCTTAAAGCAAGCATAATTTTCAAGTTCTGATTTTTCCATTTCTAATTCCTTTTGGGTTTAACTTATAATTACCATTATATGACAAATTGAAAGGTTTTACAATGGTCAACTCTTTGTCTGAAAAAGATATTAAAAGGAAATTATTTATTATTGATACGAGTGTTCTATTATATGACAAGAGCGCTCTTTTTAACTTAAGTGGAAATGATATAGTAATCCCTTTAGTAGTTTTAGAAGAAATAGATAAATTCAAGTCAAGAGAAGGAATTTTAGGAGAATATGCTAGATTTATAAATAGATTTTTAGATGATTTAAGAAAGTTAGGAAGTTTACACGAGGGAGTATATCATGAAGCAAATGATATAAACATCAAAGTAAAGTCAGAAGTTGACTGGGATGGCCTTAACGGACTTGATTTGAAGTATAATGACAATATTATTATAGCAACTGTCAATAACATTGTTAAAAACAATACAGAGTATGATCATATAGCACTTATAACTAAAGATATAAATCTTAGAGTAAAATGCGATGCTGTAGGAATTAGATCAGATGATTATAATGCAGACTATAAATTTATTGAATCTGATAATTTATATCCTGGTTATAAAGAAATAATAGTTGATTCTGAAATTATAAACAAAGCATATTCAGGCAATCATTTAAAACTTTCAGAAGAAATTTTTGAAGATGAAAAAATATTAGAAAATGAATTTGTAATTCTTAAAACTAATAACGGTAGTAATCAGTCTTGTTTAATGAAAAGAAGAGATAAAAATTTAGTAATTCTTGAATCTAAACAAGAACTTTATAGACTTTCTAGTATAGAAGCTAAAAACAAAGAACAAATATTTGCACTTGAACTGCTATTAGACGAAGAGATACCATTAGTAACACTTACAGGTATTCCGGGTAGTGGTAAAACTTATTTAGCTTTAATGACTTCTTTAAAAGCAATAGAAAAAGAAGAGAAAAAAAGAATAATTTTTACAAGACCTATTCAGACTGTAGGGAAAGATTTAGGTTATCTTCCAGGATCATTGAACGAAAAGATGTCACCATGGTTAGCGCCTATAGTTGACAACTTTAGAAATCAGTTTGGAGACTTAATGTATTTTGATTTAATGATGGAAAAAGGTCAAATAGATGTAGCACCTTTATCATATATAAGAGGAAGAAGTTTTAATGACTCCATAATTATAGTTGATGAAGCGCAAAATGCAACTGTTCATGAGCTGAAAACAGTAATTACAAGAACAGGAAAAAATTCAAAAATTATTTTATTAGGAGATATAGATCAAGTTGATTTAGCTTATGTAAATAAATTTTCAAATGGTTTGACAATTGTTATTGAAAAACTAAAAGAAGAGAATATAACAGGACATGTAAACTTTACAAAAGGATACAGATCTGAACTTGCAAATATAGTCGCTAAAAAATTATAAAAAACGGAGTTAAAAATGCCTACATCTAGAATAGACGCAAATAGAGTTAGATATGTCTATCCTCTGTTAAGAAGAGCACCTATTTACGGAAAAATCGGTTCAGGTGGAACAAGTGGAACAAGTGGTACAGGTATTAATGTTGAAGTTGAAGTTATTGAATTTAACAATACAGACTCAGCGTCTTATACTTTTAAAAGTACTTACGATTCTATACCGGTATGCGTTATTTCACCTGAAGATGAAAATGTAAATGTTTTTATTACAAGTTTGTCAACTACAGCTATAACAATAGGAGCTTCTGCTTCTAATGCGGGAAAAGTTCATCTTCATATTTATCCTGATGACGGGAGTTAAAAAATGATACAAAAAGGAAAAGCAACATTAAATTCAGGACAAGACAGCATTCAGATTAACTTCTCTGAAACTTTTTCATCAAATCCAGTAGTTAATATAAGTTGCAAAGAAGATGTAAACATATACTTATTAGATGTAAGTAAAACATATATTACTGTTGAAGTAAGTAATCCACTTTCTTCAGACTTAGAAATAAATTATGTTGCAATAGAAAAAACATCTTAGGAGTATAAAATGGCTAGAGACTTTTTAACAGATCAAACTAGAACTGGAAATATTATAGGTAATAATAGTCCAGATTCTGAGCCAAAGTTAATAGTATATTCAGATTCTAACGCTTTAGATAATATTGGAGGTAAGTCTACAGAACTTGGAAATAGATTGAATAATGTTGGAGATGATGCTTTTATATATATAGACGGTATCCCTGGATCAAAGAAATTAGGTACAGCTAATACTGTAGCAGTTTTTGGTGGTGACGTTGTAGTAAGCGGATCTTTATACTCAGAAGGTAACTCTTCTTCACTTTGGGAAGTTGATCCAACAGATTCAGATAGCTTAATACCTACAAATATCATAGATGGTCATACAGGACTATTTGCTATGGATTTTAATACGTATATAGACTTTGACGGTACTGTATATCAAAATAGTTATACAATGTCTGTAAATTCTTGCATTGTTGATACTTTATTTGAACTAGATACTTCAGATCAAAATGATTTAAATAATATAATGCCAAAATTATGATTTATTTTTCTACATTAATTATAAAAGTAAATATTATAAATAATTATAAAAGAATATTAGGAGATAAATTAGATGTCAACAAAAAATTTAATACCTAGAGGAAACGAAGAAGGTAAACTAGGAATAGGAGGTTCTACTCCTAGAAAATGGTTAGAAGTAAATGCAAGAAAAGGTAATTTTAATATAGCAGCTGTAAATGCTCTAAACAACCTTAGCGGCTTTACACTGCTTGAAGGTGGAACTGATATTAATATTACAGGATACTCTTCTGAAACTGAAGGTTTTAAAATAAAAATAGACTACACAGGATCAGGAGGAGGATCAAGCAATTCAGATCCTCATAGAATATTTGCTGATAATGTAGCAGGCGGAAATATAAGTGAAGTATTAGTATCAGATGATAATACAACAGACGGAACTTATATAAATTTTAAGATAAATAACTTAGATAGGTGGAGAATTAATTCAGAAGGAAATTTTGTTCCATTCGCAAATGATGCTAATGATTTAGGTAGTCTAACTAAAAGTGTAAGATCAATTTACTTAAAAGATAGAGACTTTTCTGGTAAAGATTTTGGATTAAATTTTTCAAATGGAACTTCTTGGAAATCAAATTTAAGTTTGAGCTCTAGCAGTAGATTGCAAGTATCAAAAAATCTTGATAGTAATAATAATCCTGTATTTGATAATATTCCAGTATTTAAGACACCTGTTAGATTAGCAACAACTGAAGATCTTGTTGGATACTCTTACTCAAATCATACGTTGAAAGAAGATGGGACAACTGGTTCTTTAAGTTTAGATGGAGTTTCTACTTCTACTAACGATAGAATATTAGTTAAAAATCAAACAACTAAATTAGAAAACGGTATTTATAAAGTAACTATTGAAAACAGCAAAGTAGTATTAGTAAGAGTAGATGATTTACCTTTAGGCGATGATTTTTCTAATATTATTGTACAAGTACTTTTAGGTAGTGATCATGGAGGATCACAATTTACATCAAAGTCTAATTCTACAAATAGTCATACTGTAGGAACAGATAATCTAGATTGGATTGCAAGCTCTTTTGTTGGTATTAAGTCTGTAAGTGAAGATACAAATCCAACCTTAGGTAGTCACTTAAATGTAAATGACTTTAGTTTAAAATCAGATGCAACAAAGCAAATTAGTTTTCTTCCTGGAGGAATTACAGATAAAGGAATAACTTTAGACGACGGATTAGTAACAGTAAAAAATAATGGTACGTCAGGTTCAGAATTAAGACTGTATACTAATAGCTCTAGTGGGTCTAGTCATTATGTTAGCATAAAAGCTCCAGAAAATCCAGATAACACTTTTTTTGTTGACAATGGCAATGTTACTTTACTATTACCTACGCATGCAGGAGCTAATAATGATACACTAGCTACACAAGAGTGGATAGCTTCTCAAAATTATCTTGCCACTGCAGATTTATCAAGTTATGTAACAACTACTAGTCTTAGCACACAATTAAGCAGCTATGCAACACAAACTTTTGTAACATCTCAAGGATATATTACTAATTCTGTAAGTGATCTAACTAATTATTATACATCAACTCAAGTTGATACAGAAATAAACAATAAAATACAAGGTTTTGATGAAGTTTTAACGCCAGTTAGACTAGCAACTACAGATACTGGTACATCTCTCGATTCTTATATTTATAATAATACTACATTAACAGAAAATGGAACAACAGGAAACTTATCTATAGACGGTCAAGTAGTAGCTAACGGTGATAGAATTCTAGTTAAAGATAGAGGAGATGATAAGCAAAATGGCGTCTATATAGTATCTGGAGTAGGTTCAAGTTCATCTGTAGTATTGACAAGAGCAGATTTTACTCACGGATCAACAATTGATACTAAGTTTATTTTTGTTGAAGAAGGAACAAAACACTCTAAAAATGGTTTTGTGTCAACAGCACCTACTGCAGGAAGTGTAGGATCTGTTAATTTAGTATTTAAACAATTTTCATCATCAGCTAGTATAACAGCTGGAGGTGGACTTACTAGCAATGGTAACGATTTTAGTGTTAATGTAGATGGTTCTTCTATAGAAATTAGTACTGATCAGTTAAAAGTTAAAGACAGTGGAATCACAAACGCTATGTTAGCTGGTTTAATTGATGATTCTAAACTAAATCAAATTACTACTGCTGATAAAATATCACTCTCAGCTTTAGATATTGATGGAGGAACCTTAGTAAATATTAATGCTAATCCTGCTGAAGTACTATCAGATAATAGTTTATTTATAACTGATTTTGATGGTTTAGGTAAAAATAGAAAATCTACACTTTTATCTTTGAAAGATTATATTACTGGAGGAAGCAATAACAATGTTTCAAATTGGAAGTTAGGAAGCACTGATGGTGGAGACGTTTATTTAGATACAACAAATTCTAGTGATGTCAAGCTAATGATTGCTGAAGGTGTTGTGGGCGCAACACATATAGCAGGTAATGCAATTACACATTCAGAATTAGATGTAACTGCTATAACAGGGCAGACAAACTTTACATTTAGCACAACACCTAGTGCTTTAGCTGAACAAAGAGCAAATTCTTCTATACTAATTTCAAATACTGTAAACGATACTACTACTCTAAAAAAAGTAAGTGTTTCAAGTTTATTATCAAATATAACTGCAGAAGTAGATATTAATGGTAAAGATTTATTTCCAACAACAGGAGTAGATAGATTTATTGATAGTACAAACGATCACTTGTTAATGTACGATCATTCTCAAACTAAAAATGTAAAAGTTCCTCTATCTAAAATAATAGAAGCTGCTGCTTCTTCTTTAAAGTTTGAAACTATATATCACAGCGCGCAAAGCACGTCCAACCGCGGCGTAGTAAGTGGAACTCCATCTGATCCTACAGATCCTAATAAAGGTTGGGAGTTTGCTAGTAATTCTTACAATACGATAAAAATGGAGTATGGTTCAACAAATAATACTGAAATGAATACTCAGACTAAATGGTTTAATTTACCCTCAAATTCAAATGCTGGTGATGTTATTATAATCACTGTAGAGGGTAGAGTTCATCCTAATATGAGGGAATTCAATATTGATGGATCTACCAATGGGGATTCATTAGTTTATCAAAGAGGTGAAGTTGGTGGTAATTTAGTATTAAGAAACAATCAGGGTAATGTTGATCTTGTTCGATATAGTATGAATGAAATTAATGAAAATAGCCTTACTTTGACATATGATGGAACAAATTGGAAATATCCTTCAAGAGTAAAAAACAGTCATTTAAGAGTAGTCACAGACGAGGGTATCATGCTAGGTAGATACGCTTCCTCCAGCGGTGGCGGTGGTAATGCTAAGTCTTTATGGAATAAAACAATTTTATTTATTGGAAAGCAATCAAATATAAGAACAATAGACTTGCCTGATAAAGCTGACAATTTGTGGTCAGGTGCTAATGAGGACTATTTTGGAACACTTGACAAAGATGGTTGCATGAAGATAATTTCTTGGGGTAAAAATCAAACTTTTAAATTTACTTCTAGATCTGCTACGATATTAGATCACAATAATTTAGACACCGAAGACGACAATTTAAAACTAACAGATTCACTTGTTATTACTCCAGGACCTGGAATTATTGAAGTTAGAATGTTAAGACCAGAAGAAATTGTGAATTCAAATTGGTCTTGGAATAATCATTGTTGGCTTATAAGTTATCCTAAAGCTGTAGTTACTCAACAAGACATTATAGATCTTTTAGAAGGTGGTATTGCAGACAATTCTGAGGGTGTGTTTAAAATAACAAAGTCTAGTCCTGTAAAGTTTGAATCAGCTAAGATTACTACAGGAATGTTAAAAACAAAACTTCTAGATGATGCTAATAGTACAGTAGCAGCAATTTCTCAAGCAAACATATCAGACTCGGCTGTAGGCCCTTCAGAGATTGCTGATAATGCTGTTCAAACATCAAAGATAAAAAATGAAAACGTTACGTTTGAAAAACTATCTAAATTAGCACCATTTAAAATAATGGGTAATATTGATGATTCTAGAACAGATGCTAATAATACAGAACATAATGTATCTCCTACATCAGTTACTGTAGACATAGATTTAACAGCTGAGAATGTTGGTGAAGAAAACAATTCAGTTTCAACTACAAAAGCTATAAAAGAATATGTAAATGATAAATTCTCAAGTTTTGTAGTAGAAGCTGCATCATCTTCATATAAATATTTAAATTTAACAGAATCTTCTCCTCCAGGAGAGATTCTTACAGTATCACAAGGAGACTTTGTTGGAGATACAGCACATATTGTAGTTAAAAACGGAAGATATAGAAGAAGTATCAACTTTGATCAATTAGATCCTTCTACAGCTGTAGCTTCTAAAATATGGGCTAATGAAAAACCAGGACTTATGTCTAGACGTATTAGAGACAATTTACAAATTGGTACTATACCTAATATTTATCCTGCTGGATATCAATTATTTCAAGGTGTAGAAATGCCAAGGGCTTCTAGTTTACCTATTGGTTCTAAAGTAATATTTTACTATATATCTACTATAAATCCTTCTCTTTTACCTTCACAAATACCTGAATCAGGAGATTATTGGCATGTACCTGCAAACTTAAGAATATTTGTTAATAGAAATGACAAAGTATACATGCCTACTGCAACTACTCCTGGTAACAAAGGCTATCCGGGATGGAACGGTGCTGGTACTTCATGGAACGGATATCACTATAATGCTCATAACCCTGAATTTACAGAGGCTAACATGTGGAGCGGTCTCGGTAGTTCTAGTAATAGAAAATATAGAGCGTATAATGAAAAATATCAAGTTGACTTTTCAAATACTTCTTCAATATATAACCCTTCTAGTAGTGAAAAAGTTAATATGATAAATGTATATAATGATATAAATGGAATATTATCATGGGGCACATTAAAAATAAGAAGTATATTTGAAAGAAGACTTATTCCTAAGGGATTTAGAGACTTTACCCAAGTTTTTACTGAAGATCATCATGAAGCTGTATACGTTGCTTATCAAAACATAATCTCGAATTTAAATCCTAAAGGTCATCAATTGAATTATCACACTGGAGTAACATCCAATATAGGAAATAGATATGACCAGATAAGTTATCTAACTCAAAATAACACATACGCGC
>CEPA01059468.1_pt1 | contig 17425 bp, 31 predicted proteins | sample 356241 | NCBI WGS metagenome assembly CEPA01 (sample SAMEA2620542, study PRJEB7988) | marine metagenome | biome: marine biome (ENVO:00000447); feature: surface water layer (ENVO:00002042); material: "saline water (ENVO:00002010), including plankton (ENVO:xxxxxxxx)" | depth 5 m
TGGTTGCAGCAAGACCACCTCTATGTTCTCTACCAAAAGCACCAGAGGTTCTAGCAAAGTCTGCTTCAAGAGGATTGATAGCATCTGTTCCAGGCATAGGAAGAATGACTCCCTTGCCTGTGCCATAACCTGATTCAAGAGAGGCATCCATATGGATTTCAATGACCTCAAATCCCTGCTTTTCAAGATCCTTTAACTTATCCTGTTGAGCACTAAATGCAGCATCAGTATTAGCTGTTGATGAATGCATATCCATAACCTTGATAGGAACATTGGGACCAACCCTTGCTCTCAAATTCTCAACTATATTTCTTGCCAGAGCAGGTGTAAGCTCCATCTCACCAGGTGCTCCACCACCAGCAGCGTGACCAGGGACAATGACATATCCCTTGGCACCAGCACCTGAACCAGAACCATAGTCTTTTGTTGGTGCTGCCCCTTGTCTGCCAAGCATACCACCACCTTGGAATCCTAGGAGATTTCCCTTACCCATCTTAGGTCTGTTAGTTCCACCAGCAGCAGCATTCATATCAAGCAGCGTATCTCTGCCAAACATATCACCTGCCTTATTACTCATCACAACTTCACCAGGAGCAAGTGCTACCAGTTGAGTATCAGCACCCATACCTGAGACCTGTGGTCCAGACCCATCAACCATGCCACCACCAGCCATTTGTGGGGCAGTGAATGTGATTGGACCACCCTCATTAGGTGGTTCACCTGCAAGTGGGATTGGTTGTATTTGTGCTAATGGTATCAAAGGTATCTTAGGTAGTGTTATCCCTTTCCCTCCAAATAAAGCAAGAGCTTTATTAATCTGTTTCTCCATCTCTTCAATGCCACTATTCAACGCATTCAGAGCAGTGTTGATAGGCATTATGAGACTATCATAGAGGAAGGATATAACATTATTCAACAATCCAATTATACCATTGACCATCCCCTTCCACAATTTATCAAAGTTGCCAGCAGGATCCTCTAAGAATTTAAGTAAACCAACAGCAGCACCACCAAGAAGAGTTTGCAATATAAAGTTCTTAATAAAGTCAAAGATACCCATTGCAGGTTTCATTATCTTCTTAGCAGTGTCCTTTATCTTGTTACTACTTCCACCTTCACCTTCTAGGACTGCTTCTCTACCTGTTCTCTTTGTTTTTTGTCTCTGCTTATCCTCTTTATCTGCTTCTTTCTTTTCTAATTTAAGTTGCTTGTTTAGTGTTTCAAGAACACTTTGAAGATTCTCCTCTATTGATTTTAGACTTGGTGCTAAAACTTCTTTGAGGAAGTCAAAGGTTTCTTCCTGCTCTTCTTGCTGCTCCTCTACCTCTCTATCAACAGCAGCAGGGAGTGCTTTGAGTGGTTTCTGTGGTGCAGTTGATACATCTGTTGCAGTTCCAAAGAAACTATCTTTATTGATCTTCTTCTTTGCTTTGAATCTACCAGTCTTTCCTTTTACTCTCTTGAATTCATTAGTAATTAATTCTGATTCTTCTGTGGGGATCTCACTACCAGACATCCTGGCAGCCATCATCTTCTCCTTCAGGAGAGTCTTGTATGTATCATAATCAACGTCAACTACATCCTCCAACCCCAGCATTCTTAATATTCTAGGGTCAATATTCTCATCAACCAAGTCATCTTCTTGTTTTTCTTTTGCCTTAGCAACAATAGCAAGCGCAGAAGATTTAGCAGAGGAAGTTTCTCCTCTGATACTTTTCAGTAGATCATCTAAACCCTCTGGAATGTCAGCCATGTGTCTTTGCTTTTTGTTCTTCTTCTTCTAAGTGTTGCTGTAGAAGACTCACATAAACATCTCTCTCCCAAGGGATGAGACTTTCAATCTCTGTTAATGAATATTTATGGTACTGAATCAGGGCAAAATTGAGTTTATAATATCCCTCAAGATCCATATGGATCATGCCTATGCGAAAAAACTTGACAGTCCCTCCAATACTACCTCACTTTTCTTTTTGGTCACTGGATTAGTAACCTTCATTGTATGTGAGAGTTTAGGCATTGTGTTAAAGAACTTCTCAATCTCTTTGAACTGCTTTGAATTCATCTGTCCAAGGAACTCTGAGATTTCTTCCTTGGTGCAGTCAGCAGTTGCCCATACTTCTTCTTCTGTATAGATCTTATCAATACAAGTACCAATCAGTTCAAATGACTGATCAATGTTGCTGTCTTCTGTAAAGTCAAAGTTGTTCTTGATGAACTGATCCAATGAAGGATACTTCATCTCCATCATCAATGAATCATCAAGTCTAATCTGCTTAGAATGTTCTTCATTTGTGATGACTTTGATATCATCAAGATTAATCTTGACTGGGATCTCTGTCTCACCATCATCAGGTGCAATAATATTCAGTTCAACCTCTTCACCCACAGACTTACCCCTGATATTAAGGAACAGAAACTCAATATCAAATGTAGGAAGAGTCTCCACCTTCACACCTCTGGTGATGATGCAACTCTTGATTACAGTTGTAATGGCATTGGTAATCTGTTTTGTATCCTCACTCTCCAACGCAAGAACCAATAACTTCTCTTCTCTTACAAGGAATGGTCTATATTTAACTGTCTTTTTTGTGGAAGGCAATTCCAACTCATATGTTGGAGTGGCAATTTGTGGTAAGGGCATAACAATCTAATGATTATTTCAGTGTGAGTATTTATTAAGCAATTGGAAGGTTGTTAATTATCTGATTTGATTCCCTAGTAGTCCCTGCCCCTGAAAGACCCAGATTAATAGGTTGTCTAACACCCTCAACTGTACTGGTAGTTGCTTGGTCTAGTAGTTGCTCAAAGTCTGATTGGGCTTGTCTGATTCTACTAGGACTGCTACTTGAAAGTATATTCTTTGTGTACCTCACATATGAGAAAGACACATTAACTTTCAAAATGTCACTAGTATCATAGGATACTGGTGTAGCATTAAGTGCAATAGGGAATGCATCTACAAACTCATAGTAGACTGCTTCATCTGTAATGTTCTTCTCAAATTTAGTTAGGAAGATTGGTGACTTATAACTCCTAGGGTAGTTCATCCTAAATCCATTTCTTGAATCCCTATATCCCTCATAGTTTCTATTCATCCCAGTGATGAAGTTCATCCAACCATCAAAGAAGTCAATGACTTTATATCTCTTGTCAACATAGAAGGTCATATCAATATTGTTATCATAGATTCTTCTATAAACCATCTTCTCAGACACACCTTGGTAGTCTGCTGTGACATCATGGGTTGCTAGTGAACTACCAGGAAGAGTAGTGCTAGTACAGAGCAGATCAATATCTCTACCATACTTCGCATATATGCCACCCATTGATCTATCCACATCAGTGGGAGGTTGCACCTTCACCTGATAAACAGAAGTCTGTGCAAGACCCATAATCCTGGTCTTTAACTGACTAGTCTGTATGCTATTTGGTTTTGGTCCTGCCATCTATAAATAGGCGTGATTACTATTACTATGTATGGGAGAAAGCATAAAGTCAATTTATAAACCATCATACCCTCAGAAGTATATGGGTGATCCCAACAACATTATTTGCAGAAGTTCTTGGGAAAGACATTTTTGCCATTGGTGTGACCACACTCCTGACATTGTGAAGTGGGCAAGTGAGGAGTTCTCTATCCCTTATGTGTCTCCAAAGGATGGCAGAGTTCACAGATACTATCCTGATGCACTAATCCAGAAGAAAGATGGTAAGAAATATCTTGTAGAAATTAAACCAGCAAGGCAGACAAAACCACCCATTAAGAAGAGCAGAGTAACCAAAACATATATCAATGAATGTCTGACCTATGAAATAAATAAAGCCAAGTGGGCTGCTGCTAGGGAGTTTGCTCTTGATAATGGAGTGGAGTTTCTCATTCTTACAGAAAACGAACTAGGCATCAAGCAGTATGGAACAAGAAGAGTATCTAAAAAGCGACACAAATAGATTAGATCCACTGGTTGATGATATTATCAATGAACCCTCTGCTGATGATAGAATGCTTGCTTTGATAGGTGTTCTCACAGAGGTAGAAGTTGTTCCTGATGTAGGTAGATACTATACCTTTATCTACACACCTAAGACACCTAGAATTGAATATGACCAATTCCCCTTGGTTGCTTGCATTGGTATCTTTCAGTGGGGTTTCAGAGGTATCAACTACCACTGGGCAGCAAGAGGTCAAGATCCTTTCAGGAATTACACTTGGGATGAGATACAAAGCAACTTGCATGTCATCTACCCACTTGAATTGAATGATGCTAGATCAATTCCATATCAAAGTTTTAGGATAAATAACTAAAAATCTGTCTGATGGCTATTGTAACAGAAAAAACTGTGTGGAAAGGTGTCCCAGTCAGAGTAGAGACGGACATGGATACAGGTCAAGCCACAGTTCGCTTGGAAAATGGAATCGCTGTGATGAACTCTGTTCCTGGCAAAGCTTCTGAATGGGAATACAGTGGGTTCAATGCCAACAGAGAGTTTCAGCGTGCATATAATAAAAGTAATCCATATGGTAAAATCACTGATATTAATAAGTTTAGTCAGGTAGTTTATGGTGGAAGATCAGATGTTTCTAAAGGTGGTGGCATAACATCATTCAATAATGTTAGATCAACCACAATTAATGATGCAAAGAATTATTCTGGACTGGATACCCAAGGGATAAGGGAGCAGCAATCTAGACTTAATCGTGTTAGCAAAGTTCCTGGTGTCATTGATCCAATCAATAATAAAATAGTCAATAGTAAAGGAGAAATAACAGATGCTCCTGTAAAGACAGCACCAGCCACTCTTCAGAATGGGACTATTGATGATACTGGAGACATACTCAAGATCACCACAACTGCTACTGCAATAAGTGATACTGCTGAGGAGAGTGACAATACTTTTAGTGTTCAACCTATCAAGGGTCCTGAAAAAAGCAAATCAGAACCAAAGAATTTAGGTTCTGCAAATCTTAGATACCCTAAGGACACACCACCTGCTGGGTTCCCCTTTGACTTCATTAAGATAACTGCCATGAAGTATGTTCCTAGTAGTTTAGATTATATTTCTAGTGGTGGAAAGACACCTCCTGCTAGCCCAACATCAAGAATCAAAGATGGTCAAAACAAGAAAATCGCTCTCACTAGTATAACTTTGCCTATGCAACCTAACCTTTCTGAAACACAATCAGTTGGTTGGGGTGGTGATTCATTGGATCCTTTCAGAGCAGCACTTGCTAATATATCTATGGGTGCCATTCAAGATATAGGTAGAGGTGACCTTTTAAAAGCAATTCAAAGCGTAGGTAGTGATATTGCAGGGGCAGCACAGGATTTTGCATCAGATCCAAATACAATTGATTTTGTTGCTGCATACTTTGCAGGTCAAGCAGTTGGTTCAAACATTACAGGTAGAACCACAGGTCAAGTCATCAATCCTAATATGGAGTTGCTATTTAATGGTCCTACTCTAAGGACATTCAACTTCCAGTTTAGAATGACACCAAGGTATGATAAGGAAGCAGAGGAAGTTAGAAAGATTATCAAAACTTTCAAAGCAAATATGGCTGTCCAAAGATCAGATTCTAATCTGTTCTTGAAGACTCCAAATGTATTTCAATTAGAGTATATTGCAAATGGTGGTGAACCACATCCATTCTTAAATAAGTTTAAGCTCTGTGCTATGACTAGTTTCAATGTGAACTACACTCCTGATGGATCATATATGACCTATGGTGATGGTTCACTCACAGCATATGATATGAGTATGAGTTTCAGTGAACTTGAACCCATCTACCAAGATGATTATGATGATATCAATGGTTCAACAATGGGATTCTAAAAATGGCATTACCTTATTTCAGATACGTTCCTAAATTTGAATATGTTAGTCGTCTACCTGACTCAAAGAATATTGGTGACTTCATTGAGGTAAAGAACCTATTCAGAAGAGCAAAGATCAGTGATAATCTGTTCCAGAATATTAACTTCTTTACTAAGTACAGCATTGTTGGTGATGAAAGACCAGACAATGTTGCTTTTAAGTTCTATGATGAACCATATCTTGATTGGTTGGTGCTTACTGCCAACAACATCATCAACCTGGAAGATGAATGGCCATTGTCTCAGCAATCATTCTACAATTACATGGTGAGCAAGTATGGTTCAGAGACTGCCTTTAATAATCCTCATCACTATGAGACTATTGAAATTAAAGACAGTCTAGGTAATGTTATTTTGAAAAAAGGTCTTGAAGTTGCTAGTGACTACTCAATCACATACTTTGATAGTGGCAACAATCAGATGGTGATCAACACCAATGTAACTGTTATGGTTACCAACTATGAATATGAAGATGCTATTCAAAACGAGAAAAGAAATATCTTTATTGCTAAACCTCTATATATTGCACAGATACTAGATGATATGGAACAAGGTCTTCTCTACAAAGAGGGAAGTACAGACTACATCAGTGATGAAGTAATGAGAGCAGCAAATATTAGACTGTATCAATAAAATAGGGGGGTCATTGGCCCCCCACTTAAATTATTCTAGAATCCTCCTGCAAATTTTCTTGCATGTTGCTTGATCATCATCACACTCAATAAGACAGTCATAATAATCATTAATTAGATATGAATCCTCTAGTGACCTATCTAGAGTATGAGACAACCTATCAATGCTTTGCTTCCATCCTGCTAGTTGATTGTGTGACATTAAATTGTGCATGATAGCCCCCACAAGTAACTTTTCATAATGATATTTGGTTTTCAGAGCATATCTCCCTCCCCATACAATTCTAATCTATGTAGGCTAGAAGGGTGCTTTTTTAGTGTAAAAGGCAACAAAAATTTATGCCTACGAAAAAGTAATAAGACAAAAAAAATCCTGGAAAATTTTTTCCCAGGAAAATGAAATCAAAAGTTGATTTTGGAATCAGGAGTCTGCAAGTTTTGCAAAATAACTCATGGCATCGTCATCATCATCTGTTTTACCAGGTGTGATATCAGGAGCGTTGAAGTCAGCATTTGCTTTTGAAGCCTGATAGGAGTCTTCAAGCTTTCGCATGACCTCCTCTTCACTAACTGACTTGGACTCTTGTGCTGCGTAGTTATCATACTCTGTTTCCTCTGATGCTGGTGAACGACGGGTAGGCTTGGTTCCAAGCACATAGTCAAGACGCTTTTTCAGTTCATCATAGGACTTGAACTGATCAGGAGCAGTGAAGGCAGCAAGTGAATACTGCTTCTTCCAGATTGCTTCCATAGCATCATCATCATTCAACAGAGGACCAGGACTATCAAACTCAGAGGAGTCATAGTTCCAATAACCAGCAACCTTCTTCAACTTCAGTTTGAAGTTAGCACCTTGCCAGAAGTCAAAAGGATTGATTGGAGTTTCATCTTCAAACTCAGGTTGCATTGCATCCATGATCTTGTCAAAGATTTTCTTTCCAAACTTGTAGAGGAATACACCACCCTCATTTTGAGGATTAGCAGGATCCTTCACAACATAGATGTTTGCATAGAAAGAGAGCTTACGCTTCTGCTTACGAACAGTGTCTTTATCAGCATCATTGCCACTGTTCCACAGTTCCCTATTGAGTTCACCAATAGGATCCTTACCACCAATTGTAGTAAGAGAGTTCTCAATATACCATCCACCAGGTCCCTGGAATGCATGGGAGAACAGTTTGACCCAAGGGAGATCTTCTCCATCAGGTGCAGGCAGGAATCTAATCACTGCATATCCATTGCCAGACTTATCCATCTCTGGCTTCCACAAGCGGTCATCAGCACCACCTGCTTTATTATTCATCTTGTCAGCTTCTTTAACCAGTTTGCTGGTCAAAGCGCCCAAAGAACTTTGCTTCTTAAGGTCTGAAAAAGACATTTGATAAACTCCGTATTTGTTGTATTTGGCTTTTGTCCCTTTGCTTGGTTGAGGTTTGGGTAGCCTCTTAAACCATGAATAATATGATTTTTTTATTGGGTTGTCAAGCAGACTCATTAATAGACTTTTTCATGTTTTCTACAATGTTTGCCATATTAGAAAACACATAACCAAGATCCACATCAGGTGGGAATCCAAGTTGTCTAGCAGAGCTGATGATTTGATCTTTCATCTTCTTTGCTTCAGGATCGTCTGACAGACTCATCCTAGTGTAGAGGATTTGTTGCTTCTTCAGCAAGTCCTCTAACATTTCTACATGTTCCAACTTATCTTTGTTGCTCATATTGGGGAAGGAAAATACCTTCTCATAGATCTTGTCTTGTAGTTCAGAAATCTCCTGTAACTCACCCTGAACAAACTCTGATTGAAAGAAACTCATTACTCTCCACAAACTACTTGCTTCAAAATTTTCTTATAGCGAAACACATCCACTGAAAGGAATGCGTTATATTTATCCATCCTCATAGATAAAAACTTCCACACAGGATCATCTAATTTAGAATCAAATCTTGTCTTGAAATCAATGATCTTATTAAGAATCACCATTGTTTCAAGAGATATGTTCTTGCCAAGGTGCTCTTTGATAATAGGAGGATGCTTTGATCCTACCACCTTGAACATATCATCAAAGTTCTCACCTTCAAATACATTCTCTATCTCTGTCTTAAAAGTATACGCAAGTGATTGTAACCTTCTTTTCCAATCTGTGTAGTTCTGTTCTCCGTGTCTAACAATCTCCCCAATCCAAAGAGACTGAGGATCATCGCAACTAACAAAATTGGATACAAAAAATTCAATGACTTCACTATCATCTTTTTGCCTACTCAATTTCTCAAAGAAGAATCTATCCTTGCGCTTATAGAAACTCTGTAAAGATGCACGTGACTTACCACAATATTTATGGTAGTCATATGACTCTCTTGTAAAGTGGTTCTTCAGTCCTAGATAGGACTTATAAGCATCAAAAGGTGACACCTTAGGCACCCCCATACATCACCAGTGAATTCATATTGGTAGTTTAGCATGGGACGTCCTCTTGAGCAAGTTCAATTCCATGGCTTCACACTTCAATTTTTCCTTCAGTGGTTTGGAAATCAACTTAGGAATGGACTCAACATCCACATTATTCTTCTCACAGAAAAATACAATGGCATCAATGTAACTCATGCCATTATTGTCATGTGCGATAGACTCAATCTCTTCCGCAAACTTACGAGAGCAGTAGAATTTGTTCTCTAGAATCTGGTCAATACTCTCTTCAGGTTGGGGCATATTCCTGTAATTTGAATTCAACAAACTCTCTAATATATTTTGAGAGAAGGTTGATGTACTTTCTCTTGTCGTACTCTTCATAAACTTTCACCTCGCCATTCTCACATGACATGATAATTACAAACTTCTTTACCATTATACCAGTCATCTCATATAACATGCAAGCGTAAGCTGCACATTGTACAAAGTGACTATCAATCCATTCTTTTGGTTTGGGTTTCTTTGCAGTCTTAAAGTCAATGATGGCAAGTTCAGGTTCACCTGTCTCACCAGTGTACTCAGCAATACAGTCAACACTACCAGCAACACCTAGTTCATAACTAAAAAGTGCCTGCTCCTGTGCATGAATATTGTCTATCCTATCTAGCTCAGGTTTTGCCTGCTTAAAAAGAAACTCTGATAGAGGTTGAACCTCTGGGATATCAAGATTCTTAAGGTAGTGTTCAGAGCAGGTGTGCATATCTGTGCCCCTGCTGGTTGCCTGCTTGGTAACTTTGTTTGCCTCTTCATTACCAACCCTTGCTCTCCATTGTCTGAAGACCTCACGATTGTAGTGACTGATGATTGAGGTGATAGAAACTAACTTCTTACCATTAGGTGTGTCATAGTATCTGACTCCATCAATCATCTCTCTTGAGAGGATTGGATAATCAATTTCAATATGGTTAAAAGTCATAAACCTAATTCATGTTTTGCAATAATGTATTCTTTAACAAGACCACTTCTACAAATGTCCTCTGCTTCAAATTCTACCATACTGAATGATGGCATATTCTTCAAGATGCGAATAAAGTCCACAATACCATTCCTTTCAGCAGTCTTAATTAAGTCAGATTGAGTGGCATCACCACAGAACATTAACTTAGATTGTTCACCAACTCTGGTAATCATAGAATCAAGTTCATGGAAGTTTAGATTCTGGAACTCATCAACAATAATGATAGCATTATCAAATGTAGTGCCTCTGATGAATGATGTGCTCCAAAAACTGATAGTCCCTTGTGCTTTCAGATTGGCATAAAGCATTTCAAAAGCATTATCATCAGGCATCTCAAACATGTATTTCACCATGTTCTTGTATGGAATCTGGAAGAGAGCAGACTTGTCCTCATGATCACCTGGAAGGAAACCAATCTCTCTGGTTGCTACAAGGGACCTGACAATGTAGATCTTCTCATAGGGTGTCTTTGGATCTAAGACATCAAGGAGGGCATTGTAGAGGGTGATAAAGGTCTTTCCTGTACCAGCACATCCATATGCTACTAGGTTTTGATCTTCTTTATACTCTTCAAAGAACCTTTCTTGATTCTCTGTAAGTGGTTCAATCTTCTTGATAAAGTCAAGATTGATTGGTTTCTTTCTCTTCATGACTCTATTGCTCATACCAAAGGGCACTGGGTTAGTGCTTCCAATTCCTGATTTGCTCTTTCTTGGCATACTTTATTAGTCGTAGTGTTTCAGGTTAGAACCTGGTTGCTGTTTTGCTTTACTAATGACATCCTTCCATCCAGGATGTTTCTGGTAGAGTTTACCAAAAGTTTCACCAATCTCTACTCCAAGTTGAGGAGAATTGTCTGGTGTGTAGTATCTCTCCCATTCAGGATTATCTTCCCTCCACTGATCCCAATCATGAATACTCATCACCACATCTTTGGTCTCACCAGTATCCCTATGTTTAACAGGATATGTTGCCATAAGTCACCTCAATTGTATGTATATTTATTAAGACCATTCCAGAGCAGTTCCAATAGTTGGGAACTGTTCTGTGAAGACCCTCTTGCATTCATTAGCAATATCCATGTGCTCCTTCTGTGTGCCATTAGCAGATCTCAGGTCAATGTAATGCATCCAAGAACGCAGAGATCCACTCATGTACATTCTGGTAGGAACACACAAGGGCAGAACATTACGAGCACACTCCTTTGCTACACCAGATTCAAGCATCTGTTGATAGAGTGCTGTTGCTGAATCAAATAGAGTGCGCATTTGCATCTCTAGTTTCTGAGTGATGAAAGGATCAAGATCATCAATAGAATTCTGACGATTCTTAGTGTCCTGCCTACGCAGTTCAGGCATAGGAATCTTATCACTCAGAAGGGTTGAGTCAGCATATCTCTGAGAGAACTCCTGGAATGTGAATGATCTATGACGCAGGATCTGAGCTGCAATTGCCCTGGTGGTTTCAATTTCCAGAGTCATAAATGCCTGCTCAAAGATACTCCAATGCTTATGTTTGATGCAATATTTAAGAAGTCCCTCAAAGGAATCATTACCCTGATTAGCTGGGTTACTCACACGAGCACAGTAAGCAACATGCTTTTCTGCATCTGGTGTGACTGATAGTAATGTTACTTTCATTGCTTCTCTAGTTTCCTAACCTTTTTGAGTTGTTTAAGTTCTGATTTAATGAGTTGATATGCTTCTTCTGATGTGATCTTTCTTCCCATCTCCATAGCAATAGCAAATTCAACTCTTGTTCCAAAATGTTTGAGTGCCTCTTCAAAAGAATCTAACTCCTCATACATTACCTCTCCCTCCAAAGTATGCCTTGAAGTATGCTGTAATCCCATCAGTCCTTTTGTTCCCCTGTGAGATCCAGGTATCTACACATTCATAGATGTCTTTTGTTGAATAGACTTGATCTTCTATCCTGGCACTTCCGTATTTATTAAGCAAGATTGACAAGCAAGATCCTCTGAGTTTCATTCTCTGCTCAGAATATCTCCAATCATCATCAGTCTGGGTATCCATCATCGTCATCAAAAATCTCCTCATAATCTGTAATTGGTGCTTGATACTCTGTCTTGTATGCCTCCACATCTGAATAGACTTCAGACTCCAGAGCATCAACCAAGAGTTTAAGGTTTCTAACTATTACCTTTAACTTTTCCTTCTCCATAAAAAAGGGGGTATTACTACCCCCTACTCTATCACTCTTTGATAGTCTTGGCAACTATCATTTGGTGTAAGTCTTTCCACGATAGCAGAAGGTTCCATGGGGATCCTTTGACTCAACACAACGTGTGTCATACTCTACACCACGATATGCAGTGTGAGAAATCTGTGCATCATGAAGAGCTGCTGCTTTAACGATCTGCTTTTTGATCAGATTAAGGGTGTTCATGGTAGTTACTCCTAAAGTAGTTGGATTTTTAGGCCCGTTCCTTTAGTCGTTTGCGTCCCATTCACATTCAAGTTCAAGATACTCAGTTGAGTGCTCTTTAAGAACTTCAATTATTTCAGTTTTCACAATTCCAATGAGATTATCATTAGCTTTGGTCCTGGCAATGATGTCCTTGACCGCAGCACAATCAAGATTCATTGAAAGTAAAACATCAATCATGGGATGAACGGCTCCGTTCCGCGACTTACTTGCGTCAAACCATAGTGGTTTGATGAACGATGTGTCTAGTATAGACCATATACTATATATGTGTCAATCCCCTTTTTCCTGATGGTCCCACTCAATGACCACCTTCCTGTGCTCTGTGGTCCTGTCAGTGCATACCATATACTTGATCTCACCACCTAGGAGTTCTCCTGCCTGAGAGAGGAGACTCTTTGCAATGCTTTCATTAATTACTTTATTGCTCACTTGGTCTTCCTCCAATAGCATCCCACATCTCTTGTACCATATCTGTTGGTTTAACTGTTCTCTCATGCATATCAGGAACCTTCCAATTCTTCCACTTATCAATCTCTTCCTGTGTAGGAATAGACAGTATCACCTTAGTTCCTTCTTCAATAAACTCTTCATTCATTTTTTTGTAGGTCTCTGGTGTAACCTTATCAAACTTAGTCACGTTGTCTCCAATCTTCTGTTCTTTCCTCGTGAAACCACTCTGCTATCTCATCTGTGCTTTGGAATCCTGTTTTATGATTAGATGGATCAGGATCCCCAAGACCCATCTGTATCATAAAATCATCAAGACTGCCCTCCTGAATGTCAGGATTGGATGCAATCCTTCTTGCCTTCCTTAAAATTTCAGCAGCTGATCTGTTTGCCTTTGCAAGTTTGTTTGCCCAGATCATATCAGACAATGTAACCTCTTCACCATTAACTATCTTTTCGCAGATTGCTTCTAACCGCAACCTATATTGAGTAGAAAGCATGTGTGGAACACTCCTGCTAGTGTATTTATTTCAGAAACCCTCTTCTTGTGCTTCTTCAATCATCTTTGACACAATCTCTTCTGTGCCATCCATGGTCTTAATAGCAAACAGATTGGACTTCTGATACTTCTTGATCTTCTTGTAGGATTTGAGAAGTTTCTTAACCTGTTCTCTTGGAACTTCAAACTCTACATTTTCAATAAAACCTTCACTCATCTTTCTTCTTCTTAGGTGCGTTCCACAAGTTGGGTTTAACATTACCCTTTGCCTGTGTAATATTTTTCAAGTCATTGCGATAGTTATCCCAGTAGTAATCAAAGATATCCACTTGTTTCAATGATGTGACAATATCAAACTTTGTCATACCATCTTGGAGATATTCTACCAAGAAAGCATTAGTTGGTAATGATTTATCTTCTGCAAGGGAAGGATCACAATCTTCATGAATCTGGTTTACATCCTTTCCCATCAGGAGCGACCTCCCCATTGGATGTCAGGATATGCTTTTTCTACCACCTTCAAGGAGAGTTTGTACTTTGTTTCAATCTTCTTATCTTTTACCAAGCAGACAATCTCTGCCTCATCAGGATGAAGACCTTCAAGCATTTGAATGAACATAGTCTCTCTACGAATGTTAGAGAGACCATCATTACCACCTTTGACAAAATGATAAAGGTTCTTCCATTCTTTCCTAAGGGTTGTATGGTCAGTGCCAAGAGGTGCTTCATTCCTATTGAAAGGAACCTCACCATCAGGAACCACACTAATCACTGTGGGGTCAAAGTTCCAGATCAACAATGCTTTGATAGCATCTGTCTCATACTCTTTGAGGATTTGAGCCTTCTTTTCAATAGTTCTCGCCTTACTCACCAACTCCAAAATTTCATGCATGAAAGGGTTAGGTGGGAGTTTCTTTGATGTAGCCATAGTTATAAATTCAGGTTTGGTTATTTATTCTTCATCCTCAAGAAATGTTTCAGGACCATTTTCAAATCTCACTGCCAGAATATCATCTGGAATAATTTGTCCATGCTCATCAAACATCTCAGGATGTGTTGGAATAAAAGTTGAGTTTCTTTCATTCACATATTCTTTAAGCAGATATCCTATCACACCTCCTAACAAAAGGAACATGATAGAGATTACAGTAGACAGTGTAAGGGTGACTGCGATCATTTTACTCCTCCCCTTTAGAACTTTACTTTGTGAAGCGTCTAGTTCTTTCCTCCTCTTATTTCTGAGTAATAACTCAACACCACGATTTAGTTTAAGAGATGTTGAGTTATTTTGATTATTTAGAGGGTTTTCTTTTTCTCCCTGGTCTTTTTTCTTGCTCATACTTCCAAGCATCCTGTAGTATTCCATACAAATAATTTCTTATCTTCCTTGCCTCTGGTTTGCCCAGATGACCATACCCCTCTCTCAACTGTTGGTGCTCATTGTCAGAACCTCCTTCCAGATAAGTATCAAGGTCAAGGATAAGAAGATTTATTTCTTGTGATGTTGTGCTGTCAATAAACTCCTGTACATCTCTCTTGGTTGCTTTACTACTTTTCAGATAGTCATACATGTTAAGCATGAACTTTCCCTGAAAAGCATAATCAATTGAGTGTTCTACTACATCGTAGAATTCGTAGTTATCTTTGTCATCCATCATACAAGATTATTTTCTTTGAGATATTTAACAGTTTCTGAACAACCACCAAGGAGAGTGTCATTAACCACAACCCTAGGGAATGTGGCACCCTTACCAAACTCTTTGTAGAATTCCTCTTTGGTGAAGTCCCTACCTAGTTTATACACCACATATCTCAATTCTGCAAGCTGCAATGCTGACTGAACTTTGGTACAAAAAGGACAAGCTTCCTTGGAGTAAACTGTGAAGGTCATAGTACTATTAAAAATGGGATTGAAATTAAAAATATTGAAATGATAATGCCCCCTGCTTGTTGTAGCAGAGGGCTAAAACTGAAATAGGGGTCAGACATCTAGTTTGTTTCTTGCCTCTGGATTGATTTTGAGTTCTTCAATAAACTCTTCTTTTGCTAAATGTGAGGTGTACTCAGGATAGAATTGTTTCATAGCTGCTGGAACACCCATGCAACTAGGGTAACCACCCTTGATCCATACCTCTTTCCTATCTTCTAGGACTACATGATTAAATGGAAACTTTGGTTTTCTACCCACAGGTTTGAATCTCCTACTCATATGTGAATGTCTTTCCTTTTACTTTGGTATCAAACTCACCAGTCTTACCAGGGTTCATCTTACCAACCTTAACACGCTTACCCTCACCTGGCCAAGACTTATTTGTTCCAACAAGTTGAGCACTGCCCTTGGGTTTCTTCTTAATCAGAACAGAATCCTGGTTATATTTCTTACCCAATTTAGTGATTGCCTTCTTGAACTTCTTCTTACCCATCTTACCTGAGGATACTACATGGGATCTCTCACCCACTTTCTTCTCATCCTTTGTGCCAGGGTTCTCTGTGTACCTCCCAGAGACCTTTGTAGCACCTGGAAGACCTGCTCCCCTGATATCCTTGTCTAACTGCTTGGAACGTGCCTTGTTCTCCTTGTTAGACTTGTCTCCTCTTTGAGCAGACATAATAGCCATCCCACCTTTCTTATCCTTTTGACGAATGCGATTTAGGGATGCCTCTTGAATAAATTCAGAGTAGGTCTTCATCTTCTTATTTCTTTTTTTTATTTATTTGTAGAGGGTGTTGGGGTTTGAATTCACCCTCAGCAAATGGTTGTGACTTAGTAAGGTCTCTGCGTGATTGATTCTTGATAATGATGAAGGCGTCTTTGTTGAATTTACGTGTGCCCTTAGGTGATTGCCACTTCTTATTATAGACCTCACCAACATCAATACCAGAGACCTGTGTTCCACCAATCTCTACATCAATCTCATCACTTACTTCCCATCCCAGTTGATTGATTACCTGAGCAATCTGTTCAGTGAGGGTAAGTTCTCTTTCTTCTGGTTCAAGATTTCCAAGCATAAAAAAGGGGGCATAACCCCCATAGTATAACAATTTATGTGTGAGGAGTCAATACAGCTCCTCTTCTGCTTCTGTTTGAATTATACAATTGCTAGTAGGGTATGACACACATAGTAGCGCAAACCCTGCTTCAATCTGATCATCATCCAAGAATGATTGGTCTTCTTGATTTACAGTCCCTTCCAGAATTCTACCTGCACAAGATGAACAGGCACCTGCTCTACAAGAGTAAGGGAGATCAATACCTTGTTCATCTGCAGCATCAAGGATATAAGTGTCTTCATCTACTGCAAAGGTATGATCACCATCTGTGGTTTTGAGAGTGACAGTGTAAGTAGCCATAGTACTCCATTAAAAAGGGAGGTTTCCCTCCCATTGTAACTTATTATATAGTGATTGGTCAACCTAGTTACCTGTCATAGCATTCCTAATAACATGATATAGAAACAAAGGATAGTGAAAGCAAATACTACTGAACAACCAATCAACAATTGCTTAAGTGTAACCCTCTCACCATTAGGTTCATGATGGTGGTCTGAATGAACAGTCATAACATTCTCTATTCCTTTTCATACAACCTCTCCAGTTTTTCTCTTGAGAAGTCAACATACATCAACTCTTCACCTGCTTGGGGTGCCTCTGGATGCTTAACAGTTTTAATGGGCTTATTCATTTCAGTGATTGATTTGATATTAGCCCACATCAAGGCAAAGGAACCCCCAAGCACAGCAGCAAAAATTGTAAAATAAATGATTGCTAACATGTGTGTTTACCCCATGTGTCTGAAATTTTCATATAAAATTCTAGACATCTTGTAAGTGGTTCTTACCAGTTTGACCAGTAAGAACCCTACACCAAATGCCAATGTAAATGTGGCAATTGATTCAATCATAGTGCATTACCTCTTGGAAGAACTTCCTCTGGGAATACAAAGTTTTCATGTGGTTGGTCAGCAGGTGCCATCCAAGCTCTGATTCCTTCATTCAGAAGAATGTTCTTTGTGTAAAAAGTTTCAAACTCTGGGTCCTCAGCTGCTCTAATCTCCTGACTAACAAAGTCATAAGCACGAAGGTTGAGAGCAAGACCGAT
>CEPA01024318.1_pt1 | contig 17356 bp, 19 predicted proteins | sample 356241 | NCBI WGS metagenome assembly CEPA01 (sample SAMEA2620542, study PRJEB7988) | marine metagenome | biome: marine biome (ENVO:00000447); feature: surface water layer (ENVO:00002042); material: "saline water (ENVO:00002010), including plankton (ENVO:xxxxxxxx)" | depth 5 m
TCAATATCAGTTGCCATATTATCCCTTAAATAATCAAAACCTAATTCCGAATTTGTAGCATAAGTGATATCGCAAGCATAGTTTTTCTTTCTTTGAGCAGGGTTCATATCTTGTTGAATTAAACCTACACTTAAACCTAAAAATTTATGTACTTGTCCCATCCACTCTGCATCTCTTCTCGCGAGATAATCATTAACAGTGACTACATGAACTCCTTTACCTGAGAGCGCATTTAAGAAACAAGGTAATGTGGCAACAAGAGTTTTGCCCTCCCCCGTTTTCATTTCAGCGATTTGACATTCATGTAAAACCATACCTCCTATTAATTGAACATCAAAATGTCTCATTCCTAAAACTCGTTTACTAGCTTCCCTCACAATTGCGAAAGCTTTTGGAAGAAGATCATTAATTAAATCTTTTTGTTTTATTTCATTTGTTTCTTCAATAATGATAGATCTCAAGTTAGTAGTTTCAACTCGTAATTGCTCATCACTTAAATTACTTACTTCGGCCTCAAGGAGATTTATCTCTTCAACTAATGGCTGATATCTCTTTAATTTTCGAGTATTTGGATCTCCTAACAAAAGCTTGAGCATAATTTTTACGTGGCGCAAAACATCATCTTTCTATTATAAATGTATTTATGCAAGAACTAGTAATAACAATAAAAGTTTTTCGACAAATAATCCAAAATAGCTTACATTGTTATTTGAATTTTTAAGATTTTAATATTGAATAAAAATATTCTTTTAAATAAAGACATAATATTAATAAAGCATTGTAAAGGAGCCCCTGGATTAAGATACTTTGGAGCAGGTCCTAATTTTTTACCTTGTAAAGGTTTATACAAATTAAAAGTTTTATTAGATAAAAATACTAGTTGGGCTATAAATAGAACAATAAAAGACTTAAAACATTGCCTAGCTAATAGTGATGTAATAGTTAGTCTCTGGTCAAAAAATAAAATCTTAGGTTTTGGGAGAGCATTAAGTGATGGAATTTATAGAAGTGTACTGTGGGACATCGTGATTGATCATCATCATCAAGGGAAAGGTTATGGCAAAGTTATTGTTAATTCACTTTTAGATTCAAAAATAATCAAACAATCGGAAAAAGTCTATTTAATGACTTCAAATCATAAAGATTTTTATTGTCAAATTGGCTTTAAAGAAGTTTTATCACAAAAACTTCTATTTAAAAAATATTAAAATTAATTATCAAACAATAAATATTTAGAGCAAAAATAATTATTAATTGCGGCAACAAATGCACCGCATATCCATGCAATATTCTTATTAAAAAGTAATTTATCTACAAAATTTACTATTAAGGTCATTTCTAAACCGCCTAATGAATAAATTAAAATAAAAATAAAAAGTGCATAATTAGTTTTTTTATTTCTTGAACTAATAAATACCCAATTATCAGAAAAATAGAAGGAATTTAATAAACCAACACTATAACCGATAAAACTTGCTAATTTTATTCCCAGATTTAGGTTATAGATAATAGTGTAAATACTAAAATTTAAGATGCTAGATCCTAAACCTACAACAACAAATTTTAATATTTGAATTTTATTTTTCTTTAAGAATCTTATCAAATCTAAAATATTAACTAACTGACGAACCTACTATAAAGCCATCTAATAAAATCCCCTAATAGAGGTATGGGAGAAAACGTAGGACCACAAAAATCAAAATAATCTCTATGCTCTTTTATTTTTCCACTTTCTCCGAAAGTTAATCTCGTTGTCCCAGGGTATATAAATTCTTTATTGAGTATTTTTAAGCCTAAGGTCCATTCAACAAAAGCAATTCTTTTATTAATTGCAACTGCATGAGCTTCTAAATAGACATCTTTACAACGATTTATAAGATTTTCCTGTGATTCAATATATGCATCTAATCCAAATTTTTCTTGTGTAGGATCAATAAACAATACATCATCCTCATAATAAGAGGCCCACACATTTCTTGAAGGAGCTTGCACTCCATAAGGTTTAGTAAATAATTTTTGTAATTCTTCTTCGTTGATAATATGGCGCATTATTAAAAGTAATCAGTGCTTAAGAAAAGATAAATTGTTATAACCACAATAAGTCTATAAAAGTAAAAATCAGGTTCTGCACTAATATCTGCATTGTTTAGTTAACGTTTATTAATAATAAAGTTTAAAGTCGTTGGTATAACTGATGCCATAAGGAGAATTGTATACCCTTGTACAGGAGATTGTCGAGAATTTAAATCTCTTTATCTGCTCTCTCAAAACCTTATCTCTGAAAAGTTTTGATGCCTTGGAATAGTTCTAAGATTATCTTATATTCTACCTGTGCTAATAGATTTTATAATTCGATGTATTTGGATATAATCAAATGAGACATAAAAATCAAAAAAGAAAATAAATTTAGAACGCAATTTCATAATCATGATCCAAATAGAATCCCTTAATGATAGTAAACCATATTTTTATATTGATATAAATTAAAGTATTAATATATATTCAGAATAAATTTAATTATGGAAGGATTTTTTGTGCACTCGTAATAGATATATTTGAATACTGAAGAGTTAGGAAAAATATTGGCTAAGTCAATTGATTTTGACAATAGTGTTAATGGACCGCTTATTGATCTTTACCAAAGTAGTGTAGTAGCACCTTTTATATATTCAATTTTTATGGACTCTAGCTTCTAGAAAATTTTATTTAAATTTTGTTAATTATTTATCTAATGATGTCTAATGTTTAATTCAATATAAAATCATAAAATGATAAGCTTGTTTAATCTTTTTTTGGATAATTTTTTGAATTTATAAACGTTAAATAGATGAAAAAATTTAAAAATTTAAAATTAATTGCATTTAATCTTTGCACATTTATTTTTTTTATAAGTGTAATAGAAATATTATTTGGTCAATGGCGGAAAAATTTTATTTCTCAAAGAAATTATTTTCAAATACCCTATTTGATAAAAGATGTACACTTAAAATATGATGCAAGGAGGATTTATAACACAAAAAATCCTATTTTAATTAACTACCATAGAGATAAAGATGGATATCGAAGTAGAGATAAGGAAAGTAAAAAATTAATCATTTTGACTATTGGTGGTTCTACTACCGATCAACGTTTTGTTAATGATGGAGAAACTTGGCAAGATATCCTTGATAGAAAAATACCAAAATTTGATTTTATTAATGGGGGTGTCGATGGTCAAAGTTCTTATGGATACAAAAGAGCAATTAATTTCTGGCATGCTAAATATTTAGATCCTAAAAAAACAAACTCTATTATTTTTTATACAGGAGTTAATGATGTCCGATTGATATCAAGAGATTTTATAAATTACGATTTTGCTCAGACAAAAATTAGATATTTTCAAAATCTTTTAAAAGATAACTCATTCTTTTTTAACAAATTCGTAGAATTAAAAAACATAATTACATTTAGACTTGATACACAAAAAATAAACTCACATAATGCTCATTACGGACGCACTGTAGAGTTTAAAGGGAAAGGAACTTTATATGAAATAAACAAAGAAATAAAATTATCAGAATATCCAAAATATAGCGAGATATATTTATCTTTATTGGAATCAACTAAAAATAAATTTCCAAATAGCAATTTATATGTTGTTCAGCAGCAAATACCAGGATGTAATTTTATTAACAAAAAAAAAGTGATGGATAGACATCCAGATGATTTTGAATACCAATTTTGCCTTGATTTAATGAAAGTTTATTTAATCCAAGAAAAAATCATTTATCAATTTTTCAATGACAATAATATTAAAATAGCCCCAATGTATTTAAGACCATATCTACAAGATGATGATGTTTATGATTATATTCATACCAATAGTAAAGGATCTCTTAAAATAGCAGAATATATCGATTCATTTATAAGACTAAATATTAAATAATGACTAGAATTTAAAAGTTTAAGTATTGTACCTATCTTAAATTTATAACAATACATAATTAAAAAATTAGAAAGTGTGTTTTATTGAACTTAAATAATGCTATAAATTGAAAAATCAGTTATTCACTTATTTCTGCACTATTTAGTTGACATTTGGTATTTATAAAGTCAAATAAAATTCTTATAAAATATGTTATGGGGAAAGAGTAGCCCATTGCAAATGAAAATGTCGTGAGTTCGAATCTCTTTATCCGCTCTATTAAAACCATTTACATGAACGGTTTTTTTTATTTTGGGAAAAAAATTATAGAAAGTAATTTTATTGTTTAAGTTTTACAACAGCATCGAGTATTGAATATTTTGAAAAAGATTATCTAAGAATGAATTACCTTTATGTATTAATTCAAAAAGTAGGAGATTGAAAAAATAAAAATCAATTTTATTTCAACAAAAATATTTTCTTAAAATTTTTCTATCCAATATCATCAGGTATTCTTTTTAAAAGTAAAAAGTCTTTTCTGTTCTTCAACTGCATTTAAAAGAATTGCAATTACGCCTGATGCTAAAATTATAAAAGGTGGATAAACCATCACTAGATATCTTGAGAATGAAACTCCAATAAGATTTGGAATTAGACAAAATAAAGAAGCAATAATAGGTATATATAATCCACAATAAAAAATCCTTTTAAAGAATATAAATATACCAAAAAAGGTAAATAGGTTTAAAGGGAAAATTATAAAAATACCGGTAAATGTTCTTATTAAGAATGGGAAAAATGGTGTTCCTTCTAAATTGCTATGTGTATCTCTGATATCACTTAAACCTGAGACGAAATCGGTAATTTTCCATAAAAATAAATAAAAATATGATTTAAAGCTATTAAAATCTAATGCCATAGAAGAAAAAATTTTATTTCTTAAGGCCTCTCTTTCAAATCCAAAAAATGTACCACCTTCAGATAAAAAATTTCCTAATGCATAATTTAAATAAAGAGAACTATTTTTTATTTCATAAAAACAATATAGGAAACAAAAAGTAAAGATAAAACAAATAATGGATTTCTCTAATTTAGATATTTTTATCACCTTTTGATTATATTTTTTGGAAATTTCAATGACTAATAACATTAATATGACAAGAGAAAAAAGAATACCTGTAGGTCTCAAAGATGATAAAAATAATACGCCAATCAATACAAAAATCATTGTATCTTTTAATTTATGGCAGTTATTTGAATTATTAAATAACTCACTATTCAATACTATATATGTTAAAAAAGAGCATCCTAAAGTCATATATATTGTTATTCCGCCACTTAAAGCATAAAAAATAGTATAAGGGCATAGTACAAATATTAAACTTGAGATGGTAGCAACTTTTTTGTTGAAAATAATATTTACTGATTTATCAATTAAAATCAATGAAATAATCGAACATAAACTAGCTAGAAATATAACAATCATATTCCATAATTTTATGGAAGATGCGAAACCTATTTTAGAAATTAAAATTGCAATAAATTTCAGTAAGAATGGATATAAAACTCCTCCTTTTATATCACCATATCCATATTCATAATTACTCTCGTTAAAATAAAATGATCTATCTCCAATATTAAGAATATTGGCTCCTAAACCAATAGTTTTCTCTCCAATTTCAGAAGGCAATGGATAAAAAAATGTATAAATACAACAAATAATTATCAGTGTAATTAGAATTATGAGCGGATATTGAATACTTTCCGTAATTATATTTTTTCTAAGAATTTTTATTTTCATAACATTTAATCTAAATAAATGTAGTTTATAATTGATAATAAATTCAATAATAACTCTTTAATGAAACCACTTATAGGTATAATAGTTCCTTGTTACAAAGCGAATAGGTTTATAAATAATGTTATTAAAAGAATAGTTAAATCTACTAATATTATAAAAGACAATGCTTCTATTAAAATTTATTTAATTGATGACAAATGTCCAAACAATAGTTGGAAAGAGGTCAATAAAAAATTTGATTTGAATATTATTAAACACTCTAAGAATCTTGGAGTAGGTAAAGCATCCATAACAGGCTTCAATGCCGCTAAAAAAGATAATTGTGATTTCTTCATAAAAATAGACGCGGATGGACAACACCCTCCCGAATATTTAAGTGAAATAATCCTATTTTTATTAACTATTCAAAAAAACGAATTATTTATTCTGAAAGGATCTAGGTATCATTTTTATGAAAAAAATATAAAGATACCTTTTAGTAGAAAAATTGGATCAGTATTATTAGAGCCTATAGCAAGAATGGCTTTAAACTATCGAGGCTTATCAGATATTGCCAACGGGTTTATAGCCACTAATTCCTTATCATTAGACTATTTACTGTCAAACAATACAGGCACAAAATTATCGTTTAGATATCTTTTTGAAAGCAGTATTCTTGAGAAAAGTTGTATTTTTCAATTCAAAATTTTTCAATTCCCAATGGTAGCTAATTACTCTAAAGATTGGCAAACCTCTATGAAAAGTAGAGCAATGATTTTCCCAATATTAAATTTTTGGTTCAGATCAATTTTAAGAAGATTAAAAAATAATTATTTCCTAAGTTTAAATTTAGGTAGCTTACTATTAATATTCCTTTTTACGTCAATTTTTTACACTATAAATATTTACTTTAAAGATATTGCTCCAAATATAGCGGCCCAAATCTTTGTCAGCGCAGGTATATCAACTTTATTTACTAGCATGATTACAATATCAATAATGCTATTATTATTATTTTTCTTTTACGATTATACTTCAGGGGATAAGGTTAAAACTATAAATTTTAATTTTTATCTAAAGGATATTGAATCTCAGTACAAATATAAAAAGAAATAAGAAATTAAATTTTAAAAATTATTTTTTTTTGAAAGTAGAACGATAATATAGCCAATAAAGGAATTGTTAATATAGCTGAAGCACGAATGTTTATATTTAGGTGATAATTGATTTTTAAGATTAAAAATGCGTTAAGATTCCATGTGAAAATCGAAAAAAGAAAGTATTTTAGGAAGTTCTCTAAAAGTTTTCTTCGAAATTTGAAGACTAAATTTGAATATATAAAGAATCCTAAAATCACATTAAACATTTGACTTAAAAATGTTGAGATCCAAAGTGGTAATATCAAAATAATTATTTGCAAAAAAATATTTGTAATCAATGTATTTATTAAACCGAATATAAAGAAGCGAATTTTAATATTTAAATTTCCTAATTTATACATTTGAAATTTATTTGTTTTAAAAACGAGTAGATTTTTCTTAATAGTAATTCTTAAATAAATGGGCCAAACTAAATCTTTGAATGTAAATTAATTTTTTGCTATAAATCATTATAATGTCTAACATTAATTAATCTTTAAAGAAAACAATACTTATTTGCATGATAACAATAACTCTGAATTCTAAAAACTTTCTGAAATTTAATTTTCTAATTATCACTGGCTTTGTTATTCTACATTTAATATCAGAATTGATTATTTCTGAAGTAGATACTAACACGATTTTATATGCCATTAAAATACAACTATCTCTGCACTCTGAGAGGAATCTCCCTACCTTTTATGCAGGTTGTTTATTAATAATTTCAAGTTTATTATTATTACTTCTTAGAAATATCAGTAAAAGAAAATATGAGCGAAGACTATTATTATTAATGTCTACCCTTGCTTCTTTTTTATCATTTGATGAAATGTTTATGCTTCATGAGCATATTGCAAAAATGATGCGTTTAAATGAGAACTTTTCTACCCCCTTTAACGTGGATTGGATCATCCCTTATTCAATATTAAGTATATTTTCTTTCTTGATTGGAAAAAGATTTTTATTGAGCCAACCTATTGAAATAAAAAGATTACTTATTTTATCGGCTTCAATATATATTTTCGGAGAACTTGGATTAGAAATCCTTGAAGATATCATAAAATCTGATATTTTTTTAATTCCTAAGAATTATATTTACTTAAGCTCGTTTTTTGAAGAAACTTTAGGTTTGATAGGTATAACGCTCTTAAATTACACACTTTTAAAGATGATAAGCCACAAATCTTCAAAACTTCAATTAAATATTTTGTAGAGAAATATTATTAACTGACAGTTATTCCTATCAATATATTGGGGGGAAAGGATTAGAACCTACGACAAAGTTATCACAAAGCAAATAGATAAACTTTTTTATTTCTGGTTTTAAAACAACTTATTTTACAAGAAATTCTTTACTACATCCTACTGAAGAATATTATTTTTTTTGCATTGCTCTTTGCATTACAGTTTCTAAAATAAATGTGAAATTTACCAACATTTCTGGAAGATTTATATTTCCTTTTCAATATAATTTTTTAATAAAAATAAGTGTTTAAAATTTTTTATATTACTTTACGTGTAGAAAAATTATATTGAGCGGCGATATATTTTGTAAAAAGGAATAAACATTATCTTTAAAGCTAATTCAGCAAAATTATAACTCTTAAATGAGTTTATTGCTGCGTAGCTCTTTTGGGCATAAATTTCATATTCTCGTCTATTTCCAATTTTTGAATAAATAAGAGCGATTACTAAACTTATATTCTTTATCTATGAAATTTAATATATTTTTCTTTTTTTGTTCCAAATTATAGTTAATAGAGTTGGTAAAAGCTTGATCTATTTATCGATATTCTTACTTTTTGCTATGAAAATTGTACTTATTTCTGCACTAAACTTTATTAAAAAACTTTCAAAAATAAAATAATCCCATATTATTTAAGTACTTTTGGCTACTGCAAGGCAGGCAATAGATCTAATAATAAAGTCCACTTGGATTCATTATTAGTTTTAAAGGTATAAAATAAAACTTTTCATGAGAGAAAATTTTATGATTATTTATTCAAGATTTATTAATTAGTCAATTAGTTTAATAACGTTAAAGGGTATTTTTTTTGAGGGATTAATTTCTATCAATATCGCTTTAACGTTTGCATCACCAAAATTGGTAATAACATGTAAATAAGGGAATTGTCTACTCCTTGGTTTAAAAGAGGAGAATTGTTCCTTATTACCATTAAGAAGTAAAACTTGTCTTTTGTATTTATTACTTAATTCCAAGAGAGTCGTTGCAAATTTTTCATAAAAAATAGGAGTTTTTTTATTGCTAAAAATGTCGGCATGTGTAACAACTACATATGCCTCTGCATCTTTATATCTTTCAAAACTTTCTTTAATCCAATCAATATTCGCTGCATCGCGCTTAAGGTATTCCGAAATATTTTCTTTACTATAAAAATCAAAGTTATTATTACTACCAATGTTATGTGCCGTGATAAAAGCAATTTTTTTTATCATTAAACGTGCATTTTCAGGGTACCCTCGTATTCTTTGATTTTCAACAATGGATGGATTCTTACCTAAAGTCTTATCCTGAGCGAAGTAAGTCTTTCTGATATAAGCCAATCGTTCCAAATTATGCATATCTCCTTTTTCTTTGTCTCTACAATCTCTCCATTCATTATCTCCCGGAGTATATAAAACAGAAGTATTTAAATTATTCATCAAGTTAAGTTGATGATTAATCCGAGAGTCTGTACATTGAGAGCCACCATGAATTAATACATCTCCTACATGAATAATTAAAGAAGAACTCTGCAAATTTACTGAATTTAGAAATCCTTTCATATCTTTAAATTCACTATCTCCAAAAGAAATTACTTTTAAAGAATCAGAATCTTGTGATGAAGAAATTGACTTTAATCCTTCCAAACCATAATTAATTTGAATATTGTTAGTTTTTGCTAATTCAAAAAGAAGATTATCATTATTAGATTTTCTGAAATTTTTAACTGTTTTCTTAAAAACTTTTAATTGATCAAAAGGAAACCATTTATATTTTCCAACAAAAATACCGTAGGCAAAAACAATGGTTAACAACAAAGTGTGACAAACTAATTTTATAGATCTCATTTTTTAGAATATAAATTATCAATAGATATAATTAAAGCATAAATAATAAACTAAAAAATGCTAAAAAGTTGCATTAATTTTTTAAAGAAGGTGGGGCTTAGCTACAATAACTGATTTATAAGACTATCTATTTATTTAAAAATTGATTAACCAATTCATTTCTATCTTAATATTATAAACTAATTATGTATTGAAATAATAATAAGCAGTACAATATTAATTTCCAAGTAATAAATATTCTTTATACTAAAAAATATATGTTTATTATCAGATTTAATACTTTTAATTTTTATAGCCTAGGATTACTCAAAACCATATGAAAAAAAATGTAAATTTTAAAAGTGTTATTTTTTTATTTTTATTTTCAATACTTTTTATCAAGTTTGTTAATACGGAAAATTTAAAATATACATATAGTAAGTTAAAAGAATTAGAAGTTATAAAATATCCTTACCATAAAATACGAGATTTAGTACTGATAAAAGACATGATATTTATAGATAAAAATAACTATAAAAATCAACTAAAGAAATATGACTGTTTACCTGATTTAATAAAAGAATTACCGAATGAATCAAGTGTAATAATTGGCCATGCCTATGGTAGGGTCACTATGAGAAGATATAGTAGTTCTATAAGCCCATACGTTAATAATTTTATTAAAAAAAATAAGAATAAAATTAAAACTTTAATTTTTACTGGGGACGTTTTTAATGTGCCAACAAGTAAAAAATGGCAGAAGATATACGATAATTATAAAAAAGATATAGAAATATTAATCGCCCCAGGTAATCATGATGTAGGATACAATAATGAGAATCCTAAGAGGGATATTTTCAATAAAGAAGTTTCAAAGTATCAATCAATAGACTTCCCTTATCTTATAAAAAGATCAGGTTTTAATATTATTCTGGATGATAGTACAGTAGGCAATTCAATATTTGATTTTAATAGTGACTTTTTAACAAAATTAGCTACAACGGAAAAAAAATTATTAGTTTTGAGACATCATATTTTAATTAAAGAAATGCAGAAAAATAGTGGAAAGACTCTAAAATATTACAATAAAAAAATCATAAAAGATAAATTTAAATCTTTTGAGGATGTTTCTTTTATTTCAGGTAATGGTGGTCAGAGAAAGAAAAATGATAGAATAGCTTGCATAAAATATGATAAATTTACTCATATTATTAATGGAATTGGAGATGTGCTAAATGATAATGTATTAGTCCTTCATAATGGAAATATTTATAGATATGAAATTAATAATTTTTAAAAATTTTTTAGAATTTTGAATATTTAAATTTTCAGATTTAAAGAAGATATAAATTTAGACTAATTTAATGAAATTAATTTAAATTAACTTAAATATTAACCTTTCCAACCTAGATAACTCAAAGCTGTTATATATTTGGAAAATGATGAAAGCCTAGATGGAAGATTTTTAGAAATTTGATTAGCAAAAGATTCATTTTTAAAATCATACTTCAATTCTAAAATTTTTTTACTAAATTTATAAAAACTTTCCTCATTTAAATCTTTAAAAGATAAATTCACATTAAACTTTTTAAAACCTATATCGCTATCTAGAGTGAATCTAAATCTCTCACAAGAGGATAAAAAGTATTTCCTTTGATAAGTAACTATAACTTTTGGTTCAAGAACAACTAAAAAGTAAAGAACTTTTCTATTTACTAAATTTAATTGATAGATTTGATTAAGTGCAAAATGATCATTCAATAATTCATCCTTATTTAAATCAAAAATTTCTTTTGTACCAACACCGCCTAATTTTGTTTTAATTTCTAACCTAGGTGAGATAAATTTTTCTAAAGGCCCATAGTATCTTATTCTTATTTTCTGACGACTAGATAATCCATCTAAATTATCAATTGCAAATTGATAATTTTTTGTATCATAGTAAATTGAATTTATTGTCCTTTGTTTATATTTCTCTATTAAATTAATGGATAAAAAGCTCTCTAAATCTTCTTTATTATTTATTAAATAGCTATTTAAGATATATTTCCTCTCGTATCTTAATAAATCTTTTTTAAACATAATCTATTCAATCAAGACTATAAAGATCTTTATATGCAGAGACACTATTTGGCGTTAAAGTATATCCTGAAAATTTAATAGAAGAACCTTTCTCCAATACGTAATTATTTGAGCAATTAGGATCTGAATCTTTTAAGTTTATAAATGCAGGTCCATACTCTGCTTTTTTTTGATAAGCAGCTATGCAAATTGTGACATCTTTCGAAATTAATTCTTTCATCAGTACAGATGAAAGATCCTTACTTGCTAATCCTATAAAAGCATTTGATATATTTATATTTTTACCATAAAGGTTACTTTTCTCTCCTACACTGATAGCTTTATCTCCAGCAGAATTTATTTTTATATCAATAATATTTACTTTTGCACCGGAAATATCTATAGCATCATTACCAATCTTTTCAAAAGATGAATCTTGTATTGTTCCATTTGCAAAATCTACATCTATTGCATCTGAAAAAGTATTTTTAAAATATGAATTCATAATCAAGAAAGGTGAGCGTACCAAATTTATTGCATCTTCTGATTGAGAATTTCTAAACTCAACACTATCGATTTCTACTTTTGAATTATAGAAACTTAAACCACCTGTTACGTTAGTAGAGGAAGTCGAAGTACTATTTAGACCATTAAATATTGTATTTCTTATATATGAAGATTCAAAAGAATTTAAAACTAGAATACCTTTCCCCCCTTCTAAACTGTTAACAGTTATTTTATTCATTTTTTCACCATTCATTATAAGAGGCCCTTTTATTAATATTGAACCACTTTTCACTAGATTAATATTTACACCTGGAGAAACTATTAATTTATAACCTTCTGGCAAAACCATTGGTTTGGATATGTTTATATTTTTTGTGATATAAACCTCTTTATTATTTTCATCTAAATTTAAAGAATCAAAACTTGTTATATTTTGTTCTCTTCCAAGATATAGATTAGAAATTAATACTTCATTTACATTCTTTAAAATTTTTAGATCAAGAGTTTTTTCTGATTCTATACCTTCAATTTCATAAATAATTCTTATTGGAATTAGTAATTCATCATTTAAAGTATTTTTCTGAAGATCTTTTTTTGTGATTTCTTTTATATTATTTATTTCTTTTTGATAATTAATGAAATCTATTTTGTAGTCGATAGCTCTTTGGAATTTATTTTGAAATGGTAAGAAATTATTTGATTCCGATTTATATATATTTCCCTTGTAAACAACATTTTTTAATTTGATAGGTAATTTTGTCTTATTAAATAATTTCAGAGTCATTAATTGTTTATTATCTGATATGTCTATAGATTTAATACCCAGAGGATTTAACGGAGATAATCTGTTTCTTATATAGTCTCTATTTTTGAACAGGTCCTCGCTATAGAGCCTTAAGAAAGGAAATGATTTATTTATAGTTAAAAGTTCTTCATTTAGTTCTGAAGAAATTTTATTTAAAAAAACTTTTAGATAATTATCTTCGGTAATTCTATTAAGTTGAAAAATATATTCTCTAATAAATATAGGATCGTCAAATAGATTTAATGTATTATTATCTATATTTAGCTTTCTACCTTCCAATACGAGTGGGATTTGAGCATCATAACCAATCGGTATTAGCCTTGCTGAAATTGGATCGAAGTAGAACCGCATATCGTACCATGTATTAGCTCCTAAAGCTTGGAGTAAGTCAGTTAAAGCAAAATATTTAGCAGTTAAAGATACATCAAAAACCTCAGAGGTTTTTAATTTGCCTTTAAGATATTCATTTAGTAAATTTGAACCCAATTGATATTGAGAAATCTTTTCTTTATCTTTTGAAGTCTTAGACATATTAAAAGTTAATATTTCTGCATTATTTTGGGATGTATTAAAATAATTATTTTTTCCTTTTTTATCAGTTTTCAACATTCTATTAACCTCATTCCTCTTATCTTGATCTGAAAGTTTTATTATAGGTCCCTCTCTAAAACCACTATTTTCAATTAATTCTTTTCCAAAATGTTCCTCTAAAGCATAAATACCTAAATACTTTCCATTCAATGCAACTGGTATAAATTTATATCTTAAATATGGAAGTTTCTCATATTTTAGTAACTTATGTAGAATAGATTCATTTAAATAGCTTCTTGTACGAGGATGTTGCAAGGAAAATTCTCTCATTCCCAGTAATGGATAGTCATTTTTTGTTTCAACTCTAAATGACCATTTTTCTCCTAATAAATGATCAGTCCAGTCACCTTTAAGTCTTAATTTTACTGGATAATTTTTTCCTTTATATGAAATATAAGCTTTTACTTTATCAAGTTCTGATCTAACAAGAATTCCATTTTTGATAGCATTATTTCGCAATCTTGCTATTTTTTGATAATTTTTAAAACTTAAGTTTATATTTAGCAAATCTCGTTTTATGAAGATTGAGGATAAGTATCTATAGCTAATTCCAAATAAATTATCAGCAGTTGAAAATATTTCTTTCGTTAACAACGAGTATTTCTTATCAATAGAACCAAGTGAATGATGAAAAGATTTTGCACCTATTTTAACGAATCTAGAGTTTGATCTCAATAATCCTAATGGAGTAAAAAGTAATGCCCCAAAAATTAAAAATAAAAAAGTTATATAGATATTTTTTAAATTTAAAAAATATTTTTTATTTTTCAAAAAGTTATTATTTTTTTTAATCTGTTTATAAATCCTCATTTAACTAATTTTTGAATATATGCTAATAAATAGTATTATCAATTATATTTATACTGCAGTTGGGAAAAGCTTTTGTTATTTGAGTTGCTAATAAATTTATCTTACTAAAATCTTTTGGCACAATTGATAAATTTAATATTGCATTATCTTTATCTTTATTATTGTTTGTAGATAAATTATGAAAGTTTATAGATAAGGAATTTTTAGAAACTAATTCTATTGTTTTTGATATATCAGAAATATTTATTCCAATAATTGAAATGGATATAGTATTTTGATTATTCAATTTATAAGTAAGGCGTCTATTTATTAATATGCAAACTCCAGTTAATATAAAACCTATTATTGCAACGGTATATTGATTAGCACCTGTTGCAAGCCCTATCCCAATTGTTAAGAATATGTAAGTTAATTCCTCAGGTTCCTTGATTGGAGTTCTAAATCTAACAATGGATAAAGCTCCAACCAGTCCTAAAGATAATGCTAATGATGACTTAACTACTGCAATAATAATGGTTGTTCCAATACTTAAAATTGGAAGTACTCTTGCTAAAGTATCAGGATTTGAAAAGCTATTGGAATATCTGCGATAAATTTTCGCAAGTAAAAGAGAAAGAATGAATGATAAAAGTACCGAAACTATAAATGAACTAATAGATAAATTAATATTATCGGATAAAGATAAGTCGGTTAATAAATCTTTGTTCAAAATCAGACTAAATGGTATCTAAAAGATATTAGCAGTTAATAGAATTTAAGAGAAAGACTAGATTTAAGAACTTATAAATTAGTAAATAATTGGTAGAAATATTATTATGAATAATTACAATTCAATAAAAAAATGTTAGAGAAGTGGTCTTGAGAGAGCGGATAAAGAGATTCGAACTCTCGACATTCTCCTAATGTAGGAGACAGTCATAGCTTCAAACCTTTGTCCACTACTACTCCCAATGTCTTAAATAAGCCTTTTTAGGGCGTTTCCTAGGGCATTTGCACCTATAATGGGTATGTATGGCTGAATTTATTGTTGATTACGTTATGAGGATTGAGGAGGAAAAAGAAATGGATGCTCTCGATCTTTGGACTAAGAAAAATATTAGAAATTACTTGGGAGATCCTGACGAAAAAAATGACAAGAGATACCCTCCCTCAATGCAGAAAGTAAGAAAATTAATTAGAGAGGAAGATAAAAAAACAAAAAAAATGGGAGGCGTTATTGATTGGGGTTATCTTCTAACACACGTTGATTCTGAGTTTTAATATCTAATACTGATTCATTCCCATTAGGAATATCTAAAACATTTCCAGAATAATTATCAAGAATTGATTTAGTAGTACGCTGACGATCTTCCATGTTTAAATCTGTGTTGATGGTTTACCTCTTGAGTATCGAGGCCAACTAATCTCATTAATACCTTTGCATTAGCGGCCACAGCACTAAATTGTTTCTTCTGCATGGCCTGAAACATGGCACTTTCAAGGACATTAACGATCTTTGCGGTCATTTCTGGCTTATTTAAGTCCCCTTCTTCAATATCTTGTTTTAGTAAAAGGTAGGCATCAGCAGCGATTCTCCTAGCTTGCCTCCTAGAAATGCTATATTTTTCGGCCACATGGGAAGTAATCAAACTATAAGCCTGCCCCTGAAGTACTAATTCAGCGGCTTCAGCAACTCTTGATTCCATTTCTTTTTTACTGGCTCTCTTCGACATTTTCTAAACCTCCCATAATTACAAAAAGATTGACCTCTCTTATCACTAATAGAGTTATGAACTGGAGGATGAGGACAGACATTAAATCAGCCTCTTGGCCTTGCACTACTCGAACCCAATTTTTAGTGTCATCAGAAAACATTTAGATAAAAGATTCAATTAAATTTTTTCGATCTTTTAATTTATCCAGTTCTTGCACTAAGTAAGTATTTTGAAGTTCACGTTCTCTGTTAGCTATAACAAGATTCATTTGATCGAGATGGTCAGAAATCCTCTTTTTATAAATTGGCTGTTTAGCTAATTCTTCTAAATGACTTAATGCCCAATCTTCAAAGCCTGAGGGAAACCCTGAGGAGTTGTCCCCCTTTGCAAGGTCGCTATCTCTCATCTCAATGAGTTTGTTATAAACAAATCTATAATCTTGAGCCTCTAATGGAAGCCAGCCGAAACAGGGATGATTTTTGCAGAATCTCATCTTATTAACCTGTGTTGGGATACGTTATGAGTTTGATTCCAGAGCAAGTCCTTTTCACGTTGCTGTCTCTTCATTTGGTTCTTATATGCAAGCTCTTCAGTTTTTGCCTTCATGCGCTGGATCTGTTCTTGTCTAGCAGTTTCAGCCTCTTCCATTTTTCTGAAAGTTCCATCAGCAATATTTAAATATGCGGCCAGTTGGCGATCCTTAGAATTTATTAAATACTTCAAAGTCATGGACATTGCCGCCCCATTAACAGGAGTCCCATATGCGCGTTTAGGCATATATTGAGCAGCCCCATCAATACTCTTAATCCTATTTTCTACTTCTTTAGCCGTAGATTCAATCTTTTCAGATTCATTAAAAGCATCATTTAGTTCCTGTTCAAAAACAGACATAACCTAGTGTGTAACTACCTTATTTATAGCATTAAATAACATTAATTGGTACAATAAAGTTGGTTCTGCCAATGGGTTTGAGGCGTAGCAAACCCTTTCTTAATTAACATTTCATGAGTCCTT
>CEPA01043626.1_pt1 | contig 17354 bp, 7 predicted proteins | sample 356241 | NCBI WGS metagenome assembly CEPA01 (sample SAMEA2620542, study PRJEB7988) | marine metagenome | biome: marine biome (ENVO:00000447); feature: surface water layer (ENVO:00002042); material: "saline water (ENVO:00002010), including plankton (ENVO:xxxxxxxx)" | depth 5 m
GCAGAGAACATGAAAGAGTTCATGTATACACCAACAGCAAGTAGACGCATAGAGAAGTATCATGGTCAATTTATACCACTGATGAACTTACCTGACAATATAGTCGGGTATCTTTGTATTTGACAATGTGTTGACTTCCTGATATAATAAATATTACAACTTCTTCTTTTCCAATAATGCAATACGTCTTATACAACGAACACTTTGATCTGGTAGGTACCTACGATAGTATCTACGACCTTCGTAAGTTTCTCTGTGAAAGAAAGTATGCCATTGGTGATAAGACATACATGGAAGATACATTTGATTACATCAAAAAGATCAAGTGGCACTTTGATATCAAACAAAACTAGGAGGATACATGTCAGGCGACTATCATACATCCATACACTGTGACATCCAAGAACTTGAAGAAAGACTGAGTGCACTAGAGAAGAAAGTGGCACAGTCCAATCTTCTCATGAGACGACCAGGCTCAGAGGACTACGAGAAGTTAGTAGATGTCGTATGTGACCACGATGAGAAGCTTAGAGAACTGGATACAAATTGGTAGAGGTTGAAAAAACCGCGTTTAACAAAAAACCGCGTAAAATCGCGTCGTTGTCTCTAAATAAATTCAAATGTTATTAAATGGAATGGAAAATCTGGAAGGGGAGTTTGTTATCCGTAAAGATGGACAACTTATCAGGCATACCAAAGCCAAAGATTTACCTGCAGAGTTTGATCATCTTATCAAGTTTGCTCCTAAACCTCCAGAACCTCCCCATGACGTAAATGACCATATCGAAATGGGCAGATACGCTGAGTACCTACAGGAGTTAATGAAGAGAGAAACGAATGGCAATAACAATAACTCCTGATGTAGCAACAGGTCTAACTGATATCACAAGACCTAACTTCACCATGAACCAGACTGTAACCGCATCTGGTGATGCAGATGATGATATTACGAACGTGACTGCTACTGTACAGGGAACGCACCCAAACCTCGTCATTACACCTGGCACTACGTCTGTATCAATCACTGGTACATTAGACGATCCTTTTATAGATGAGTTTACATATATTGATGAGGGGCAATCAGATAAGACACAAACACCAATCACAGTGCAGAGGGTAGTCAACATGCCCTCTGACAAGGTAATGTATAACTTAAATCAGGATGCTACCACATATGCAACTGAGACGTTTACCATTACAGTTACACATGATGGGTCTACTACAGACTTCACTATTGAATTGAAGATATATAATGAGTGGGAAGGTATTCGTGCCTTCGTATCAAATTACTACGATTAACATGCCCGCAGTTACAAGAGTTGGAGACGCAGATGTACCGCATTGTTCTGGAATGTCTAGAGCACAGGGTAGTGGTAACGTCTTCGCTAATGGTATTCCTATCTCACGTCAGGGTGATAAGAATACAATACACTTAAAACCTGGCGTTCCATGTCCACCACACTCTGCTGCAATATCAAGTGGCAGTTCCACAGTCTTTGTAAATGGCAAAGGATGTGGTAGAGTAGGAGATGGAATTGGAGGTTGCACATCGGTTGCAGCTGGATCACCAAACGTATTCGCAGGATAAAATTATGGCAATGACATGGAACACTGGAAACAGTATTGAATCGAAACCAAAGAAAACAAGACAGGGTAAGGGATCTCACTCAAAGTACTCTGCTACATCACGCAACAAAGCAAGGAAAAAATATCGTGGCCAAGGCAAATAGAATTGTAGATGGTAAAAGAAATGCCAACATTCCCGTGGACATGAGTGATCATTTCTACGATCATGGTAATGAGTATTGCAGATATCTTATTACAGATCCACGCTCTGATGCATCTCTCAGAAAAAAGTCACAAAAAGAAGTATAAATATAATCTAGGTTATATTTTTAGCTAATGGCTATTGTCTCGAAGTCGTTTCGTGACTTCTCATTGACATTTGAAAAGAACGCAGTGACAAATGACATTTTGACACTGCAGAATGAAGCAGCCATAAAAGCTTCAGTTAAAAACATAATATTGTATAACTTCTACGAGAAACCTTTTGATCCAGCATTCGGTGGAAATATTATTGGAATGTTATTCGAGAACTATATTCCCGAACTAGCAACAGAACTCAAAAGTAGAATAAAAGATGTAATTGATGTTTATGAGCCTAGAGTAGGTGTATACGAAGTAAAAACTAAATTTACTGAAGATAGAAATCAATTAGATGTGAGTATAGCATACGTGATAATAGGTATACCACCTAAATTTGATAATATCGACATAGCATTTAAACCATAATGGCTTTTAATCAGGTAAATGCACTTGAATTTAACGAAATCAAGGCACAAATAAAGGATTATTTAAGATCTCAGTCACAATTTACGGATTATGACTTTGAAGGATCGTCTTTGACGGTACTTTTGGACGTTTTAGCTTATAATACATACTATTCTGCAGTAAATTCCAACCTAACAGTCAATGAAGGGTTCCTAGAGACGGCAGTTTTACGAGAAAACGTAGTAAAACTTGCAAGAATGATTGGTTACACACCAAAATCAGCTCGTTCTGCACAAACTACAGTAAATATTGCAGTTCAAACTCAATTTCCATATCCTGCAACTGTTACTTTAGCAAGAGGCTTGGTATTAAACTTCACAGGATTAGATAATAACAACTTTGTCTTCTCACTTCCTATTGATACCACTGTATCTGTAGATAGCACAAGTGGTATTGCAACATTTACTGGACTGACTTTGTTTGAAGGTCTCTACATGACAGATACTTTTGTGAGAGATGTTAATCAAAGGCAGCGTTTTATATTAACAAACAATAATGCAGATACTTCTTCAATGCGTGTTGAGGTCACTTCTGGAACTGTCACAGAGCGTTATTTGCAAGCAACAGATATTACAAAGATAGATTCTACATCAAAAGTATTTTTCTTAGAAGAATCTGAATACGAAATTCCAGAAATTCTATTTGGAGATGGAATTGTAGGTAAAGATTTAGCAAATGGAGACGTTGTTTCAGTTCAATATACAACTTCTTCTGGAATTGGAGCAAATGGTCTAAAAGTTTTTGAGAATATTGGTAATTTTAGAGATGAAAATGGTAATTCTATCACTTCTGGTATCACAGTTACCGTAACAGCGTTCCCAGATGGAGGTGCAGCCGCAGAAAGTACGGAATCTATCAAATTTGGAGCTCCAAAATTCTATTCTGCGTTCGGAAGAGCAGTTTCTACACGGGATTACGAAGCAATCGTGCCCCAAATCTATCCAAACGTCGCATCTATTGCATGTTACGGTGGAGAAGAAGCGGATCCACCCGAATATGGCAAAGTTTTCTTGGCAATCAAACCAAAAAATGCGGATAAATTATCTCTTTCTGAAAAAAATGTGATTTTGAAGAAACTTAGAGAGTATTCTGTAGCTGCAGTTCAACCTTCTATCATTGATCCGTCAATTCTTTACATAGATTTGACGAGTTTTGTGTATTTTAACCCTAATGTTACTCGTAATCAACCATCTGAAGTTAAAAATGCAGTCATTGCTGCACTAACAGCGTTAAATTCTAGCTCAGAATTTAATAAATTTGGTGGAAAGTTCAAATTTTCAAAGCTTCAGAGTATAATTGATGGTTCAGAGAACTCAATTACTTCAAATATTACTCGTATCAAGATGAGAAAGAACGTGACAGTGGAACTTGGTGCACGTGTGAACTATAAAATCTGCTATGGTAACCGCATAAAGCAAGGTACGGCCACAAGTTCTTGTGTTTATACAAGCGGATTTAAGATTGTTGGAGATGATTTTAACACTTACTATCTCAATGATGATGGTAATGGACTGTTGAGAAAGTATTATGTGAAGGGTGATGGAAGTTTTGAGTACATAGATGGTCTATGGGGAACTGTAGATTACACAATGGGTGAAATTGTGGTAAATGATTTGACTATTCAATCAACTACCATTGCAAATAATCAGTTACAAATCTCTGCAACTCCAGAATCAAACGATTTGATTTCTTTACGAGAAACCTATTTGACAATAGGTATAGATAATACGGTGATTAGTGTATTAGAAGACACTATCAGTAGTGGTTCAAACTTATCTGGTACAGGAGTCGTACCAGAGTCCAGTTATAAGTAAATAACAGATGACAAATTCTTCATGGAAGGTTAGCTCGTGGACTACCCCCACCACAACGGTTACTGTACCTCCAGTACCGTCTGAGGTTAGTCCTGAATCTAGGTCGAAAATTTCGACCAATGTTTCTGGGCAGTTTGCAAGTTTTATTCAAGAAAACTTTCCAACGTTTATAGATTTTGTAAAAGAGTATTATAAGTCACAAGAATTAAAAGGATATTGTTTTGATATTATTCAAAACTGGGGAGATTATTATAATATTGATAATTATGGTGGCCTTGTAGAGGAGACTAATCTAATTGGTGCTATTGATGCATCAACTACATCAGTTTCTGTAGCAAGTACACGTGATTTTCCGAATGAAGGTATAATTTGCATTGGAAATGAGATAATTTATTACCAAAGTAAGAAATCTACCTTATTTGAGAACTGCACAAGAGGATTTAACGCTGTAAAGACCATTGGAGAGGTCGGAAAGTACAATTTTGAGGAAACTGTAGCTGCAAGTCACGAAATTGGCGACAAAGTTGTCAATTTGAACAATATTTTTCCACTTTACGTACTTGGGAAGTTCAAAGAACAGTTTTTATCGACTTATCCGAAGAATTTTGCAACTGGAGTTACTGAATCTACTGTAATCAAGAGAATTAAGGACTTTTATGCTGCAAAGGGGTCTACTAGGTCATTCCAATTCGTATTAAGGACACTTTTTGGCGTAGAGTCGGAAATTAGCTATCCAAGAGACAGAATATTCAAACCATCCGATGCATATTACACTTCTAGAGAAGTAATTCGTGCTGTAGCAGTCTCTGGTAACCCTTCTGAGCTAGTTGGACAAGTATTGTACCAAGAAGCAGATCCAAATGACCCAAATGTTGATGCTGCACGTATATACGTCAAAGGTGTTGTAGAAGTCTTTACTGAGAACACTGTAATTTACGAAATTGACGTAGATACAAATAATGCACTAGGAACTTTTGTTACTCCGTACAAAACTGTACTTTCTTCAGATATTGGAAATCTTATTACTGATGATATCGTAACTGTTGACTCTACTTTGGGTTGGCCTGAAGAAAATGGAAGATTTAGAATAGAAGATGAAATTATAACCTATGCTAACAAAACTGTTAACCAGTTTTTAGGTTGTACTCGTGGTAGGGAGAATACTTCCGTCCTAGCACATGATGCAGGTCAAGAAGTCTTTGCTGCATTCAAGATTTTTGGTCAAAGCAACGTAGATGGTTCTGAAATACAGTTAAAAGTGTATGGTGGAACTAAAGGTATCATATTAAGAGATGGTGGTAAGTATTACACTCCTAATAGTAAGGTAAGCACTCCTAGTGCACCTGGTTTCGATAGTATCGACCCAATATGGGATAGTTTCATATACAACGTCAGAAAGGCACTCAGAGGTAGCACAGCGGTGCTATCAAGCGTTGAATCTGATGGTAGTGTTGTTTGTACAGTTACCACTAAAGAACAACATAGATTAAATCGTAATGACAGAATAAGAATTCTAAATGCGGATGAGGATATCTACAATAATGAACATGACGTTATAGGTATTGTAGATAATTTCCAATTCCAGTTTAAATTCAGTAGTTCTCCTAAATTTGGTATACCTGCACCAGGTCAAGCTGAAAAAGAGTTTTTTATTGCTAGAGAGTTTGCATTTGGTAGAAGTGACTATGCATCAATCAATACAGTCATCAAAGATTTTACCGCAGACGTTCAGAACACATATAGGTCGGATACTGACGCTATTGTAGCATCTGTTGGTCTTCCTTCTCATAAAATAGGACCTTTTGCTCCTACAGACCTAGATCCTGGCAATCAAAGGTATTTGAAGCGTATTCCTCTTACACCAACTGTAAAAAGCACAAAAACTGCTACTCCTATTGGTCAAGTCGGTATTGCTGCAAATGGAGTTCCATTTTATTCATACAAGGGAGAAAGCACCAAAAAGTTTGGTGGTCTTAAGACAATAACCAAAATTAACGGTGGTGTTGGTTATGATGTGCTCAATGCTCCTATAGTTGAGTTTGAACCCACTTATGTAAAAGGTGAAACCTACTCAATCTTCACTAGAGTTAAAGTTGACATCGGTGGAGGTGATTTCCGTAGATATAGAGCAACAAACACTGGTAGAGCTTCTTTGACAACACAACCAACTCATACAAGTGGTATTGTTGAGCATGGGAATATTAACTGGGAATACGAAGGAGAATCTGCAGCTGCAACAGTAACAGTTTCTGGATCAGTAACTAATATCAACGTTGATAATGGTGGTAGTGGATATGTAACAGAACCTATCGTTTCTATTGTTGGTGGTGGAGCTACTAGTAGCACACAGGCAACTGCAGTCGCTATTATCACTAATGGTGCTGTAACAGGTATCTCCGTGACTGCTGGTGGATCTGGATACACTAGCATCCCTACTGTCGCAATTACTGGTGGAGGTGGACAAGGTGCTACTGCCACTGCTGTTTGTAGAGGACCTATTGATACTATTAGTATTACCGATGCAGGTACTGAATATACTTACGAACCAACTATCAATCTAATCTCTGGTAATGGTGCTGTAGCATATCCATCTATATTGAATGGAAAGATTGAAAGTATTATCGTTACATTTGGTGGTAGTGGATATTTTGGTTCACCTGACGTTATTATCACTGGAGATGGAGTTGGTGCAACTGCATTTGCACAGGTGGACAGTAGTAGCAATATTGTTACTAATATCGTTGTTACAAACAAAGGTGCAGGTTATACATCAGGTGCTACAAGCATTAGCATTGTATATCCTGGCTCAGGTGCAGTATTTGAAACAAACTTAACAGAACTAACATATAACGAAGCTGCAACCTTTGAAGAACTAGGACTTCCTTCAAATCAATTTACAAATAGGAAAACAACTGACATTGGTGGTGGTGGAGTATTTAAAGGAGAGAATGATTTATTATATGGTGGAGAATATGCTTATCTTTATAATCCTAAGCAACTTAGGTTTATATTGAAAGATAATATTGATGATCAACTTGTAGAACTTAATCCTACATCACACTCACCTATTCTAGGTTGGGCATACGATGGGCACCCCATATATGGATGCTATGGATACGCAGATCCAGAAAACGTAAGTCCATTCAACTCATATACATTGATGATCACCAGTTATAGACTGAAGCAGTCTAGGGATGCTCTTCTAAGCGGTATGACAGAACCTATGGGGACGTTTATTGAAGATTACGAGTATGTGGAAGGTTTAGGTACTTTAGACCGATATAATGGAAGATACTGCGTAACTCCAGAATATCCAAATGGAGTTTATGCATACTTCTGTACTATTAAGGGTGTTGCAGGTGAACCAGTATTTCCATACTTTATAGGTCCTAATTTTTACGGTGAAGCAGATCAAGTTAACTGGGATGGAAATGGAGTACAGAAAAACTTTACGGAAGATGCAACTAGGTACAAAGCACCATATATCGGTACTGACAACATTGTAGCGAAAAGAAAACCACTTGATAACAGAGTAGACTTCTATCTAGCACTAGAAGACACCACAACCTTGATTGTGATGGAGACTGGTGAGATATTGACTTATCTTGAGGATGGTATTGGTTATTTCAGTTACTATCCAACAATCAGAGGTGGTACTGCAGATTCATTAGTCGTCTCAGCAACAAATAAGTATTCTTCTTCTAATATTGACCAATACCTCGTTGAGGGTGGTGGTAAAAACTATAAAGTTAATGATAGGCTCCTTTTTGACAACTCAGGCACTGGTGGAGAAGGTGTTAGTGGTGTTGTCTCAACAATTACTGGTGAAGTTGTAAATTCACTTACAAATTCTGTAGGTGCACAGTCAGATCTCTATACTACAACTGTCTCAACCGCAGATAATCATTATTTGGTGGTAGGTGACCAAATAGTAGTAAGTATTGCAGATAATTCCTTTGAAAGAACAATAAAGACTAAAATTTATTACGATAAGTACTATTTTGAGTATTTTTCTCTAACAAGTATGAAGTTGATAGCTCCATACGCAAATACTACTGCATTTACTGAAGGAGACATCATTTATGTCTCAGATAGGGTATATAAAGCTGTAGAAACAGGAACTTCATCTTCTACTCCTCCAACACACACTTCTGGCGTTAACTCTGACGGTTCTATGTCTTGGAGATACTTAAGAAGACGTACAGATGGTAATTTAGTACAAAATGGTTGGAATGTTAACTCACTAGGTAATAATTACGCAAATGGCACATATGTTGATGTTCCTCTTGCAACTAACGGGTCTGGTCAGGGTGCAAAGGCAACTATTGTCATTTCAAGCAATTCTGTATCATCTGTAACACTTACAGACACTGGTACTGCGTATAACATTGGTGATACCATTACTGTCGACAATCTTAACGTAGGAAATGCAGCTGGCGGTACTGGGTTCCAACTTACACTTACACAAGTCGAAATAGAGGCCGAATGCCATTGTGACAAGGCACATCAACTTGGAATTGGTGATACAGTCAGTATTTCGGGAATTACTCCGACTGAATGGAATAAACTTGATTATACCGTTGTTAGAACCGAAACTCTTCGTAGATTTACTGTAAAACGTAATTTTGAAACTATTGCAGCTGCAAATGTCGTAAATAGCGAAGTTTGCGTCGAAGAACCAAAATTACAACTTATTACGGGTCATAGTTACAAATTTACGACTGAAGATGCTTCTAATGCAGGAAAACTCTTAGCATTTACTTTTGATCCTTCAAATACCGATATTTTCACTTATAAGAATGTTACAGAAGAAATAATTCCAGTAAGTGACAATGAGCAAGATTCAATCACAATATTGATCAAAGATTTGCCTGGTATCTTCTATTACTTTGATCTTAAAGGAAATATCAGTGGAAGTTACTTTACTGTTATTAATGACCCTGTTACGGGGACAAATATCGTTACTTCTAAAACAGACAACACATTTACGTATTCTACTGCTCTAGAACCAGAAAGTTCATATACATCTGCTAATGGTGTAACATTTGATACCAATTCCATATATCCTTCTGGTGGAGTTGCAAGTGTCTCTATTGGTGATGCTGGTCGAAATTATTCTTCATTACCATCATTAAGTGGATCTACTAGATCTGGTTCTGGTGCAACTGCTGTTGCAACCATTTCTGGTTTCTTAGCTGGTACTTCTATTACTAATCAAGGTAATGGATATAATAACAATGTTCTACCCGCAGCTAGGGTAACATTACCTGATTATGTTGATTTGACTGTTACTAACGTATTTGGATCATTTGTTAAGGATGAGATTGTCATATCAGACCCACTAATAGGAAACTCTACTGCAAGGGGTCAAGTTATCTCTTGGGATCCAACAACTTCAATATTAAGAATTAAACCTTTACAGAATACAAAGACAGGTGCAGGTCAATTTGGTTATATCATGTTTACTACAGTTGACACTGTTTATAGTGGAGATTCACAAGCAACAATCAGTTCCATAAGTGGCACACAGGCAATAGTCGCTACTGTTGTATCTGGTGGTGGTCAGTTAACTGAGGTTACAGTTACTAATCCAGGCTCTAACTATAGGTCTGCACCTTCTATTATCTTAGGTGACCCTTACTATGGATCTATCACTACTGGTAGTACAGGTGTATCATTAACTACACAATCTAGTGGCAACTACGGATCTGGTCAAACTTATACCGATGTGCCAGCTGCAAGTGTGTCACCCGTTGGTGGTACTGGTGCTAAGTTTACTATTGTCACTGATGGTTCAGGGAATATTGCCAGTGTTACATGTACAGATGGTGGTAGTACATATGCATTAACTAACGTTATTACTATAGCAGGTAATCAGTTAGGTGGTGCCACACCTGCAAATGATGCCACCGTGACAGTTACCGCACTGTCACATGCTGATAGGGCAACTGTTGCAACTTTACTCAATGCATCCGTAGATACTATCACTATCACCAATACTGGATCAGGATACTTATCAGCCCCAGATGTTACAGTTAGTGGTGGTAATGGTATCAATGCTAAGTTCAACGCTTCTATTTCAAATCAAGGTGTTTCTGCTATCAATATAGAAGATGGTGGAATACAATATCAAAGTGTACCTGTTGTTACAATTAGTCAGTCAACTGGATCTGGTGCTTCGGTGCTACTCAAGTCATCTGATCTTGGTAGAATATTAAAAGTCAGTGGTGATAATATTACTTACAACTACAGTCACGATAAAACCTTAAAACCATCTCTAAACACTACCTTTAATCTACAACTTACTAGAACTCAAGTTATTGATTATCTTGATGTTATTGATGGTGGTTCAAATTTTGTTGCAACACCTGAGATTGTTCTAACTGGTGGTCAAGGATCTCAATTTACTTTATTACCTAAGATTGAGAATGAAGTTATACAATCTGTTTCTGTAATTAGTGCAGGTAGAGGATTTACCTCTGCACCAACAGTGACTGCAAAAGTTACTCATACATGGGTTGGGTTAAAATCTAACAGCACCTTAAACTTCCCATACAATACGAAGATACCAACAGGTACGAAAGTAGTTCTTAAAGCTAACAATGGAGTATTCCCCTCACCCTTAATTCCTGACATAACTTATTATGCAATTGCAAGAACAACTGCTAATGGATTGGCAGATAACCAGATTAGACTTGCTACAAGTCTTGCAAATGCAAACACTGGAACTTTCATCACATTTACATCCGATCCTATTGGTGATGCTAATGGAATAACTTATTTTACACTAGAAACGACAGATCTTGGTGATAACATCATTGCATACATGAAACCTGCTACTTTCTCACCTGGCGAAAGAATTTATCAAGGTTCATCTCCAACATCATATACAGCGTTTGGATTTGTTAAGGCTTGGGATGCTTCTGGACGTGTTGTTAGTGCAGAAATTGTTGAAGGTGAATTTAAAGTAGGTGAACCTGTATTTGGTGAAGAAACTGCAGCATTTGGTCAGATTCATGAATTTAGTAAAGCAGATGCAGTATTTGAAGTATCACCTATAAGTGATTCCGCAAAAATATGGGAACGTACTACTGGTTTCTTAGATCTTAACGAACAGAGAGTATATGACAGTAATAGGTTCCAAGAGTTCTCATATAATATATCATCTTCTATCAATATAACTGATTGGCAAAATCCACTTAAGTTTGCTGCTCATCCTGCAGGCTTTAAAGTTGTTGGTACACAGGTATTAACTCAAACAGTATCTAAGACCTTTAGACAACTCCCAGTTATTAACAGTGCATCTATTGACACTTATGCTTGGTTCACATCACCAACCAATACTAGCAATGATACATTTAATGGTACAACATATATTACTCCAAAACCATCTGCTAAGGCAACTGGTAAATTATCAACCATTAATAACTTTGCATTAGGTAAACCAGATTATACTGCAGTTGTTCCTACAGAAGTTCAAATATTTGGTAGACAATTATTAGATATACAAAAGATCTTATCTTGCGTCTCATATAAGATTGATGATATTACAGATAACACACTAAACTTTGATGGATCATCAACTAGCGTAGTAGATACGACAACTAACCGTATTACTATCACAGGACATCCATATGTAGATAATCAACGTGTAACTTATAACGCTGGTGGTGATAGATTCCAAGATGCTAGGAATTTAATTATTAATAACATAGATTATATTGTTGAAGAGACAATAGGAACTCTAAATGCTTCATATCCTAGCTTAACTTACAACTCAGCAACCTGTGCTAGAGATACAAGGTTAGTTATTGCAGCATGGACTAATGATCTAAGATATGATGGTAACTTCTTCAGTGTAACAGCAGCAGAATATTATGTTGGTGGAGTTGTATTACAAAGCAATGCACATGGTGATGCTAGACAGTTACTTTTAGATAATAAAAACTTTATTGCTAATGAAGTAGTTGAACAAATGGTTGCCGATCCTATAGTTGGTGTTCCTAGTGGATATGCTGGCGTTCCTGGCGGTAATCAAAACTGTATTGATGATATTGTTGATGTTATTGAGGCTGTTGCTTATAACCTAGCATATGGTGGTAACAGTGAAGTATATGATGCTGCAAATTACTATGTAAATACAGTTCATCTAGATGGTGAAGAAACACAATCAATATGGGCGTTTAATAAAGCAAAAGAATTTGCTCGTAAGGTTATTGTTAATGAAGCTATTACTATTCAAGGATCTCACGGTCTAACTCAGACGTTTGATACTACTATTACACTCAATCTTGCTACATGTGCTCCTATTCAATCAGCACAAGATGTGTTGTTTGATATTGTCACTACTGCTATTAGCACTGATAGTCTTTCAACTGTAACTAGATCTAATCCTGCAAATCATATACAACATATTGGTGGTGAGGAGACAGAGACTATATTTGCATACAATAAAGCAAGAGATCTTTGTTTATTAGCAGTCACGAATGATTTACCAACTGGCACATATACATCAAGAGCACCTGCAACTGATTTAAGTATTACAAATGATCCTGGTGGTTGTGCTGACGTTAAGAGTGCTATTACTACCTTTGCAAAAATTATAACTGATGCTATTGATAATCCATCAACACTACCTGAGAAAAGTATTGGTAATTATCCAAATACAAGAACTGGAACTCCTATTGGTGGATTGACTAGTGGCGGTAATTACTTTATCAAATATGTTGATGCAAATACTATAGAGTTAAGACAAAGTTCAGGTGGAGCTTCAATCAACTTTAGTAGTGTCGGAACTGGTGTAGGTCATGGACTTAGACTATATCAGGATGGAATTAATACACAGTTCAAGATGAGAACTGGTGGTGTTGACATTGGTACAAAAATTGGTAAGACTGCTGAATCTAAACAGATGTTTGTTATAGTTAACGGTATTGCACAAAATCCTGCAAACTATACTTTTGCCAATAACATCTTAACATTCAAGCATCCTCTACTTGAAGGATCTTCCGTTCTTGTGATGTATTATGATCGTGCATCATATACCTCTAGTTTCCAATTAGATACTATTGGTGATGAGATTAAAACCTTTGATACTGCTAATGGTCTAACACCTGGCTCACAGTATACAAATGGCGTATACAATAACATTATACTAAAAAATAGACTTGGATCTGGATCTGGTGCAACAGCTGATATTACAGTTACAAATAACAGTGTATCTAATGTTGTATTAAATCAAGCAGGTAACGGATATACTCCTAATGATTTTCTTGGATTATCTGAAGTTGGATCTCAGTTGACTAATAATTACGTTCCTTCTACAGCAACATATGATCCTAACACAGGTGACTTAGAACTTACTATTGGTAATCATACTTTAACAACTAATGATTATATTAGAATTGCTAATGATTCTCTAACATTCAGTTGCTCTTATGGTGGTGGTGGAACTGCATCATATCCACGTGCTACAGATCCAATCGGAAATCTATTTGATGTTCCTATTGATGCTGTAAGTGCAACTACTATTACAGTTAATGCTCTACAGGGCACATCTCCTACTAACACTGATGCCCATACATGGCAAGGGTTATCAACATACCAATTCCAACCTACAAAAGTCAAATACTATCCTGCAACAGGTGACATGATATTGACTGTTGCAAGTCATGGTATGATCAAAGGTGATAGAGTTCTAATTGACATTGACTCATTAACATTTACTTGTTCTAAAGATAACAATTCTACAAACCATACTTACCCTCGTGCTTCAGATCCTGCAGGTGGTTCTTGGTTGACTATTGATAAGGTAACTACAAACTCATTCACAGTTAATGTTGGTAAGAACGAAAGGATCAGCTTCACACCTACAAACTCCACATATACTGCTAGTACAGGTGTACTAACACTAACCTTAGGTGACCATAACTTATTGGGTGCGGTTTCCCACACTGCAACTGATGCAGTTTATACACCTACAGATGGTAAGGTCGTAATAACCGTAAATGGTCATGGAATGTCTAATGGTGATCTAGTTCTTATAGAGGATGATTCATTATCATTTGACTGTACTCATGGCTCAGGCACTAAAACATATCCTAGATCTACTGACCCAATTAGCGGTAAGTTTATAGAGATCTTTGATGTAACAAATAATACATTTACTATACAGTGTTTAGATACTATTCCATCAACTAATACTACAACACATACTTTCGTATCTGCTGTGGCAAATGGTATCAAACAAGCACAAGATGTAATTACAATCAACGAAAATGGATTGATATTTACATGTGAGATGGATGCTAGAGCAACTAAGCATTCTTATCCAAGATCTACTGATCCTGCAAACGGTGCACCACTAGGCATATACTCCGTTACAAGCGACACAGTAACTACTTTTGTAGGTAAGTCTCCTTTAGTAACTAAGACCCCTACAAACGCCATATACGATCCATCTAACGGTGAAATGGAATTGGTTATTGGATCACATGATTTCTATGCAGGCCAGACAATTAAACTTGCTGACGGAGCAGTTTCATTTACTTGTAATAGGGATAATTATAGAACTGTTCACAGTTATCCACGTGCTACATTTACTGGACATGAATTGACAACTGTATACTATAATCCTAATAATGGGGTTATGACAGTTACATCACCGTCACATGGTTTCTCAAATAATGATTGGGTCAAATTTAAACCAGAATCATTAGGAATGACCTGCGATCAAGATGGTAATACTTCTACAAAATTGTATCCACGCACTACAGATTTTGCCTATGATAGGTGGTTAAAGGTATCAAATGTTACAACTAATACATTTGATGTCACTGTTCTTGATGTCATACCTTCAACTAATATATCCTCACATACATTTGTATCTGCACCTAAGATAACTCCATCTACAGCTGCATACAATGCAGTTACAGGTATAATGTCAATCACTGATCAGAAGTACACTGTTAATACAGGAACTACTTATGATCCACAGACAGGATTGCTAGTAATGAATATTGGTGCACATAATCTGACTACAAGTAATAAAATTAGAATTGTACCAGATTCATTAACCTTCACCTGTGTTCTTGATGGCAATATTGCACAGAAGACATATCCTCGTGCTAGTGGTACTGGTGTCAATGCTGGTGTTGCTGATTATGCATATCAAAGAAATCTACCAATTGTTGCAGTTACAGCAAATACTATCACTGTAAATGTAAACAATAATGGTTTACCCATATCAGACTTATCTGCACATACATTTGTATCTTCTACAACTGATTGCATTGAAGTTTGCCATGGATTGAATAATGGCGATTTTGTCAAGATTAAAGATGACTCACTATCATTTAACTGTTCTCAAGGAGTTGGTACTAAAACATATCCAAGGCCACTCGTAAGAACTCTTACTGCTAGTAACGCTACCGCATATGATGATATACAATCTGCAACTTATGATGCTGCAACTGGACTTGCTGTATTGACCTTTAGTTCAACACCTACTTGGGCAACAGTTCCCACTCAGCATCAGGTGACTAATGCAGTATATGTACCATCAACAGGTATCATGACATTGACTATTGCAAATCATGGATTTACAGAATTAGAGTTAATTAAAATTGATGACGATGCTTTGACATTCAGATGCGATGAGGATAGTCAAGCGAGTGACCACACATATCCTCGTTCTACAGATCCTATCAGTGGTAAATGGATAGAGATATTTAATGTAACAAATGATACTTTTGATATACAGGTTCTTGATATTATTCCATCTACTAATGTAACAACTCACGTATTCCAGTCAGCAACTGCAACAGGTTTAAGTCATGCAGAGAGGATGGTTAGATTAAGACCTAACTCAATGAGATTTACTTGTGCAATGGATGGTAACGTTGCTACTAAGACATACCCAAGAGCAAAAGATCCATACTTCGGTAAGAACATGGCTGTCACAGCACAATCAGGTTCTACTGCAACAATATACGTTGGTAAGTCTCCTATTGTAAATCATACTGCTACAGGTGGTACATATGATCCTGTCACTGGTGCTTTCATAATAGAAATAGGAGCACACAACTTGACTGTTGGCACAACTGTCAAACTTGCAAATAATGGATTTACATTCCAGTGTGCTACAGACAATTATGGAACTGATCACACATATCCTCGTGCAACTGCTGGTGATGGTAGTCCCGATCCTGCATACGATACTGCTGTAACAATCTTAGCGGTAACTGATACTACAATTACATTGAATGTTGGTATATCTCAAGATTTATCAGCTCACAGATGGAAGCCTGGTTTTGTTGCTACTAATGCTATACAAAGTGGTGGTGCATATGCTCATACTTGGACTGGAGGTGCATCAACTTTTGCTCTAATGATATCTGATCCAAATAAATCAAATTCAACTGGAACTCATTACTATCCAGAAACAGGTATTTTACATATTACTACAAATGTTGCTCATGGAATGAGAGAGAATGATTACGTTAAACTTGCAGATAACTCTGTAACATTCGCATGTGCTCAAGATAACTATCAGACCAATCATTCATATCCACGTTCTACTGATTATGCTAGTGGTAAGTGGTTGAAGATATTCAATGTGACTGCATACGAATTTGATGTTAAGATTTTAGATAGCGTTCCATCAACTAATGTATCCACTCATTTATTTGTATCTGCTACGACTGATGGTATTTCACATAAAGATCCTGCAAGTGGTAACTTTATTGAAGTATCAAATGTTACACATAACACATTTGATGTACAGGTATTAACTAAAACACCTTCTACAAATACAACAACTCATACATTTGTTAATGCTGATACTGATGCAATTTATGTTGCTCCATTCTTTAAGAAGAAAGATCCATTCTATGATACTGCATTAGAGATTATTTCTACATCTCCTGATTCAATTACAGTCGATGTTCTTACCACTGAACAATCAACCAGTGTGTATAAACATAAGTTCCAGTCTGCACTTTCTAACTCTGTAATCACGGGTGGTAATTATACTCATAAGTTTAGTTCTGCTGATGCAGGTTGCGTTAAGACAGGAGACAGACATACATTTGTCTCTGCTGGCTCTAATGCAGTTACAAGAGCGATAGTATCTCATGGTTATCACAAGTATGATAAGGGTGCTGATGCTGCATCATTGATTAGAAAAAATCTTAACTTTATTGCAACTAC
>CEPA01173312.1_pt1 | contig 17160 bp, 12 predicted proteins | sample 356241 | NCBI WGS metagenome assembly CEPA01 (sample SAMEA2620542, study PRJEB7988) | marine metagenome | biome: marine biome (ENVO:00000447); feature: surface water layer (ENVO:00002042); material: "saline water (ENVO:00002010), including plankton (ENVO:xxxxxxxx)" | depth 5 m
AGATAGCTGCTATAGTGGGGTAGAAGTCCATCGCAGTGACGAGCTCTTTGGAAACCGATCCCGCCTCGATTTGCCCGGGCCATTTCATGATACAAGGAACGCGCATGCCGCCTTCCCACGTTTGGCCTTTGGTGCCGCGCAAGGCACCGTTGCTCCCTCCGTGATGGTCGACTCGGCTACCGTTGTCAGAAGTGAAAATAACGATAGTGTTCTCCTCAAGGCCGAGGCGTTTCAATTCGGCAACTATGACCCCAGTACTCCAGTCCACCGCGGCTACCGCGGCACCGTAAATGCCATTGCGGGAAGCCCGGAGAAACGGGTCCATCACGTAGTGCGGTAAATGGACATGCATGTGAGCAAAATAAAGGAAGAAAGGATTCTCTTTGTTCTCCCGAATAAAAGTCACGGCCTCTTCGGTATAGCTTTGAATTAGGGGGGCCTGTTTGGGCTGCTCGGCGATGACCTCCTCATTGCGCAAAAGGGGCAGGGGCGGGCTTTTCGGACGGCGAGGCATGATCGCCATATCATTACTGTAGGGGATCCCGTAATACGAATCGAATCCGTGCCGAGTGGGCAGGTGTTCCAGTTGGTCTCCCAAATGCCATTTCCCCACATGACTGGTCGTGTATCCCTGCCACTTCAAGTACTCTGGTAGCAAGAGCTCATTTGGGTGCAGACCTTCGGCGAAGCCCGGAAAAAGGACCCAGCTGGTGCGGCTTTTCTTGAAGGCGTCAAATCCGACCCGACCCGGATACCCACCCGTTAGCAGGGCTGCCCGCGACGGAGTACAGACGGGACTGGCGGAATAATAATCGGTAAAGCGCATGCCGTCCAAAGCTAGCTGATCCACGTGAGGCGTGTCGTTTTTATCCGAGCCGTAGCACCCGAGGTCACCGTATCCTAGATCGTCTACGTAGATCAAGACAATGTTGGGCTTGCAATCGACTGCAGAACAATGGGATGAGGGAACAAACAAAGCGAGGAGAATTAAGATGGCGTATGGCATGGGCGTAAACTCGCACTTTCTCCAATAATCGGCAAGTGTGCTTTTAAGATAGCCCCGATAGACTGCTAAAGACGAAATGGGACATTCAAGTTGGCCTTAGCTGGAAGTAGTGCCAGATGCCCTCAAACTCTACTTAGTTTAAAAATCGGAAATGAGTACCTTACTCGTTTCAGTTTGATCCACCTTGGGATCATTATATAAGAATAGAGTGCGACTAGTAAGTAGGGTTTCATTGATGTTAGGGCTAATTGTCCGCTATGCTGGGATCACGGCCCAAGCCCTAAGGATTTAAAGCTGTTCGTTGATCCGCAGCTTACCAAAGATAGTCAGCCTTACCTCAGAAAACACTTTGTGGTATTCTTTTCAGTGCACACCATTCAAACTTTCTTCAGCTTTCATTCGATCGCGGTGTTGTTTGGGCATATGAAATTGGGATTGGTGAGGATTGAAAAGGGAGTTCTCGTTGACAGGTTAGCAAGAGGAGGTGCAGTGTGTTGTTTTGTCTGGCAGGGCAAATTTTGGCGTATGTGAGGATTATTAATGAGATAGTTTTTAAAACCGCGATCGACGAGTACTGACCACAAGAAGGTTGAGGCTGTGCTTGGGCAGCGATCTACTCATGACAAACGCTTTATTCTATTCCTGCAGCATACTCTCGGCCGTGTCCTTTTTGTGGTACGCGATCGATTGCCTGACTAGCGTACGAATGAAACTCGAATTTGAGCGGTATGGCCTTGATCGATACAGAATGCTGACCGGCTTCCTTCAAATTTGCGGAGTAATCGGCCTTTGTATCGGATACGTTTTTCCTATAATCGGTGTTTTAGCTGCCTCAGGTCTCGCAATTCAGATGGTTCTGGCAATAGGCGTTCGGATAAGAATCAAGGATGGGCTTCTGAGATCGCTACCGGCGGTTTTCTACCTAATTCTTAACACAGGATTGGTCTACTTATATTTACAGGGTGTTTGAGCAGAAAGCTAGGAACGCCGTAAGCAGCAAGATGGTGGCGGCAGGCAAGGACTTCGCGGGAGGATCTTTAATTTTTATGTGCCAAGTAACCGCTCCGAGCATCAGGAAGGCCAGTACGAGCGAGGAGGGAAGTATGGCTTGGGGAATGAATAAGCCAACGAGAAGGCCGATCGCGGCACTTACCTTTATAACACCTACCAAGGCAACCGACCACGCTGGCAGTCCGTATGCTGCAAATTCTTCCCTCATGTTGATTGCTTGGCCGCCTCGGTAGGGGGAAGGCTTTTTAAACCTTAGCACCCAAACATTGAGGATCCCGAGACCCACTATTATCTGACACGTAATTGTTAAATATTCCATGGCGATTAGTTCCTTTTGAAAGGTATTCGATGAGGTGAGTCGGGTTTCCCCGTCCCAGAGTACTACTCTATGTAGGGAGAAATTTGGAGGGTGCTCGCGAATAAGTCAAAGCTTTCAAAGTCCTCAGAAAGATAGATTTTCAACGCTCGGGACTGAAAGAAGGGAGACCCATTAGCCAGCGGTGTGTCAACAAAATGCCTGCTTGATGAGCTAGCCGTTCTTTCGGAGGTTTCCTGTTGGCAGTTTGGTTAAATTGCCGAAACTTTCTCTTTCGGTGGCTTCGAGGCTTGTACAGAGGCAATTGGGTCCTAGGGTTCCGATCCTAGGAGAGCACACTCCGTTTAGCGAGTCGATTGCTTCTTGAGTTTGATCTGAACTTCGATGGAAAGAGTTGTTATCCCCTTTTTGGTTCTGCTGACCGTTTGGACGAATAGTCTGGCTTCAAAGACGCCGGTGGTATTTTGGCCGGGCTGGTTGGGGCCGAATCGGGATGGCCAGGTAGACTATTTTGAGGCACCCACCCAATGGCCGCCAGATTTACAGAGGGTCTGGAGCAAGGAAGTTGGCGAGGGATCGAGTATGCCGATTGTGGTGGCCGGTCGGGTCTATCAGCACGCTCGCCAAAGTGGTGAGGAAGTGGTTTGGTGTTTAAGCTTGGGTAGTGGCGAAGTGCTTTGGCGAAAAAGTGATCGTGTTCCGTATCAGATATCCCATTTCGGGAAGCGTCATGGAGACGGTCCGCTTTCTAATCCAGCTTACGCCAATGGACGCCTCTTCACGCTTAGCGTTACGGGGGTACTCTCTGCTTGGGCGGCGGACTCGGGCGATAGGCTATGGCGGCGCGACTATGCGGATCGTTTCGTGCATACACACCCGAAATGGGGGCATTCCACTTCACCGCTTGTGGACGGCGAGCAGGTTGTGGTGCATTTTGGGAACGACGATCATGGCGTACTGGTGGCACTTGACGTCGCAACAGGCGAGGAAGTTTGGACGGAAGGAGAGGACGGAGCCAGTCATGCTTCGCCCATCCTAGTCGAAATCGACGGAGTGCACCAAATTGTGGAATGGAACAGCGAGTCGGTGGTCGGGCTGGAGAGCCAAACGGGGCATCGTTTGTGGTCTTACTCATTGCCGCATCGCGGTTCAAACCAAAATTCCCCTACGCCGGTTCATCATCAGGGCTGCTTCATTGTCGGGGGCGAGAACCGGGGAATTCGCAGTCTGGAGCCGATTTTGGAAAACGGAAAATGGCGGGTAGAGGAAAAATGGCATCAGCGGAATGTCTCCCTCAACATGGCCAGCGCCATACTGAGCGAAGGGAGCTTGTACGGATTGTCGCATTTCCGGCAGGGACAGTTTTTCCGGATGGATCCAATGACAGGAGAAGTCATCTGGACTAGTCTGTCGCGAATGGGTGAATACGCGACTTTTCTGGCGATCGCGGGGCATGTTGTTGTTCTCAGAGACGATGCTACTTTGGATCTTCTTGTAGCCGGTGAAAACGAGTATCGGCCGGCCGCATCTTTCGAGGTAGGGGAAAGCCCGACTTGGACCGCACCGGTGTTGTTGCAGAATGGGATCCTGGTTAAGGATCGAAGGAAGCTTTATCTGTGGAAGTTTGCAAAGGATTAAGACGAAAGGTTGAAGGTGTTGTACTGAATATTGAATCGGGGGTTCGTCAGCTACCTAGAGGTTAGCTTTACAAGAAAGGTTTGAAAAGCCAGCCTGCTGTAATGGAAGGCAGCTTTGTGAGAGCGATGGGAAGTGGTAAGGTGGCGTTTCCAGATCTGACGCTGCCGGTGGAAGACAATCGATAAATGTGGTGCCCCAGCATTTCCGCGGACTCGTGATGAGTGCCGGGCCAGGAGGTGGTTATCTACAACTTATGGGGCCGGCTTGTGGAAGTTTACGTTAGTGGATGAAAGCAGAGCGTGTGGTCTAAAAACCGATCGAACGTCGGTTTAACGACCGATTAGTCAGTTGTGCAACTAGAGTAACCAGATTGAGGTTTTTTGGGATTTTGATACCCCAAAGGGTCGTTATATCGGCCTAATAAACTAACTAAATAATTGTGCAAAAATCCTGAGGTGTTTATTCGCTGTCAGGTCTGGTCGCTCTTTCAAGCTCTTCTAGCTCGGCCTTTTCCGCGGCGATTCGGGCTTCCTCGGCGGCCTTCTCCTCGGCTTCCCTCGCAGCTCGGAGTTTTTCGGCTTTGGCTTCTTCGCGAGCCATCCGCTTTTCTCGTTTCTTCTGTTCACGCTCGAGGCGCCTGTAGTCTTTGCTAGGTGTCGATGCCATTGTAACTAGGGTTGATAATATTCGTTTGGTGGATTCGCCAGTTGAGTGAAATCAGGCCCAAAACCTAAGCGAATCAAAGCTGTAAGCTTTAAATCCATAGAGGAGGTGGGATGGGATCAAGTAAGAAAATGGTTCTTTAGTGCTTTCCAGTCTCGAATTTGCCCCGGCAAAAAAGGGAACTGTTAGAAGAGAGGGCTTTTTAACGGTGGCGGCAAATGTCTGCTTATCGATACGACCGCTTTTGACTAAAGAGCCATTTCAGGAAATCTGTTTCTGGATCGCAATGGTCACTGCTGAATTGAGTCGTTCCATTGTCGCCGCCTGGAACAATTTTTCCGGCAATATTGTGTCTTTCGCCTTTGAATGTAGTGAACTTCATGTTCCCACCTATTTGTTTCATTTCATTAAACAAATTGAGGTTACGATCGTAGGGACAGGTGGGGTCTAGGTCCCCGTGAAAAGCCCATATTGGGACGTTTTTAATAAGGGTGGCATCGATAAACTGTGCTGTATTCGATAGGCCGGTACCAGCGGAAGGCGCTATGGCAGCAAAATATTCGGGGTCGAGCTGAACAAGGATATTCGTGCCATGGCCACCCATGGAATGGCCCATCATGTAGATGCGAGCGGTATCCACGGAGGGCAGCCCTGAGATTATCTGCTGTATCTTTTCAAGGTCTGACTTCTGATAAAGTTCGGTAACCTGCGGGGCGAGCACGTAGCAAGGATAGTTCCTGCGAACATCCTCATCTGCTAAATGCTGATTCCAGATCTTGAGCTGCCTCCGGTTGTCGGTCCCTCTGCCTCCTCCGCCGTGCAGAGAAACGATAACCGGATATAAGTGACCGGGTTCGTAATCCAGTGGTTTCATTAAGCGATGAATCATGATGGCGTCATCTTGTGGCTCATACAAGTCGATCCAGTCGGTTTGAGTGGGCAAGTAGCTCTCCTGTGCGATGAGAGAGGGAGTGACAACTAACGTAAATAGGTAAGAGGCAATTCTAAGTAGGTTCATCTAATTTTGGGGATGGAGTGGCTGTAACTCGGAAAATTAGGAATGGGCGAAGCCCATTCCGCAAGGCAAAATTTGTTTTGCTGGCGTTGCTTTTGGTTGATGCTGATTGTAGAGTTGTCTAGCTTTTTTAGGAAATTTATTTGCTTGTGTTAGGTACTGGTCAGCAAACTATTTCATAGCTTAGAGCTTTCGGTATCCATCCTCGGTTGTTCCACACTAAATGAACGAGTAGACCTGTTTTGGGGTGTTTGGAATTATGAAATGTTCAATTTGCCACGAGTCGAGTAGGTAGGATACTTATCATCGTCGAAAATCGACGATCAATACAAACTAGTGCTATCAATTGCTAAGGGGCCATTGGAGGTGTAGAATGTATCTATTGAGGAGGAGCGCATAGTGTGCTGACAATTCGTTTCCGATGGATATAAGATCGTCTGTAGGGCCATTCCGCACAGCAAAAATTCAAAAAGCGTAAGTTGCTAACTCTCAAAGGTAGTCACAGCATCATTGGTTCTGAATTATCTCTCGGGCTAACGACGGTTCGAGAATTTGCGGATAGACTTCGGTTTTCATCTTGATGCTGATGCTCGGATGCAAGTGTTGCCATTCAAACAACATTGCCACCAGCGAGTCAGGATAAGAGGAACGTCTCAAGATAGTTCTTGAGAGAAACGACTTGAGCAATGTATCCAATCAAGCCTTCAAACCTAGGCCGATGGATTTACAGTAACGGATACTCTTCTCAATTTCAAGCTTCTGGTACTCTTGGGTGGCGAGGTCCTTGTTGTGGTCCGCCCGGTCGGCGTTGGGTCCCACTGGTGCCTTCCACGGCTCCCGAGGGGAGCCTTGGCGGGCCCACTTCAGGTAACGAGATAGAGTAGAGGCTTTCATTTCGGGAAATAGGTCCATGAAGCCTTCTTCCAAGAAGGGAATCTCCCGATTGAATCCGGAAATAGTTTCAATGTGTACGGGAACGTTCGGACAAAGCTCCTTGAATCGGTCGAAGTACTTTACCCAATCTACGTTGCCTTTACCCATGGCGGTCCACTGAACAGTGGCTCCTTTCTCCGATGTCCAGATAGCGGAATCCCTTAGACTTGTGGTGACTGCGTAGGGCCCCATGATCTCCAAGTTCTCGATAGGGTCTTCCAAAGTCCAGGAGGCATTACCGGCATCGAGGTTGGCGCCCATGTAGGAGGAGCCTCCCGCTTCTTCGATTAGAGTAACGACTTCATGGGCTTGCATGTCACCAGCATGGTTTTCGACAGCAATCTTAATACCTGCATCCATCGCTTGGGTACGGCAGGCACGACAGACTTTTGCGGTGTCTTTGATGCGTGCTATGATGCCACCTTCTGTTCCACGGTCGTCACGGTTCCCAAGGATGACTCTAACGACGGGGGATCCAGTCGCTTCGGCGACTCGAATGGACAGTCGCAAGTGTTCTTCCGCGGTTCCCCACTTGTCCTTGAAGGTTGTCGAGGTCGGGCAAATGCTCCAAGTGCCGATGTGAAGATCGATACCCATGTCATCCGCCTTTTTGCGGACATCGCGAAGATAGGGCATCTTGAGGCTCTTGAAATGGTCGAGGTCGGACATGAAAAGCGAGTCGATTCCCAGCTTCTCTGAATATTTCAAGTGCTCTTCCACCATCCAGTTCATGGCTCTAACCGCAAAATTGTCATATCCTAGCTTGACGCGAGTCTTCTTATGATGGGCGGCGAGAACTGAAAGTGGGCTAGCGGCGGCCACTAGCCCACCAACGGTTAGGGTTTTGAGAAAGTCCCGACGTGGGTTAGGATGGGTGGGTTGCAATGTTGGCATAACGGAATTCAGTTAGTAAAGTCTCTCCATCTGTTGTTCGGTAGTGCGAGCTATCGCAACCTTTTACTGAAAAAGCATTGCTAAATTCAGCTTTAAGGGAGTCGTCTTTGCTATGCCGCGACTGAGAATAAGGCGACGCGGCACAGTTTGTGTACTGGGCCTAGCAGAAAATGCGGTACAGCCTATGCGGTTTTTCATAGAAATTCTCTGGGTGATCTCCTAGTGCCCAAAGGATTAGAACTTACATGGACGCTCGGAGATCATTGCTACCTTGAAGTTCGGTTCGTATCTTCACTCCCGTTCCCATTTTACTGCCCAAGGATCACGGGTTTCTTCCTGAAATTCCCGAAGCCTGACCATGAGTTGATCGCGGGTTTTTCTGTATTTTAGATCGTCGGACAGATTGACCGTTTCGTATGGATCAGATTCAAGATCGTAAAGTTCAAAGCGGGGACGATAGAGGAGGGCTTTGGGAGTGCGCTTTCCGTATAACTCGAGTCCCTGCATTTGCATGGATACCCAGGTGGGCGACTGTAGCAAGTCTTTGGCTAGGGGGAATTCGAGGCCATGGGCGATGTTGAAGATCAGTTTGTACTGACGATTCTTTACGACTCTCATTGGGTAGTACATGGTTACCTCATGGGCGGTGTGGGAAGCGAAGACTTCGTTCCTCCCTCTTAGGTTTCCACTTACCCCTTGTCGAAAGGATCGGCCGTGGGTCTTCATATTCGTAGGGTCGATATCTGCGTAATCGAGTATAGTAGGCGCAAGGTCGACCCAAGAGACAAGAGCGTCCTGAGTGCGACTCTTGATTCTCTGACTCGGCTCTTTGACGATACATGGCAATTTCATTCCGGGTTCGTAGAGCGTGGTTTTGGCCCCTGCAAAAGCGACGCCATTGTCAGAGATGTAGATGATCAAGGTTTGGTCGTATTTCTCCGAACGTTTGAGAATATCGAAGAGATGGGCAATCCCCTGATCGAGTCGAGAGACAGACTGGTAGTACTCTGCCAGCTCCGCCCGACAAGCAAGTGTGTCGGGTAAAAAAGGTGGCACGATCACTTTTTCTGGATCATATGTTACTGGGTTGATTCCTGGATAACCTTTATCACGGTTTCCGAAACGATTGGGCTTAGGATAGGTGTCAAAGGTAGGTAGGCCGTCGGGGGTAAATGCGTTGGATCGATGCGGGTCGTCGGTCGCGTAGAAAAGAAAGAAAGGCTCGGAATCATCACTTTCGATAATCGTGCGGGACTGTTCTGCCATTTCCCAAGGGCTGCGGCCAACAGTCGCAGGATCGTTGGCGGCGCCTGTGGATAAAACGAAATCGAACCGGTAGACCGATTCAGGAGCGACATGAAACTTTCCGATTCGGGCGGTGCGGTAGCCATTTTCTGATAACGCGACCGGTAAGCTCTTGATGTCGTCGAAACTCTGATAGTGATGGAACGTGTGCTGCAAGCCGTATTGCCCATTACGGTGGTTGTGAAGGCCGCTGAGAATGACCGATCGACTGGGGCTGCAGCTCGCCGTGGTGCAATTCGCGTCGGTGAAGATTGTTCCATCGGCTGCGAGGGAGTCCAAGGCCGGTGTCTGAATAATGGGATTTCCGTAGCATCCTAGGGCGTCGGTTCCATGGTCGTCAGAGACGATCAGAACAATATTTGGGCGTGAGGCAAGATTGCCCCCAGCGAGGGTTGTGGTGATCAGAAGAATAGAGAAAAGCCAGAAGCCTTTGAGTTTCATAGGAAAGCTAGGCTAGATGGTGAAGCGAGTGATGCGAGCCGTTTTTGACAAGGAAAACGATAAACGAGCACGATGGTTCAAACAGGTGTCGCAGGAGTCAGCAGGGATTCCGCTTTGGGGAAGCATGAGATAAGCCTTAGAAGCTTCGGCTGAATAGGGATAGTCAGCACTACCTCTATTGTTTAGGGGGTGAGAACTGTGAGGGAATGAAGTTTCCAAATCGTTGCTCTCGCCTATTTGGTCAAAAATGCTTCGCTTTGGGTGATCTGGATAACAAGATCGCGTAGTCCCGATCCGGAGTCGCTTAGCTGTTCCACGAGATCATCCACCTCGGGCCGATCGGTAAATTCTATGGTTCGTCCCATTGAGTAAGCCAATAGCTTCTCGGTCAAGCAGTGCGCGAATTGCTCTTGGCGATTCGCGAGCACCGACTTGAACGCCTTGATATCTGAGAATTGGTCTCCGTTCGGAAGTTGCCCTGAAGCATCGATCAGTGGACCTTTTGAATTGCCGCGGGGGTAGTGGTCACGCCAGCCACCAATCGGGTCGAAATTCTCAAGTGCGAAGCCGAGGGGATCGATTTTTCGGTGGCACTCGTAACACGTTTCCAACTCTCGATGCTTGTCTAGTTGATCACGAATGGTAGTGCTACCACGGATATCCGGCTCAAGGGGTTCCACATCAGGTGGAGGGGGTGCCGGTGGAGATCCTAGGATATTATCCAAAATCCAGATACCACGAATAATAGGGGAGGTGTCGATACCATTGGCGCTAGCGGTGAGGATGCTTGCTTGTCCCAGCAATCCTCCTCGTTGGGGAAGAGAGGCGAGGGAAACCTTTTGCATCGCGGGACCTGTTACTCCATCGATCCCGTAGAGCCGAGCGAGTCCTCCATCGACAAAGGTAAAATCGGAATCTAGAAAGGAGCTAATGGGGAGATTGTTCTCCAGTATGTATCGGAAGAAAGTCTGCGTTTCCTGCTTCATGGAATCTTCCAGGCCGTCCACGTAATAGGACATGAATTCCTTGTCGCTCGGTGGCATGGTGCCGATCTTATAAAGCTCTAGCCAGCGCGAGGTGAATTGCTCAGTGAAGGCCTGTGATCGTTTGTCATCCAGCATGCGAAGCACTTGCTCTTTCAATACGTCGGGTCGGGACAACACTTCCGCTTTGGCGAGTTCTCTTAATGTCTGATCCGGTTGAGTGGACCAAAGAAAATAGCTAAGTCTCGAGGCGAGGGCGTAGTCATCAAGCCGACCTTCCGGCTCTTGCAGGTATATAAAGTCGGGCGAGCACAAGATCGCACGAAAACCGATCTTCAACGATTCGAACGCAGATTTTCCAGATTGATAGGAAGAACGAACGAGTTCGTGCAACACGTCGATTTTCGCTTCATCTGCGGGGCGACGAAATGCGGCGTCGGCAAATTGCTCTAGGATAGGTCGTGCATTTTCTATCGTCGGCTCTTTGTCGCCAAAAAGGGCGCGGTAACTGGGGGTGGGCCAGTCCTCAAAATAAGGGCCTTCCAGTTCTATCTCGAAAACCCGGATTCGAGGACCTTCGTATCCACGAAAGAAGGCGGCCCAACCATCCCGTCTGTTAAACTTGTTCGAAGTTCCTTGGGTATCCAAAACGCGGCCGACGACGGTTGCGATTTTTTGGGCTTCCGCTTCGATGCGTCGTGCTTCGGCTTCCTCAATCGGGTAGGGGTAGAGCCCGTCGCCTGGTATGGTCCAGTTGTGGATGAATTCTTGGAAGTGTTCTGGGTAGTTGCGGACCAGGGTCTTGCGAAGCGGCTTAACTCGATTGGGCCCATTGGGAAAGGTCAGTCGTGGTTGAAATCCCTTATCGAGCCAGATGCGGGATTCGTACCATTCGGGAGATTCGTCGGCTATGATGAAATCGGCAACTTTGCGGTCTGAGGATGTTCTGAATTCGAGTTCACCGTACTCTCGTGAACCCGCTATAACATCAACGCGGAGGGGCTCGCTCTTTCGCGTCCCGACAATTTTTTCCGGATAGGGGTACTCGCGGTTGATGGCCTGAGCCTTGAATCTGAGCTTGTAGTATCCACTTTCTGGAACTCCTTGTTCTAGTCTTTCTAGCCAGAGAAACCCGTCTTGGTCGGTTGTGTTTTTCCGGATATGCTGAAATTCTCCCGCGATATCTTTTCCATCCCAGCGGTTGCGAGCGGTGTAGAAAGGAGCTGGGAATTGGTAGGATTGAACTTCGGGCTTAGGGCCCTGACGCGCGGCCTGTTCGATGTACGAATCAGCCGCATCCAAATAGCCTTGCAGTAGAAAGTCGGAGGTGATGAGGGCGGATCCGATGTTATTGAAATTCTCTTCCGTTTCATCTGGAGGAAAAGACTCCGTAGGGTCGATCAGTAATGGCGAGAGATGGAGAAGATCACGGACGGTACGGTTGTATTCGTATCGATTGAGGCGGCGTAGAACGGTCTTACGATCTGAGCTCTTGTGGTGCTCATACGCGATCGTTAATTCTTTTGTAATCCAATTGATGACAGCCTGACGGTCGTTGGGGCTTGGCTGAGATTCTCCTTCCGGAGGCATTTCTCCCAAATTCAGAAGGTCTGCGATATCCTGCCAGAGTATTAGCTCGTCTTTGTCAAGAAAGTCGTTCTCTAGGTTATCATAGCGCCGATCGCCTTTCTGCTTCTCCGGACCGTGACATTTTACGCAGTACTCTTCGAGGAAGGGCGCGACCGTGTCGTGGTAGGTGTCCGCGTACGTTCTCAGAGTATTGAGAAACAACAAGGTAAGAACGATCAGGATCAAGCAAGGTGTTTTGAGCCTACTAGTATGTAATTTAAAAAAAGGCGCCAGACGATCTCCGAGGGTCCACAAACAAAGGGTTAAATTGGGTGCTCGGAGATCGGTCGCTGCCTTCGATATGTCGTGGCTCATGCCGTTTCCAAGCCGGTCAAAGTGCCAGTACCCTTATTGAATTGGTCGATTTCCAGTCCGAAACGTTGTAGCATGGATCCATATAAGTTGCATAGAGGAATCCGTTTGTGGTTTTGAGTTGGATACACTTTGTGTTCCCCATGTTTGAATCCGCCACCTGCGAGAAGGAGGGGCAGGTTTTTGTTCGAGTGTGAGCTGCCGTTGCCCATACCGCTTCCCATCAGCACCATGGTGCGATCGAGTAGTGACTGCCCGTCGGGCTCTTTGATTGTCTTAAGCTTGTCCAGAAATCGTCCCATTTGCTCTACTTGGAATTTCTCGATGACAAAGAGTCCTTGTCGTAGCTTTTCGGCTTTTCCGTGATGAGAGAATCCATGGTAGCTACCAACGAGACCGAGGTCGGCGGTATTCACATTTCCGGGAACGCCGAGGGTCGCTACTCGCGTCGAATCGGTTTCCAGTGCGAGAGCCAGCAGATCGTAGAAGGCGGGAACTGTATAGGTGAGATCGCCCTCTCCTGGCTCTCCGATGTCGACTTTGGGTTTTGGCTTGTGCATCCATTCGCGTGACATGCCCAGTTTACGTTCCAACTCGCGAACGGAGTTCAGATATTCGTCGAGTTTCTCCTGGTCCGCCTTGCCCAGTTGCCGACTTAAAATCTTGGCTTGGCTATTCACGGCATCGAGGATGCTTTCGTTCACATCGTAGGCTGACTTGCGCTTAGCGAGGAGTCGGGGATCATCTTGCACAAAGAGTGCTTTGAAGAGGTCGCGTGCGCTTGTGACCGGGGGCACATTGACGCCATTTCGAGTCCAAGAAAGTTTGCATTTCAAGTCGCCGTCACCTTCGCCGGTGGACATCACGAGCGAAGAATAGCGTGTGCTGGTCCCGACGAATTCGGCAGCCCGTTGATCCAAGGATATGTTTCCCTCTGGCCAGTCAGATGCGTCTTGGTCCTTAATGCCGCTAAGAAATGCGTGCACCGCACTGTGTCCGCCGGAAATGTCGTGATCGAGGTTTGAGAATATCGTGAAGTCCTTGCGATGGCGACCTATCGGGCGGAGGAGGTCGGAAAGTTCGTAATTAGCCCCTTCGCCTTTCGGAAAAAAGCTGTCAGGCATGAGTCCGAGAGGATTCCCTATGCAAACCATTCGTATCGGAGATCCGGTACTGCTGTTTTTGGCTGTCGGTCCAACCGCTTTGGCGGAGAGGGGCCCCATGTTCTCGAAGAAGGGGAGGGCCATGGCGACACCGGTGCCTTTCAAAAAAGTGCGACGATCCATTTTTCGTATTCTCATAGAGGAAGTCCAGTAGTTGATAGTGGAGCGAGATGCGTATGATTTTAGTAAGTGTGCAAAAACCACGATTTAGATCCAGAGGAATGTTGTTGGTCAGGTTGATACACAAGTATTTAGCTTCTGGGTTTAAGATAGGCTAGAAATCTGTTTCTTAAATTCAAGAGGTTCTTTTTTAAAATCGGCCTTTCGGCCCAGTGTACCCGCTTTCCTTTTTTTAAAATGACGCCCTGCTAGGTGTTTTGCATGGCCAATGAGTTTCCACAAATTGGAAAATGGGCTTACTTCGGAGGCTGTCGGTCGCTCCGTTACTTACTGTTTTAGCGGGCGGTCACCGAGGACCCATCTAACACAGAAAATTCATCCAGCCTCTAACTGTTAATTTAAACAGGCTGTTCAATCGACTCCGTTCAGGATTGATGAGAGGCGTGGGTGACTCTTTTATTGTGGGCGTTAAGAGATCGCCTGCAGTCATAATACACCGTGGATTTAGATCATTTAGTGCAAAAAGAGTTCGCCCGAAGGCCGGATCAGGCCTTGTATCTGAGTCTATGAGTGCTGAATCGAATTTTGCTAGCCTGAATCTAGAGCTCCCGCCCACCCCAAAGCCAATGGGGGTTTACAAGCCGATCGTCATTCACGAGGGGCTCGCTTACTTATCTGGGCACGGTCCCCTGAAAGCGGATGGGTCGGTTTACACGGGCAGAGTGGGCTTGGATGTGGATCAGGATACGGGTTACGAAGCGGCTCGCCAGACGGGTCTAGCGATGTTGGCTACTTTGCGAGCAAATTTGGGGTCCTTGGACAACGTAAAGCGCGTAATCAAGGTATTGGGAATGGTCAACAGTACTGCTGAGTTCGGGCAACACCCGGCAGTAATCAACGGGTGTAGTGAGCTTTTCGCCCAGGTATTCGGTGAAGAATCGGGAATCGGTGCCCGCAGTGCCGTAGGGATGGGCTCGCTACCGGGAAATATCAGCGTCGAAATCGAAGGAATTTTTGAGGTGGAAACCAGCTAATCAGAAGGTTTATTGGCCGCTGTAAGGGGCAAAATTCGCAAAATAGATAGGTGTTTAGGCAAGGGACCAGGTGTTGAGGTTGTAGTTTTCTGAAGCGGGATTTTGTGGTTTCAGGATTATATTAGTATACGATCTCTGGATACGACTTCCCAGTAGATATTGGATTTCCCTTTGGTCGCGACAACGACCTTATTGTGAAGAGCGACGGTGGGGCAGATGTGTCGAGGTATGCCGTAGATGACGTTGCCGACGGAAAGGTTGGCTGCTTTGTCCGTTTCGATAACGAGGTGTTCCTCGCTTTGGGCAACGAAGGCAGCATCTTCCAGTCCCAGTAGGCGGACACGAGGGTGGGGCATTTCGGCGGCGACCGATTTGTGGCCAATGTCGAGGCACACAAGGTTTTCTGATGGCTTGCTCAAAACTCGAGTTAGTAGAAAGGCGGCGTGTTGAAAGGGGAGATCTGGAAAGGCGTCACCGTATCCAAAATCCCATAGAATGGTTGTGCCTGGACTAAGGTCAATGCCCTCTCGCCTAGCATGAATTGGAAACGTGGGACTTCCTCCAGCGATGATATTGGGAATTGGAAAGGCGGATTTTTCTAGTGAATCGATGAAGGCATCAACGGCCTCCCATGCGTGTCGGCAATTTTCCGTGCGGTCGCCAATGTTCGAATCGCGAATGTGGCCATCATAGACATGCAGGCCACCCAGAACGACCGACTTACTTTGATATACGTTTTGGTAGAGTTTTTTGGCGGCTTCACCTGGAACAATCCCAGTGCGATTCATGCCACAGTTTATATCCAGGTAGATCCCGAGGTTTACTCCCGATTGATCGCAAAGTGTCTCGATCGTTTTGAGGGTTTCAGAATTATCTACGAGAGTGGAGAAGCACGTATCCGGATACTCCTTCGACAGCTTGATAAGACTCTCTGTAATCGGGCCAACCGGCTGCATCGCTAGCAAAATGTCTTTGGCCCGGCAGTTGAGAAGCATTTGCATTTCTGCTAGTGTGGCACACTTGAACTTCCGCACTCCTTGTTCCTGCTGTAGTGCGACGACTTCGGCCATTTTGTGGGACTTGACATGCGGCCTGAGTCGTTCGGGTCCAGCCGCGAGTTTGATCATGAGCTTGATGTTAGCCCGGATTTTTTCTGGAAATATTAAGAGTGAGGGTGAGGGGACGCCTTCAATTTGGGAGGGCTCGGGAAACTCGTAGCCATGAGATTTTACCATTTTTGGTGAAAAGAAAATTGGTGCGAAGTGGGTGTGAAGACCTGTCAAAAAGCGATTTTTCTGGAATATTTTGTGAGGAGATCAGTACCGTCTAAAAAGGTATTCGGAAATGGGTATAGCTCCAGCTGTGTTTAATCCGCCAATAAAAAGTCGTTTTAATACAATGTCGAGATGTCCATTTGCTGAGCAGGTAGAAAAAACTTCTTTCAAAGGGGAGTATGTCGTCCTTAAGGTTATTGATCGATTTACCTTGATTGTGGTCATGTTATCATCGAACCGAAGTTTTCGAAACGTCAGTATCGCCGCTGTTTTATCGGGCCTGTCTGGCTCTGCTATATTTGGAAACTCGTTTTCATACGATAAGGAGGTTGCCCCAATTTTGGAGAAATATTGCGTGACCTGCCACGGTCCGGATGAGCAGGAAAACAATCTGCGCGTGGACACGCTCAATCGGGATTTTATCAATGGTCGCGACGGGGAAACTTGGCACGATATGTATGATGTCCTGATTCTGGGTGACATGCCGCCGGAGGATGAGCCACAACCCACAGAAACTGAGCGGCAGACCATTGTCGATTGGATAACGGCTAGTCTCGAGCATGCATCCGAGGTCAAGCGAGCGACTGGAGGGCGGGGGGTTATCAGGCGGCTTACCCGCTACGAATACAATAACACGCTTTCAGATTTGCTAGGTGTGGAGTTGGACTACGCCAAGAATCTGCCTCCGGAAACTGCAGGGCCGCGAGGGTTTCAAAACGATGGTTCGATTATGGGAATGTCGGGCATGCAGTTGGAGTACTATTTGGAAGCAGCACGAATGGGATTGGATGTTGCTTTAGTCGAAGGGATGCAACCAGAACGGTTCTACCACTTTGGCACCTGCAACGTCGACCGACGCTGGAATGCGAAAATCGAGAAGGTTCACACAAACAAGATTCAGCCCGGCAATGCGTTTATGACGCGGATGATGGAGTACCCAACCGAAGGACCGGTCACGGTGCGGGTGAAAGCCCATGCAAGAATACCGGATGGCAAAGGGCCGCCTCGAATGCGAGTACGCATGGGGCTTCGAGCCGACACCTACATTCCAGGTGGACAAGTAGGAAAGGATATTGATATTTGGGCGACGGAGGAATCTCCGGGAGTCTATGAGTTTAAGGGACGGCTGGAGCAGTTTAAGAGCGTTCTGGAAACGCCCTCCAATTTCCCTGGGCTCATGATTACCGTGCAAAACGTTTACGACGACGGCTCGGACAAAATAGATGTGCTGGACCTTCGGCTCGGAGATCAGGAGCGCGAGTTAAACAAGCCCGATCCCGAACAACCATGGCTTGTGGTGGACTGGGTGGAATTCGTCGCTCCTGACCATGCTGTTTGGCCCCCTGAGTATCACCAGCAAATCCTTTTTGCCGGAACCGAGGCTCCCAAGGACGAGGTTGCCTACGCGGAGGAAGTGTTACGC
>CEPA01006514.1_pt1 | contig 17125 bp, 10 predicted proteins | sample 356241 | NCBI WGS metagenome assembly CEPA01 (sample SAMEA2620542, study PRJEB7988) | marine metagenome | biome: marine biome (ENVO:00000447); feature: surface water layer (ENVO:00002042); material: "saline water (ENVO:00002010), including plankton (ENVO:xxxxxxxx)" | depth 5 m
ATATCATATGTGCCTCGAACAGCCTGATATTCTTTGGAAACAGTATTAGGGCTATTATCGATGCCAAGACCAAATATCCGTTGCAATGCTTTTAGGTAATATGAACCAGTAGCACCAACCAAAACGTTAGAAAAATCCGATTGATATTTTAAACTGTAAAGGCTGTTGATAAACGGATCTAGTCTGCCAGTAAAACCAGACCTAGATATGCCAAGGGTTGCTAAGTATTTAAATGGCGCTATGCGATTTTCTTCATTTTCTTTTTCTTCTTCCCACTTGTCACGATTAAAAATAAACTCTCGAGCAGCCGAGACTAACGTATGACCGACGTATAAAGAGAACAGTGGCAACAATGATTGCCCTGCTAATCTTAGCCCTCCTCTATACGCGCCTCTTGTTTCGATACCTCGAACACCACGCTTAACAGCCATTTCTAATACGTTACGCTGAAACGCTGCAATGAATGACTGAATACCAAATACAATTCGACCTATTGGCGCTTCCGCCCACTTCGGTCTATCAACAATCTTTGGATCTTGTATCGATTGATCGACGAATCGATTTGTAGCAACTGATAGCACCGACCCCATATCAGTAAGCGAACCGTCTGCGTTCATTATCTGATCGATCTCGTAAAAACCTTTTCGAGTTTTTGTAAGGTTGCTTGCGTACTCAGCAAACGTTTCCATTTGTTCTGGCCGCACCCCTAAATCTTGCAAGGCTAAACGTGATTCCTCTTTCATTCCAGCGTTTGTGGTTTCTCTGTACTGTTTTGCCTGTTCGACAATAAACTGAATACCTACTCGCATCGATGCTCGACGTTGTGCAATTGTCACGTTTGTTAGTCCGGTGCGTAAAAAGAAGTTAGCAAGCTGCATTGCGCTTTTACTATCTTCGGCTTGCATACCACCCAACCGATTAGCCATAACTTCGCCTGTTTGCGGCAGATCGATTACACCCAGTATGTTAGCAAGCTGCGAATAATACATTTTTCTTTCAACTGCATTTTTACCGCGCATGGATGCACCAAGACCGTCAAAAGCCAACGCTAACGCTTTCAGACCTTTTATACTGCTTCCAGCTTGCACACCTACGGTAAGAGGTTCAGCGATCGATGATATAACGGCACGGGGTAACAATGACATTGTGCCGTATGTGTTCACTCGATTAATAGCATGAGCCAGCATATTGTCTTGTCCGCCATGCCGACCAGTAACCATATTTACAATTGTTCGTACTTCCTGTGCTTCATGCGGCTTCATGCCAGCACTAACAGCTTCCTCAAGCAAGTAATCTGCAAAGTCTCGAGGGTTGCCGTTTACATCTAACTTTCTACCTTCTGGAACTAAATCACGTCCAAACCTTTTATTGTATTCTGTTGATCGAACCGCAGCTGGTATGTACTGCATGATTGCGTCGGTAGAGTTAAGGTAAAAGTCGTTCATATACTTATCGGCTTCACCTGGTAATTTACGTTTGCTCGAAAACTTACCTTGCGATCCATTGGTTGATGGATCAGCGCCCTCTCTTGCTTGTATTCGGTGTAACCAATCCTCCGCAGCCGCAACAGCAAATGGCCGTCTTAAATATTCGTGCAACCGTTTGTGCGTTCTTTCAATTGCTGCTTTACCTTGATCTATTTGTCTTTGCAGATCAGCCGTAGGCTCTCCCCTTGCTTCTGCTTTTTTCAACATTTTTTCTAAATCTAATAGTGTTTTTACAGTCGGGCGTATTTCGTTTGCCATGTCTGTAAAATCTCGATCGACGTAGCTGCGTAAACCTTTACTTCGTGCAAGTGCGACCAGCTTATCTGCCTGTTCGATGTTACCAGTTTCGTATTCGCCATATTCATTATCAAATATGACCTTTTCGTATAATGGTATTGCGCCCTTATCGCCGCCTAGCTCACCTTTAAACTGTGATGGGTTCTCCATAGCAAGTGGCACATCGAGCATACGAGGCATATAACCTACGTCTTGAACGTAGTTTACATCTTGCCCACTTTTTACCATGTAATCATATATTGGATTAAGTAACTCGCGTCGTAGCTTACCAGCAAGTTTTAAAACTTTGGGTGACGCATCAGCTGTGGTTTCTGCTTCGCCTGTTAGCAATAAGCGTAGCGATTTCAGTTCGCTTTCGCTCATAGTGTCCATGTTAAATTGTTTATTCAATCGATCGAACGTCGCATAAAACCTACGCGAGTTAATTCTTGTAGCTTCTTCAAACGTACCGCCCTCTGCGGTTACTCTGTTTTGTCTTGAGCCTGGATCTGTAGCAACGCCACTAATAATTCGCTCCATAATCTTTTTGACGCGAGGATTACCCTTGATTATCTCACCATCTACATTTCGTTTAGCGGTGTATCGATCGGCAATGTTAAATAATATTTGGCGCTTTGTATTTATAAAGTTGCCGCCATATGTATCTTTTATTTCGTTATACTTGCGTTCGATAAACGTATCGCCAGTAAACTTTTTAGGCCGCTGCTTCATCTGCGCTGCATTGTTTCTTGCTATGCGAAATGCTTTTTTCTGATCGTTGATAATTGCTTGCACCACTCGTTTAGGCGCAGACGCTAGACTACCGCGTTCCTGATATTGTACTTCTCCCCAGAACGTTGCTTCTGCATCGATGAAGTCAGATCCGCCAGGTGCATCTGCCGCTGTACCTTCGGCAATGCTTTCTGCTCTCATTGCCTCCATTAGCTGATCCATAGCTAACATTATATTGTGTCGCTCATGGTCTTTAGGAAACGTCATTGCTAGTCGAATATCTGCACCCTTTACCTGATCGAGCGCCATTTTGTATGCTGCATCACCTTTAGTAATAAACTCGTTGTTGCCGCCGGATGCCTCGACGCTCTGCGCTATGTAAGCTTCAAACGCTCGAGCAAACATTTCAGTCGGACGTTTGTAATAGTTTTTACGGTTTGGCTGTTGCATGTCGCCAAACTCAGACGATTGTTCTTTAAATGCAGTCGGCGTTATCTGTGTTCGACCGCTACCCTCTTGCAGTTTACGCAGCTGTTCTCTTTTCTTTTCTAGCGTTTTATTTGGTTTGCCTGTTTTAACTTGTCTTGCCTCGCTCTTAGCAATGTCTTGCTCAAGCTGCATAATTTTTAATGACACTTCGGCCTTATCGAGAAACAACGCATTTATAAGATTACCAAAAGCCTCTTGTACGTTTCGCGGTGTTCGATCGAGCCAAGGTCGATCACCAGATTTTGATGTACGTCTAACTAACCCAGTTATTCCTTTAATATCTTTTGTTGGATCACCCGTGCCGTATTTTTCTAAAATGTGGTAATCGAGGGCATGTGCCCATTCATGTGCAAAGCTATTAGATCTTTGCGGCATAATAACTTCTTTTTTGCCAGGCATATAAGCACCAAGAAATCTTGTAGCACGATCAGGCAATGATAAAGACAAGCTACCTTCTAATCCAATTGCCTTGTTTGGCAATCCAAGGCTGTGCATCATCCATTGTAAATTATGGTAAGCATCAAGCAGTTGGTTTACTTGGGTATAGCCAGCACCTTCTTTCGGTGCTTGTATGTCTCGCAAACCAAATTTATCCATTAAAACTTTACGTAAAAGTCTAAACTTTTGATCGGTTGATTTGTTTTCAATTGCATCAACATCGATGCCGCTATCTGCAAACGCATCACGATATATTGATTGTCGTAATGTTTGGCTTTGCGTATCGAAGATACTGCCAGAGTTTATTGTGCCAATATCATCAGTGTTCGGGGTCGCAGAGTTTATTTCGTCGAAGTCTGCTTCTTCACTGCGTCGTCTAGTGTCTTTGCGGCCTTGCGCCACGTTTCGCTTTTGTACTTGTTGGCTACTCGCTTCATCGCGTTCGACATTGCTTTCAAGGAGTCCTTGCTGTTGTCCTTTTCCTTCATTGCGTTTAGCCTCCGTTCGCCTTTTACCTTCTGCTATAACTTCTTCTGGCGTTATATTAGGTAAGAAACCGCCTTGTTCTTGGGTTTTACTTTTTTCTTGTTGTAATGCTTCACTTGCATAAAAGTCCATAAAATCTTTCATAGCTTTACCGCTATTAGCACGGGTAAGATCAGGATTATAAAAAGCTTCGACTAATGATCTAATATCTGGATCGGGTGTTGTACCAGAAAGCATATCGGTTTGATTAAAATAATCTTGCAGGTTTGTACCTTCACGACGTAAGCGGCTTACAATATTTGCCATTTCCGCAAGCTTGGCGGTTTTATCCCAGTGCGCTTCGATCTGACCGTTTGCTACTTGTTTTTTAAGTTGTGCAAATTTAGGTGCGCTAGACATGAAAGCATTAGAAATATTTTTGATGTTTTCGTCACTGCTTTCTAGCATTGTTGCCAATGTACTAGGATCATCAAAAGCGGCTGCTAAGATTGAGTTTTTTATTCTTACAAGACCCTCTTGGCTTACTCCGCCGTCGCTGCTAAAAAATTTGCCTTGTTCTGTAGGAGATAAAATTTCTTTTGCGTATTCTTTAACAAAGTCTCTATTCTGTGCTGAGTTTACATCAAAGTCACCGCGAAACTTATCAATGATATTTTTATTTGTTAATCGCTTTGCGTCTCGAGTAGCACGTTCAGTTACGGACATTTGTGCTTGCGCTTCAGTGTTTGACAGATCCGCAAACTCTTGAAGATCAGCAACAGTCATATTGTCTGTAAGCATCCGAACAAACACTGGCTGCGAAAATCCCGTAGTGTTAATGCCAGCGGCTGTAAGAGCCTTTTCGTACTTCGCCAAGCTTTCTGGCTGGTTTGCATACACTTCTTGCATTGTAAGCACACGACCGTTGCCGGACATAATTGTACCATCCCTAGCTATGATAGGCGCACCAGATCCCGACGTAGGATCATCGAGCAATCTATCTGGGTTGAACATAGTGCCAGCACGTTGTTTGCTTAATATTTCGCTTTCTTTGCGTGATCGATCACGCGGTTGCAAATTGCCTGTCGCTTGTTTTAAATCTGCAAGTTCAACTATTTTCCCTTTGACGTTGTAGTTCTTCTGGCCGTCTGGTGTTTGAACACTTCGAACACCTTGATCTGTATCTATACCAATTTCATCAGCCTCTTGCGGATTAGGTAATTCTGGTGCTGTCTGAGCTTGTGTTTGATCTGTTGTAGTTTGTACTTGTGGAGCAGCTTCTGGTTGTTGCACCTCTGACTGTTCTGGTGCTTGCTGTTGCACTTCAACTTGTGGGGTTTGTTGCTCAACGTTTGGTTGAGAAACCGCAGACGGCGTAACTGGTTGGTCTGGTTGTTTACGCTGTACATCCGTCTGCGTAGTTGCCGTCGTGCTTGGGAGTGTTTCATCGACGGGAGGAGCAACGGGTTGATCTGTTTGCGTTTGTGGCTCTTTAGGCTGCACCGCATCTTTTAGCTCAGTAGAAACTTGTGCGGCTGTTCTTAATGGCCCACCGATTGTTGCGCCACCAGCCGCAGATTCAGTAAGCCTTTTTCTAATTTCACCTTCTTCAAATTCTTTGCCAGCGAATTTTTCAGTGCCAATAAATGTACCTTCTTGTAGAGTTTCCGTAACACCCTCAGTCGCCATACCTTGAATAAATGCACCAGCAACCCTTCTACCGTAATTTTTACTTACCTCTTGGGCTATTTTGTCTGCGCCTAATTTACCAATAAGTTCTTTTGGCATCCCTTTTAGCAGCAACCCAATACCAAGGTTTTCAATAACCGCAGCTATTGTGCCGCCAGTGTACGCAAGCTTTACTCGATCTTCTTTAGATAGCCCTTCTATTTCTCTTAAATTAGCATCCAGTTCTCCGCCTAAAACTAATGGCGATAAAGACCCACCGGAAGCTAACGCTACAATCATTGGCGCACCACTCGCACCAGCAGTTGTTTTTGCCCATGATAAGAAATCTGAAAAGTTTTCTATTTCATCAAAACTTTTTGGTTTAAAACCAAGTTTTTCTGCTTCTGCAAATATTTTTTGTGCGTTGTTTTGAAGCTCAAGTTCTTTTGCAATACTCGCTTGCTGCATTGCGTTTTCCGGCAATGGTTCAGCACCAACAAACTCTCTAACCGAATTTATAAACGGCAAACCCATATTTTGTACTTTTTGCATAAACCGCATGGGCGCACTATCGGCTAACACTGCTTCTGTATCGGCCAACAAGTTTTGTATGTTGCCTTGTGTTTGCAAATCGCCGTACTGAAATGCAGTACCAAAGTCTTGCGCTCCGCCTGTTGCCGTTTCACCTAATGTCGGTAAATCTATTTGTGGTTGCGGCGCTTGGTTGGCAATCATATTTTCTTTAATAACGTTTCGTTCAGCTTGCCTTGCGAGTTTTTGTTTTTCCTGTTCAGCAGCAATGGCTTGCATCTGCGCTTGTTGCATTGCGTCTTGTTGCGCTAGTTGCTGATCTACGTTTTGTAATACTTGTGGTGTTACAGAGTATGGGTCTACCAACGGAGGGCTAGACATTACGGGAGGAGACTGACTAACCACGCTATCAGGAGGTGCAAGCGTTTCCGCTGGTAGTTGTTGTGCAGCCGATGGACGAAAATCAATAACACTTTGCTGATTAGTCTGCTTTAGAAGTGCAGACGGTCTGAAATCAAAAGGTTTGTTTTCTTCTTCGGTAAGTGCTGCCGATGGTCTAAAATCCACGCTATCACCTATTGACTTGCTGCTTCTAAAATTAAAGCAATTTCTGCCTCGTCATATCCCATTTCTTTTGCAAATTTTTTCAATTCATCTGGATTATTTTTCAAAGGTGGAAATTCAAGAAAGTATCTTGGAAATGTAAATTTATATGCGCCATCAACCATCCCAGTTCCCAAAGTAACAACGCCAGCTGTTAATATTGGCATAACACTATCGTCAAAAGATTGTGCGTAATCTATTCCTTCGTCGCTATCTGACACTATGTTTTGTCGAGCAATTTGTTTTATTTTTGCTAGTGCTTGCGGCGGTAAATTACTTAGATCTGGTGCAAAATCTTTTACAGCGCTAGAAAATTGAGAGTTAAATCTTCCAAAATCAACAGCATTGTTAGTCGATTTTGATCCCTTTGTTATTGGCGCAGTTACTTCTGCAAGCATATTTCCATTTTGGTCAAATATGTACAGTGTTTCACCTGGCTTGACGGCTTTGTTTATTGTTTCACCAGCTTTTGCGACTTCTACAAATTTACCGTTTTTATCTTCTCGCATTAAAACTTCACCAGGTTTTAGTACCGCTTGGCCAAGTTTTAGTTTCTCTATATCTAAATCACTTTGGTTGCTTAGTTTTTCAATTTTAATATCTGTATCTGCTTTGAGTTTATCGGAGCGATCTTCCTGTCCACCTTCGCCAAACCGTGCATCTGTTTCATATTCATTTGACTTACGTTTTTGCTTTGCTGCATACTTATCCCCTGCCAAATCATCTTCGGAAACCTTCACACCTAAATCAAATTCGCTTTGTAACTCTCGATCAGCAAAGGTGCGATCTTGATATTTACTTGTTCCAGCTGGCGATAATAGTCTCGACCCTCTAAATATTGCATCATCGTCGCCAGTAAGTATTGATCTTTCCGCAAAACGTTTTGCTCTTGCAGCACCAGCTGTATCAATTGCATTTGCTATATCGTCTGCATTTCCTTCCGCAAAAAGCCTATACGCTAAAGCAGACGCAGCATCGGCTGGTATAGCTACTGGAAGCTGAGTATTTTCATCTAAAGGCAATCCCAACCCTGCGCCTACTGCTTGTGCTATGTCTTGATTTTCAGAAAGGGTTTTAAGGGCTGCAAGGGTATTAGCTAATTTGTCTCCTTCTAGTCCTGTTTTTCTAGCGTCTGCGGCAAAACTACTACCACGTTGTTTTTCTGTAGCCGCTTGTTGTTCTAACAAAGCAGCTTGTAGCGGAGTAAGTTTTGCTAACCTATTTGTTTGTGCAATTTGATAGTCTGTTTGCGGATCACCAATTAAAGCTTTAGTAAGATTACTAAAGCCCTGCGCTAAAAATGGATCCATTTGGTATGGGTTTCTTGCCATTGTTATGTCCCTTTGTCTGGATCGTATAAACTGTACCCAAGCCCTACTCTGCCAGCACCTTGCAATGTTTGGGCTAATGGAGAATATGCAAGGCTTTGCGCTGCTTTCATGCCAGTGTCTAGGACGTTAGCATTACCGCGAACAAAGTTGCCCGTTAGCATCCCAGACGCGGCTGCATCTGCAATTTTAGGTGTAATAGTTTGTGTTAAGTATCTATTTGTCGCGTTCAGTTTTGCTAAGTTTTCAGCATCCGCCCTTGCTTTCATCATAGCAGCCGCTTCACTTGCAGCCTTTTGATCCATAAAGACTTTCGGTGCTGATCGACCAGTTACACCAGTTTGCATGTTTCTTTGCGTAAGCGCAGCTTTTAGTATTTCAGACAGTTGGTTGCCAGCCGCTTCAATGCCAGGTTGTGTTGCCGATGCACTTGCAACATTAACAGCCTCTTGGATTGCCGCTGCCTGTTGATCTTCGAGCGCCCTATTTCGCGTTTTGTTTTCACGCATTAACAAAGCTTGTTGCTGTTGTGCTTTTTTAGCTGCTCTGTTTTGCGCTGCTACACCAGCACCTTGAGCAACCGCACTTAATACTAATTGGGTAGTTGGATCACACATTAGTTCACTACTTTCACACTGCCGCCAGAAACGGGGTCGAATATTCCAGCGATGGTTGACGGCGCTGTATTCGCGCCTTTTTCATTAACTGATCTAGAAACTCGTCTAGGACTGCCCGATGCAACAGCGGTTGGGTCAACATTGTAGCTTGGGTCGTATGCTCGTTTTACAAAGTCGGTAAAGAAATCTACGACTTCCTGTTCTTTTGGTTCTTTATAAGGTTTAGATTTACCCACTACATCGAAAGCATTGATAGCTGCCGTTTGTGCATTAATCGTGTCTACATCGTCGCTATCAACAGCAAGACCTTGTAGCTGACCAGTCAAATCATTTAAGCCACCAGTAACAAAATTACGGTTAGCATCTACATATTGATCCACAATGCCGCCAATACGGGTTTCTTCATCACCTTCGGAAGCAGCAAGTATGCCTAGCTTATCGTCAACATCTGATTGAGCCAGCAAGCCAGCCGCTTTAAAAGTATCGTATATTCCGCGAGTAGCATCATCAAATGCAGTGGTAAACGCCTCTGACAAACCACCTTCACGATAATCTTTGCCAAGCTGCGAGTAATAATCGTCTGTGCTAAAAGCAAATTCATTGTTTAGCAAACCTAGTTGACGAGCTAACGCTGCATCACGCAAAGCCAACGCTGCTAATAATTCTTCGCTTGGCCCTTTTGGGCCTGTTGGCTCTGGCGGTGTTCCTGGCCCTGGCCCTTTATCATTTACTGGCACACACATTCCATTTACACGCTCAAAGCCTGGAGGACATGGATCTCCTGGGTCTACTGGTGGTGGTGCTACTGGCGGTATTGGTGGGCCGCTGGGCGGTGGAAACGTGCTGCCGCCAGGAGGCAATTCACCTCCTACTACTGGTGGAAGCGCATCTGGATTAGGCGGTGGATTCGGTAAAGCATTTATAAATGAATACGGAGTAAAACCACCTGGATTATTTGCATTTGGCGCATTTGGATCAAATGGATTGCCGCCATTATAAGGTAAATAGCGCGATCCATCTGCGTTGTAGGAATAGGTAAACGGAACGTTGTCACCAGCAAGAGACCCCACAACAGTATATTTACCATCTTCATAATCTAATATCGGTGGGTTTCCAACTATGGCCGGAGGTAACGGTGTGTTCTTGCCTCCTACACTTAAAAAGTTTTGGCCTAGTAAAGATGCCGCCGCTGCCGCATTTGCGGCTGAATCGCTTGTTGGTTGCGAGTTAAACAATCCCTGCCCAGGTGCAACACCCGTTGCCGTGTACTCATATGGGCTACCTTCGCTTATAGTATCCGTTTGCATCAGTACGCCATTAACATATTTTTGATTGTCGAAAGGCGTAAATAAATTGGCGAGAGTTTGAACAAAACTGTTACCTTGCGGTTCGGGAACAGTTGCAAAATTACCCCCAGCAGCACCATCAAAGTTCTGCGATCTTTTTAACGCTTCTGCTACCTCTGCCTCTGCCTCTGCTCTAGCAGTCTCACGCCTCGCCGCTTCATCTGCTTTAAGCTGCGCTTGGTAACGTGCTTCTGCTGCTGCTTGTTGTTCTTTAAGGCGCTTCTTTCGGTTCTCTCTTGCTCTGCTACCAGCGGCGGCTGCTTTGCTACTTGGGCTAACATTTGCACCAGCACCACTTTGACGTCTAGGCGGATATGCTGGAATACCAGCAAAGCTAGGCATTTCTGCACCGCCAGCACGTTTAAGCATCTGACGTTCAGCTTCGTTGATATACGCCAGCATATGCGGTTCGCCAGCAATCATAGCAGTTCGTGGAGCGTTATTATTCATTGGCTTGTTTGGCATTACATTATCCTCGAATAATCGTAGAGCTATTTACTGGTGCAAATAATTGCGCCATTTCATATCGGTTTTTATTTCGTGCCTCGAGTTGCGCTTGCGTGGCTAAACCTTCTGTGGCGTTTGCAAAAATATTTGCGATCGGGTTGTATTCTGGCACAGCGGTATTGGCCATTATTGAGTTTGCAGCCGTTGACGCAATAAGCGACGGATCTGCTAAACTTGCATTTTGTGTTAATAAATTGCTTTTAAGATTTGCTAGATTTGTCCGCGTGGTGTCAGCCATTGATTGGCCTTTCATTGCGGCTTGGGTTTCTGCATCAGCTAGTTTTTTCTTTAACTCATTTCCGCGTTCTATTGCTTCGCTGCCAACCAATTGCCCACTTCGCGCAAGCGCAATAGTTAGGTCTTTCATTGCTCGTTTGTACTGATCTTCAATTTGAGGTTGTGCGTATGCCATATAATCCGCTGCACGTTGGGCGTAAAAATCATCATCATATCCAGCAAAAGCTTTATCGATTGCAGCCTTACCTTCGGTAATACGTGCCTGTCTTGCTTCTTCTTCCGCTTTTTGACGTTCATATTCTTCTCTGAGAAAATCGTCTCCGCCTCCGCCGCCTAAACACATTTAAACCACCATACCCTTTCCGCGCCATTTTACATTTGTGTCCGACAATCGAACGTAACTAAAAACTTTAAAATCTTCGCCGTTTTTGCCGTATTTTCTCAGCGTACATTCTTCTTTGAGCCCTAAAAATTTTAACCACCTATGCACCTCGTCATAACCTTCAATACTGTACGCTTCGACCCTATGCGCTCTTGCTCTATCTAATGCTGGTATTATAGCGCGAATTATCTGTTTTGTCAGGAAAAGGCCGATAGTTTTAAACTTGTCGGTCGCAAACATCCCAAGTGTCCACACACCAGGACGCACGGGTATGTAACTTATAATCGCTATTGGATTATTTGGCTCTTTCTCAACGCAATAAACTGTCTCAAATTCTGCTAAATTATTTGCAATATTATAAGCTAAATCCTTTTTATCTTCCGTATATCGTAATGCAGATATTTCTTCGAAATCCCGATGCCGCATGTTTGAAGCAACATGAAAAACATCTTCCGGTTCAGCATGACGTATTATCATCCGCTTTCCCCACTTGTATAATGTATTGCAATATTTCCAAGTTTTGCTGCACCTGGCTTGGTGCATGTAAGCCTTGGCGCAATATGAGTAGAGTAACCATTTATCGCTGCCCGACCTAAACCAAACGTTGTTTTATTTACTGTCGCTACTTCCTCGAGCGCAGTAATGTCTTGCGGATCTGTTGCAATACTTACCGTCCAGACGTTTTCGCACGTAACATCGATGCTGTTGTAATCTTTGAATGTTGCTGGGCTTCCGCTATCTAGAAACGGCATCTGCACAACAACTTCGGAACTATCATAAATGTTGCCGTCCTCACCGCCTAAAGAATATAATTTATTGCCGCTTCTGCATAAGGTTTGTCTGCCGTCGTATGCCCATCGATCAACAACAAAACCTGGCTCATAAACAGACCATGCAGATACTTTTGATGAAGGAAAATAGCTGAACACATACATTGTCGATCCGATTGCAAGTATGTAGCGACCGTCACGTTGCTCGAGCGTAGCTTTTGCTTTTTCTGCTAATGCTCGATTATCTTGTATTGATTTGACAATAAGTTCGTCAATTGGATTGCCAATGTCGCCTACAAAAGCAGCATTTGACGAGTCTCGAGAGCGCAAACTACGCAAACCAGATAAAGATAAATAAAATACATCGTTTTCGCCGAACTCTACCACGCTGTCGGGCGCTATTGTTCCTGTGTTTTGCAACACTTGGATTTGCTGGTTTAAGGCTGGGTCTGGGTCAACAAACCATATTTGTATCGCCTCTTGTGCTAAGACGGCTAGATTATCAAAGTAGGTTGCCATTGATTTTAGATCTTCTGAACCTCGAGAGTGGTTAGCGAGGTTAATAAATCCAGCACTCAAAGTTGTATCGTTCCATTCTGTTGGATCATCGATTGCAGAAAAATGAAGCAAGCTATCTGATAATGCGTACATTTTTGTTTTTACTGGCATTACAAATTTGCCAGGAGAATACGCATTTATTGTTGCAGCATCCGCGCCACCATCCAAATAATTTTGTGTAGTTGGATCAAACGCTGTCGTTACGTTACCAGTAGTTGTAATCGCAACAGTTTTATTGTTGTGTGCAGACGTACTTTCTTTTGCAATAATATTTACAAAAGCATTGACCGCTGTAGCCTCGTATTCCGGTGCAGACGCAAAACTGTTGATAGCCGCTGCAACTTTAATCGCTGTGTAGCTGTGTGACGTTTCCCAAACAACTTGTGAACCGATTAAATTTATACCGTCCACTGTAATTGCAGTAATCGCGTTATCAACGCCACCAGCCATATGAGTAATGTTACCTACGGTAAAAGCACCAGTAACTTCGAGCGTAATTTGGAAGTTATTGTAAGCAATGCCGACCGCTGGCGCTGTGATTGTAACAACATCACCCGTTGCATTAGCCGTGTAATCACTAGCTCCGCTGGTTATTGCGGCTGCGATATTAGATGCAGTTAAGGAATTTGATCCATTGTGATTAACTGAGGCATCAATAATATCCACATTATTTATACGTAAAAAGCGTAATTCATCACCTGGATTTGACGTACCACCCGTTATCTGTATCGATGCAGTAGCCGCTGTGCCACCTACACTACCAGCTGTTATCTGAAACGTCGCTCTTGCTCTACCATCAAACCAATCAGTTATTCGTGTACCGTCATAGTAATGATAGATACGTCCATCTGCGAATTGTGCGGCAACGTACAACTTACCGTTGTAAAACTCGACTGAATGAACGTTTGTAAGTGCTTCACCACTAGGATGCTGCAATTGCACATAACTTAGGTTTGTCGGTGTATTTGCTGGAAACGTAACAGCCGAGGGTGCAGCCGATCCAAACGTATAAATTTGACCAGCAGCCGCTGCTAATCCGATTGTGTTTGTTGGTAAATCTACTAATTCAACAAAAGCAGGTCTCTTTTCTATTTCACCGCCGCGCGTGATGTGTGCATTTTTTAGCTCGATCAGCGTACCAGGTGGGGCAGTGACGTTCATACGTCTGCGGTCTAAGCCACCTCTAAAATCCTCGACCAGAACGTAAGGCATTAGCTACCCCCTGTTGTCGCAATCAAAGGTGGGCCTTTTGGTTGATAGATCCCTTCTGGTTCGCCGCCACCAATCACAAAGGTTTCGGTCTTACTCATTCGCGCTTTAAGTCTAGCGTAGTGCGCTTGTGCAGCGGCTAGTTTGTTTTGTGCATCAGCTTGTTTTTGCCGCGTAAGTATTTCTGCAGCCGCATATAGAATTATTAACTGATCGTCTAAATCAGCCGTATCTGCTTCTGCAACAAACGGGCTTAAATTCCGAATACCGTAAATTCTAACGCTATCCGTTCCTGTCGTTGGGTTTGAGTTATTCGCAGGGATTGGCCAAAACTCTATTTGATTGTTTTCGTAAGTATCAAAACGTCTAATTGGTGACGATTGTATTCCTCGATCACTGTCATGTTGATTGTATTCTTGCGCTCCAATCCCATAACTAAGTTTTGTCCAGTAATCGCCATGTTTAGTTTCGATACGCTCGATACGCTCAAATGTTAATCCGTCGGGCACATCATAATATCGCTGCCCAGCGTTAATAGCTACATCACGGGTAATACGCAAAAACGGCCAGCTATAATCTTCCCATAGCCGCCGTTGTGTACGCTGCAACATATTAATAAATACATCCCTCGTTGCTTTGCCCAGATTAGGCTGTAGCGAGTGGCCAACTTCTGCCCTTAAATCGGTTACAAGTTGCCCCAATGATGTGCCTCTAGCCATGTGCTATTCCTCGACGTATGCCTCGTTTATTTCAGTTGTGGGATCGTCAGCTATATAATGGCCTTTTGCATCCCTCGCTCTTTTACGAGTTGTTTTCTTTTTTGCTGGCTTTTTCTTTTCTGGCGTAAATGTTGGATCTAAAAGCTCCGCTGGAATACGGGCTGCTTCTAACGAATTAGGCAGATCCCCGTATTGATTAAATAAATTTACAACTTTTTGATCGCCGTAAAATTCGCCTAATCTGTTTCTTTCTTGATCCATAGTTGCATCAAGTTCGCCAGTAACACGAATATTTGTAACGGCATCACCGCCATGTATTGATTGCAACAGCATGATTTCCGCTGGTGTAACCATAGTTTTTGGTACAACGCTGCGAATATCTCCTCCTATCGCAACAGTGCATGAACATTTTTCAAACATATTTTCCTCCTGTTAAAGGGAGGGCGCGAACGCCCCCCCTGATTAATTTATGAAATTTCGTAAACCCCGTGACAGTTTAGCTGTGTTGCTGAAAGTGCCGCAGTTGTAGTAATCGCACGATACATCACGTACTGGTCAGCTGGTCTTGCTGGCGAGTGACGCTTCATTTTTTCGCCGTCCATGTAGTACATGCACAGTTTTGAAGTATCGATGATGTAACAACGCTTGTCTGGGTTTTTGCCTGAAATAGTCAAATCATCCAATGTTGGATCATATGCAAAAGTAAGACCGTTATAATTAATCTCACCCATTGCAATGTTTTGGCCTCGAGCAAAACCAGTTTGTGAGTAGTTACCGTTTCTACGTAGTTCGTCTGCAAGACGGTCTAAGAAAGCAGAACCACAAACTGCAATGTTTGGTTTACCGCCAAAACGCTTCAATTGACGCATTTCGGTATGTAGAGTTTCAATTAACTCTTGCCCAGTTGCAGTAGTTGAAATTGCAACGTTTGATCGGTTTCTCCACCATGTATTTGATACAGTAGATAGACCGCCAACCGTTGTACCAGACGCTGATGGATCATCTAAAATTAATGTCTGGATACCAGCAATTGCGTTTGCGTCGGCTGTACCGTCACCATAAAGAAAATCATTCATGCCTCGAGAATAACCTTCCATCATATCGTCTAGCTTATCTTGGAAAAGATTAGCTAAAACATGCTGATCGCGGCCTGTGTGATTGCTTACACCAGCTGATGTTGTGCTTTCAGTAACGCTAATACCGTCCTTTTTAAGTTCGGTAAGTGTTAATGAAATACCAGCGTGATGCTCTTTCCATGCGTATGCAGCACGTTTTATGTTTGCTGGGTTTGCATAAGTCACTGTGTCGTTATGCGTATAACCAGAAACGGTTGTTGTGTATGTGCCTTTAACACCTACACTGAGTTCACCCTTACCACCTGGAAAGGTTTTAGCGGCTGCGTCCATTGCTTTTAGCAGCGGCTTGTCTTGTAAAGATTGAGAATACACTGTGCCTTTGTCGATAAAGAAATCGAGGGCGGCGTTAGCGATGTTCTCAAGTTCGGCTGTTGAAAATGCCATTTTGACTTCCTAACGTTTTTAGGAGTTACCCATTGCCGCTGCAATCGCTTCCTGTAACGATTGTGGTTCTGGCGCTGGAGTACCTCCAAGTTTACCACCAGACGCGGTTTTCATAGGCGGTCGATTTCCAAATTTAGCATTAAATTTTTCGTTCACTTGGTCATAAGCACTCTGCGCCAGCTGTATAGCCTCTTGCGGATTTTGTGCCGTCTGTCCTCGCTCTGCAATCATCGCTCTGACTCTCGCGTCAATTAGATCTTCTTTGAGGTCATAGTCGGGGTCATTTGCTCGGGCGTTTTCTTCCCAATTAGTTACAGTTTCAGCTAAGTAATCTACATACTCTCGCTGCGTCTGCATCTGTTGTCGCTGAACCAATTGCTCATTAGTCTGCTTCTGCCTTGCGGCTTCTGCTCGAGCAATTGCTAACTCTCGTCCGGCATCTTCGTCTAAATAACCATCATCAACTCGGGTTTGAATGTCTTGCGGCATGACAATGCCAGCCGCTTGAGATAATTGCTGCACGTAAGGTTTTAATGCTGTAAGTGCGGCCATTGGGTCGGACTTCATTTTAGCCATAATGTCTAAACCAATTGCTGCTTCCTCACCCGACAAATTAGCCTCTGTCAAATAATTCTGCATTACATCAAACTTTTGTGCGCTTTCTCTTGCCTCATTCCTTTGTTGTACAAGTTCTTTAAACCTCGGATGCTTATGAAACGGTAAGTTAGAGTAATCTTCTTCCTGTTCTGCCAACTCAACATCGGCTTCACTTTCCGTAGATACTGCCTCGACTTCTTCCCTTTCTACTTCCTCAGTCTCAGAGTGCGACTCTGGCTCTTCTTCGGGCTGCGCTGCATCTTGAATGACACTAAGCAGATCCGCTTCAGTTTCGCTTTCAACGGGTGACGACTCCGCATTTTCGTCCTCGATTATATCTTCGGCCTCGGTGGACGTTTCCGATTCCGTGGTTTCATCAACCATATTAGCGTCCTTCCTTCTATCTATATTTTACCGCTGTTGATCGCAACAATCAACAAACTGCAAAAAATTACTGGTTATTTGCTCCCATAGGTGCTGGGCCTCCCCCTCCTGATGGTAGCTGCCTTGGCGCATTATCCGCACCGCCTCCTGGCGCACCAGCTAACGCTGGATCACCAGTTCCTTGTCCTTGCCCCTGATTCATAGAAACAATTGAAGGAATTTTGTCTGCAAACGCCGAGTCAAGTTCAAGCTTGTCATCAAG
>CEPA01173276.1_pt1 | contig 17111 bp, 20 predicted proteins | sample 356241 | NCBI WGS metagenome assembly CEPA01 (sample SAMEA2620542, study PRJEB7988) | marine metagenome | biome: marine biome (ENVO:00000447); feature: surface water layer (ENVO:00002042); material: "saline water (ENVO:00002010), including plankton (ENVO:xxxxxxxx)" | depth 5 m
CGGGCTAACGATTTGGCGAAACGCCTTGATATTCCAAATCCTCGCATCGGTGTTTGCGGTCTGAACCCTCACGCGGGAGAGGAAGGGCATATCGGAAATGAAGAGAGCACGATTTTCAACCCGCTCATTACCCAGTTGAGAGAGGTCGTTCCCGGTTTGAGTGACTGTCAGCCCGCTGACACAATTTTCCACAGAGCGGTTAATGGTGCTTTTGATGTGGTGGTAGCCCTTTACCATGACCAAGGATTGGCTCCTCTTAAAACGATAGAATTTGATACGGCAGTTAATGTGACACTGGGATTGCCTTTCGCTCGCACGAGTCCCGATCATGGAACCGGGTACGATATTGCGGGGTCAGATGTAGCGTCCCACGAGAGCTTTTCGAGGGCGATAGACCTCGCGGGGAAGCTGGCAAGTCGGTAGGCATAGTTTGATAGTTGGTCAAGTTTAGCTTGTGTGAGCCTGAAAACGCCCGATATTTAGCAACCATTGAGAACAACGAATGACATTGAATTGCCTGAGGGGGTTCGGTTGGGTGACGGGCGTCTAATCCATTTGACCGGACTCGCGTGCAGGAAGGTTGAAGCCCTTTTGGAAAGGGAGGAAGAGCCCTCTTTCTTGCGGGTTGGCATATCTGGCGGTGGTTGCAACGGTCTCTCTTACAAGATGAAATTCGTTCCGGAAGCGAGGAAGGGGGACATTTTAGTTCCGTTTGGCGATGCCAAGGTACTCGTTGATAGTAAAAGTGCACTTTATCTCAAAGGCACTAACCTGGATTATTCGGATGAATTGATTTCGGGAGGTTTTAAGTTTTCCAATCCCAACGCGACTTCGAGTTGTTCTTGTGGCGAGAGCTTTAGTATATGATGAACATCGAAGAGTTAGCTTGCTCGAACTAGTCAGGAAAAGTGTTGAAATGAGGAATCTTTTGCGGAATAAGCATTCATAAAAGTTACGAACAAAGAGTAATCATAAACTAGTTAATGCCAAGACCACGAGGTAAACGGAGGCCGCCAAGAAAGCCGGATCCATTCGCTAATATAAGACGCAACCATCGAATTCGCGTTCCAAAAATCCGAGTAGTGGGTCCTGATGGGAACCAAGTAGGCCTCATGGACACGAAGGAGGCATTGGCGATCGCTCAGGAAGCAGGCTTGGATCTGGTTGAAGTTGCCGGACAAGCTAGGCCGCCGGTTTGTCGGATAATGGATTTTGGCAAATATGTCTACGAGCAACAAAAGAAGGCTAAGGACTCGAAGGGAAGCGCTAGCAAAACGAAAGAAGTCAAATTCCGACCGCGCGTGGATGTCCACGACTTCATGACGAAATTGCGTAGGGCGGAGGAATTCTTAGACAGGGGAAACAAAGTAAAGCTTACTCTGTCTTTCCGCGGTCGGGAAATGGCCCACACGGAGATTGGATTTGATACGATTCGAAGAGCAATAGCGGACATCGCTCACATGGCGACTCCCGACAACGAGCCAAGGCTGATTGGCAGAAATATAAACGTCATGCTGACGCCTCTTCCAGCAAACAAAAGAAAGCCAAAGCACAGCCATCATCTTGTGGATTCCGAGCAGGAGGAGGATGAAGACATCGAAGATGATGATGCGACGGATGTAGAGCGCGATGTAGAAGATCGGGTCTCCTAGGATAAAGGCTGGATCTATTTTGGAAAGATGAGATCTGGGCAAAGCAAACTCCAGCGTTTGCTAGTTTTTATGGGGAGTGCGGCTCTGTTTCTATCGTCCTGTCGAACACCACAGTCGGAGGTGGCGGATTCAGGGGAGACTGCTTTCGCTTCTGAATTAGGAGTCGAACCGAATCAGTTGACGACAGTAGAAACTGTGTCTGAGACCGGGGCAGTTGTTCCAATCGTAAAGAGTAAAAAGCCCAATCCGAAGGCCGCGGGGATATTTAAGCAGGCAGGACAACTAGGTGCTCGGGTTACCGAAAAGGGCGAGGGTGTCTGGCTGATTGAGAAGGGGAAGCGAAGGTTTGAGTTGAGGGAGCAAAGTCGACAAGCAATTCTGAACGGTACGGTTGTTTACCTAAACGAGGTCTTCGCGGAAAAAAAAGGTAACTTCGCTTTAAGTCATTCAGATTTCGAATACACGTTGCGTCCGGCCCTCGATCCACCGGAGATTGTGCTTAGGTCAAAGACCGTTGTTTTAGATCCTGGCCATGGGGGAGTTGAGCCGGGATCCTTAAACCGATCCTTGCGCATCCTCGAGAAGGATCTCAACCTCGATGTGTCGCTTCGATTGCAAAAGCTGATTGAGGAGAATGGTTTCAAGGTGGTATTGACTCGCTACGACGACCGACTTGTACCTTTGGAGGATCGGTCTCAAATTGCGAATAGGTCGAATGCTGGTGTATTCGTTAGTATTCACTTTAATGCGGCTTTCAATAAAGAAGCTTCGGGTTTAGAAACCTATTTGCTGACGCCCCAAAATTCGGCGTTATCAAATGATGATATAATCGGTTCCAGTGAACCTTCCAACCGGGTTAATCAGACCCATCTATTAAACTTTGAATTTGGATACAGGGTCCAAAGTCGATTGATCGTCGATCTGCAACGTGTTGATCGTGGAATTAAAAAGGCCCGATTTAAAGTGCTTAAAGATCTTGAATGTCCGGGTCTATTGATTGAATGCGGATTTCTATCACACGTGAAAGAAGCGCCTTTGATCAATACTCCCGTGTACCGTCAAAAATTGGCTGAATCATTGTCGGATTCCTTGACTTCGATTTTGATGACAGGCCGGATTGTTTCTTCGGATCAATGATCAAAGCGGCTCTGATAGTAGGACTTGGAAGCTTCCTAGGCGGCGGGTTGAGATACCTTTCGGTTGCGTGGATAGAACGCAAGGCGGACATGGATTTCCCGCTGGCAATCCTATTGGTGAATATTACGGGTTCGTTTCTGATTGGGTTTGTGACGCCTGGATTAGAGAGGGCTCCCTATGGGGGTGATTCCTTGATGCCCTTATTTTTGACGGCCGGAATAATGGGGGGCTTTACGACCTTCTCCACTTTTAGTCTACAAACCTTAAAGCTGGCCCAATCGGGCAACTGGAATTTGGCTTTTCTAAACGCACTAGCCAGCCTACTTTGCTGTCTAGTATCCGTGTTCACCGGACTTATGGTAGGGGAACGGTTATTTCGCTAGCTTTCCCCGGGCCTTCGATCGGTTCTGGGAGAGAGTGCGAGAGAATTGATGGGTTACACCTCGTCGATGATCTTGTCAGCCAAACCATAGTTGATTGCTTCTTCAGCAGTCATGTAGAAGTCGCGATCTGTATCCTCCTCTATTCTCTCGAGAGGTTGACCAGAGGCATCAGACAGAATCTTGTTGAGTCGGACACGAAGTTGTTCGAGGTATTGCGCGTGGATATGGATATCCACCGCGGGGCCCCTTAATTGACCTGCTATTAAGGGCTGATGAATCATTACGTAGGAATGTGGATACAGGTAGCGATTCCCTTTCTTGGGAGCTGACAGCAATATCGATCCCATTGATGCAGCCATGCCGGTTACGATTACGGAGACTTCTGAAGAAATCATCTTGATAGTATCGTATATGGCCATACCAGCTGTGATAGAGCCGCCAGGGGTGTTAACGTAAAATGTAATGGGTTCGCCAGGGGCATCGGCCTCCAGATAGAGTAGAGTTTCCGTTATCTCCTTCGCGGATTCGTCAGAAACCTCACCCCAAAGGAAAATCTTCCTTTCTTTGAGGAATTTCCTTTGGATAGTAGATCCGACTGGAGACTCTTGAGGCTTTTCGTCTTTGTTCTCGGCCATAGAAAATAGTTGTATGCGATTTTGTTGGTACTTTACAATTAAGGATTTTTAGAAAGTTCAAAGGGAAACGAGGGCTCTTACGATATTCGAGAGAAAAAACACGAATTTGATAATCGGCCGTCTGTTTGGGAACGCCGTTTTCAAAATAAAGGAGCCTATGCAAGTCCTAGGATCATGCGGCCTTCTTCGCTTATCATGTTTTGATCCCAAGCGGGTTCCCAGGTCAAATTTACCTCTGCTTCATCTACGCCCGGCACGAGGATTACTTTGCTTTTTGCATCCTCTGCAATGGCAGGTCCCATTCCGCATCCGGGAGCGGTGAGTGTCATTTGAACGATGACTCTATGGCGACCGCTGTCGTTGGGTTCTACACTCATAGAGTAGACGAGACCGAGATCAACGATGTTTACGGGGATTTCTGGGTCGTAAACGTTTTTAAGTTGTTGCCAAATGGCTTCTTCATCCGGTTCTCCACCCTCACCCAACGTCTTCATGGGAGTCGCTTCCTGTTCGATTTCCTTGGACTTCTCCTCCACCAGATCGGGTCCCAGAGCATCCGCGTCTGCTCCTTGAATCCGAGCCAAGCCGTATGGGGTCATCACTGTGTAGCTCCCGCCCAGTTGCTGTGTTATATGGACTTTAGTTAAAGCGGGTAGTTCGATCCGATCACCACTGGGAATCTGGACCGCCTCGACCTCTCTTGTTAGGCTGCGTTCTTCGGAGTCTTTGATCATGAAATTAGGGAGCGATTTGTCAGCTAGGATCCAAACTTCTTGCGAATCAGCTGACGGGTACAGTCAGAGAGTTTTTCATCCACGATATTTTCCAGGATCTCTTCGAAGAAGCCGTACAAGATTAGCTCTTCAGCGGTATCTTTAGGTATCCCGCGGGCAAGCATGTAGAAAATCTCCTCTTCTTGAATCTCGCTTGTCGTTGCACCGTGACTACATTTTACATCATTGGCTTCAATCTCGAGCCCAGGCAGTGAATTGGCTTCAGCTGTGTTGCTCAGCAGTAGATTTCGATTTGTTTGATAGGCATCGGTCTGCTGGGCGACTTCATCGACTTTGATCAGACCAGAAAATATCGACTTTGAGTTTTCTTTCAAAGCATTCTTAAAAAGTAAATTTGAGGTGGTGTGCGGTGCGGAATGTGTTTGCAGGGTTCGCTGGTCGATTTCCTGGGCAGCGTTGGCCAGCGCCATAGATCTCATATCTACGTGAGCTCCAGATCCTTTGATTTGGCCGTGAGTTTCCGATCGGTAGTGCCCGCACCCGAGAATGATACTGTTCATGCTCACGGTAGAATCCTTACCGGCGATATTGGAGTTGATCTGAAATCCCAGTGTATTCTCGTTTAGGTTCTGGATGAGCGTGTAGTTTAGCTCAGAGCCAACGCCGGCGAAGAGGTGAGTGACTCCACAGGAAAACACGGATTGCTCTCCTTCAGAGAGTTGGGCTTCGACGACACTAGCTTTTGCGTTCGCTTCAGCGATTACTAGCGTGTGGGGAAACATAGAACCATTTTCCGAAGTGGACCAATTGTAGGAACAAAATGGAGCTTCGACCTCAATTCCTTTGGGGATATAGAGGAGGACACCGTTGGTCACGAACGCGGAATGAATATGGGCGAACTTTTCCGAGCCAAGATCGATGCCTTGTTTCATGAAGTAATCTCGAAGTAAATCGCTATGCTCGACGATTGCCTCGCTCAAGGGTGACCAAATAACCCCTTGGTCAGTCAGCTCTTTGGGAGCCCGGTTTGCCTGCACAATCTTGTTATCTGCAATTACAAAACCTCCCGCTTGTGTTCCAGTGAAACGAGACTTTTCGACTAGAGATGAGACATTGGGTGAAACGGTATCTCTGTCGAACTGGAATTTTCCGAGGCTGAGATTGTTTCGATTGGCGAAGCGCCAATTCTCGTCATTCCGCCTCGGCATCGGCATGTTCGCATAGGAATCAAACGCGTTCGTCTTGAACTCTCTCCACCATTTAGGAACGGTATTCAAGGAATCCATATGATTCTGAAATGCGTATCGAATCGATTCGTCAAAACCTGCTTCGGCTTCCATTAAAGGATCTTCTATTAGTGAGGTCACTGAGCAATTTATAAATAAGTTAAAATATCCAGCCGATGAAGGAAGTCAGCCGACGGAGCCTTCCATTTCCAATTCGATTAAACGTTTTAGCTCAACGCTATACTCCATGGGGAACTGTCTGGTCAGATCATTAACGAATCCATTCACGCTCAAACTCATCGCATCAGCCTCGCTGAGTCCGCGTTGCTGCATGTAGAAAATTTGTTCTGCGGATACTTTACTGACAGAAGCTTCATGCTGCACATAATTTTGATCACCCCGTACGGTTATTGCTGGATAGGTGTCCGTGCGGGAATCGGAATTGATAAGAAGGGCGTCGCACTCCGTGTTATTCTTGCAGCCTTTCAAGTGTTTTGGGATGCGCACCTGGCCTCGGTAGGTCGATCGTCCCTTGCCCACGCTTATCGACTTCGATATCACATTGCTTGTGGTGTCGTCTGCCGCATGGATCATCTTGGCACCGGTATCCTGGTGCTGGTCATCGTTGGCTAAGGCTATACTTAAAACTTCTCCTCGGGCTTTGCGTCCTTTGAGTATCACCCCTGGATACTTCATTGTCAGTCTTGACCCAATATTGCAATCGATCCATTTTACGACTGAGCCCTCATGGGCGATCGCTCGTTTTGTCACAAGGTTGAATACATTGCTCGACCAATTTTGGACAGTTATATATTCGATTTTGGCACCCGGCATAGCGACGAGCTCAACTACGGCACTATGGAGCGTGGCAGTGTCGAATTTTGGTGCCGTACATCCCTCCATGTAGGTGACTTCCGATCCTTCATCGGCGATAATCAGCGTTCGTTCGAATTGGCCGAAATTTTCTGCATTGATCCGGAAGTAAGCCTGCAGAGGGTGGCTTACCTTGACCCCAGGCGGGACATATATGAATGAGCCACCCGAAAACACTGCACTGTTCAATGCTGCGTACTTGTTGTCAGCAGTAGGTATGACTTTGCCAAACCACTTTTTGAAAATTTCGGGGTGCTCCATGAGCCCGTCTGTACTGCCCATGAATATTACCCCATCCTTTGCGACTGCTTCCTTGATGTTTGAATACGCGGCTTCGGAGTCGAACTGAGCCTCAACCCCAGCCAGAAATTTTCGTTCATTCTCTGGAATGCCAAGCCGTTCGAAGGTTTCTTTGACCTCATCTGGAACGTCATCCCAACTTTTCTTGGCACGCTGATCGCCTGCGAGGTAGTAGCGGATCTTGTTGAAATCGATATTCTCTAGGTCCTTGGTGGCCCAATGCGTGGGCATTGGTTTGTCTTGAAAAACTTTTAGAGCCCGTTTGCGAAAATCGCGGATCCAGTCGTCTTCACCCTTGACATCGCTGATGTAGTCGACAGTTCCCTCGTTCAAGCCGACACCGGCGTCGAACTTGTGAGTTTCGGCGTATTTGAAATCCCCTTTGTCCCGGTCTATCTCTATATTGTGGGTTGCAGTTGTCATCTTCTTTAGGTGCTGGTTTTGGGACTTCTAAGCGGCGTTTTCTGCGATTTCCTTGATCCAGTCGTAACCTTTGCTTTCGAGCTCTAGGGCGAGACTCTTGTCACCGCTTTTAACGATCCGGCCGTCATACATTACATGGACCTTGTCCGGAACGATATAGTCGAGCAGGCGTTGATAGTGGGTGATGACGAGAGCACCTAGTTCCGGCCCCCGAAGTGCGTTTACTCCCTCGGAGACAATTTTCAATGCGTCAATGTCCAAGCCCGAGTCCGTTTCATCCAAAATTGCGTACTTAGGATTAAGCATGGCTAACTGTAGGATCTCACAACGCTTCTTTTCTCCTCCTGAAAATCCTTCGTTGATAGAACGGGAAGTGAATTTCCGATCGATCTTAAGCCTATCCATCTTTTCATAGAGCTCCTTGTAGTATGCTGGAGCATCAAGATCTTCGCCTTCTGGCAGACGTGCATTCCTCGCCGCCCGGATGAAGTTGGCGATCGATACGCCTGGTATTTCCATTGGGTATTGAAAGGCGAGGAAGAGACCAGCCCGAGAGCGTTCGTCCACTTCCAGATTAATTATCGATTCTCCATCTATCAAGGCGTCGCCACTGGTAATTTCGTAGTCGGGATGGCCGGCTAGTGCCTTTGCCAAAGTACTTTTGCCGGTACCGTTGGGTCCCATGATGGCGTGCACTTCGCTCTTGGGAATAGTAAGGCTAAAGTCCTTTATGATCTGCTTATCGCCTATCATTACGTTCAGGTTCTTTATTTCGAGTGATGCTCTCATGATAAATTTAGTTGAGAGGGTTCACCGCTTTCTTTGGCGGGTTGCACTTTCGTCGCACTCCTCCCGCGAAAAGTGATATCGATCGAGCTGGGTTCGAAATTCTCGGGCAAGAGGTTGGCAAGCTCATTGAGAATTTCAGGTTCTAGCTGAACGTCGAAAACCTCCCCAGTATCGTTATCATGGAAATGGGCGTGCTCGGATAGATTGGGGCAGAATCGCGTCGATTCCCGTTCGAGGTGAACCTGTTTGACTAGGTGGCACTGAACGAGCGTGTCGAGGCAGTTATATACGGTCGCGAGAGATATGCTTGGCATATCTGCTTTGACTCGGGCGAATATCTCATCTGCGGTAGGATGGTCTCGTTTAGAGAGAATCGCATTAAATACGACTTCTCTTTGACGCGTGGATCGAAGTCCCGCTTGGGCGAGCTTTCGTTTTAGCGTCTCTGTGGTGATTTCTGAGTTCATTTTTATCTATACGTGATGGCTATAACTAAGAATCGATTTCAGAACCCAATCAAAAATGGAATAATTCTAAATATCAAGATTAAATTGGAATCATTCTAGATAGAGGCTGCTCTAAATGGGAATTGAACAATTCTGTTTGAAGGCATTTTTATAACCTTGAGCTGAGCCAATGGGGCCCACGTAGATCAGGCGGAAGTAGATTGGCTTGCGACAAGCATTTCAGCTATGATCAAAAAGAAACTATTCCGACTCCGCCAAGTAGCGCTCGGCTTCAATCGCTGCTTGGCAACCCATCCCAGCAGCGGTGATCGCCTGACGGTAGACGTGGTCGGCGCAGTCACCAGAAACGTATACGCCAGGAATATTGGTTTTAACCTGACTGCCGGTTTCCGGAACAAAGTAGCCGTTTTCGTCCACCTTGATGGCATCGGCGAAAGGTCCCGTATTGGGAAGGTGGCCGATGGCGATGAAAACCCCTTTGCAAGGAAGTCCCGATTGTTTGTTGGAAACTCGATTCTTTAGGCGAACGCTACTAACGTTTCCTGTGCTGTCAGCGACGATTTCTTCGACGACGGTATCCCAGAGTACCTCAATTTTTTCGTGGGCGAGAGTTCTGTCTGCCATGATCTTTGATGCACGAAGTGCGTCGCGGCGGTGAATCAAGGTGATCTTTCTACAAAATCGAGTGAGAAAAAGGGCTTCTTCGCAAGCGGTATCGCCACCCCCAACGACTACTACATCCAAGTTGCGGTAAAAGGCTCCATCACAGGTGGCACAAGTGGTGACTCCTCTGCCCCCAAACATCTCTTTTTCACCGGGTACTCCCAATAGCCTAGGAGAGGCTCCAGTCGCAATGATAACAGATCGGGCCTTGTACTCACGGGATGAAGTTTTGAGAGTATATGCGGATTGGGAAAAGTCGATTGACTCAATTTGGCTTTGTTCGAAGCGAGTGCCAAAGCGAGTCGCTTGCTTACGCAAATTATCCATCAGCATAAAACCGTCAATCCCGTCTGGAAATCCAGGAAAATTCTCCACCTCACTGGTCTGAGTCAGTTGGCCACCGGGTAGGTAACCCTCAAGGACGAGAGGGTTTAAGTTGGCACGAGCGGTGTAAATCGCTGCAGTAAGGCCAGAGCAGCCAGTGCCAATGATGAGGACGTTTTCTATATCGTTAGACATTTCGAGTTTTGATTCAGATTTGAAAGTAGTTGGTTGGCGATGATAAAAATAGATCTGTTTCGCGACGGAGAAGCGAGGTTGAGAATAGCTTTGCAACCCAGGTCTTCTCCCTTAAGCGGTTTTTGGTGAACTCAATCATAGATACGCACACGCACCTGGATAGATTTTATCACAAAGGAACTCTGGACACCGTTCTTGAGGCTGCGGTGAATGAAGGCGTTGACCGTGTGGTGACGGTGGGTACTGACTTTGACGATTGGGACCTGTACGGGGAGCTCGCAAAGTCGTATCAGGGTAAGATCGACTACACCGTTGGAATCCATCCCTGTTCGGTTAATGGGAGTTGGGAAGTGGCTTCCCGAAAGATTGCCAATTTCTGGACAAGGGAGAAGGCACCCGTTGCCCTTGGCGAAATCGGACTAGATCGGTTTCACCTCTCGAAGGATGAATCGGAGGCTGAAAAGGTTTTCAACCTGCAATTAGACGCGTTTCGGGCTCAGCTGGAAATTTCAAAGAAACTAAACGTACCCGTAGTCGTGCACTCGCGGGGGGCTTTCAGGGAATGTGTAGAAGTGATTGACGATTCAGGTATGGATTGGACCCGGGTTGTGTTTCACTGTTTTTCGGAAGGGCCTGGAGAAATGAAGCAATTAATGGATCGAGGTGCGTTTGGAAGCTTCACTGGAATCATAACTTTCAAAAACGCCGAGCCGATCAGGGATGCGGCGAAACTACAGGGATTGGGGCGATTGATGATTGAAACGGACGCACCTTATTTGGCTCCGATGCCGCATCGCGGCAAGCCGAACGAACCTTCCTACTTACGCCACACGGCAGATTACTGTGCGGTAATTTTTGGGTCGACCCCAAGCGAGCTAGCCGCAGTGACTACAGAAAACGCGTTCAGCTTTTACGGTTTGGAGTAAACGCAGGCGATTGAAACTTCGGACAACTAGGTAGATCCAGAAGCTTTACTTTTCGTCGAACTTCGACGCGAAAAGCGTCTCGAGATCGTCCAAAGCCTGTTTTGCGTCTTGTCCATAGGCGATGGCCTTGATTTTTGATCCCTTGCTTGCAGCGAGCATCATAAGGCCCATAATGGACTTTCCGTTAACCTGTTCTTCATCCTTTTCAAAAAACACGTCACTCTCGTATTTGTTCGCGGCACGCACGATCATGGCAGCAGGACGAGCGTGAATTCCCATTTGGTTTTGAACCAAGAGAATTCGTTCGACGGATTTTCCTTCTTGATGGAGGTTCGACGAGTCCATTTAGGGCTTCAAATAGTGTTATGGCTGTTAAAACAAGCGATAATTCAAAAATTTGCGAGTTCACAAATCTCGTTGGGCCGTTTTTATAGCGGTTTATGTTAGCGATTATTGCTCCCGCTCGTCTTGCCTCCACTCGTTTTCCTGAAAAGCTTCTCTTTCCAATTAAGGGGAAGCCGCTCATTCTGTGGGTGGCAGAACGTTTGCAAGACCAAGTGCCGGAAATACCGCGGTATTTTGCGGTGGATGACTTGCGACTGGAAGCAGTATTGCGAGACGCGGGGCATAAAACTATCACGACGCGTGCTAACCACACTTGCGGGACAGACCGTCTAGCTGAAGCAAACGAGAAGATTGGAGCTGAGTGGCTAATCAATGTTCAGGGGGATGAACCTTTAGTTACTAGGGGGCAAATTATAGCAATAGAGTCTCTGCTAAAAGAGGGTGCTTTTATGGCGACTCTGGCGACTCCATTCACTACAAGGGCTGACTTTCTTGATCCCAACCAGGTCAAGGTAGTCATGGACAATGCCCAAAACGCTTTGTATTTTTCCAGGGCGGTGATTCCGTATGACCGGGATGGATTCGAGATTTTCGAGGATGACTGGGTGGCGAGTGCTCCGGCGTATCGGCATTTAGGGCTATACGGGTATAGTGCGGATTTTCTTCGGACCTACTGCAGTTTGCCGAAAGGAAAACTGGAAAAGGTAGAGAGGCTTGAGCAACTTCGCGTTTTGGAAAACGGCTATGATATTAAGGTCGCCCTTACTGATGAGCTATCGATTGGAATTGACACTCCCAATGATGCAGCCCGCTTCGAGGAACACTTGAATCGAATTTAGGCAACACCGATTGCTGGTTGCTCTAAGCAGGTGCGGCAGAGTTTTCGGCGACCATTTTGTAGAATTTCTCGAAATTGGGGTTAGCGTCGCTCGGTCCGGGACCCGCCTCGGGATGATATTGTACGGAAAAGACGGGTTTGTCCTTCAATTGAATACCGGCGATCGTCTTGTCGTTTAGGTTGGCCTCGGTGATCTCTGCTCCCGCTTCTTCGAGTCCCTCTTCGGATGTTGCGAATCCGTGATTATGGGCGGTTATCGCAACCCAGTCGTTCTCGAAGTTCTTAATTGGCTGGTTACCCCCGCGATGGCCAAACTTTAGCTTGAAGGTCTTGGCACCTATGGCGTGCGTGATGATTTGGTGCCCTAGGCAAATCCCGAACGTAGGGAATTCTTGGATGAGTTCTCGAACGGTTTGGTGTGCATAGGTCACCGCCTCAGGATCTCCTGGACCATTGGAAAGAAAGATCCCTTCTGGATCGATGGCTTTGATTTCCGCAATAGAGGCGGAAGCAGGAAAAACATGAACCTCGAAGCCATGAAATGCGAGCTCGCGAAAAATAGATTTCTTTGCTCCGAAGTCGAGAGCGGCGATACGGAAAATTCGATCCTTGCTCTTGCTGGAACGAACCGTTGAGCCGGTAGGGTTGTAGGGCCAATTGCCTATATCTGAGGGACAGTAGACGTAGGGAGTGGAGCAGGTTACCTCTTTAACATAGTCAGTGCCAACGATGCCTACCCAGTCTTTCGCGTTCTGGACGGCCTCCTCGTCTGAAATATCCTCAGTACTCAAGCAGGCTTTCATCGACCCGTGAATACGAAGTTTTTTGGTAAGGGCACGCGTGTCGATACCCTCCAAACCGGGAATGTTGTTTTGCTCTAGAAAATTAGATAAGGTATCGGTGCTTCGCCAGTTGCTAGCGATTGGGCTGAGCTCGCGAACAACGAAACCCTGGACCATTGGCTTGGAGGCTTCGTTGTCTTCCAAATTGACCCCGTAGTTGCCGATCATTGGAGCGGTCATGGCAACGATCTGTCCAAAGTAGGAAGGATCGGTCAATATTTCCTGATAACCTGTCATGCTCGTATTAAACACAGCTTCCCCGACGACTGTCTTATGGCTTCCGAAGGCTTTGCCTTGAAAAATCGTTCCGTCTTCTAATGCTAGTACACCCGCTTGTGATTCGCTCATTTTGAATTTTTAGAAAAGGTAGTTTACTGATATGTGCCAATCCCTTTTTCTTCCTAATTCAAATTATTATGGAATTTGATTCCCGTTTAGACGAAACGGTTTTCGAATCGTCTGTTATCAAAAGCAAATATTCTTATGCCGTACATCGAAGACAGAAAATATTGGTTTGAAGGCCAAGGGCTTTGGGAGGCCGTTCCGGAGGAAAAGTGGAACGATTGGAAATGGCAGCTTCGGAATCGCATAACTTCCCTGGAAGAGCTCGAGGCAAAGATGGAACTGACTAACGAAGAGCGAGAAGGTTGTCTTCACGCTAACGATAAGTTGGCGATGTCGATCACTCCCTATTTTTTCAATTTGATTGATCGCGATGATCCCGACTGCCCTGTTCGCAAGCAATTGATTCCCCGTTCGGGTGAGATGTCCGTTTCGGCTGAGGAGATGCTCGATCCTGTGGGCGAAGATTCGCACTCACCAGTTCCAGGCTTGGTGCATCGGTATCCGGATCGAGTCCTGTTTTTGGTAACCGATCGCTGTGCTTCTTATTGCCGCTATTGCACTCGCAGCCGCTTGGTCAGCAACGCCCAAGACTATAACTTTCATCCAGAATTCGAGCAAGGGCTTAAGTACATCGAGTCAAACCCTGAAGTGCGGGACGTGCTTTTAAGTGGTGGAGACCCTTTGCTCTTGGTGGATAGGAAGCTGGACTATCTTTTGGGAAGACTCAGGCAGATTCCTCACATAGAGTTTATTCGTATCGGTTCGCGAATTCCCGTATTTATGCCCCAGCGGATCACTAAGGAGCTGTGCGACGTATTTCGAAAACATGGGCCGATTTGGATGAGTATTCATGTAAATCATCCTAGGGAGTGCACCGCCGCTCTGAAAGATGCCTGTGAGCGACTGTCTTTTGCCGGTGTTCCTTTGGGGAATCAATCCGTTCTTTTGAAGGATGTGAATGATGATGCAGATGTGATGAAAGCTTTGATACATCGTTTGTTGAGGATGCGGGTGCGCCCGTATTATATTTACCAGTGCGACTTGATAACTGGGAGTGCCCATTTAAGGGCGAGTGTATGTAAGGGCCTTGAGATTATAAAGAAGCTACGCGGACATACAACTGGCTATGCCGTTCCTCAGTTCGTCATAGATGCTCCGGGGGGAGGGGGTAAAGTACCGATCAACCCGCAGTACATTACGAAGATCGACGATGACGCCATTCATTTTCGAAACTTCGAAGACAAGTTATACCGGTATCCGCTCAAGAGTTTCACGATCGACGATGATTGCCGTTTTAATGAAGAGGAGGTTGAGTGCCTGGAGCCTTAGAAGAATTGGGTGCCTCGAAACGCCCGCTACCTTGGAATTAATCTTAGTTAAGGCCGAAATGATACTATTTGGGTTAGTCGCGGCGTAAAGCTCCTCCTACGGTTGTTATCAATCTCGTGGGAACGGCTTTACGCCGCGATCATTGTTTAGGCTGAGTTTGTGCCTTACCACGTGAACGAAAAAAAACGCCGCTACAGTCAAATAGCGACGTTGAGAAAACCTAATTGGCCTCGTACAACTTAGCCCATTGCCGCCTGATAATTGTCGTTGGCTGTCTCCCAATTCACTACATTCCAGAATGCGGAAATGTAGTCGGGACGGCGGTTTTGGTAGTTCAGGTAGTAGGCGTGCTCCCAAACATCGAGCCCTAGAACTGGTATTCCATTATCCATGAGAGGTGAATCCTGATTCGGGGTTGAGCAAACGCAGAGTTTGCCATCGCGTACGCAAATCCAAGCCCACCCACTTCCAAAACGAGTGAGACCCGCTTTGGTAAAGTTGGCCTTTAGGGAATCGAGTCCACCTAGGTCGCTGTTGATTGCTTCCGCCAGCTTTCCAACGGGGTCGCCTCCGCCGTTGGGCCCAATTATATTCCAAAAAAGACTGTGATTGGCGTGACCTCCGCCATTGTTTCTGACTGCCCCGCGGACACCCTCTGGTACCGAATCCAGATCGGAGATTAAGTCTTCAACTGACTTGGCTGCTAGATCTGGATGACCTTCCAGTACCCCATTTACGTTATTGATGTAGGTCTGATGATGCTTAGTATGATGGATTTCCATCGTTAAAGCGTCGATGTGTGGCTCTAATGCATCGTAAGCGTAGTCCAGTTTCGGGAGTTCGTATACCATAATATTTATGCAGTTGTTGACGTAAATCTAACCTTTTCAGTTAAATAAAGAATATACTTTGTCAAATAGTTCTTGTTTCTGATTCTCGTTTTAAGCGGAAAAAGGTTTGAATCAGCTCAAGGCAATCATCTTGCAGTACGCCGATGTCAATCGTTGTTTTGTGGTTTATTCCTGGATACTGATTGATGTTGAAGGCTCCTCCGAGGCCGCCCATCTTTGGGTCAGGTACGGCATAGACGACGCGACCTAGCCTCGCCATGATTGCGGCTCCCGAGCACATGGGGCAAGGCTCCTTTGTTACAAACAAGGTTGTCTTGTTGAGACGCCAGTCGCCGATTGAGTGGGAAGCTTGGCTAATCGCGATCATTTCAGCATGCGCAGTAGGGTCGTTCGAGGATTCTACCTGATTGTGCCCTGACCCAACAACACTCTGCTCATAAACGACAATTGCTCCGATTGGAACTTCATTGGACTTCCATGCTTCGATCGCCTCGTTGAATGCGAGAGTCATGTAAAAGACGTCGTCGCGAATCAGTTGTGAGGGGTAACGCTTCTGAAAAGGGCAGTTCGGTGCAGTTTTCTTGGCGTAATCCATAGGGTGTGTAGAGATCGTAGTATCAGTGAAAAATCTTGACTAATAGAGGGGATATGAAAGACACGTGCTCTTTTATTGCAAGGTCCTAGACAGTTTGGACGACTAGAACGAGGTATATGGCAGACGATGGCATCCAAGTAGAAGGTAAAATAGTAGCGGTTCTTCCCGGGACTATGTTTCGGGTCGAGCTCGAAAACGGTCATACAGTCCTAGCCCACATTTCCGGTAAACTGAGGAAGCATTTCATCAAGATAACCGCGGGGGACTTGGTGAAAATGGAAATGAGCCCCTACGACCTGGATAAGGCTCGGATAACCTATCGCTTAAAGAACAGCTCTCAATCGAGGAATGCCCCAATACGTTCGTTTGGGCCGCGTCGCCGCCGTTAGTTAAGTAACGGAGTAGGAACTTGCTGAATTAGGTGTAGGCTCTTTGGCGAGAAGCCCGTGACTCTCATCATGCTGGAAGAGATCGAAGCCTATTTAGCGTTTGCGTCGCTGGAAAAAGGGCTGGCTGAGAACACCGTCCTTAGCTATCAGCAGGATATTCAGCAATTCGCTTCCTTTGCCTCTAAGTTCCATCGAAGGAAAAAGTGGTGCCAAGTAAAAGCGGAAGACGCTTCTGATTGGGTTTACACATTGAGTGACCAAGAATACTCCAGCGCGAGTCTTTGCCGCAAATTGAGCGCTCTGCGAACGTTCGTTTCCTACTTGCTGAGGGAAGAGAAAATCGAAAAGTCGTTCATCGAGCTAGTTAATGGCCCAAAATTGCGCCGGAAGGCTCCGGATGCATTGACAATCAGTGAATTAGAAAGGTTATTGGATGCACCGGATTTGACGACCCCAGCGGGTCTCCGAGATCGGGCGATTCTCGAGCTGCTTTACTCTTCGGGACTGCGAGTGAGCGAACTGTGTGATGCCAAACTGCAGCAGATCGATATCGCCAGTGGAGCGGTCAAAGTATTTGGCAAGGGTGCCAAGGAGCGGGTGGTTCCAATGGGATTTAAGGCAGTAATTGCGGTGTCCGACTATCTTGATCAGGGAAGGCCTCGATTGGTTAAGCCGAACACAGGAAGTGGGTGCTTTTTAAGTAACCGGGGAGTTCCGATTTCTCGAAAGACGGTATGGGTCATCGTTAAGAAATACGCCCGCAAAGCAGCGATCGAGAAACCTGTGAAACCTCACGGCTTGAGGCACTCATTCGCGACCCATCTGTTAACGGGAGGGGCTGACTTGCGAG
>CEPA01021773.1_pt1 | contig 17060 bp, 20 predicted proteins | sample 356241 | NCBI WGS metagenome assembly CEPA01 (sample SAMEA2620542, study PRJEB7988) | marine metagenome | biome: marine biome (ENVO:00000447); feature: surface water layer (ENVO:00002042); material: "saline water (ENVO:00002010), including plankton (ENVO:xxxxxxxx)" | depth 5 m
TTAATAACATCACCTAGACCGTTGTTACGAAGCCATGTAAAAGCTGCATCCTGTTGATCTTTCGGAATAGAAGCGCCGTAGATTTTTTTGATCTCTACTGACTCGCCATCTTTCAGCTTTAATTTTGTTATCTGCATATCATCCATCATTGCAGGTATTTCTACAGATGAAACTACTTTTGCTTTCTCTTTTAATTTTTTAAGAGACTCTTCTGCATTTGCAATTTCATCTTCCAAACTTTTTAATTGTAAAACTTTATCGGACAATCGTTTAGCAGTATCTATCTGCTCAACAGATTGCATTCTATCTTTTTCAAAATCTATTTTTGTCATAACTTTCTCGTCTTTCTATATATAGGTTTTTATATTATTGTCAACCCTTATTATACAAATCTATTTCTACAGGATAATATCGCCTTTCTTGTTTGTCCCATTTCAATAAACTGTACTTTCCATTCGTAATATCAGATACTATAGAACAGGCCACACCAATTATGGCAGGATCGCCTGTAAGTAGTAAATAATCTTTAGGGTTGTAATCCTTTAATTTTTGTCTAAGCGTAGTAATTACATACGTAGGACTCAAAATGATCTGTGAGTTTTCTGGTAATAAAACTTTTAATTTACCAAATTGTGTTGCACCTACAATATTAATTTTAGGCGCGCCAACTTTTGAACCTGGTATATCTTGTATAACATAGACAGTACGACTTTCATATTTTGTCGTGTCACTTAATTTCATCAATATATCCTTCTTGACATTGTTTACCACATAATATATATGCTTCCAATAGAAAGTTAAAATATATTATGCATTACAAATATAAAAGCAAGCCTTTTGCTCATCAAAAGAAAGCCCTTGAAATGTCATGGGATAAAGAAGTTTTTGCGTATTTTATGGAGATGGGTACAGGTAAATCAAAGGTTTTAATAGATAATATTGCCATGCTTTATAACGCTGGCAAGATAAATGGTGCCTTAATAGTTGCCCCAAAAGGTGTATATAAAAACTGGTTTGACTCAGAGATACCTAATCATATGCCTGATTATATAGAAAAAAGAGTGGGCTTATGGAAAACAGACCCAAAAGCAAAAGATTTACAACCTTTGTTTAAAACTGGTGCAGAGCTTCATATACTAATTATGAATGTAGAAGCATTTTCTACTAAAAAAGGTATGCAGTTTGCAGAAAAATTTTTAAATAGTCATAAAACTTTAATGGGTATAGATGAGTCTACCACTATAAAAAACCCTGCAGCTAAACGTACTAAAAATATAGTATCATTAAGACTACTTACAAAATATAGAAGAATACTTACTGGCTCTCCAGTTACAAAATCACCTTTAGATTTGTTTACACAATGTTATTTTTTAGATCCTTATCTATTAGATCAGTCTTCATATTATGTATTTAGAACTAGATATGCTGTGTGTAGAAAAATAAATGTGTCTGGAAGACAAGTTGAGATTGTAGTCGGTTATAGAAATCTAGCCGAACTATCAGAAAAACTAAAACCTTTTTCATATCGTGTATTAAAAGATGATTGTCTAGATCTACCTAAAAAAACATTTATGAAAAGAACTGTAGAACTTACAGATGAACAAAAGAAAGTTTATAAACAGATGAAACAAGAAGCGCTTGCAGTTTTAAATGGCAAGATGGTTACATCTGCAACGGTAATTACACAACTTATGAGACTACATCAAATAACATGTGGTCATTTCAAATCAGATGATGGCGCAGTGCAAGATCTTAAAAACAATCGTATTGCAGAACTTATGGATATATTAGAAGAAGTAGAAGGCAAAGCTGTGATATGGGCTCACTACAGACATGACATAGAAAAAATTGTAGAGGCTATATCAAAAAAATATGGCCAAAATACGGTTGTTACATACTTTGGTGATACGACTACAGATGATAGACAGAAAGCAATAAAGAAAATACAAGACAAAGAATCAGCAGTTAGATTTATAGTTGGTACACCGCAAACAGGTGGTTATGGTATTACACTTACAGGTGCATCAACAATGATTTACTATTCTAACGGATATGATCTAGAAAAAAGAATGCAATCAGAGGCAAGGATAGATCGTATCGGCCAAGAAAAACCCATGACGTACATTGATATTATGGCAGAAGATACTATTGATGATAAGATTGTAAAATCATTACGTAACAAAGTTAATATTGCTACAGAAATAATGGGTGAAGAGTTAAAAGCTTGGATCTAATTTATAAATAAATTAAATAAACCAACAAGTGTTAGTATAGTTGTAAACGCACCACCAATAATCCAATAGATTACAGTGTCTGTTTTTCTTTCTAGTTTACTTAAGTCTTGATGTAGATGATCTATTTGTTTTTTAAATCCTGTTACATATCCATAGAGAGATACTAAATGTTCGCCAGTTGTCTTTGGTGGTTTTCCGTTTGGCATAATTTATCCTATTAAAGTGTATGCTTCTGGTGGTAAAGAAAGAGGAATTCCTTTTTCTTGAAACTGCTTCATATCTTTTTCCATTAAATCTTTTAATTTATCTTCACCAATACCTAATTCTTTATATCCTGTATAAGTGTTTTTAATGGCTTTGTCGAGTAGACTACCAGGATTAAAAGCATATAGATTCATGTCTGGATCAAAGTTAGGTATATCTATGCCCGTAATACCAGCTTGATTCTTTGGCATTGTAAATTGATTTGGTAACAACCCAGCTCTTGTTAACATATCTATTTCTGTGTCATCAGTATTTGTTTCTGGACCTTGAAAAAAATTTGATACGTTTCCGCCGTACCTTTGTCCAATTGATCCGCCAAGAAGAGCTCCAAATGGTCCAAATAGAGCGCCACCTATTAAACTACCTATGATACCTCTTTGATTAACTGGCTTAGATAAATAATCTTTTGTTTTTTGAACGGTGTTTTCAAAAGCACGCTGTATTGCTGATAGACCTCTTGGTTTTGATGCTTGTACAAAACTTTGATAAGGATCATTGTCACCATTTCCACCTCCGCCTGATGGCCCTGAAAAACCACTACTTATACTTCCGGTAGTTCCAGAAGCAGCCATACTTTGGTCTGCTGTGCTAAGTCCTGATCCATCTGATCTACCTAAATCCATTATGCTAATCCTCTGTTTTTAAGTGTTATCATTTTTTCCTCTTCTGATAATAACGCCTGTTCCATCATAGTCAACCCTGTTTGAGTTACAGGTGGTGGACTTTGTACTATCGCTGCGTTTGGCATAGGCTGTTCTGGTAATGGTGGAACCATACTAGTGTTAGATTCTTCCAACAAATAATCCTCTTCATTTATTATAAAGGGTTGATTTAATTTTTGTTTGTATAATTTATCTTCTATTTTACCTAGTTGTTTTAATACTCTATTATTTAATGGATTTGGTATATTTTTTTCCTCTGATTCTTTAGCGTACGCTGCAATAACATTATCACTTATAGAGAAAGGTTTAAATTTATTGTCTTCTATAAAAGAATACAAGTTTATTGCACCTCGATCATCAAACTCCTCTGCTATTTTTTTATCTCTTAAACCTAAAACTTTTACAGCGTCATACAATCTACGCATTTTATTGTATGTTTCTAATCTTTGTTTGTTAGCCTCTATATATTGCCTAATGATTTGATTTTCGTCTTTTATAGGATCTCCTGTTCTTGTGCCTCTGTATATTAAATTACGTTCATTTCGTTCATCTCTTTTAAATTCTTGTATTCTAAAATTAAGAGTTTTTTCAAGATCAAGTGGCACTTTTCTAAATCCAAATAGTCCCATAAGTTCATCTGGTATTTCATATTTTGTGCCTTTTACAGTTTGATCTGTTAATGCTTTGTATAATCTTACTAACTGTTCTCTAGACCCTGGTGATAGTTCTTTAGCTGCATATTGCACAGCCGCTGCAAATTTATCGCCTGGTGACATTCTTTCGTTCCAAATTTGTCTGCCTTCTTTTGTTCTACCATTTCTAGCAAAAATATCTAATACAACACCTGTCCAGATAGATTCTTGAATAAAAGGTTCAAAAACTTTTGCTGTAGATTTTACCATACCATCTAAAAGTTGTGGAACTAACGGTGCATTAGGATCTCTTTGCACAGTTGCTAGTGTGGTTTGCACAGGTTGAATCATTGTGTCATAGAAAAAACCGTGACTAAAATCTATATATTTGTATTTACCATTTTCATATACAGGTAAAATAGTGTTATCTTCTGACCATGTTGGTAATACTTCTCTCATAGCATTAATTTGTTCTCTAGTTATTCCATATAAATATCTAAATCCTTCTGTGGCTATTACAGGTATAGCGGTGTAAGTAGCTGCTTGACCTACTAAACTGTTGTAACCAATTTGCTTTCTTACAGGATCTTTAATTTCTTTCAATGCTCTTGCAGTTGTGTTTACACCTGTTCTATATATCTCTGCAGGGAAAGCTGCGAAACTACCAAGTGGTGAACGTCTAACACTTTTTACAAAATCGGATACGTATGCGTAGTTAGGAACAGTTTCTCTTACAATCTGTGCTGCCTCTTTCATTAATTCAAGATCTGTTGGTTTAGTTGCTTGTGTTACTACTTTACCATTTATATCTTTAATACCTTTTTTAATTGCAACAGTAAAAGCATTGTCTAATTTATAAAATTCAGCTAAAAAATTATACACTCTAAAAAAGTCATCTTCTGCTGTGTACAAGTCTTGTGCTACATCATACAATCTTTTAAATTTACGTGTGCCTGTATTTAATATTTTATTAAAAAATTGATCAGCTGACATGTTAGCTGTTCTAACTTGTGTTATATCAGAGAAGATACCTTCTAATTCTCTAGCTACAATATTTTGGTTAGTAACACCTTCTTCTAATAAAAATCTATAGAGAGACTGATTTTCAGTCATATTTCTAAATCTTGGATTACCCGTCATTCTATATAACAATTGTGGTTGCACGGTTTTTCTAGATTTGTTTAAAAATTCTGCAATCTTTGATGGTGGTATTAAGATGTTTCCTCTGTGTATTGTTGTAAACATAGAAGAGAAAAAATTTCTAGCGTGTGTAAAAGGACCCAAAATGGTTTTAGCTGCTTGTGATAAACCTTTTGGTATTAAGTTAAGAAATCTGTAAGCTAAACTTCTTGTAAGTGCACTACCTACCACTGCGTCTCCCACTCTAATAGCTTCGCCATATGGAACTGTTGTAAAGTATCCATCTAACGGACTTTTATAAATTGTTTCTGGTAAAGCTGATTTTAAACTTAAAGGAACTTTAGAGATTTCTTGATTTGGTAAATTTACTACAGCGTCGTTATAGTTTCTAAAAAATATGGGTCTACCTTCTGCAGCTCTAATAATATCAGGGTTGCCTTGTTTAATAGCTGCTGCAATTCTTTTGCTTTCATTTAACAACGTTTGATAAAAATTATCTCTTGCAACTGTTTCTGCGAGTTCAGCTGCTACATTGTATATGCCTTTTTGTACATCTCTATACTCACCAAATAATTTTTTAAATGCATTAAGATCAGATTCTGTTTGTATTAATCCACCTTTACCGTCTGCTTTAAATTTACCTGTGGTAATATATTTACCCATATTAACTCTTTGCACTGCTTTATCTGCTAAAGCACTTTGTTCTCCAATATCAAACACTAATTCTTTTGTTGTTTTATCTTTAAATGCGTTTTTAGTTATGTCGTTTACTAATTTATTAGCTGTATCATCATCTAATTTTTTTCCATTATCTCTTGCATATCTTTTTAAAATATTAGCAACCACTTTTATATCCTCGGCAGCAGGTTTAAATCCATTAAATAAACCTCTGTTGTCATCAATAATTTTGTAATCTACTGATAAAACATTTTTAACTCTTTCATTTAATATTTTATTTAATTTTTCTTTTCCTACTGTTACATTTTTACTAGCTGCAATTAAGTTTTTTAATTTAGCTGCAGTTTCTCTAAAAGCTGTAGCATCTGATATTATTTTGTTTGTAGATTTTTTAGACACTCCTAATTTATTTAAAGCTTCTGTAAATTTTTTTGTGCCTTGTTTTGCAAACCCAGGAAAAATTATATTGTTTTTAGTAATAACGTCATCGGTGCTTTTAAACATAAACTCAGATATAACTTTAGAAAATGTATCTGGATCTTTTACTGCTTGCGCCGCGCCACTTGTTTCTTTTGAAATCTCTCTTAATCTATCATCAAAATTTCTAGAGGCATCTTGTGCTAATACTTTTATTGAAGATTTTTTACCTTCTAATTTTTGTATACCATCAAATAATTCTTGAGTTTTATTGCTTCTAGATCTAAATGGTTTACCAACAAATCTGTCTATCCATCTCTCTAACATACTATCACTATATGTAAGTTCTTTACCTTTTTGCACAAGAAGTTTACCAACTTTACCTGTGCCTACAACAAAAGGTATGATGGGAAAACCTAACTCTGCACCAAATTTTAATCTATTTAATAATTGTCTTTGTGCATCATCAGCGCCTAACTCTTTTTGTTCTCTATCTAATCCTGTAGGTAAAAAATCTAAATAATCCCAATCACCAAACGTACCTATATCTTCTACGTCTGATACGATAAAACCACCTCCAACTCCTCCACCCACAGCAATGGCTATAAATTTATCTTTGCCTGTTATTCTATTTAAATCCTTTGCTTTTTTAACAGCTCTTGCTGCATTTATATTGTTTGTAGTTTTAACATATCTACCCTGTTTAATAGCGCTTACTAATTGTCTAACTTTTTGAGATGTTTTTTCTATAACAGGTATAGCTGTTTTTTGTGCTATTTTACCTGCACCATATAATTGACCAATCGCTTCTGTAATTTTACCAGCTGCTGTCTCTGCTGCGACTTCTGACGATGCTGTTTCTATTTTACCTAATGTTGTTTGCTCAAAAGCTTCATTAAACTTAGCTGTTAATGTTTCGTCTACGGGTATATCTTGATCTCTGAATATATCAGTAAGTAAAGTTCCAAACGTTACAAGTCCTTTTGGTATTTTTATACCAGCACTGATACCAGCTCCAACTAAGGACTCTACAAGAGATACATCTTCTTCTACCTCTTTACCTTGCACTTTGTCTACAATTTTACTGATGCCTCTAATTTGTTCTTCTATTAAAGTTCCAGTAACACTGTCTTTTGAAATAAGGCCTTTTTCTTTTAATACATCTAAACCTTTAGGCTCTTCTGTTTGTTCTGTTTCTTCTTCTACTGTTTCTAAATTAAACTCAGCGTCTTTTGGAATATCTTCTACTTTATCTTCTTCTAGTGATTCATCTTCTTCAATGAGGATAAATTCTCTTTCATCAATCATATGAAATTACCTCTTTGTTTTAAACTTAGGCGTCAGTGTTACACCGTCATAAAGATACCATGTTTTATCCTTATAATTATAGTAGAGATTATTAGTGTTTAATCTATCTGCGTCTTCTGGAACTAATGTTCCTTTTTTCTCACCCGGTTTATAATTAGTCTCCGGTGGTAGGTAATATAAATTATTATCTATAGTAAATTTACCTTCTTGAAATGTTTTGTTTTTTACTAAAGCGTCTTTTGCTCCAGCTATATCTCTAGCTGCTGATGGTATAAAATAAGATTGTTTAGTTATTCTATTTCTCTCTCTTTTCATTATGCCTTCAGCTTCATTATTTAAAGTTTCTCTTAAAATAGTTGCTGATGATTTACCTTGTCTAAATCTATCTTGGTTAAATAATTCTAAGGCATATTTTTGCACGTTACCACCATATTGTTCTTTTAATTTAGGATCAAATTTAAATGCATCTCGTGCTTGTAAAATATATTTTTGTAAACCACCCGTGCCCATTTTTCCTATTAAAGATGCAGCTATTTTTCTTCTACTTGCATCTTTTAATTGTTGAGCTTTAATAGCTTTATCTAATGGCCCTTTGGCTGCACCTACAATCTCTTGTAGTTTTGTGCCACCAGCTGCAGTGCCACCTATAAGATTAGCACCTGTTTGTAATAAAAATTGTGTTAACGGATTTGCTAACGGACTAGACCCTGTTCCAGCAACAGCATCAATTAAATTAACTCTGCTTTGAATATTTTTTAATTGGTCTGCCATTTCATTTGACATACCTTTATCTTGAAACATTTCTCTAGGCTTAATACCAGTCATAACACCTTCCATAACTTCTCCGCCTTTTCTAAACATTGGTCTTTTTAATACTCTGCTCATTATGATATCAATTGTAGTTTCTGTGTTGGTGGACTAATTAATCTGTAAATACCAGCTAGTGTCGATGCTGTTCCAAGTCCTGTAGCCAATGGTGAAGGTGTCGGTGCAGGTGGTTGAATTACATCTCTTCCTGGATATCCAGCAATTAAACTTGTAACACCAGAGCCAAATTGTTGTGCTGCTTCTAGTGGTTGTAAAGCTTGTCTTGATAATAATTGTTGTTGCGCTGTTAATTGTTGTTGTTGTCTTGCCGCTTGTTGCGCACCTAAACCTGTTAGTGCAGAGATCTGTTGACCTAACAATGCAGGTGTTTGTTGCGCTAAATTAATATTTCTTAAGAAATCTTGTTGAGCTAATTGCTGTGCTTGACCAAAACCAGTTTGTAATAATTGAGCTTGTAATGCTGCTCTGTTTCTATCTGATTGCGCTTGAAACTCTGCTCTTTGTACACCTTCTCTTCCACCACCAAAAGCTCCAGCTTGAATTGCTTGAGCAGATAATGCCGGTAAACCTTTTGCAGCTTGTCTATCAAACTCTGCTAATGTTGTGTCAATAACATCTTGTTGGAATGGAGACATGTAAGCTTGAAAAGCTGTAGGGCCTCTTAATTGTTGTGCTTGTGTTAAGAAAGGTTGAAAACCACCTAGACCAGAGGCAAGTCCTTCTGCTTGTGTTGTTAACGCACCAGGTCCAGCGATAAACTGTGGACCTTGTATTGTAGAAAGATCTGTAGTCTTAAATTGACCAATCGCTTTTGTAAGATCGTCTAAATATGTTTTTGCACCCGCTTCGATAAATTCTGCTGGGGCTGTTCTTACTACTTCCGCCATTATGCTCTTCCTCCTGCTTCTAATCTTTTCATAGTATCATACATCCTTTGTGCTCCTAATTCGACGTTTCCGTCTCCTGCACCTCTTACAGCATCTGCTGTAAATACAAATTCATTGTTTGATAACATTGCCGGAATGTCATCTGCTTTTTCTTTTATACCAACAGGTTGTATAAATCCACCGGTTTTTCTAAGGTCTAACTCTTTCACACCAGCTTGATTTTTTCTGATAGGTAGCCCCTCGATGCCCGCCGCTTGCATGGCGTTATCACTAGCGGTATCCATCTTACCACCTAAAGCTGCTAGACCTCTTCCTTCTTTTGTTTTTCTCATACTCATTCTCTCAAATTCTTCCATTGCTTTTTCTGCTGCTTCTTTAGGAGATAAACCCATATCTAAATACTTTTCAAAAAGAGCTTCTAATATTTTATCGTTCTCTATATTAGATGCCATTTTTATTGGAATGTCTTCTTCAATACCAAAGTCTCCTGGTTTTGGTCCAAAAGGATTTACAGGTTGTGTTGGGTCTGGCGGTAATACTGGACCTTCAGCAAAACCTATTCTACCACCATCAGCCGAGTTTTGTCTTACAAACTCTTCTATCTCTTCAGATCCTGCATTTGGATTTAAATTCGTATAATATAGTCTTAAATATTTTGCTGGATCTCTAGTTAATTCTTCTTCAGCTTGTTCTTCTGTCATACCATATTTAGATGTTAGAAAAGCCGACACTCCTGCTAGTGCAGCTCCTTTTCCTAAAGCACCAGTAATACCACCACCAGCAATTTTTTTACCTGCCTCTGTCATGAACGCGGATATTGGATTACTATAGTCCATAGCTATGTTTGTAGCTGATCCTTGAGATAATAATGGACCAACAAAAGGTAGATTACCAAATTGAAATCCTGATTTAACTCCTGGTTTTAACAAATTTCCAAATGAACCACCACCTAACTTAAATGTTGCTGCAGCTAATAAAGCAGCTTTACCTGCATCAGAAGACACAATACTTTTTACACCTTTGGCAACTTTCTTAACACCTCTAGATATTTTTTTAAGTATACCAAAACCTGTTCGGCTACCCATATCAATACCTCTGTAGTCACCGCCACCAATACCTTCTTTTGAAAGGCTCATGATACCGCCACCTTCACGTAATTGTCTCTCCATCTGTCCTCTTGATATTGCCATAATTTAATTAAATCCTTATTGGCAGGTTTTAAATCCTGTAAACTCCAATCTACTTGGTTTTTCCAAATAAATCAAGACTAGGCATAACGACTGTTACATCCCTTTGAATGTCTTCTTCTGGCACGCCTTTTGCCTTCCAATCGTCTTCGTCTTTATAGACTTCACCTGTCTTTTTATTGCTTATTTTCTCTATTATATCTTTTGGTTTTATTAACATTACGTTGTTACCTCTCTCGGCTGTATTTGTAATATAGAAGCTATAACGTGCAGCTCGTTCGCGTCACTAGCTTGTACCTTTAATATCTCACTTTCCTCTACTACAAGAGGGTGAGTTAAAAGTTCGGTTGTTGTATTAGATGCTACAGCTTTAGTCTTGAATAAACTAAACACGTTACCAGAAGAATCTGTTAAAGTAACATCTATGTTACAGCTAGATCCTGAATCATTAGATACCAATAACGACTTAATTAAAGAAACGTTAGCAGTTGGAGTTGTGTACAACGTAGTATTATCTGTTGATGTTAGATCTACCTTTGCATTTACGAAACTGTTTGCCATTAATCTAAAAAGAAGCTTTGTGCCTCTACCTCTTGTTTTAATTCTTCTTGAAACGTTGTATTTAATTTTTGTATGACAGCATCAAGATCTCTAACCTGTGCGTCAGCAACATCTTGTCTATACTCTTTACTAGGTCTTGTTAATATCTGTACTATCTTTGCCATTATCTTCTTCCATCTGGTTGTATGTCTAATCTAAATCCACCAAGTTTCCAGTTTTGAGATGCAGCCGTATTTGCTATCTTCAAGGACACAGCTCTAGCTCTAGCTCTTGTGTCTACTTTAGTTGTTGATGACGTTACAGTAAACGGACCAAGTGCTGAACTTGATTGTGAATCATTAGAGTAGTTTCTTAATTGTAATGTAATTTGTGTGTTACCAGTTTGAGATACAAAGTCTGGTATAAATCTTCTTATCTTTGCAAAAAACTCACCGTCACCACCTTGACTAATATCAAAGTCTCCAGACTCTATGTTAGAAGTTATTGCTGTTGTAGCCGTGGTTGTTACTTGATCTGTGCCAGTCTCATGCTCGTAATAGATTGTGCAACCATCAGTGTTGCCAACAACATCATAAGAGTTGTTAGAGTCAGCGTCGTAGTCTGTAGCATGTGGTTTACCAAATACAGCAGAGTCTTGCCATGTTGTTCTGTCTAATGTGCTTGTAGTCCAAACAGGTCTTTGAGGGGTAGATTCAATGTAATTATAAGTTACACATTTATCAATGACTGTTGCACCAGAAGAACAGTAGAACCAATTAATCTCACCAAACAAGTTATTAATTCCAGCGTTGATAAGTTGGTTGGCTGTTGTATTTAAATCGTTATAAACAAAATCTTCTACTAAACATGGTAGTGATTGTAAGGCACCGGCATATTTAAAGAAACCATTCTCTGAAAACCAATATGCAGCGCCATCTACTTCTACCGCAGCGTTTTGACCTATTAATCCACAGTTAGTACCTACCTGTGCGAAACCAAATGTAAATGGTGGACCAATAAAACGCATAGTGAATAAGGCAGTGTCAGTCCAGATGTAAATCGCATCTCGACCTCTAACCGATCCCATAATTCTGGATCCATCTGCAAGTCTCTGTGTACCAGCAGTATTGGTAGCTGTTGGTGTGTAAGTATTAATATCTTCTTGATTAGAAAATCTTATAAACATTTCATCTTGTGTGCTTTGATCACCTATCGTTGTTTCTGTTCCAAAGAAAACTAAGTGTCGATCTGGTGTAGATACAATCATGTCTCTTGATGCGGTTGGCGCACCAGAAATAATTGTAGCTCTTGTTGCTGTTGCGTTTGATGCATTTGAGTTCCACTCAAAAACTTGTCCGTTATGTATTAAAGCGATAATTTTATCACCAAAGTTATCGATAGACCAAAGACCTGGATCAATTACCAAGTCACCTGATGCAGCTTCACCCCACGCCACAAAGTCAGAACTGTTTGTAACTGTTGCACCGTCAGAGTGTGATGCAGCTGTTGTGCCTCTCGCTCCTCGCGTCACGCCTGTTAGTGTGCTGCCTGAGATTCCAGTATAAGATATTTCTTCTGATCCTATCTGTATGTGATTTGTACCCGTCGATGGAAAGTTAATGACGCTTGTTAAAACTATCGTTGTTGTGGAATCATTGATTGCTCCATTTAAAGTTGTAGTAAGTGCGTTGGCTACTGTACCACCGAACGTAGCTAGACCCCAACCAAACCCTGGTAGCTGTTCTGCTGGTCCTACAGGATAGTAGGTTTGAACTCTAATACCACCGGATGTTGTAGCACCTGATCCTGTCTCGTTAGACGGCATGGTAATTGTTATTGTTAAGTTTGTTGGCGCAGAAGTCACCATAAATTTATTGTCATCAAAATCTGATGCTGAGTAATTAGAATTTGTAATTGCTGTAAAGTTATCTAATAAGATTATGTCACCAGCGCTAAGACCATGTCCTGAAGAAAACGTTATAGTTACGATTGCAGATCCGTTAGTTGTGCTGAATGCATTAGTAAGTGTTGTCGTAGATTTAATTGGATGTATGTCATAGAACACACCACCTGAATAAGCATACAATATTCTGTTTGTGCCTATGATTGAAAACTTTTGACCACTTCTATTTACAATATGATGCATAGCTCTAGCTGCACCTGTTATTTTATTATTACCTAGTTGCTGCCAGCCACCTATTTTTTCAGGTGTGCCGTATCTAAATCTAACATTATCACCATCAACCCATTGGCCTTCCGCCTGAGTGTCTGTAAGTTGTTTATTAAAGCCTGGTAAGAACTGTACTTTTTGTAATGCCATAATGAACCATTATACTAATTTTTGGCTAAAAATATAGTCCATTCTAGCTTGGGAATCAAATCATTTAGGCTAATACGTTTTATCTTATTTTTCTTTATAAATGGAGTCAATTCTTCTAGGTCTAAAATTATCCATTGGTCTTTCATTTCTAAAACCATCTTATCTGCTTTTGTATCTATTCGTCCGCTTTGAGCAGGTGTGCCATCAGATAATTCAAACATATCTCTAACATCAAATTTGTAAAAAGCATTTTGACTTTTTAAAATACCTGCAATATTCCAAGAACATTTTTCTTTTGGATATTCTACAGCTGTAAGATATTCAGAAAATTTTTTAACGATCATTTAAATGTATATACCACAACTCTCCTAACACTGTTAATAGGAAAGTAATGATAGTGAAGAACACTGTCAAAAGAAATGGCCTTAAATTCTTCAGGTCTTACTATTTTAAAAGGCCTGCTTTTTTTATCTAGAATAACAGTCTCTCCCGAAGAGTTATTTAAATACAATAATAATTGCTTATGTTTATAGTCATGATCTACATGCGCAGGCACTCTATCTATTTTTCCATTATTAAAAGTTATGTTAATTGCACATCTAAATATCTCCTTTATTTTAAACTTTTGTTCTTTAGCAAAATTATAGAGTATGTCTTCAAACCACTTTTGATTAGGATTTTGATTATAGTAACCCTTATCTTTATTAATTATATGATGTATAAAATGATGACCTCCATCACCAACCTCCGCTGCATTTGGCGCCCAATACCAGGGTGTATTAGATTCTTTAGAACAAAACCAATTTAAAAAGTTTTTTTGTTCATCTGATAAAAATGTTTTGCTTTCTTTATAAAACATTATTTTTTATTAAATATTAATGTTAAAGTAAATCTGTAACTTGGCCCTGTTATGTTCTGTGCTCTAATCGTATGTGGTATTGATCCATCAAAAACAACAAGCTTGTTTGGTTCATACAATGATGTTTGTATTACTTCCGTTTTTGTTTGATTAAAAAATAAAGTCTCTCCCGCCCAGTCTTTTTGCCAAGTTGGATTTATATAATATACACAAGCAAATTGATCGGAATGTGTGTGAATAAAATTAGGGTCACAGGGTTTAGTTAGATTTACTACAACGAAAGCTAAATTATCTATTTTACAAAATTTTTTAAAACAAGTCTTATTAATATATTTTTTAAAAGATTTCAAAATACCAAGCTCCTCTACAGCATTTTTATTCCAATGACTTCCTAGACAAGGTTGTGTTCTTTTTTCAGGCTCTGCAGTATCGGCCCAACCGATTGTATAATTAGAATTTAAAGCTGCATCGTAAAGTCTATCTTGAAAGCCTGCTTTAAAAGCATTTGTAAATTTAAAAATTTTATTTTCCATCAAAAAAATTAAAGTTGATTACAAACCTGCCTTGTCTCGGGTCTGTATGTCTTACGACAGAATGTGGAGTATTCGCAGGCATGATTAACATTCTATTTGCTTTTGATTTAATAATCTTTTTTCCCACCTTAGTGCCTCCGTCATTTGTGTTTAAATAAAATACAGCAGTGCTTGCATGTTTATAAGTGTAGTCTGTGTGCGTTTCTTCTTCTTTAACACAAGGAAAAGTTAAATTAGCTTTCACTCTAACTAAACCAACAGCATGTAGTTTTCTTAAGATTGGATCTATAATATCCATTCTATCTGTATTTACTCTAGTTTTATTTCCATCATCTATTGTATAAAAAACGTGAGTTAGTTGAGACACACCATCCCAACTATAGCTTGAACTTTTTTGATAAAACCAAGGAAAGTTTGGACTCATCATAATATCTTTAATTGCATTAAAGTTTCTCTTATCTAAAAAATTATCTATTACTTTCATTTACAAACCTAAATTTAATATTACCTGCTATCGTTTCATTATTAGAATTTTTATGTACACCATGCTTTACAAAACTTGGAAAAATTACCATCTGATTATTTCTACATTCTAATTTATACATTGATTCGAATATATTACCTACATTAAAAGATGCAATGAGATCTCTGTACGGAGATAAAAAATAAGTTTCGCTTTCCTTTACATTCTTGTAGATAATAAAACTAAAAGTAGAAAAAGGATGTATGTGAGGCTCTTGGTAATCATCTTTGTTATATTTATTAGTCCATATATTTGTTAAACCTATTTCGTAATTTCTGTACTTTCTATCTAAAGATTTTACTATACAATCCATTAAATATTTTAGTGAACTTTCTGTAAGTGTGTTTTTATGAGCGAAAGATGATACCGTTTTACTAATCCAATCTTTTGTAACCGTAATTTTTTGTTCTTTAAATTTAATTTTTTTAGCATCTATGTTGGATACAAATATTGGTGTTTCAAATAAATTACTTATCATATTAAAAATAGTTTATGTTTATAGTGCATCTTAAATTTTGATCAGTGCATGTTGTGCTGTGATGTTCATAGTAAGAATTAAAATGCAATACTCTGTTTGCTTTGCTTTCAACTTTCATATCTTCGTTTTTTAAATATGTGTATCCATCATTGTCGTTCACAAAAAACAAAGCGCTTTTACATTTAAAGTCTTGATCGGTGTGTAACCCATGTCTGACTATCTTGTGTGTTCTAGGATAAAAGTTAACCTTAATTCTTACTAAAGCTTTCACTTTTAAATAATTTAAAATTGGAGCAATAGTTTCACCAAGATCACTAAGCCATCCTTTCGGGTAAGTATAAATATCATGAATGTGATAATAACATCCTAAAGAACCATCCTCCGCAAAAGCGACTTCGTTAGCATAAAACATGGGCACACCATGACTACTAAGTAATCTATCTTGTATTTTTTTAAGTTCTCTAGTATTTAAAACGTTATCTTTTATTCTAATCATGTTAATCAAAAAATAATACAATTACGTATCTAGTATCAAAAGTAAAATCGTGCATGGCTGCGTGATGCCTGTTTCCATTATATACAACTAATCTGTTTGGATAAGCTCCTATTTGTATGTCTGGATATTTATCCCAACTGTTTTCAAAAAAAGCAGTGCCTCCATCCACTGTTTGATCGAAACAAAAAACTCCTGCGTAGCCATGAGCATCTTTGTGTGTAAGTCCATACTTTGTGTTTGTTTTTGATTTTAACAATTCACTGGTTAATATCTTACGCACAACAACAAATAATTTTTTTGGCTCTCTATCGAACGCCTTAGTTAGTGCTTTTAAAAATATAGAATAAAAAGTTTTATCCTCTGCTTCGTAACAAGGATAGGCTTGATATCTATTACCATAGAAAGTATTTTCTGGCTGGTAAGTTTCTTTGTACTTTAATTTTGTAATATTCTTTTTTACATAATTAAAATCTTTGTTATTTAAAAAATTTGGTTTTATGTAGAAACCACCATCTTTTAAATCTGATAAGTAAAATTTTGTCATCACATTTTTAAGAAACAGTTAAGTGTTAATCTACCGTCTTCTATATCCTTTCCATGATTATTTAATGACCTATGCCACAAGTTAGCGTTAAATAAAAACGCTCTGTTTTGAACAAAACCCACCGTTGTTGTTGGTTGTTTATTTTCGTCGTAGAGCACAGTGCCAGAACTTAAATTTGTTTTTGAAAGATAAATCATCAGTGTGTGAGTTGTTCCATCACCAGAATCTTTATGAACCCAGTCATCTTTATCATCTTTATCTAATCTTAAATTAACGGTTGCATCACAATATACAGTGCCTTGTCCCATTCTAAATTTTGTAAAAAACTCTTTCAATATTAAGTTATAAAGAAAAGGATTATGATCTATCAAAGCTTGGCTTCTCTTACCTGGCCATGCTTCATAATCCATTTTTGATTTTTTAAATTTCTTGTTGTATTCGGGTAAAGAATATAAAGGTATCTCTTTAAATTTATTTTCAATAAATCTAAAATTATCAAAAAAATTATCTACTATTATAGCGTCCATCTA
>CEPA01168562.1_pt1 | contig 17005 bp, 17 predicted proteins | sample 356241 | NCBI WGS metagenome assembly CEPA01 (sample SAMEA2620542, study PRJEB7988) | marine metagenome | biome: marine biome (ENVO:00000447); feature: surface water layer (ENVO:00002042); material: "saline water (ENVO:00002010), including plankton (ENVO:xxxxxxxx)" | depth 5 m
TACATTATTGGTTTTGTTGTTGGTATATTTTCCTCAATAATGGGAGTTGGAGGTGGGTTCATAATTATACCAGCAATGATTTATATTTTAAGAATGCCTACTAATATCGTTGTTGGTACATCACTTTATCAAATAATTTTTATTACTTCTTTTGTTACAATATTACATGCATCTACAAATCAATCTGTGGATATTGTGCTGGCTCTAATTCTTCTATTAGGTGGCGCCATAGGAGCACAAATTGGGGTGAGATTGAGTAGTAAACTCAATGGTGCTTGGTTAAGGATAGCTCTATCAATTTTAGTACTTGGAGTTGGTATAATAATGGCTACTGAGTTATTTATTAAACCTGAAAATTTAATACAAATTATATCAGGGAGTAGTTCATGAAACTAATAAAATTAATCTTTATTATTTTTGTATACTTTGTATTAGTGGCGCAAATGCCCCCTGACATAATCATTGACGAAAATGAGAAAGATATAAGAATTAAACCAAACATATCCGGTACAGAGATTGTTTTATATGGTGTAATGCCGTCAGGAAAAAAAGATATTATAATTGAGGTTGTAGGACCTGCTAGAAATATTGGTTTAGAAGAAAAGAGAAGAATTTATGGATTTTGGCTTGGTCTCGGAAAAGCAGAGTACTATCAAGTACCAAGCTATTATAATATACTTAGTTCAAAAAAATTATCAGAGATAGCATCTCAAGCTACTTTTGATAAATTAAGACTTGGTGTAATTAATTTACCACTAGGGGATGCAAAAATTTCTGGGAGTGAAACAGAGCAAGATATTTTTAATAAAAACCTTAAAAAATATATGCTTGATAAAGAACAATATAAAATCAGCGAGAGTCAAATAATAGTTAAATCTGGTCCTGGTAAGGTAGGAATTTTTTCAACTGAATTTTTACTCCCCTCAAATTCTTACCAAGGAAAATATTTTGTAAGATACTTTATATTTCAAAATGGAGAATTTATGTCTTATGCAGAGAATAAAATTGATTTGAAACAGGCTGGTTTTAGTAGATTAATCTCTCTTACAGCAGAAAATTTTCCGTTGCTTTATGGAATTCTTGCGGTAATCTTATCAGGATCATTAGGGTGGTTGATATCAATCATTTTTAGACGGCTAAAAATATCTTAGGAGAAACAAATGTTCAAAGAAACAATTTTAGAGGGAAAAAGGATTTTGGTAACTGGTGGCGGTACAGGTCTAGGCAAAGAAATGGCAAGTGAGTATGCTAAGCTTGGGGCTGAAGTATACATATGTGGAAGAAGAAAATCGGTTCTTGATGATACTGTTAATGAAATAATTGACAGTGGCGGAAAGGCTAAAGCTCATGCTTGTGATATAAGGGTTTCAGAAGCTATTAATGATATGATTGATGAAATATGGTCAGATGGTGGTGCTCTTACTGGATTAGTAAACAATGCTGCAGGTAATTTTATCTCTCCAACTAAAGACCTAACTCCAAAAGGGTTCGAAGCTATTTCAAACATTGTTTTCAGGGGATCTTTTTATATAACGCATGCCTGCGGAACTAGATGGATAAAAGAAGATGTAAGAGCCTCGGTTATATCAATATTGACAACATGGATATGGAATGGTGGCCCTTATACAGTACCCTCAGCTATGTCGAAGGCAGGTGTAAATGTTATGACTAAATCATTAGCTGCAGAATGGGGTAAATATGGAATAAGATTAAATGCTATTGCTCCTGGACCTTTTCCTACAAAAGGTGCATGGGAAAGATTAAGTCCTGGCCAAGATGCAGATGACAGTGCCACAAGCTCTGGTAATCCAATGGGCAGAAATGGAGAAATGCAAGAATTAAGGAACCTAGCTACATTTCTAATGGCCGATGGATGTGACTACTTAACTGGGCAAACTATTGCTATCGATGGTGCAATTCATCTTGCTTCAGGAGGAAATTTTTATCAAAGCCTTGATAAATTAAGTGATAATGATTGGGATGGAATTAGAGATATGATTAGATCTTCTAATGACGCAGATAAAGCAAAACGAAGTGTTTAATTAGATATCAAATAATATAGGCGCATTATCATATGTGTCATCAATAACTGGTATCTCAAGTTGATAACCATATCCACCATATCCACCACCTCCGGTATTTGAAGATGCGTCAGAGACAATTACTCCACTTGAATTAGTATCTACTATGTTGATTTTACCATTCATACCGAGATGATTTTGACAAACATAATAAAGCTGGTTTGGGGCATCTAATGGTACTTTAAAAGTAATTGTTCCATTTGATATCCCGTTATTTTCGACTCCAGATGAATAAGCATTACCAGTACCATTTATTGTAGCAATTTTTATCCAAAAAGGATGATTAGGAGTATCTATATTAAATTCATAAGTTTTACCTCTTTCAAGGGTAATATCAGGATCATTTTTTTGTGAAATCACAAAATCAGATGTTCCCCTATTTGAAATATCAAGTGTAGCTGTAACAACTTCAACTTCAAATCCATCTACTAATATTTTTGAATTATTAGACATACCAGAGTGGAAAAGACAATAATAGTACAACAATGTCTGATCATCAGTAGGAGTGAAAACCACAAATGCATTATCAAAGGTATCATCATTAGAGAAAATTGTTGAATACTCACTCTCCGTTTTATTGTAGCCATCAGCAAAAAACTTGATATTTTGAACTGTAACTCCTCCATTGTGTGTACCATTCTTTGTTTCAGATAAAGCTAGAGGATGCTTACTTGTTGAGGAATTATTTTGATCGAAAACATAGGTTTGTGAGGAAGAAAAGCTTAGATCTGGCGATAAATCACCATTTAAATAAAATTTATTACCATTGTCTTCTTCTTTAACTTCAACACTTATTAGTTCTGCTAAACTATCATTATAAACAATTTTACTACTATCCAACGAAACTTGACCACTTGTAGGTATTTCTAAATCAAATAAGCTGGCAAATTCATTAAAATCTGAAACTTTGCCAAGAGAATTACTTGTTTTATTACCACCAATGTCAAAATTAAATTTATCTGCCCCATTTATTGTAAACACTGCCATGTTATCACATGTTATTCGAACTGCATCTGCGGTAAATGCAACAGATTTTATCTTTGACCATTCAGGGATTTGAATTGTGTTTGTACCCTCAGTATCTACTATATCAACATTTGTATTCGAATTTGATATTAGTATATATGTATCATCTCCTCCTAAACCCCGGTAGGTAAATTTATCATTCGTTGGTACAATGACATCATTTAATTTTGCATAGTTTTGTATAGTCATTTTCTTCTACTGCCAGTTGGTAATAATAATAATCACTAAAATAATAATTTGTATAATATTGATTGAGACACTTAGCCCATGTAATTTTGCAAAATTCTTTTTTGAGGTTTCATCTCCAGATAATTGCAAATCTCGCTCTTTATTTATCCTAGGCACGAGATATTGTCTTGAAATTATGGAACCTAAAAAAATTAGAAGTAGCAGTATAGTAGATATGAAATTTTTCTCAATTAATGAAAAAACTAAAGCTGTGAAAGATAGTATTGCTGTCGTTAAAAAGTATGATGGGAATAAAACTCTTAGCAATTTACCTGCATTTTCTCTATCTAGAGTTTTATGCACATTAACAGCTATTACTAATGAATAAAAAAGCATTATAGAAAAAATAGCTACACTCAAGATTAACATTATTATCAAATCCCTTTCTATATATATATTACCATACAATATAAGATGGTATTAGATATTTGATAGGAAAAAATTAATTATCAATATGCATGAGGCAATTCGCCCCACTTAGTGGTATATCTCGGTGACAGATGATGTGTTCTTGATTGCCAGTCACCATCTTTTTTCAATCCTGCTGCAGCATAGAAAAGGGTTCCAGGTCCAAATTTTTTGTTGACTTTATCTAGGGCATTCATCCGCAAATCTGATCTATTATAATCATAATCTACAAATAAATTTTTTTGATGGATATTATCTGGAACTAAATCGACTAACATAATTCCTCCTTTATGATAAAGATAACCATCTTTATAAATATTTGACAAACTCCTCTTCACGATACTAAGAATATATCCTGTATCACTACAGGGGTTATCAAATCCTATCATAACTCCTGCCCTATATTGCTTATGTCTTTTAGAAAAACTATTTGTCCTTAAGAAAGTATAAACTGTTTGCGCCCTGCTATTTTGTGAGCGCATTTTTTCACACCCCCTTACAGTATAAAGTGATATAGCTTGTTCCAAATCAGTTAATTTATCAATAGGTTTGCCAAAACTTCTAGAAACCATTATATTTTTGCGTGGCTGTACCTGATCAAGATCTAAACATGAAACACCTCTCAACTCATAGACTATCCTCTCAAGAACCACGCCTAAATATTTTCGTATTTTCTGAGGAGAAGCATTCCTTAATTGCAATGCATTACCTATTCCTATAAGTCGTAACTTAGCTCCCCACCTTTTTGAAATCCCCCAAATATTTTCAACCTGGATATGCTCAAGTACCTCAATTTGAGACGACGGAGAACTCAGATCGTAAACACAATTAATTTTCGACTTCTTTGCTAATAAATTAGCTATCTTAGCTAATGTTTTTGTTGGTCCTAACCCAATTGAGACTGGAATACCAGTCCATTGAAAAACACTATTCTTAATTTTTTTTAAATAATTGTAATAATCTTTTCCTTTTGAGTATTTAAATCTCATAAATGCTTCATCAATTGAATAAACTTCAACATCTGGACTGAATATTTTGAGAGAGTCCATTACTCTACCGGACATATCACCGTAAAGTTGATAATTTGACGAATATATGTGTACACCTTTTTGTATCAGAATATGTTTATAATGGTGAAAAGGCGCACCCATTGGAATTCCTAGAGCTTTTACTTCATTTGATCTAGCAATTATGCATCCATCATTATTTGATAAAACAGCAACTGGCTGATCCAATAAAAATGGATTAAACACGCGCTCACATGAAACATAGAAATTATTACAGTCTACAAGAGCAAAAAGGTTTTTATTGTTAGACTTTATGGATAACATTAGTCACAACACCCCAAATCATAACATCATTATTTTCGCTCAATTCTATCGAACGAAATTTCTTATTTTCAGGAACAAGAAAGGTTTTTGATCCTTTTTTTTGTAAACGCTTTACTGTCAACTGGCCGTCAACAGCTGCGATCACAACTCTGCCTTTTCGTGGCTCAAGACTACGATCAACAACAAGAATATCCCCGTCATGTATTCCTGCTCCTAACATAGATTCACCTGATGCTTTAACAAAAAATGTTGCTGTAGGGTGTTTAATAAGATGGGTATTCAAATCTAATTTTCCTTCCATATGATCATCAGCAGGAGATGGGAATCCAGCTGGGACCTTACTGCTATATAGCGGGAGGGATATATTACTGTTATTAATGAAATTTATAACATTATCGATTTTACTAACAGGTATACGCATTGGTTTGGTTTTTTCTCCAAACTTACCTTGCCCCTTGGGTCTACCTGCTCCGGTTCTTGCGCCTCCTCTTGGCATTGCTATTCCTCTTTTTTTATAAATAATTAAATATTTTTGAATAGCGTACAATATTCAATATTATTTTTCAAGGTTATTAATTCAAAAAATGAAAATAAAATATAATTTATGGTTTAATGCAAACTTTTCCTATTACAGTCCTATTTCTTAGTTCATTTAAGGCATCAATAGTTCGTTCAAGAGGGTATGTCTTATGAATGTGGGGATTTAGTTTTTTATCAGAAGCAAGCTTATCAATTGCTTCTAGATTTTTTCTGCCCATCTCTGGATCCCTTCGTCCATACTCACCTCCCCTAACACCAACAACAGAAAAACCCTTTATAAGAGGCATATTCACACCAACAGTTGGAATTCGACCAGAGGTAAATCCAATGATCAACAATCGACCATTCCAACCAATACAGCGAACAGACTCATCAAATACATCACCGCCTACAGGATCGTATATGATATCAGCACCATAACCGTTTGTGAATTCTTTAACCTTATCTTTAAAACCACTAGCAGGTAAAACATAGTGAGCACCATACGAAGATAAAAAATCTCGTTTAGTTGAAGAGGCAGAAGTTGCAATAACATTGGCTCCATAATGTAGCCCAAGATCAACAGCTGCCAAGCCAACACCACCTGCAGCACCATGAACCAGAAGACTTTCAGCACTTTTGATATTACTTCTGCAAACAAGAGCAACATATGCAGTCAGATAAGCAACAGTAAAGGATGCTGCTTGTTCCCAGCTTAATGATCCTGGCTTGATTCTGATTGAGTCTTCATAAACAATAATTTCTTCAGCAAAAGAACCTGTTTTTCCACTAACTATCACATGATCATCGACACCAAATGAGACAACAGCACTACCAACCTCAATAATCCTTCCTGAAGCCTCCATTCCAAGAATGAAAGGGGTATCAGGTTTATATTGGTATAAACCTTCTATCATTAATAAATCTGGAAAATTAACAGAAGCTGCCTCTATTTTGACTCGTATTTCATTAGGCATAAGAGATTTTCTTTCTAACTCAATAATCTCTACTGACGAAAAATCACTAGTGAGAGAATTGACTGCAGCCGCCTTAATCATTGAAGTTAGCCTTAAAGCCATTAACTATAAAGTTTGTACAAAATTTAATAGACTCATTAATATTTTTATTGGAGTTTTTATTTGTAATAAAAGAAAGTGCAACTCCTTCAGTAACATGACGCATAATTGCACAGAAATAGTCAACATCTACATCAGGAAGAATTCCTTTTTTTATGGCCTTAATAACATCCTCTTTTAAATATTCTAACTCTAAAGACATCATTGGTGTTTCAATATTAAAGCTTTGAACATCATTTAAATTACTGTTAAGAATCATGAAAATATCAGAGTGATCTTGAGCAAATTCAAAAAATGGTCTTACTTGAAATGATACAAATTCTTCAAGATTCCTAGCTTTAGACCTTTGATCCCTTAATTCTTGGCCAATTAAAATTGCAACATCATCTAATGCAGCAATTAGAACTTCTTCTTTTGATTTGAAATAATTATAAAAAGTTCCCGAGGCAAGTGACGTTTTTCTGATTATGTCTCTAACAGTTGTATTACTTATACCTTTCTCCAAAAACACATTAATGCCAGCGTCAATAATTAAAGATCTGTTATTTGCTTTATTTATTTGCCTTTTATTTTGGGTTTTGAAAGAATTATTCATTTTAAAAATATCATTACATTTTCAGGAGGTCGGCCAATTATTGCTAAATTGTTATCAAAAACAATTGGTCTCTCTATTAAAATTGGATTTTCTAACATTAGAGTAATTATTTCATCATCTGATAAATCATCTTTGCTAAGATTTTTTTCTTTATAAACAGCTTCACCCTTCCTTAATAAATCTCCAGGATTAATATTTAATAATTGAATAATTTCTTCAATAGTTTCTCTTGTGGGAGTTTCTTTTAGATATTCTATTATTTCAACATCAACAGAATTATCTTTTAATATGGATAGAGTTTGTCTTGATTTTGAGCATCTTGGGTTATGCAGAATCTTTAATCTCACTCTTTATCTCCGTATCTATTCCAATGATATCGACTATATTATCAAAACCATCATTTTTTAAAAGCATACATATTTCTTTATTAATTTTCTTTATTAGACCTGGCCCATGATAAACGATGCCTGTGTAAAGTTGAACTAAACTAGCTCCATTTCTTAATTTATTATATGCATCTCTGCCTGAACTAATACCTCCAACGCCAATTAATGGTATTTTTCCGTTTGTTAATTCATAGACCTTTTTTAATTGTAAAGTCGAAATTTCATACAAAGGCTTACCAGATAGGCCCCCATCAAGTTTTTCACCATAGCCTTCAAATGGCCTCTTAAGGGTAGTATTTGATATAATTATTCCTTCTACACAATATTCATTAAAAATTCGACACATTATATTTAAGTCGTCTGACTCAACATCAGGTGAAATTTTAATTAATAATGGAATTTCGTTAATTTCATTACTCTCTTTTAAAGTTTTTATTCTATCTAATAAATTTCTTAAATTATTTTCTAGATGTAAATCTCTAAGTCCAGGTGTATTAGGAGATGATATATTAATTGTTATATATGAAGCACAATTTGAAAAAAACTTTATTCCTTCAATATAATCATCAATAAAGTAATCGCTATTTTTATTTGCACCAATATTTATCCCTATAATATCACCACTTTTTTTTACTTTTAAATTTTTGATTACTTTTTTAAATCCGTAATTATTGAAACCTAAACTATTTATGATTCCATTTTCTTTTTCTAATCTAAATACTCTGGGTTTTTTATTTCCAAATTGCGGTTTTGGAGTAACTGTTCCAATTTCAATAAAACCAAAACCTAAATCAATTACTTTATTGTAAACCTCAGCATTTTTATCAAATCCAGCAGCTAATCCAACAGGACTTAAAAAATTCAAACCAAAGAGATTTATCCTTAATTCATCTGGAATATAAACTTTTTTTAATGGAATAAATTTTATAAATAAAATCGTAAATTTATGAATCAATTCAGGATCAAATAAAAAAAGGAAAGATTTAATTAATTTATACATCTATATGTATACTATTAAAGAATAAAAAAAATTGAAATAAATATTATATAAATTAGATTTTGATAGCATCGCGAATGTATGGAATTAATTTTTGATCTCCTGGAAGAAGGTTACTATCAAATAATTTATTTACAAAAACCCACTTTATATTTTGGTTTTCTTTTGGCGAAACTATGCCCTCCCACTCTCTACATATAAAAAGTAATAATAATACATCGAAATTCTCATATTCATTTAGAGTAAATATTAATGGAGAAAAGCAAAAGTTTTCTAAATCAACTCCTATTTCCTCTTTTATTTCCCTAATGAGACAAATTTCAGGATTTTCACCTTTTTCTAATTTCCCACCGGGAAACTCCCAAAATCCTTGCATAAATTTACCTTTAGGCCTTTCACTTATTAAAATTCTTTTATCTTGATCTAATAAAACAAGCGCTGAAACAGTTACTAAATCTTTATCTGACATTTATGATCTGTAGTCAGTATTAATTCTAACATATTCTTGAGTAAGATCGCATGTCCAGAAGGAGGAAAAACCTGAACCAACCCCTAAGTCAATATCAATTAGAATCTCATTATTTTTCATATATCTGCTTGTTTTATATTCAGAGTATCTTTTAGCCAGCTCACCGTCTTTAACAACTAAATTATTACCAATTTTTATTTTTAACTTTGCAAGTATAAATTGTTCATTTGTTTTTCCAATTGCCATTACAATTCTTCCCCAGTTTGGATCAGAGCCAGCTACAGCTGTTTTAATCAGAGGGGAATTACCCACAGCCATAGCTACTTTTTTTGCTGAAGAAATACTTGTGGCATTTCTAACATTTATTTCTATCAACTTAGTTGCACCTTCACCGTCTCTAACAATTTGTATTGCTAAATCTTTCATTACATCATCAAGCGCTTCTCTAAATTTAATCAGTCTTTTGTCACCAATTTTATTTATAGATTTTGCATCTTTATTATTCATTGCCTGGCCAGTAGCAAAAGCTAAGACAGTATCATTTGTAGAGGTATCACTATCAACACTTATTGAGTTAAAACTATTTCTTACTCCAAGATTTAAAAGTGTTTGAAATAGCTTAGGTTCTATTAAAGCATCCGTAAAAATAAAGGCTAACATTGTTGCCATATTCGGGGCTATCATTCCTGATCCTTTTGAAATACCTACTATAGAGATTTCATCATTATCAATTTTTATTCTTTTACCACTTGCTTTTGGAAATGTATCTGTTGTCATTATCGCTTTTGCTGCATTTTTGAAATTCTTTTTTTTACTCAAATAAGAACTCTTAATTGCTCTTTTAGTCTTTAATAATGGTAATTGCTCGCCGATAACACCCGTAGAACATACAAACACATCTTTTTGTCTTGCATTAATTAATTTTGAAAAATAATTAGCAATTTTACGGTTGTTATTTATTCCTTTCTTTCCTGTAAAGCTGTTAGCTATACCGGCATTTACAACCAAACCCCTAGCATAGCCATTGATTAAATTTTTTTTACAAAAATTGACTGGAGCTGCAGGTATTTGCGATAGAGTAAATACGCCAGCAACAGATGCCAGATTATCAAATGTTACAGTTAAAATATCCTGTCTATTTTTATATCTTATGTTAGATTTTGAAGTCCCAATCTTTAAACCTTTTACATAGGGTAAACTAGGAAATTTTTCTGGTGCTAATGGTGATTTTTTTAATTTCATTTTTAACCTTATAAAAAACAATAATTAATGATTTAATAAACTAATGTAAATTATAGATATAGATCATTTTTTTGTTTAGTTGACAATGATTGATTGAGTTTCTAAATGAAGATTAGATATTTTTAAAGTAAGACATTGATATGGTTAGTTTGAACTCATTTTTAAATACAATTTTTGGCTCAAGTAACGAGCGAAGTTTAAAAAAATATAAGAAACAACTAGATGAAATAAATTCTCTTGAAGCAGTTTATCAAAAACTTGATGATAGAGCCTTAAAAGAGAAAACTGATTTTTTTAAAAAAGAATTAGAGAATAATTTAACTCAAGAAGATATTTTAAATGATGCTTTTGCGGTCGTGAGAGAGGCGAGTAAAAGGACACTTGGACAAAGACACTTTGATGTTCAGATTATTGGTGGTCTTGTACTTAATGATGGTAAAATTATTGAAATGAAAACTGGTGAGGGAAAGACACTTGTTTCAACACTCCCAGCATACTTAAACTCTCTAAGTGGCAAAGGTGTCCATATAGTTACAGTGAATGATTATCTTGCTAAAAGAGACTCTGAATGGATGGGAGAGATATTTAGATTCCTTGGCTTAAGTGTTGGTTTTATATATTCAGGTCAAGATGATGATGAAAAACAAAAGGCATACAATTCTGATATAACCTATGGAACAAACAATGAATTTGGTTTCGATTACTTAAGAGATAATATGAAACATAATACAGAACAAATGTTTCAAAATACCAGAAATTTTGCAATCATTGATGAAGTTGACTCTATCTTAATAGATGAAGCTAGAACTCCTCTTATTATTTCTGGAATGATAGAAGATAAATCTGATCTTTATATAAAAATAAATGAAATAATTCCTAAAATTAATAATAGTGATATTGATGTAGATGAAAAATCTAAATCAATTAATTTAACTGAAACTGGCAATGACTCTTTAGATAAGATTTTAGTAAATGAAGGACTTATTAATAAAGAGTCCTCGATTTATGATATTGAAAATGTAGCATTGGTCCATCACATAAACCAGGCTTTAAAAGCTCATAAACTTTTTAAAAAAGATACAGATTATCTAGTAAATGATAATCAAGTAATTATAATAGACGAGTTTACAGGGCGTATGATGGAAGGAAGAAGATTTTCTGACGGTCTACATCAGGCTTTAGAAGCAAAAGAAAATGTTACAATTCAACCAGAAAATCAAACACTAGCTTCTATTACTTTTCAAAATTATTTTCGCTTATATAACAAGCTATCCGGGATGACAGGAACAGCTCTCACTGAGGCTGAAGAATTTGCCGATATATATGGACTTCAAGTAATTTCAGTTCCAACAAATATGCAGATAAAAAGAATTGACAGTGATGACGAAATTTACAGGACTGCAAATGAGAAATATAATGCCATTATTGATAATATTATAAGTTGTAATAAAAAAAATCAGCCAGTTCTTGTTGGAACCGTCAGTATCGAAAAGTCAGAAATTCTATCAAAACTCTTAAAAGCAAAAAAAATCAAACATAATGTTTTGAATGCAAGATATCACGAGCAAGAAGCAGAAATCATCTCACAAGCTGGTAAACCTGGTGCTGTAACAATTGCAACAAATATGGCAGGTCGTGGTACTGATATTCAGTTAGGGGGTAACCTAGATGACTCCAATGAAATAACTGAAAAACAAAAAGTATTAAAAGAAAATGTTATTGAATCCGGTGGTCTTTTTGTTATCGGTACCGAACGACATGAGAGTAGAAGGATAGATAACCAATTAAGAGGTAGATCGGGTAGGCAAGGAGACCCAGGTGAATCAAAATTTTATATTAGCCTTGAGGATGATCTAATGAGGATTTTTGGTTCTGATAGACTGGATAGTATCCTTAAAAGACTAGGATTGGACGATGGCGAAGCGATTGTACACCCTTGGATCAATACCGCACTTGAAAGAGCTCAAAAAAAAGTTGAGTCAAGAAATTTTGATATTAGAAAGAACTTACTTAAATTTGACAATGTAATGAATGATCAGAGAAAAGTTATATTTGATCAAAGATTAGAAATACTCAAGCAAGAAGATCTGTCAGAAATTATCAAAGATATGCGACAAGAAGTTCTATTAAATATCCTAGATAATTCTATACCAAATGGAACTTTCGTTGATGATTGGGATAATGAACGTTTTGAAAAAGATATGGATAGACTATTTTCTATAAAGATTCCTATACAAGATTGGATTAAGGAAGATGGAGTGGAGGCGGAACATATTAGACAAAGAGTTTCATCTAAAGTTGAAGATGAGTATAGAAAAAAAATAAATGATTTTGGTAGCGATCTAATTAAAAAGTTAGAAAAAACTATTTTACTACAATCTATTGATCAAAATTGGAAAGATCATCTTGGTCAGCTTGAAAACCTTAGACAAATTGTTGGTTTGAGAGGATACGGGCAAAGAGATCCACTGAGTGAATATAAATCTGAGTCTTTCTCATTATTTGAAGAATTACTAAACAATTTTAGAGAGGATGTAATCAGGATTTTATTTCATATACGAATAGCATCAGATGAGTCCATAAAAAAAATTAATAAAAAAAATAAAATTGACAGTAAAACATTTAAGCAAGACAATAATGATCAAATTCCTGTTTCAAAAATCCATAAAACTGTTTCAATTAGAAAAACCAATCAGAAAATTGATCCAAATAATCCATCTACCTGGGGGAAAGTTGGACGAAATACACCTTGTCTTTGTGGTTCAGGAAAAAAATATAAAAACTGTTGTGGTAAGTAAATTATAAATCTTTCCCAATTTTTAGAAACTTATCTCTTCTAGTTTGTATTAATTCTTCAACAGTAAATTTATTAAGTTCAGTTAATGTATCTCTTAAATGTGTTTTGACTTGCGAAATCATTTGTACGGGTTCCCTGTGGGCGCCGCCTAGTGGTTCATCAATTATATTATCAATAATACCTAAATCCATAAGATCGGTAGAAGTTATTTTCATTGACTCAGCTGCTTCCTTTGCTTTATCCGAGCTTCTCCATAAAATTGATGCTGAAGCTTCAGGAGATGCCACAGTATATATAGAATGCTCAAGCATAAATACTTTATTAGCAGCGGCTAAAGCAATTGCTCCACCAGATCCACCCTCTCCTATAATTATTGAAATTACAGGCACTTTTAAAGAAAGTGTACAATCTGTTGAGTTAGCAATTGCTTCAGATTGACCTCTCTCTTCAGCCCCAACTCCTGGATAAGCACCAGGTGTATCTATAAAAGTGATTACAGGAATTCTAAATTGTTCAGCAAGGCGCATTAGCCTTATTGACTTTCTATATCCTTCAGGGTGAGCCATTCCAAAATTATGTTTTATTCTTGTCTTAGTATCGTTACCTTTTTCATGTCCAATGAACATTACCGATTGATTGTTTATTTTTCCAAGACCACCAATTATTGCTTTATCGTCACCAAATAATCTATCTCCGGATAATATTATAAACATATCAAGTATACCCTCCGCATAATTTATAAAATGAGGGCGGTTTGGATGCCTAGCAACTTGAGTTTTCTCCCAGGTAGTTAATTTAGAGTATCTTTCCTCTAACCAATCCTGAGATTTTTTTTCTAGTTTAGAGATATCATCGATAGAAACATCACTATTATCAGCTGATAATCTAATTTCATTTAATTCGCGAATTTTACCTTCGATTTCAGATAATGATTTCTCGAAATCTAAATAAGTTACCATTTTTATTTCCGTTAAAAAAATAAATTGCAACTGAAATTACTTTAAGTCAACCATGAGATTTTCCCAATGGATGATTTTTTATTACTTTATCTAATGTTTCGGTATCTAAAATATGAGTATATATTTCAGTTGTTGAGATATTTGAATGCCCAAGTAGTTGTTGAATAACTCTAATATCTGCACCCTTAGTTAACATATGTGTTGCGAATGCATGTCTTAGCTTGTGCGGTGATAATTGACTTTTTTTGAAACCTAATTGGACAGAAACCTCGGCAAGTATCTTATTTATTGAATCTCTTGTTATGTGCCCGGAAACACCATGCGAGGGAAATAAATAATTCTCTATTTTAGGGTTAATCTCCAACCAACTCTTTATCGACTTTGCTGCTTTGGTGGTAAAATATGCATTTCTCTCTTTTCCACCTTTACCAAAAACAACCAATGTTCTTTTGGTAATATTAATATCCTGAACTTTTAAATTAATTAACTCACTTACACGCAAACCTGTTGAATATAAAATTTCTATTAAACATTTAATTTTAATTTTTTTTCTTTTCTTAGCTAAACTATCACTTTTCGATGCTCCTTTTCTAATATATGAAAGTAATTTATCTATTTCTTCTTCAGTTAATATATTAGGCAAATTTCTATTAATATTTGGCTTTTCAACGAACTCAAGGGGATTATTAACAATATTCCCAAGTTTTAATTCAAAATTATAATATTGCATTAGAGAAGAGTGAATTCTTGCTCGTGATGAACTTTTAAAATCATTTTCTTCTAATTGGTAGAAAAAGTCTCTCAAAATATCCTGCTTTAAATACCTGATTAAAAATAGATTTCCCTTTTTTAATACTTTGTTAATTAAACTTGATGAGTCTTTTCTTCTTTTACTTGGATAGATATTAATCTTAAACCAATCACTATTATAGAGATAAATACATAAAAGCTTGATATCCCTTTTATAAGAAAAAATAGTACTCTGACTAAGACCTTTTTCTATAAGCAAATAATCGAAAAAAATTTCTAAATTTTTATTTTGATCTTTCCAATAAATTTCCCATTCTGAGACATCCATAATTTCAGATTTTTCCATCATTGAGTGAATAAGTCTCTTTCATTAATTACTTTAATAACTTCCTTAGAGTCTGGGTTTGAATTTTTAGTAATAAAAGAAACAGTAAAATAAAAACAAATAATCATCAAAAAAAATATTATAAACTTTTTCATAAATAACTCTAAAATTAATTATATATGTTTTAAATCTAATTTTAGTATAAGAATAGTAAATTAATAATCTGATTGAAAAAACAACCATGATTACAAAAAAAAATAAAATCTCTCTTACGGGTATGATGGGCTCAGGCAAATCAAGTGTTGGAAAAATTTTAGCAAAAAAAATTGGTTTGCCATTTTATGATTCTGATAAAGAAATTGAAAAAAAATTCAATCTTAAGGTAAATGAAATCTTTATGAGATATGGTGAAAATCGATTTCGGGATGAAGAAGAATTAATATGTAAAAAAATACTAAAAAATAAAAGCTTTATTCTTGCACTGGGTGGTGGATCAATTTTAAATGACAGTATTAGAAGTATTATAAAAGAGAATTGCTTATCAATATATTTAAGAACCAGTGAAAGTGTTTTGTTTGAAAGATTAAAAGACGATAAGTCGAGACCTCTCTTGATTGAAAAAAATATTAAGAGAGTAATCAAGGACTTAATTACAGAAAGAGAGAATTATTATATCAAAAGCGATATTATTATAGATAATAATAACAATTCTCTTGAAACAATAGCTGATGAAATAATAACCTTACTTAATAATTATAAAATATGACAAAAATGAAAAATATAAACATAAGCCTTACTAATAATTCATATGATATTCATATAGGAAAGGATTTATCAAATGAGGTTCCTAAATTAATTGCACCATTTATGAATAGACGAAAAATCTTCATTGTTTGTGATGAAAATATTGGATCAATAATTTTACCTAAAATAAAACAACCATTACTTGAGGAGGGTTATGAAGTATTTGTAACTTTTATAAAAGCTAACGAAGATAGTAAGAGTTTTAAAATTTTAGAGAAAACTATTTCAGAATTACTAAATAATGGTATTGAAAGAAATGATACATTAATTGCTGTTGGTGGTGGTGTAATTGGAGATTTATCTGGATTTATCAGTTCAATAATCTATAGAGGAATAAATTTTGTACAGATTCCAACAACATTATTAGCCCAAGTTGACTCCTCTGTTGGAGGCAAGACAGCAATCAATGTCGTACAAGGTAAAAACTTGGTTGGTTCATTTTACCAACCAAAAACAGTTATTACTGATATTGACTTTTTATCATCATTAACCAAGAGAGAGATAAAATGTGGATTATCAGAAATCATCAAATATGGAATTATTTGCGATAAGGATTTTTTTTATTGGTTAGATGAAAATGCAAAAGATCTCTTAATGTTAAATGAAGAATGTCTAATTTATGCAATTAAAAAGTCATGTTTAATGAAAGCTCATATAGTTCAGAAAGATGAGAGAGAAACTGGAGAAAGAGCACTTCTCAATTTTGGTCATACTTTCGGACATGCTTTAGAAAAACATTTTTCTGAAACTGATTATTTACTTCATGGTGAGGCAGTTTCTATAGGTATGGCTTTTGCTGCTAAATTTTCACTTAATAAAGGTTTTCTTCCGAAAAAAGAATACAAGAATATTATATCCCTTTTGTCAAAACTTGGTTTACCAATATCACTAAATGAAATACAAGGTGAAATAACCAAAAGTGAAATTTTGGATTTAATGGTATATGATAAAAAAAGAATGAATAGTTCGAATACATTGATATTAATTAATGAAATTGGAAAAGCTTTTATAA
>CEPA01053641.1_pt1 | contig 16842 bp, 10 predicted proteins | sample 356241 | NCBI WGS metagenome assembly CEPA01 (sample SAMEA2620542, study PRJEB7988) | marine metagenome | biome: marine biome (ENVO:00000447); feature: surface water layer (ENVO:00002042); material: "saline water (ENVO:00002010), including plankton (ENVO:xxxxxxxx)" | depth 5 m
CCTCCAGAGATGCCACCTGCACCAGCTGATTTGCTTGCACCAGCTATTTCTGAGCCTACTCCTACGGATGCTGTTTTGTCACCGCCTCAACCAAACTTTGATTCTTTATTGGCACCTCCTGTACCTTCCGAGGATTCGTTGTTATCACCAGCTGCTGAGGTACCTGTGGAAGAATCAGATATCCCAGTTATTGATCCACTAGCTCCAGTTACTCCAGTCGGAGACGACTTTGTCGCAGCGGGCGCAAAGATTCGCAGGTCTTCCGAGGTAGACGATGTACCTGGAGACAAACTTGAAGGATCCCTGCACGAAACCGAGAAATCAAAATTAACATCCGATGGGGAAATCATCAAACAAGATGTCAAGGGAATATTGAAAGTGAGAAATCCATCAGAATCTGACAGAATTTACGACATAGATGTGATGCTTAACAACACTGTTAACACAGATTTGGCTGGAGATCACGTTCAGGTAGATGAGTTGGAATCAAGGAAGGAATTCTCTACAAAATATAAAGTTAAGAATAGCCGAATGTTAGTTCTACGCGAAAGGTTGGACACCAACCCCGATAGAGAGCAAGAACGTTCCTTGTCTGTTTCAAAGGGCGGAGATGGTGGAACAATTATGATGGAGCTAGAAGTAGAAAATGTTTCAGGTGTTTCTTTGACAGATGTAATTGTTACAAGAGAAATTCCGCCCCAGTTGAATATATCTGCTACAGGTGGTGCTACACTAGAAGACGGCAATTTATCTTGGGATGTGGGTCACCTCGCCGCAGGCGAATCAAGCACACTAAGTCTATCAGGGACTATTCATGTTGAAGGGATAAAACCGATTAATGCTGGAGTGGCAAAAGCAACATACAAAGCAGACGCTACATTATCTACACTAGAATTCAGAGAGCTTGATGCATTTTGTAGAGGATTTGCGTACATCAACTCTGTAGAATCCGAAAGGCCGGATAATTGGGAGTGTAAGACGATCTTTGAGAATCGTTCCTCTTTCACGGTGGACTTGGTAAAACTTCAAGTTAGCATGAAAGGAAGTGATGACTTGCTATTCGACATAAGCGATGTAGCAGAGGACGTACTTCCGGACTCAAGGTGGGAATCAGACACGGTAACTGTTGAGAGTAACGGAAAGCCTGACTTTACTTGGGATTTAGGATATACGGTGCTTCCCCGGGCATCTCACAGCACTGAAGGTTCGATAGAACTGGAGCCATCAACATTCGAAGTTTTGGATGCTAGTGTTTCAAAGAGTTACTCTCGAACAGTACTACCTTCTTACAGAAGACACGAACTCAGTGCCACAGTTACAATCAAGAACGATGGTTCATCGCCGATTAATCTAATTAGGCTAACAGATGATGTACCAGGGTTGTTCGATGCCCCAGCTGTTGAAGATATTGCGGTGAAAATCGACGGTAACAACATGTCTGAAGAACAAGTAAAGGCAGAAGTTGCTCACGGTATATCTATTGAAAAAGAAATGAGAAGCCCTGATGGTGATGGTTACACACTTTCTATGACTATCGGAACAAAAGAGCCAATTGGGTTAGCTCCTGGTAAGAGTCTTACTGTGAACTATCCACTGGTCGCTCCTGATCCAAGTCCTGGCAATGAGGCTGTTGCCGGACCAGCACGCTGTGAATTTAGTGCGGAAAGATTTGGTCCTGTTTGCACACGTGATGTTGACGATGTACCGATTGTTCGTGTTAGGCACAACCGTAGAAACTTCTCTGCAGGTAAATCTGTAATGCCAATGGGTGGTAAAGGGCGTTATGAGGTATTGATAATATTCGAAAACAATGGTGATACGGCATTGCAAGATGTTGCCATAAACGATGTTTTACCTTCAAACTTTGAACTGAAAGACTGGACAGTTCGTGGAGAAGGAAGAAACAAGAGAGATGATGTAACACTTGAATCAAATAGCACAGAGCAAGGAAACGAGAATGTTTGGTCTATTCCTGTCGTTGAGAAGGGTGAGAGATTAGAAGTTTCATTCGAAATAAAAGGAGAGGGTGAAGTAGACGCTGAAGTTCTAAACCAATTCCATGGTGTTACATTTGGAGATGAGGTTGAAGATGATTCTGAAGAAGTCGCACCTGCAACTCAAACAGAAGCAGAGAATGACGAAACAGAATCTGAGAATGATGCTGTAGACTCTGATGAACCAGGAACTGGTTTCAAGTGGCGAGAGGACGTTTTGCTTCGAGTTATGGAGGCTAATGGTATCGATACATCTCATCGCGACGACTTCGTTCGACATGCAGTCAAATTCGATAACGATGATAATCTATATCTAAAGAAAGCAGAGATTGAGGATGCTGCTGCAGCATGGGTCTCAGAACATTCAGGTAGTGTGGCAGAAACTGATAGTGAACCTAAAGAGGAAGTGACAGAAGAAGCAGATACTACATCTGAAGAACAATCTGAGGAGAACACAGATTCGACTGACGAATCAAATGCAGAAGATGCATCCGCTGAGGGTGAATCAGAATCAAAGGCTTGTCCAATATGTCCTGAGATGAGTTCAAGCACAGCAATCACTTGCGCAGCTTGTGGATTTGCATTCTGATCAAAGTGGATATTCCCATCTAGGCCATGCGTGGTCACGTTTATCATCAGATACAATGATGATTACAATTCTTGGGAACGTGCGTAGCATCTCCTCAAGATTGTGAATTGCTGGTGGTATGACTCCTACTCTCATGTCTACAGCGAGCCAAGCATCCGGGTATTGTCGCAACCAAGCATCCATTTCTGCCACGATACCCTCTGGGGGAACGCCAGGACGAACACTTGCTATGTAACCCCAATCTCCAGGTATTGCTCTATCAGAATCTGAAAAGAGAAAGATTCTGTTTTTAGTTGGTAATTTCGAGATGTATGTTAATGCATTTGCTTCACTAACCACACAAGGCGATCCTCTCATCGGCATCGGTTGGGAATGTTGCCATGTCCTTTCGGTGCCGCCCATGCTTTGCGAGACTACTCCGCATGTTTGAGGTCTTCGCCCCCGTGGTCAAAGGTAACGTTCAAGCAATAGGCGATACCCCCGAGGGTTATGAGCGGCCAATCTGCACCACCCCCTGCACCTCCTGGCGGCTCAATGATGTTCATGTTGCTGTTCATGATTGTAATGACTTTCATGCTCATGTCTGAAGGAATAAGAACCAGCATGGGGAATTATGCAGACCCTTTCTTATCAGGCTGGTTGCCTGAAGAAAAATGGTTCGTTTTGACAGTCTTAATTCTAGGTTCAATTTCGATGTTCATCAACACAGTTCTTAGAAATTTTTTCATGGACCCAATTTCACAAGCACACATTGGACATAGGCAAAGTCAAGTTCGTAAAATGATGAATGAGGCTAGAGTTGGAAGAGACCCTATCTTGATGGAAAAGGCTCAGACACTTCAGCAACACATGATGCCAGAACAAATGAGTGTTCAGATGGGTGCCATGAAACCAATGATGTTCACACTAATCTTCATCATTGCAATATTTTCTTGGATGGGTAACACTGTTGGCGAATTTAGGGTCAACTATGTTTCACTTCCATGGTCTCCCGAATGGAACCTAGAAACGGGCAAATTTTTGTTCTTCCCTGCATGGATTGCAGTATACATATGCATGTCTGCTCCGTTTGGTAGGATAGTAGATAGGCATCTGAAATTAATCAGGTATAGGTCTCACCCCATCGTCGCTGAAGGTGAGAGGCTGAAGGAACCTCTATTGCACCTAGTAAGTGCTCCAAAGGGTGCCAGAAGTTCTCAAGCAAGCACTAGGCGAAGAAGATCTGAACAAAGGCGTTCAGGTCCAAGAAAGAAAGCCAGCAATCCCAAATCAGCAGAGACTAAAGTCGATGTTACAAATTCAAAAACATGCCCGACCTGTGGAAGTAATATGATTGAAAGAGACGGTCCCTCAATGAATGTGTGTAAGTTATGTCGTCATGTTTGGCGGTGAAACTTTGCCTCGAATCACGATATCTGGCCATCCTGGAAGCGGTACTAGTACTCTCGTCAAAGGAATTTGTAAATCAAAAGGTTGGTCTTCACTTAATGGTGGTGACATATTCCGCCAAGAAGCAAAAAATCGCGGGCTAAGTCTCTCAGAATTTGAAAAGATATGTTCAGAAGATCCAATTGTCGATAAATCTCTTGATGAGATACTTCAGAAGCATATTGCAGATCCGAATGGATACGAAGTTTTGGAAAGTCGTCTCTGCGGATGGTGGGCATACAAAATGGACATTGATTGTCTAAGGATATGGCTTCATGCAAGCGAGGAAGCAAGGGCCATGAGGGTCGTAAATCGTGAAGGACTTACAATAGAGGAAGCTACCTCAAATAACAAAGAACGTACGAAAGTTGATAAAATTAGATTTGAAGAAATGTATGGGCTAAATCCAGAAGACGAAACACCGTATACACACATTATCGACGCATCAAACATGAATGCTGAAGAAGTTCTGATTCACACACTTGCCATACTGGAGGAACTCGAATGATTATTCTTGATAATGATGCCAAAACCTCCCAACTCCATGGCTGCAAGCCAGAAGATCGAACAGTAGAACAATTGCTTCAGTCGTGCTTTATACTTCTAGACAAATCACCGGGACCTTCATCTCACCAAGTTAGTGCTTGGGCAAGAGACATGATGGGATTGGAGAAATTAGGTCATGGTGGAACTTTAGACCCGTTTGCATCTGGTCTTCTCCCACTGCTTTCTGGTAAAGCGATGCGTTTGACCGGAAAAATACTTACTCACGACAAATCATACATTGCATTGTTAAACTTGGGAAAGGAAGTTGAACGTTCAGAATTAGAAGAAAAAATGGAGAATCTTACTGGTAAAGTCTACAACGTACCTCCGGAAATCTCTGCTGTAAAAGTGCAGGTTAGAACCCGTAAAATTTCGAGATTTGAAATATTAGATTTTGATGGTAAAAGAGTCTTGACACATATTGAATGCGAAGCAGGAACTTATGTTAGAACAATGGCTAGAGACCTTGGCCTGTTACTGGATACATCAGTGCAATTGAAAGAGTTGAGGAGACCCAAATCTGGCGAATTTGACCTCTCGCAAGCAGTTACCATGCAGCAACTCGCCGATGCTTTTTGGCTATGGAAGGAAAAAGGCGATCAGAATGCAATCATCAGAATTCTCAATCCGATTGAATATATGTTAGCAGATTTACCAAGGTTGGTTGTCAAAGACGGAGCAGCAGCAGCATTATCCCACGGCGCACCGTTATTGCGTCCCGGACTTGTCAGTATAAGTGAAAATTTGAGTGTTGGCTCTGATGTGCTTATTGTTACTATGAAAGGAGAGGCTGTAGCTATCGCTAAAATGACTCAACCAAGCAAGGTGATCCCTGAAATGACTCAAGGAGAGGTAGCTAAACCTAATTGTGTCCTTATGCAAGAAGACACATATCCTCGTTCGTGGAAGAAATAATCAAGCTTCTACGTATTCTTCGTAAACCCATTCATCGGTTTCAATTCTTATTTTCAATTCACTCATGTGTTCCACACTCGACTTCGTCACCATTGGTGAAGAGCCCCCACAGCCCATGCGAAGTAGACGATTCTGAATACTTCCGCATATGAATGTTAACCCACATTTTGCGTTTATCCGTCAAACAGGGTGTCTTTTTACTATCTATTCGAGTTTCTTAATTTTAGGTGGTGCAAGTGCGAAAAATACCACTCCAATGAACAATAAGATAAGACCTGAAATTATGTAAATTGTATTTTGACTCATGTCTAGCATACTCTCTTCATCTGACTTTGAATCTTTCACTATTTCTTCATCTATTGATAATATGATTGATTCGATATTATTAGTCTCATTGACTTCATCAATACTTGTCCCTCTATCTACTTCCGCTTCTATTAGCAAACTGTCATCATTGTATGGTGCTTTCATATCACATATAACGAAGCCTAACTGTCCTGCCTCTAACATTTGTATTATTCCAGAACCAAAGGACTGTCCATCTGCAGTACATCTTACACCAACCATAGTTGCACTGACTTGGCCAGAATTTCTAACGAATACCTTGACCTCGAAAATTTCGCCAGCGTTTACTTCCTCTTGGACTCTAATCTCCTCAATATATAATTCTGCTAAGGCTCTTACTTCGAGGTCTAATACTCTGTTCACACAACTTGTTTCGTCACAAGCAGTGACCAATACAGAAGTAAAACCTGGTGTGGGGGCATCGACATAAATCTCTCTAGTATTCATATCAACTGTTGCCCACGACCTATTTGTTGTAACAACTAAATTTGAGCCGAAGGTATCAACATCGCTTAATTGGAATGATATACTGTGAACGTATCCATGTTCCACAGGTACAATACTTGGGAACTCCGCAAGCACGGGTTCGTCATCTATTTCTTCGACGATAAAAGTGGATATTTCAGACCAATAATTACCCGCAGAATCTCTAACGGTAGTAGTCAATTGTGACAGTCCTGAAGCCTCTGGAATCAACCTAACCCGTATTTGTCCTTCCGTCATGTCTACTTCGATAAGGTCAGGATTTGAATTCTCCAGTGTTACAATTAGGTCCTCAACCGAAGTTCTGTCGTCTGTACATCTCGAGAGCAGTGGTAATATTAGTCCCCCGCCATCTTCTTGGAGATTATGGGATCCAATCAGAGCACAATTAGGGTCTTCGTCATACTCTATGTTGAATGCACCCGAAACATCGATGTTTGTAATATGTAAACTCAGACTGGTTGGAGAGCCGTCGTTGCCCCAATTGTACCAGACTTTGATTTTAATCTCGAGTTCATTATCGCTAGAATCTAATGTGTGGCCAATTGGAATTTCCAAATCAAAGTCACCAATCATTGTAGCATCAGAATTCTTTACTGTTAAACCATTTACTACGACAGTCCATCTTGTGGAATTCGAAACCATGGAGCTAGGATCTCCTGTTATACTTCCTTGTATTCTTAAAGTTGGATCGTTAATGTCTATCCACGCTCTAGTCAAACAAGTATTTGTTATAGTGAATCTCAACTGTAAATCTCCATTAACTACTGGTATCGTACGCTCTTCTATAGAAATCCATATGCCCTGGTCACTCTTGTATTCGATATCCACAGTACCATTTTCATTGTTGTGTTCGAGATGTACTCTGCCCCAAGACTGCATAGCTGGTTTTTCGATTACTTCGGTTGTCCATGTTCCCCCGTCTGATTGCAATCCGCAAGGAGCAATTGAAACAGAATCAAGATCACCAGAACTTCCTTCCAAGTCTATTACAGGCCAATTTGTGAATTGGTTTGATGAAGTCGCAACAACTCTTTCTGCACCGTACCACGGTGTACGCATGGTGATTTTCAATCCAACAGCATCGACCCTTAACTGTGAGTCATCAGTTTGTCCGTTTGATACATAGTCCAGATCAATTTCGATGTTAGATAATTCCTCCCATGTCCAATTATCAGAATCTGTTATTTCGATTTTCCAGCCATTAGCCATGTAAAACAGTCCACCTTGGGTATTGCTCCATGTTTTCACCAAATCATACAAGCCTGAATTTATGACAGAAAATCTAGTCTTATCTTGCAAAAGAGGGTCAGGGATTTCAAAGTAGACAACCAATTCCACCCTTTCTATCCGGTTATTTGTTAGAGAACTGACATCGAATCCTCCGACCCTAATATCGGGACCCGTGGAGAATTGATATGCTCCATCGGGAGCACCAAGGGAAGCATTTGAGTTAGTCGATGATGATGAGGCCCAAATTGTTTGGTGATCTAAGTGCTCAGGCAATGAAATTCCCAATGTCATGTGGTTATCTGCAATCATTCCCGTCACATATTGTCCATCTTCAGATGCGGTCTCCTCAGTAAAAGCAAGATGCTTTTTGAAATCCCAATCGCTAGAGTTTTCCATATTTCCTTGCGGAAACATCTCTTCTGAACTGGTCGAGTGTACACTGCGCGAATCGACGAATCCCACAGGGAGAATAAGTATCATAACCAGAACCAATGCGTGTTTCCGCATATTGTGTTCTCAGTGCTGACATGCCTTGAATCGAACGGTGTTTAGAGTCAATAAATTATACGGAATGAGATAAATACGGCTTGTCGGTGGGACAAAGTGACGGCTGTGATGGTGTAGCGGTTAGCACGGTAGGTTGTGGTCCTGCCAGCCCGGGTTCAATTCCCGGTCACGGCCCCATTCGAATCTCTACCAGCGTATGCTAAACCTACAGATTCTCCGTTAATTAACTAAGAAAGTTCATAACTGCGTCTGAGTCCCTGAAGAGCGGATGGGATGCATATGATTGAGCGTGAGCAAGTAGGCTTAACAAAGAATTTTCTTGTTTCATTGATGGAAGAACAACTTGAGATTCAACAACATTTGGTTGTCGACGTCCACAATTTACCCATAGTGCACAATGGAGACACTCTAAGGCATATGGCCTCAAGGATAGTTGAAGAAGCAACAACTGTGTCACCAAGAGGTTTGGCAAAAGATGTCCTAAACAGGGCTGGCATAGACAGTTTTGACCCAGGAGAGCCCCAAATCGAGTCTGGACACTTGAGACACGTAGGACGACGCGCAAAAAAACTAGTTAGGTCACAACGTAGCTCTAAGAAAAGGAGAAAGGTTCGAAAAGTGCAGTATAGACCCGCTGTTGGGCATGAAAACTTGCCTAGAAAGCGTGCAAGGAAAATTACGCTTTGAGTGAGAACACAAAAAAACAAATTCACTCCCCGCTAGGACGAGGGATGGTCATGGATATCGCTAATCCTAGTGACGAGCATCAAATGTTGCGTGAAATGGTACGTGACTTTGTCAATGAGCATGTTGAACCACAAGCATTGGAATATGATCGTGATGAGAAATTCAATGTCGAGTTATTGCGTTCCCTCGGAGAAATGGGTTTGCTTGGAATTACTGCGAGTGAGGAATTCGGTGGAGCTGGTCTTGATGCTGTTGCAACAGTAATCGTCCATGAAGAATTGTCTGCAAGCGATCCTGGGTTTGCACTTGCTTACTTAGCCCACTCCATGCTTTTTGTCAACAATCTTGAATTCAATGGCACCGACGAACAAAGAGCCAGAATTCTACCAAAGGTCTGCTCAGGAGAGTGGATAGGGGCAATGGCAATGAGCGAACCAGATGCGGGAACTGACGTACTTGGGCTCTCAACCTCTGCAGTTCAGAGGGATGATGGAGCATGGATCCTGAACGGTAGGAAGATGTGGATTACCAATGGCTGCATAGACGATGATGGAACTCCTGCTGATGTGGTTTGGGTTTATGCTAGAACCGGAACTGATGCTAAAGGCCGTGCTCAACTCTCTACTTTCCTAGTAGAAAACGGAATGCCTGGATACAGTGTCGGTCAGAAAATCATCGACAAAACCGGTATGCGTGCTTCAAACACGGCAGAACTCGTATTCGAAGATTGTATCATTCCTCCAGAAAATCTCGTTGGAGAGGTCGGAGATTCAATGCTCCATATGATGGGTAACTTGGAAATTGAGCGCCTCACTCTTGCTGCTATGTCACTAGGTATCGCTCGTCGCTCACTAGATGAGATGAACAAGTATGCAACTGACAGGGAAGCATTTGGAAGACAAATCAGGGACTTCGGTCAGATTCAGAGGTATGTAGGAGAATCTTGGGCAAAGTACAGAGCTATGCGTGCATACATCTACGATACTGCAAACAATCTTGGCTTAGGTAAGGTTGGACAAAGACTCGATAGCGACGGTGTCAAATTATTCGCAACAACAGCGGCTAAAGAGATCGCAGATGCTGCAATCCAAGTAATGGGTGGCTATGGATACGTTGCTGAATATGTTGTAGAAAGGTTATGGAGAGATTCTAAACTTCTTGAAATCGGTGGAGGAACAATCGAATCTCATCAAAAGAATATCACAAGAGACCTCTCAAAAACTCCAGAAGTTATCAACGACTAGATTACCAGACAGTAGTTCTTATGGTATGAGTACACTAGGGAAGTTTATGAGGAGTAAATCACGATTAACGCTTTTTTCAGCGGCTCTACTTGTGATTTTATCCTTCGCTTGTTATGGTATGTCGGAAAGTCAGGTCGAATTACAAGCCTCACAGCATAGTATTTTTTCTCATGCGACTGAAAATGATTCAGAAGGAAAAACACTGACCGTAACAGTAGATGGCACGAATTTACGTTTTTCTCCAGATGTAATCACTCTTGTAGAAGGTGATACGGTTAGATTCTTTTGGGAAAACCAACTACTAGCTCATAATGCTGTAGAAGAAAACGGCTTATTTGATTCAGGAGATCCAGAACGAAACGTTGAGTACAATTACACTTTCCAAGTCGGTGAAAATGGTACATATCAGTACGTTTGTGAACCTCATGCAAGTTTGGGCATGGTTGGTACAATTATTGTCGAACCAATGCCAGTACTAGAACCTGAACCGGTAGAGCCCACAGAAGATGAGGACGATTCCATCGCCCTGTCTGTGGGAAGTGGTGAAATCTCTGCATTTTTTTTCACACCATGGTTTATCGGTGTGTTCGTTTTGATAGGATTTATATCAACTAGAAGAGAACAGTTTCACCTAGATTTAGTATTAGAAGATGAAATCGAGGCCATACTTGTTGATGATGACGGTAAAGAAGTCGGAGAAACCCTTGTCGATAGTTACAGAGCTAGAGTCTTTACATTGTGCGCTCTTTACATTGCGCAGGGAATTCCATTTGGCTTCATGACGGTTACATTCGTCACTTTCCTAGCTGCAGAAGGATTTTCCGCAAAAGAATTAGCTCTGTTGCTAACCCTTGGGACACTACCGTGGTCATTAAAATTCATCTGGGGTCCAATGATTGATAGGTACCAATATCGGCCTATGGGTAGACGAAGGCCATGGATTCTGGTTGCACAATCTGGGATGATAATAGTTCTGACGTGTATGGTTTTGTTTATAGATCCTGAAAAAGATATCAAACTAATTGCTTATGCATTCCTTTTCTACAATATCTTCGTATCAATACAGGATGTTAGCACAGACGCACTGGCTGTAGATGTTCTAAAGCCACACGAAATAGAGAAAGTCAACAGTTACATGTTCACTTCCAAAACATTGGGTGCATTAATTGGCGGGGCAGGTTTAGGTACTATCATCAGTTTCACAGGAATAACAGGCGCGCTGCTAATTCAAATTCCTATTCTTCTAGTAATCATGCTGGTTCCACTTTACATGAGGGAGCGTCCCGGGGAAAAACAATTCCCATGGAGTCCTGACTCAGGTTTAGGAATATACGACGAGGAGCGCGAAAAGGATAACAAAACCTTCAGAGAAATTGCTAGCAACTTTAGGATTGCTTTCTCGCTGAAATCAACAAGGCTAGGGATATTATTGAGTCTAGTCTTGTGTTTATCCTATTTCCTAATTCCAGTGTTACCACTTCTTTTCGTTCGTGAACTTGGTTGGTCCGAGGAAAAATTCAATGCAACTAAAGGAGGTTTGATACTATTAGTAACAATGTTTGGATACATCTTCGGTGGTATGTTAGGCAAACGATTTGGAGGAAAATCAGTAATCATTTATTCCACACTTGCAGGTGCACTTATCAGTTTAGTCTGGGGACTAACAGAAGGTTGGTGGAGTAGTACAGCGTATTTGGTTTCAATTTGGTGTATCCACACTTTTGTTTTCGCAATGGTAAGCATGAATGTATTTTCCTTGATGATGCGAATTACATGGAGCGAAATCGGTGGTACACAATTTACAACATACATGGCACTGATGAATCTTTCAGCGATAATTGGCTACCAACTTACAGACCCCTTGGCAAGTAGATTTGACTACACCACATTATTCTTGATAGCTGCTGTTTTAGAAACTCTAATGATCGGAGCAGCACTATTCATAGATCCAAACGAAACACGACGTGCCCTTGGTGTCTCTTCCTCTCCAAGTGATTTCGCCCCTGAGTCAATACAACCGCTAAGCGACTTAAACTGATAGAAGATAGTCCTGGTCGGAGTCGAACCGACGTCCCCGGGACCAAAACCCGAGATGATGGACCACTACACTACAGGACTGTGGTATCCCGCCGTGGAGGATTCACTTCAAGTTAGTTTCGCCTATTACTTCACGGGCAGAGGTGATAAATTCCCTCAAGTCCAAGCCTTGAGTTTCCTCATATGTAGTCGCCATCAGTGCCATGTCAAGTTTGTCAAGATATTTGACAAACTTGGCTTCTTCAGTAATCTGTGCCTCATATTCTTCGAACAAGTCAAGCCAATGTGGAGCAAGTCTCTGCATCGCATTATGTTCGTCTACACTTTTAGTTCGGGTATCATCATGGGGTGTGAGGTCACCTACCTCAACCTCAGGCAAATCATGGACCAGACACATTTCCAGTACTCGCATTCTATTAATTTCGGGAGGACAAAGGTGCATAGCAAGTATTGACATCCCCCATGAGTGTGCAGCGACGCTCTCTGGTGATTCTACTCCCGCTCTTACCCATCCTTCTCTAAGTATATGCTTAAGCCCGAGCCATTCTCGCATGGAAGTGGTAGGCTGCATTCAAATTTTAATCATCTTGTCAGTAATTAGGCTTGAAGCCAATTATCATGAACGTGGAATAGTTCGGGTTAGTCATGAGCATCACAAAAATGGCAGTTTTGGGCGCAGGTCAAATGGGAAATGGAATTACACAAGTTGCAGCATGTGCTGGAATTAAGGTTGTAATGATTGACATTCAGCAAGAATACGTGGACAAAGGAATCGCCACAATTGAGAAGTCTCTCGCAAAATTGGTTTCCAAAGAGCGAATGTCACAAGATGACGCAGATGCTGCTCGCTCTAGAATTAGCACGGCAATCGATCGCTCAGCATGTGCAGATGTTGACCTTGTTGTTGAGGCAGTACCTGAAATTCTTGACCTAAAATTGTCTATTTTTTCTGAACTGGATGAGATTTGCAAAGATGACTGTATCCTAGCCACAAACACATCCTCTATTTCGATTAGTGAAATTGCATCTGCAACATCCAGACCAGACAAGGTAATCGGAATGCACTTCATGAATCCTGTACCAATCATGAAATTAGTAGAAGTCATCAATGGAAAGGAGACTTCTGAATCTGTAACTTCGACAGTTCTGGAAGCCGCAGACCGAATGGGGAAAATACCTCTGATGTGTAACGACTCTCCAGGATTTGTATCGAACAGAATTTTATGCCCGATGATAAACGAAGCAATTCTAACCCTGCAAGAGGGTGTTGCAGAACCTGAAGCAATAGATGGAATTATGAAGTTGGGAATGAACCACCCAATTGGCCCATTAGCACTTTCAGATTTGATTGGTAATGATACTGTTTTACACATCATGAATGTCCTTCATGAAGGAATGGGTGACGACAAATATGCACCAGCGCAGTTGCTGATTGATATGGTCCAAGATGGTAAATTAGGACGCAAGTCGGGTTCAGGATTTTACGACTATTCTTGAAGCGTATCAACCTTGCCGGATAAAGAGTTTAGTACTAGACTTTGTTGATTTAGGGCATGCGAAAAATCCTGTTAGTGACATTGCTATTAGGCACTATGTCGCTATTCCCTATCATAACAGCATTAGACGGTGATGGAGACGGAATAGATGACAATTTGGACATCTGTCCTTTCGCATCCGGAACTGCTAATTCAACTGCTGGCATGGGTTGTCCTGACTCTGACGGAAACGGGTTGGCAAATTTTGAACAGGCAACATATCATGATTGGAGTGATTCAGGTTATTTGGATGTCGATAGAACCTCAATGAGTCCAAACGTAAATGCTGTCACATGGGCGAGAAACGATAGCGTATTCTATGCAGGTAGTCACAATAATGAAGTCAGAGTCTTTGATTCATCAGGAAATAATCTAGCGTTACTACATACAATGCAGGGTGATGTCTTCGATATTGAAATTTCACCGAGCGGAGATAATTTGATTGTAGCTAGTGAAAATGCAGGATGTAAAATCATAAATGCTACAACAGGAATGTTGGTTAATGATTTAATGAGTTCCCTGACAGTCACAAGTGGAATCTTTGAAGCAGCGTGGTCCAATGATAATAGCCGTGTTTTTTGTGGCGGATTTGGTGGCATTTTACATTCATTTTACACGAGCAACTGGTCACTTGAAAGAAATTACAGCGAGTTCCCATACGGTTGGATAAGTGGAATCGATACTACCCCTGATGGTAGGGTTGTATTTCTATCATCAAACACTGACGTGTACGGATATTGGACATCGAACGGTACTCTCTATCATAGCCTTACAAATCACTCTGGGTATGTTAGAGTACTAACTATTAGTCCAGATGGGAGATATCTGGCTACTGGCTCCCAAGATACCACTTTACTAGTAACCGACATAAAAACCAAAACTGTAGTTGCGAATATTTCGATGGGCGCATGGATACATGATATTGACTTCTCAAGCGATGGTGGAAGTATGTTAGTGTCGAGAGGTTTCCAAGACTCATTCTTTGTTTACAGAACAGATACATGGACTAGTATTGGAGAAATTACAGGCTTTGGAACAGAGGAAGATAATCGAGGAGTTTTCTCTGCAGAGTTTGATTCTAGTGGTGAAAATATGGCGGTCGGGTGGCGAAGAGGCTGGGTTTCTGTTCAAACAATAGGTGAAAATTTGATTACAGTTCAAGGCCAAAATTATACCGTGCGGATGGAGGAATCTTGGAGGTCAACTTACACCGCAACAGACCATAAAATAAATGTTAAAGAATTCGACAGGCTACAATCTACAATCGACGCTTGTGATTCCAAAGCAAGAATAGGGTCGAGTTCTAACGGCATACATCCATTATACACTACAAAGGCTGCGAACTATTCGACAAGTGGTTTGCTAGATTGCGATAATACAGATGAACAGATTTTAGAAATACCATACGGAATTGCTCCAGGCGCCATGATGGTAAAATCAGGCGGCTATACAGAAACTTGCATCCAGAACATCGGAGCATTGTCAATGGGTCAACTTCGATGGATTGTTTCAGCTTCCACTAGGAATGGGTTGACATCAAATGGAGAGATTCCGGGAATAAATTGGAACTCAGTCATTCCAAATGATGATGGTGACGGGGTACGCGAGTGGATTGATTTAGATCCATCATGTCCTGACGAGGAAATTATTCTTGTTCATCGGTCAACAGAAATGGAAGACCTGTCAATCATACAACAAACACTGTTGTGCCTAGACTGTAGCCAACCAGATTCATTATACCCTTCTACAGACACCAGAATCAGACTTGATGTCGGGGTTAATCGCTCAGATGTAATAGACATGATTACAACTCCTGAGGCCGATGGCTGGATTGCTTTTACCGAAATGGTATACACGCTTGATAATTCAAACGGAGTTTATGTAATTCCTTTGATTGATAATTACACACACGGTGCTGCCGATGCGATTGCTGATGGTGGTACGATTGTTAATGCTTCCATCAATGTCTCCCGTGACGGAGAATGGCCACTTCAAACCTACATGCGCGCCTTTACCCCACTAAGCAGTATAACAAAAAATATTGAATTTTTGAAACACTTGTTATCAGACATTGGTCAATTCAAATGGCAACAATCTGGTTTTGTTGGATTAGGATATTGGGACTTATATACGACGTGGGCAAAATTAGGTGTCGACGCTTATTCTATTCTACCAGACGCAGATTCAGATGGTGTTTGGGATGGAGACGATTTGTGCCCTAATAGCTCTCAGGATTACTCTGTTGATTTGCAAGGTTGTTCAGAAAATCAATTAGATGATGATAATGATGGAATAACAAACGATTTAGATGACTGTGACGATGATTATGGGACATCGTTCTACGTCACGATTGGTTGTCCAGATGCAGATGGAGATGGCTGGCCAGATTCTGATGATACCCACCCTAACGACGTGACAGAATGGAACGATACAGACATGGACGGGTTCGGAGATAATTCAGACGATTGTATAGAATCTAGTGGGAATTCAACTTACGGTAGCATCGGCTGCACCGACACTGACGGCGATGGTTGGGCTGACATAAATGATTCATTCATAGATGATTCAAGTGAATGGTTAGACTCTGATAGTGATGGTTACGGCGATAATACAGATGCGTTCCCATACGAGATAACCCAATGGATTGATTCAGACTCTGACGGGTTTGGCGATAATAATTCGGGACTAGAGGGAGATGACTGCATTGACATTTCTGGATCTTCAAACAAAGAAGGCATTTTTGGTTGCCTCGACAGTGATGGTGATGGTTGGGCTGATTCGATTGATGATCTGCCTACAAATCCTGAACAATATCGTGACGTTGATGGAGATGGTGTAGGCGATAGTGTATCATCTAGCAATTTTGATATGTGTCCCGAAACGGCATCAAATGAGATTTCAATGGTAGATGAAATTGGCTGTGGACCATCAGAAAGAGATGGAGACTATGACACATTCACAGACGACATTGACCAGTGTCCAAATACTCCACTAATGTTGTCAACTCTTGTCAATACCACACAGTACCTTGACCAAGCAGAAACAATACCAAATCCTGTGCTGGGTTGTGCTCTTGCTGAAATCGATCTAGACGGAGATTTGGTTACCGCTGACCTAGATTGGGACGATAATAATCCAAACCAGTCTGCTGATAGCGACGGCGATGGATTTGGTGATAATGTTGAGTCAGATGATGGTGATGACTGCCCACAGCAAAAGGGGACATCATTTAGAGACCAAAACGGGTGTTTGGATTTAGACGGTGATGGCTGGTCGTATCAGTCAGACTTCAATGATGG
>CEPA01066856.1_pt1 | contig 16800 bp, 10 predicted proteins | sample 356241 | NCBI WGS metagenome assembly CEPA01 (sample SAMEA2620542, study PRJEB7988) | marine metagenome | biome: marine biome (ENVO:00000447); feature: surface water layer (ENVO:00002042); material: "saline water (ENVO:00002010), including plankton (ENVO:xxxxxxxx)" | depth 5 m
CTATACAACCTAACTACAGACTCTTGGCAGGCCGAACTATTACCTAGTGGAGCAGTCAATCGAGTAACTTCCCACATCTCATCTAATGGTATAGAATGGATTTCTTGGGGCGATGAAAAACTTGAGGCATATTACGCCAATGGAACTAAAATTGGTGAATGGGATGATTTAGAATTCCCAATAAGAGAAATTTTAGAATTTGATGGCGTCACTTTATTCGCTACAGAAGATGGTGTTGCTCGTTATGACGAGTCCTCGAACCAGTGGTTATCTGAATGGACGCCAGGAAACGGTTTACCAAATTCTGCCGACGACACAGTGTATGAGTTATGGACTAACGGAACAGATCTGGTTGTTGGAACTGCCAGAAATCAAGGCTTCGGAGGAATAGACGGTGAAATTCTGCACCTAGATTCTAGTGGAACGTGGAATACTTGGGATGGTGGTTCAAATGGGATTCCGAATGGTTATCCAATTGGTATGGAGATGTGTGGAGGACTATTTCACGTTACCATGACATCTAACAACGGCGGAGTTGCTAGATTCGACCTTGAGAACGGAACCATTGAACCTGCTTTTACTACAGCCACCAGGCTTGATGATGGAAATGCTGCTGCAGTCGCATGTGATGGTGCTAACAACATCTTGTACGTCGGATACCATGATGACTCAGAACCAATTTCTAGATATGATTACACTAATGACCAATGGCTCACAAGTTTGACATCATCATCACACAACATACCAACTGACCCCGTCTGGTGGGGTGCAATGCAATTTGCAGCAGGAAAATTAGTCATTGGTTATGACATTGGAACCGAAGGAGACAACCTGATTGGCGGAGGTATGGCCATACTATCTGCTAATGGTGCTAATGTTGGAACTGCAGGAATTGTATCTACAGGCTCGCCTGTATCCTCAGTTGACTGGTTAGGCACACAGTGGCTAATAGGACAAGCTGGTGGAACATCTGGTTACTCACACGTAGACACAATTGGACAAGCGGGACAAAACACAATTCATGCTCTTCCCAATCTTGTTAGTGGTCAAATTACATCAATTTCGGGAAATCAAACGCATGTTTGGGTAGCATCCTCATCATGGCAAAGTACCGGTTCGGGGGTTCTACAAGGTGTCAAACTACCAAATGGTTCAGTTGAATGGCAAAAAGGATGGACAATACCGGCAAATACGGCTGTAACGGACATCGAAATAGTCGGCACTGATTTGTATCTTGCTAGCAATAATCGTGGGCTTAGGCTGTTGGATACCATAACTGGTACTCTTCAGCCACTACCGACCGGAATTCACAACTTCCAAGATGGCTTGAAAGTCATAGGCGATGACCTATTCATCGGATTGCAAGGTTCTGGTGCTTCATCTGCAGGGATTCAGATTTTCAATACGACCACAAATTCCTACACAGCGGGAAGATTACTTGCAGGTCTACCATCGAATAATATCAATGCATTCCTAACCATGACCGAGACCAACAATGCTGGAGCAGTCACAAACGAAATGATATACGTAGCCACCAACAATGGTGTTGCTAGGTGGAATGCATCTGATGATAAATGGGAAACTGCTTGGACAGCCCTTGATGGTTTACCGATTTCTTTTGTACAGGACATCACTGAATTCGATGGCGACATCTGGATGGCGACACCGAACGGAGTTTCACAGTATGAATATTCGACCTCTACTATCACAAACTACGGAAAGGCTGACGGACTGATGGGAACATCAACGTGGGGATTGCTTGGAACCACAACAACAACAACAGACTCGACAGGAGTAACTACAACACAAAACAGTCTATTCATTTCACATGATGGAAAAGGAACTGATAGACCGGGAATCACTCAGTTTGAAACTAGCAATAAGACAGTGATAGAACTACACCAGTTCGACCAGCTACCATCAAATACAGTAACCGCAGTAACCGCTGATGCTTCCGGAGTTCACATTGCTACAGACATCGGACCTCTTGTTCACTGGGATAGAACTACCGGAGATTTCCTGACTGGTTCAAATGTATTCACTATGCAAGACTGGCCCATCTACAAAATGAGATCTGATGGATCTTATTTGATAGCGGTAGGTGAGAATGGAGCCAGCGTTATTCAACTCGGAAACAATGCCGGACAAATATACGGAAGGTATGCAGCATTCGAGTCTACCGGTGGAAGCGTAATCAGCAATTCCTACGTTACGGTATCAACTAGTGATGGTCTCCGAATGTGGGATCTAAACTCTGGTGATGAAATACCATCGATGTCTATGCGTAGAGCAGATCCGTTGTCGGTTGGCTTCCAGCTGCAGTTCCAAGACATAACAGAATACACACATCCTGGAATGCAATTTTCTGTGGTAGATTCTTTGAACCCTGTTACTCTTACAAGCGATGGTAGTCCCGGCTCACATGGAATACCAATGCAGACAGCTCCATTGACATTCTCATCACCGGTCGATGGCGCTGCAACCTGGGCAAAACTAGTCGAACTCGAGTGGAATTCTACTGTTAATCTTTCAAACGATCCAACATTTATCACGAGTATGCAATATGCTGTCGATAATGGAGTTCTTCTGAACGGCACAAGATTGGTTACGCTGGCTGTGACTTCTCCTTCCAACGGAAGCATGTGGGTTAAATTAAGCTACGACTGGTTTAGAACTGAAACTCCCGTACAAGGATTATCCCTATGGGATAGGCCGGATGATGGTGGTCAAACATTGATGGCTAACTGGACTTTAGTGCACGATGATGATTTTGCTAGATATGTTGTTTATCTTAACGAAGGACCATGGCAATCTCAACCCACGGCTGCTGACTTACAACCGCGGGCACCAGACGCTTCAGTAAGTCTCCATTCCAGATTGCAAACAGAAATTTCTACCATCGATGGACAATCCTTGCAAAACGGCGTCGAATATTGGGCGGTTGTTGTTGTTGAGTACAATGATGGTAGATTTGGAACCCCTTCCGCTCAATTCGGGCCTGCGACTCCTAGTGACGAAGTCCCTGCCCCACCGAACTGGGCTACTGCAATATCTGGAGGGAATGTAGTAGCAGTAGATGGAGACGTCTTCGCTGAATGGTCTCGTTGTGAAGCATTAGATCTTGCGAGCACTAGAGTTTACGCCTCTACATCAGCGATTACGAATGCTCTAGGAATGGAAGTACATAGCGAATTTGTTCCACAAATTGGTAATGCTAGTACTTTGAATTTAGAAGCAGGTAAGCCGCACTGGTTAGCGTTCACTTGCGTAGATTTAGCAGGCCAAGAGGACCTTGTCAATGCAACGGTAATTGGACCGATTGTACCAACTGGAGGAATTGACGATGGTGTTCCTCCACCGAAACTAACTGGTATTTGGGCAGAAGATGTACCAAACGATGATGGTGGAAGAGTGCAAATCGGGTGGGATAATTCGGTTGCTACAGATTGCGCTTACGTTGCTGTGTACATGTTACCTGTCGATATTGAAGGCGGTTCATTCCAACCAACAAATGTTGATGGATTTGAAGTTGCAACAATAGTACCAGATTGTGAAACTAACACTACTGTCATTGATTCTATTGGTGAGGAACCACTGGTCGACGGACAAACATACTGGATTGGAGCAGTTGCGTTCGACAAATGGCTCAACGGGGATACAGGGGATGTAACAGTCATCGAGGTTACACCATTTGTTAACAACATTGATGGTACCACAGAACCGGACAGAATCACAGAGTTAAATGCATGGGACCATCCTAACGACGATGGTACTGCAATTGACATATCTTGGGAGCCATCTAATGTGGATGATTTTGATTATTATGTTATATGGGCCTCAGAATATCCTCTGAACGATCTAAGCAACTTTTGGGAAGTAGCTGGTACTGAACCAGGAATCTGTGGCTGCATTGTGATGGATAAACAGTGGATAGATACGGAAAAAAGTCCTATTGAATTAACACTCAACACTGCCCTCTATGGAGGAAACTCCCTAGATAGTTCTCTACCAAAGCAAATTATGCCTGAAATTCAACTTTATGTCGCAGTTACTGTTCACGATATCAAAGGAAACGTTCACCTGGACAGCTTGTACACAGCCACCGCCACCCCTGTAGATAATCTGGCAGATACAACACCTCCAGACAGACTAACTGGACTCAATCTCTACGACAGGCCTAGTGATGACGGAACTGCGGTGCTGTTAGAATTTGAATTATCACAGGATAGCGATGTAGCATACTATGATGTGTATGCTGCAGCATTCACATTCACTTCTGTGGGCCAAAGTGGTACTGTTAAAACACCTATTGCTCAGTTAAGCAGAGCCCCCACATTACCATTGACCATCGATATATTGGTATTCGATACCTTGGTTGTACCCAATACCCCAGTGACAGTGGCTGTGGTGCCAGTAGATTGGTCAGGAAATGCACACCTTGACAATTTAATAACGTCTACAGCTATTGCGATTAATGATGGTGTTGACGATGCTGGAGCGTATCTGCCCGATATTAATGGAGTTAGTTTGCAGTGGATAGACGATTCTATTCTAGTATCATGGGACCATACAACAGATCCTAGTGTCAGAGGTTACATCATACACATATCTGACTCGGAGTTTACAAATGTCGCCCAGGCAACGAATGTTGGGTCAACAAGTGCTTCAAATTCGTTCCTAATTACCTCAGAATTATTCGAAGATTTGTCTAATGATACCTCATGGTGGGTTGGGGTTGCTGCCAAGGATGACATTTATGATAGAAAATTGATTGAGTCACAAGAAATTGGTCCAATAGGGTCTTCAGATAGCAATGACAAAGAAGATTCTGAAAAGGATTCAACTACTGACCTTGGTGAACTACTAACAACAGACAACATGATTATCGCAGGAATGATTCTAATTTCCCTTCTCCTCCTAGTCTTAGTTTTGAGAGGAAGAGGTAAGAAGCCTGCTAGAAATAGAGAGTGGGAATTACAGGAAGCCACATGGGGTATTGAAGCCAGGTCCGGATGGGATGATACAGGGACATTTGGAGGACAGGTAGCACCTCCGGTCGCACCTCCCCCGGCAATAAAACCCGCCCAACAAGATGATATTTTTGCTGCTGCCCAGAGAATACAGCAACCAAATCAGCCAGTTTCACCTCAACCTCAACGTTGGGTCCAGCAGCCACCACAGACCCAACCGGTAAGACAGCAGACACGGCAAGATGAAATTGACACATCCTTCTTAGATGACCTGTTGTGATTTTATGATAGAAGGCCCAAAGAGCGCAGTTTTCACTACCGTTAGAGCAAGAAACGGTCGCTTATTTCATCTTGATTTTCATCTAGAAAGACTATCAAGACACGCAAATAAATTAGGAATTCCAATTCCAAAAATAGATTTACCAAGTAACCTTGAGGGACTTGTGAAAATCCAGATAGATCACAGTGGCGTACAATTTAGTTCAAAACCATTCTACCAAGAAATTCACATGGATGCAGAAGGGGTTACAGTCCCTGCACCTCGATGGACAAGGAAAGTCGCTGGAACAAAACATGGTGACTGGGATGCTTACCGAAAGATTACTTCGGATGCCTTTTCAAAGGGAGCAGATGTAGCTTTACTTGTTCATGATTTCTGCATTGTCGATGGTGACAGAGTCATGCCAATAGTTCTAGATGAGGATGGTGTAGTATGGATAAGTAATCCCGAATCCGGGCGAGTAGATTCCGTAACTTTCGATGTCTGTAGGCCGCTTATTGAAGAGGCTGGGTTCATCATCAGTGAGGGGAGGCTAAACGAAAGGCTTGTCGCCCGGGCTAAAGAAATCGTACTACTAGGTACAGGAATGGGGGCTGCTAGATTAACAATTTTAGATGGCATTGACATTGGTGACGGTACGGATAAGTTGCAGCGCACCTGTATTGCTGCGCTTGGAGATGATTGGCGGTGATTGAAAAATTACTATCCTCCCAAGGACAGGATAGAATCCTTCTCCTGTCTGGTGGTCCAAAATCACATCTTGCTAGGAAGAGCATGTTTGCGGTAGGAATGAAGAAAAGATTGTTAATCACGCAGCCCAATTTAAGACCTCAGGTAAAACATTCTCCGCTGAACGGAGAGACAATCATCAGTAATGATAATGCCCCAATTGAGGCTTGTATACAGGAATTAATTGACGGGAAATGGAGACTCACCCACCTTCTAAATTCGAAAACACTAGAAGGTGTTTTGCGTTCTTTAAAGTTCCATACGACGCCTGGCTGCGTTTGGGCAGGAGCGTTGTCTTACGACCTAGTTCAATGGACGCAACCCATATGTTTACAGCACCCTCCTGTAGAAGGAGAGATTCTCGCCATACTGTGGCTAGTGGAAGAGTGGGATGAATCGGAGGTGCACCTTCCCGAACTCCCTAATCCAGTGAAAATGGATGGAGAGGTTTCATCCCATACTGACAAAGAACATGCAGAAGTGGTAAAGGACATCAAGAAGGCAATTACTGCAGGTGAATTGTACCAACTTAATTTTGGTAGGACTTGGGAAGGTCCACTTGGAGAAAACCCTGCGGTTATTTTCCATCGGCTATCGGTCAACAATCCAGCGCCATTTAGTGGATTTCTAGAAGTTGCAGACATCGGTCTTGCATTGGCGTCTTCATCTCCTGAAATTTTACTCGAAACAAGGAATGGCAAAGTGATGACAGCACCGATTAAGGGAACTAGACCAAGAGGTTCCGATTATGACCAAGAAACCCTTCTGAGAAGAGATTTGGTCCATGACCAAAAAGAAAGGGCGGAGCATAGGATGCTTGTTGATCTCGAACGAAATGATTTGGGAATTGTATCGAAGCCTGGGAGCGTTCTTCAGTCGCGATTCGACGTTGAAGCCTATGCAAATGTCCAACACTTAGTTTCTCAAGTTACAGGCATTCTTGATGATAATAAAGACGGTATAGACGCCTTGCAGGCACTATTTCCAGGGGGCAGTATTACCGGTTGCCCAAAAACAGTAGTCTGTGCTGCAATTGATGAGTTAGAGCAGCGCCCGAGATCTTTCTGGACCGGTTCTATGGGTTGGATTGACCCACATACTGGAGATTCGACCTGGAATATTATGATTCGAACACTTGAAGCTAGGCGTACAATCAAAGGATGGCATGGTAAAGTTGTAGCGGGTGGAGGGATAACAATTGAGAGTAATCCAGACTCAGAGGTTGCTGAGGCAATCTGGAAAGCAGCCGCTCTAAGAAGGGCGTGTGGCTGGCTTAACCCTGATACGTCACCAATGATTAGGGGCGAGTTAGGAACATACCCACTTTACCTTGAACAGGAGAAATTCAAGACCAATGAAAATTTTAAACTTAAACTTGCATTCATTGACAACCTAGATTCATTTTCACAGAATATAATCCATGCGCTAAAGGACCTAGGCTGCGAAGTTGAAGTGTTCGATGGCCGTGGAGAAATTGTTGAATTCAAACACGATGCGATAGTAATAGGTCCCGGGCCAGGTAGACCAGAAATATCACCACTATCCATGCATGCTGCTCAATTAGACACAAATGTGCTTGGTATTTGTTTGGGGCATCAAGCAATTGGGTTAACAAGGGGCATGGAATTGATAGAAAGCCCACTGGGCCCGGTGCACGGTGTTCCTTCCACGATTATTGCTAATGGGGAAGGGCTGCTCACAGAGGGTAAACACGTAATGACTCGGTACAATTCTCTAGTCTTGAGTGGATCTGGGAACCTGAAGATCACGTCTAGTGACGAAACTGGAACCTTACCTATGGAGATTAGAGATGGCAACACGTATGGAATTCAATTCCATCCTGAATCAATCGGTTCCAGCGGTGGGATAGAAGTCATTGCTGAATTCTTACGTAGGATAGCGCATGCTTGAAGTGTAGATTATCTGTGGGATGTTCAATGCCGACTTGTCGACTGTGCTTCAGTGTCTATCCCCGGGAACAATTCATTCACGGAAACGGACCAAGAGCGCAAGTTTGTGTAAGATGTGGTGTGGAAAAAGGCCTCGTTAGTGAAGAGGAAGTTGCCTCTCTTTACAGCAACTCTACTGCTAATGCAAGATTTTCCGCTCTCGCTAGACGGTGGTCTCCTCTGATGTGGCTTACAGTTCTGTGGACAGCATGGATTGTGTTCTTGAATGAGGTTGAGCCTTGGGGCTTGTACACGCTAATTCTTCTTGCTGTATTCACGCTAATTGTTCCTGTTTACATGTTATTCTTTTCATCAAAGCACATGGCTGTAATGTCAAGACTAACTCCAGACTATGAAAGACCTAAAGGCCATTAAAGGCATATCGAGTGTTCTCGTCATAACCTAGCGTGAATCTTGATTACGTCATTATTTTCGCATTCATAATCTGCACCAACTACTCTACGACTTCTTCCATCAACGCCTTTGATAAAGCCGTCTCCCAAGTCACTGTGCACCTTGTATGCAAGGGCTTTCGCTTCAATTTTATTTGGTACTACAAATGCATCTGGAAGTACGTGCCCATCCCCGTCTTTCCAACCATTTTCGTCGGCCACGGGATACACTACAACATGATCTAGTGCGTCAAACAATACTTTTGTCAAAAGCTCTGCAACACCTGTACCCCCTGCATCTAATAACTTACTTTTCATCCCAAACAATGCGCTTAATTGTGCAGGGCTCAATTTGGATTCATCAATTATGTTGAACGTATCACTACCAGGAGAGTAAGAAACAAGATTGGCCGAATCTGCCCTCCTTAAGGCCAATTCCATATCAGCCATTGTTGGCTGGACGATTCCGTTGGATTCGATAGATTGCCAAGGAGTTCCTTTAGCAGAATCTGCCTTATTTGCTGCGATATGTATTGGAAATAATTTACACCTGAGATGATATGCCAGAGACCTGACTCTTTCCTCAGACCACGTCCACGGAGTATCGAGGCTACCCCACTGACTTCTAAACCCGTCAAGCGCTTGAAGAACGTGAGATATAGTAGCACCAAGGCCTGTAAACCTTTCATGTAAAAAATTGCTCAATCCCTTTTCGCCTTCTGCTTGAACCCTGCGAGAACCGCGAGCCCAACCGTCGTCAAGGATACCATAAATCCACGAATCCAATTCTTGAGTTAAAAATGAGGTCTCCTCTACCAATGCCGATTCAACATCCTCTAGCGCGGCAATTGGATTACCTTCAATATCAGTTAGACCGGCCGCGTCTACGACCTGTATTAATGCATCACAATTTGCTAGGTCCGACAAGAATGCGTTTCCCCTGCCTCGTCCTTCTGCGGCACCAGGTACAAGTCCCGCTACATCTACAAGAAACGTCGGAACAAGTCGAACATAGCCTATACAGGTTCCAGTTCTGGGCTCGCATATACTCCCTTTTCTAGGGTCGTTTTCAGAAACTGGCTCCAATCTACCATCATCTTCTAACCTTTTGCGCAATTCTTTGCATGGACAAGGCTCAGGCGATGCAAGGAAGGCGACTCCAACGTTTGCATCAATAGTACAAAATGGATAATTTGCAATATCTACCTTTGCCAAGGTCGCAGCACTGAAATACGTAGATTTGCCTACGTTCGGTTTGCCTACCAAACCAATTCGCATTGCATCACGCCTGAGTGATTCTCTCAATCAGGTCAGCCTTGGTGCCGTCAGTTGCTAAATTCATGGATTCTGCAAGTTCAACCAACTCTGCCTTCTTCATTTTCTTAAGATCGGACTTGTTTGGAGCCTTATCGCCAAGCTTGTCCTCTCCATCAAGTAGGGCCTTAGCTTGTGCAACCCACTGGTCACGCTTAACTCTTCCAGGGAAGAACTCTATTGCTAGGTTAACCGTATCTTCGAGTTCGCTGTTCATCTTAGAAATCTGCTCATAGGTGTAGATTCCTAGAGCGTTCAACTTCTCTTCAATAAATGGACCCACTCCCTTCATTGCTTGAAGGTCATCCTTATCGCTAGACTTTGCAGTACCTAAAACATCGAAGTCTATCTTCGAGGCGTTTGCTTTTACTCGCTCTATTTCTTCTCTCTTCTTGAGTTCAGCATCAGAGAGAGTGTTATCTGAATCTTCTTCTACCACTTCTTCGGTCTCTTCTTCTGCCACTTCTTCCGCAGAATCATCAACTACGGATTCTTCGGTCACTTCACCTTCGGAATCTGTAGATTCCTCTTCGTATGGTATGAACTCAATACCTAAGGTGTTACGAATATTAAGCAAAGCAATATCTAGTTCAGGAAGATTAATTCGGCCATCCGAGTTTATATCCATTAGTTTTACCAATTCTTCAATGTCCCAAGGTGGAAGATCTGCAATATCTGCGACTCTTAGTGCGTTTGCAAACTCGAACATATCGATTTCCCCTGAATTATCAACGTCGGCCCAAGAAAAGAATTGTGCTGTAGTCGTTCCCCTGCCACAAAGCCACTCTGTCAACCTAACCAAATCCTCGTCAAACGTTTCTGGGAATTCATCAACCTCGTCGTTGTGTAGATCTGATGACACGTCAATAATTGTAGAACCTGTTGAACCTTCCTCTTCTGACTCTCCAATAACCAGTATCGTATCTATTCCAACCCCGCGGCCAAATAAGGACCTAATCGTGGTAGTCCCTTCTACCATATTGTAGGTTGAAATGTCACTGACCATTCCAGCGTCGGAGTTTTTGACGTTACCGAATAGTAATGTCTTCACAGCAGTGTTTCCTGCAAGAATAAATCCAATTACAACACCATAGAATGCGAATGCACCCGTCAAAGCAAACCCGGAAATAGTGGATAAATCTTCTACCTCTGCATCGATTAGAGACTTTTCCGACCACTCTCCCATCAAGAACAATATTGTCGAAAGAAGGCCGCCAGCAATAACCATCCATGTTGCTGCTCCGGCAGAACCTGTCAAGGACTTTCCAGCAGCCAAAGGGTATGAGTGGAAGAGTGCAGACAAAGCGAATAGACCACCTATAACATACAGATACGATGAGTTAACTGTAGCAGCAACACCCGCAAGGCTCCCGTCACCAACCATTACATTCAGCCCGGTAAAGTAGCCAAGAAGAGCAAAAATTGGCAATAATATTGCAGCACCGGCTGCTGCTGTTGCCCCTGGGCTATCGACTACCGCGCTTGCATTCCCCCGAATTGTAGCCAGCATATTTGCTGAACCAGCCATTATTGGCATAAGCCCTACAGTGACAAGAATTGCACCTATTGACTGAGCGAAATTATCTGCATGACCTGCTTCTGAAAGGAAAAATGGTGGAACTGTTACGAATAGGAGGAACATGGATGCTTTGGTAAGGCTACCGGACCATATTGGCTGACCCGTCACGTGAGATAACACGTGATACCCTACTCCGAACATGAGTGCAAGGGGAACCCAGCCTGATGCTATAATATCTGCAACCCAAACGGTCCCAGTCCATCCTAGCGTTTCTCCAAGAGCATTCGCAAATCTACTGAAGAGCAGCGAGAATAATCCTAAAATCAGGAACCAAGAAGGGACTGATATTGGTGAGTTACCTCTACTACCCAAAGTTATCAATGAGTTCACCATTAAGCTCAGGACTAGCAAACCTGAGATTAAGCCATACAAAGCCGCTTCAGCTTCTCCATAAACAACCCATTCCCAATGATTTAGAACGCACAATACAAGCCCAACCAAAACTTGTGCAGTCCATGCCATCGCTATCATCGATGCGTTCGCCTCACTGGCTAACTTGGCACCAGTTGTACGAGTGTGAGCAACTAATACACCACCGATTAGAATCGCAAAAATTGCTGTTGACATTGCAACCTCATTGAAGTAAGCAAGGGCGCTACCATCATCGTAAGACCAACCGACGTTAGCCAAGGAATCTAAGGCTGCAGGATCGTACTTGTGCCATGCTGCAAGAAATCCTCCTATCGCCGCTAAAATTAGCCAAAATACACCTGTTTGCATCCATGTTTTCGCACCGCTGCCCTCTCTTTCTTGAAATAAGTCAGCGGCAGGACCGGCGGCTTTTGTCAGCAAAAACATGCCAAATTGGCGGAGAGGAGTACTCATTCCGCCAAAACCTCTCTGTACATAATATGTAAAAAGTAAAATTGAGGTTACTAGAACTGCAGAGGTTGTGAAAGCTTCCGACATGATTACTCCTCCTTAGTCCGAAAGGACTCCTCCGACCAAATTCGCAACAATCATTCCGCAACCGACGAGGATTCCAATAAGGTAGTACCAGATTCCAGAACCACCCAAATTATCCATAAACGGTACGATTTCTCCAATCACTGGGACATTATCCCATCCGAAGATATTGCTAAACAAAGCAATAAGGCCAACCAAACCAACGCTCATCAGGACCAAAATTACTCTGGAAGCAGATGGTTCTGCTACTCCTTCAGATACATCGGGCAATATAGTGCTATTTGTCATATAATCACCTTGACCCCGTAGGGGTCATTCATGCGAAATGTGGTACAGTCATAAACATTGACCACCCTTTCTCTTAAGGCGAACGAAGATGCACAAGCGCATCACCACGACGATTCTTTCCAGTCCCTAACGGAATTGGGAACTTTTGGTCAAGTTCAATTTCGGCTTTCCACACCTTTTTGCAAGCACAATCCAATCCATCCAATTCGTGAATATCCCCACTTACTGAGTACCTTTCAATCGCTGCAACAACCTCTTCATCACAGGTTCCGCAGTTGTGGGCGCCCCTTACCTTGCCCCCTGCTGTCGGATGAATGATTAGTCTACTTACTTGGTCTGAAGCACCATTCCCGGAATTCGTAGGATGTATGTCATAATGAACATCGTGAATCAATTGTACTAGAGACCAAAGCCATGGAGGACGATATTCGTTAGCTCTGAACAATCTGTCGATAACTGTGCTTCTTTGAATATTCATTGGATTTACACTTATCTCGTCACTTTTTTGGGCGACGTCTCTAATCCATTTTGCACCATGTCTAAGAGCATCCCCCTCACTCATGAATGGTGGTTTGAACATCAAATATGTCTTTATCCGAAGACCAAACTTAGACAGATTTTCAACCGCTCTATCCCAACTTCTTGTTGTAAATCCTTTATTGATGTGAAATCTCAGCACTTCGTCGTCATAAGCTTCCAAGCCGATGGCTACTGAAAATTTTGGATTTATTTTAGTCGCCCACTCCAATTTTTTCACTGATAATTGCTCTGTTCTACTCTCTACAACTAACTCTTTACCCATTTCGTGGCAATCTTTGAGAACTCTTTCTTGAAAGTCAAGAGGTATTTCTCTGTCTTCAAGAAGACTGCCGGAGGTGTAAACTTTCACCATGCCCATGCTGTCGAAATCTTCGAACCTTGCAAGTGATTTTTCCCATTGTGAATGTAAGTCTTGACTTGTGACATCATCTCTTGTATCATTGAAGTACCCACAAAATGTGCACCCACTGGACCACCACCAATGGCAACCCTTCGTCCTTAGAATTACTGTTAATGCAGTTGTAGGAGTACCATCTGCAAGTGTTTCTGGAGTGTAGTAAACTGTTGCAGGGTCTCTTGCATCCCACGAGTGCTTCTTTTCAAGGGCCCATGGGGTGTTTGCTGGCGCTTTAACCAAATCATGGATCCTAGCCGGACGTTTGTCCGAGCCTCCAATCATGGTTAATTTCCCATTCGCCATGTATATCCGTCCCGCTTCGCGTGTTTGAATGTGCTCACATCAGTGAGATTGTGAAAAAGTCAACAATTCTAGTTTCGTATTCACTGGTTTTGGTTAACATCAAGGTCTGATGTTCATCGCTTTCCATGCCTTCTCCCACATCATACCTAATCACAGAATCCTCAAACCAGCATGTAATTTTGTCAGCATCACCGTGTTCCAGTGCCTCATTACACATCTTATCTCCGTGGTGAACTCTTACTCTTTTGTCTTGATTTCCATGGACTACGTACATGTGCCTGTCTCCTATTTCGGTTGCGGCGTCTATGGGGTAGTGTTCGATCAGGTTTTGTTTTGCGATAATCTTACCAGCAAATATGCCTGCACCACCCAAAAATGTCGGATAGCCTTGGAATTCTAACTCCTCTACTACAATATCCCCCATGTCTGAATAGCCCGATTCTAACCAAACTGCTTGCATTCTGTCGTCAAATGTGAACGCTATCGCAACGGTACCAGCTCCCATCGAGTTACCATAAAGGCCGATTTTGTCTGGTTCTGCCCCCTGCTCTTCAATCAGCCAATCAAAAACCGCAATAACGTCAACCCATTCATCCTGTCCGCCTGAAACTCGGTTATCATCTATTGATGATTCGCCGTGATCTCTTAAATCGAATACTATGACGTTGAATCCTGCATTAGCCAACATGCCAGAAGGAATTAGCAAGGCGCCATCCGCCTTACAACCTCTAATGCCATGAACAAAAATTACCCACGGCATAGATTCATTTTGTTTCAGATACCATGCTGAGAGATAAATATCTTCACCTTCAACATCTATTGTTGCTGACTCATAACCTGGCCACCAGTATTGTGACAATCCTATCATTATGTCCTCTGAAATATTTTCACTATTCTGTGATTCATTCAGGGGAACTTCACTTCTGAGAGGTGCAAACTGCTCAGGATTATTTTGGTCGAAATTCCCCCAACAATCGGTGTTTGTGTAGGCAACCCCGTTGTACACTATTGACCCTGCAAAATAATAACCATAGGGAAGTAATGCAAAGAGCATCACAAAAAAAGGCAATAGTTCTCTCCTCTTAGACATCAAACCCCTCTGTAAAGAATTGTAGAACCGGCTTTGACAAACTCACCTTTCGGATAAGATTCATCGCCATCTTCTGCACTAATTACACACGGATTGAATTTGGCTGCAGGTACTCTTACATCGACTCGGCTACCTAGTCTTATCATTCCAAATCTTTGGCCACGACGCAATTCGTCCCCCTCAGATGTCCACGGAACAATAGTGCGGGCAAGCGCCCCAGAAATCTGCATTACTTCAACGATTAATCCATCTTCTCTTTCAAAGAGAGTTCTCACCCTTTCATTGTATTCGCTTTCTTTTCGGAAAGCAGGCAAAAATGGCCCTCTCTTCATCCCTTTCCCAGTTCTGTGTTCCATTCTTGTTATTTTCCCAGCAACAGGTGCTCGATTTACATGAACATCAAGAGGCGACATGAATACTGCAATACGCCAAACATCGGTTTCTGCTTCCTCTCCATCAGGAACTGCTTCAAATCTTTGTTCTGTAGAAAATGAAAGGATATCTTCACACGGCTCAGGGTGCCAAGTTCCTGTGTGCTCGTCATTCTCAGCATTTTCCATTTCTTCTTGAGAAGGTCTGCGACCAGTAGCTCGCTCCCTCTTTGCAAACATAACGTGGCCATCGGCAGGAGAGACTATGATTCCTTCATCTCTAGGTATCGGGCGGTCTGGGTCCCGCCAAAAGTTGGCAAAGAAAGCAGCTAACATTAGCATTAACACGCCTAATCCTGGTGCTAATCCGTAGAGAGGATCGACAAACCATCCAACGAAAATGAAACCTGTCCCCATAAGAGCCGGAGTAATTACCGGTAGAAATCCACCTCTGGCCAATAAAGCCAATTTAATCACCTACTGAGATTCCTGTGAATCGCTAGAATTTCTCCAGATGACTTCTGGCTCTTTGTCTTCAGTTTCTGACGATTCTTCCTCTGCTGTAGTCGCTTCTTCAGCGGCCTCTTCAACAGTGGCGGTCTCTTCTGGTTTATCCTTTGCAACAAAGTCAACTGCTGCTGCACCTAGCTCCGAGCCTTTGAGGTAATTATTGCCGTCCATGTCATATGACTTTGCGAACTCAATGAAGGCGTCTCTATCAGTGATTCCATTTTTCTGCATGACACCGACTAGAACTTGTTCTGACCACTTCCATTCCTCTTCTTCAGAAGCCTCTACCTCTGCTGCATCTTCGGGCGATTCAGTAGATTCGGTCTCAACGGTTTCTATCTCCGAGGCCTCTTCAAGAGTCATCTCTGCTGCACGAGCTTCTACCATTTCTTCCATTCTTTCTGTGATTGCTCTACCCATGTGTTGAGACTGTCGTTCCGCTTCGGCTGCCGCTTCAATCATCTCATATCTACGCTGGATTGCCTTGTTTAAATCCTCGAATAGGGACATGTGCGACATGTACCACTCGTCTCGAGTCTGTAGTTCCACAACAGCGAGGCGCAAATCGTTATCCAACTCTTCAGCGATTGAGAATACCTTACCCAAACGGTCTTTCTCACGGGTGAATTTTTCTTCCATTTTCTGTAGTTCTGGTTCAAGATGTTCAACCTGTTTACTTGACTTGCTTGCCTTCATTTCTAGATCTCTGATTCTAGCATCTTTTTCGGTTAGAAGCGCTTCAAGGCTTTCTTTTTCGATTTCACGCTCGACGATTTCTTTCTCCAAGACTTCAACTTCTGCCTTTGTATCTCTCAATTCAGCCTCTTGTTGCTCATAGGCCGCATAAAGCTTGAGCAAGCGGTCAGTCTCTTCCTCGAGTTTCTCTGTGAGTTCTTTGATTTGTGTTTCTGGAGTGATGGTTCCTGCCTCGGACATTTCTCTCACCTAAGGCTACGCCTTACACTATACCCACATTGGTCCTACATATCAAGCCGACGCTTCATCGTAACCTGAAATTACGTTATTTTGATTGCAGAATTTTATCGGTTGCTGATACCAACTCTCTAGCGATGCTAACCTCTCCCATCGAATGCCCGGCGTCAGCAACAATAACCAATTTACTGAGCGGTAACGCTTTGTGCAACTGCCAAGCACTTCTTGCCGGACACACCATGTCATACC